>Ga0209992_10002394_pt1 | contig 17302 bp, 18 predicted proteins | sample 2SBtaG_2_FD_182564 | JGI IMG/M metagenome (GOLD analysis project Ga0209992, IMG submission 182564) | Deep subsurface microbial communities from Kolumbo volcano to uncover new lineages of life (NeLLi) - 2SBTROV12_ACTIVE470 metaG (SPAdes)... | ecosystem: Environmental > Aquatic > Marine >... | reverse complement strand
TATCGCTGATGCCAGTAGAACGTCACACTATTTCTGGCATATGTACACGCGCATGAACTGGGGCGAACCCTGGTATGCAGGATTCCGCGAGAGTCAAACGGAATATCGGCTCAAAAACCAGAACTACTTCCAACGGAATATGATGCCGGGCATGTTGGGCTGGTTCAAAATGACTCCGGAAACAAGCCTCGAAGACATTGAATGGATGCTGTCCCTGTCCGCAGGATTTGATGCCGGTTACGGGTTTGTAACTTCGAGGGAGGCAATCGAAGGAAATGGTCGTGCCAGTGAAATCCTGTCGTTGCTGTCGCGCTGGGAAACCGCGCGAATGGCTGACGTTTTTTCTGAAGATCAAAAGGAACGGCTGAAGTCACGGGATCAAGAATTCCATCTCGATGAGTTGCCCTCCGGAGGGTGGTCATTGACGCCCGTTTCCGTTCATATATTCCGACGCTTCAACAAAGATCGACAGCCAGGAGAGCCAGAGCATTCTTTGTTCGAATTCGAATCGTCACAAGGCGAAGGGCAGGCAGCCTTCATTTTGACAGCAGAAGGGGGCGCGTTGAGCAACATCACATTTTCTCTGGACAACAATCCTCCTGTTTCGACGAGCATTCGATTGGACGCCGGATACTCCATCGTATACCGAGGTGGCAGTTCGGTCAAAGTATTTTCACCATCGTGGCAGGAAATACAGACGCTACCTTTCGACGCATCGTCGGTTACGCTGTCCGCTGGCCAACACGAAATCTCGTTCCAATCCGATCAGGATGGCGACGCGGAAGCTGCAGCGAAGCTTGAAATCAGAATTGCCGACGAATCGGAAGAAATTCCGCCCAGTCGAAATTCGGGAGCGATGTAGCAAGCGCTAGTGTGTTCGCATTTCAGCCGCCTCATTCCCGCTTTACGAATCGCCGAGCTTCCGCGAGGAGTTCAGACCACAGCTCTTTGGCGTGAGTGAGATCGCCACGCGGAATGACTACCCATTCCCGAAATGTGCGGCCGTTCGGTGCAAACTCTTTTCCGATCCCCTGGGCAATTAAATCCTGAACCCGTTTTGAAGAAAGCTTTATGATGAGATCTCCCGACTCCGGGTGGACAGAAGCAAAAAACAGCCCCCCTGTTCTGAGGCAAGGGTATCCCATCATGGTGCCTTTTTCTATGTCGGATTCTGCAAGAAACGGCTCTGCAACTCTCCAGAAGTAGTCGAGTGCGTCAACCATTTTTTGCCCCTTTGTTTCCACCATACAAAGTCAGTGGAACAACAAGCGCCAGGAAGATGATGTGGTACCAGACTGGAAACAGGTCCCAGCCAGTCGACATGAAAAACAGCCCGATGGACAGCTGTACACCTGCCAGAATGCGGACTGATTTTTTGGCGAGATCTTTTGCAATTCTAGCGGTCATGAAGCCAGCGGCCACCGACAGGAAGGAACTGAAAATGATGAAGCTGATCTGGATTGCAAGATTGTCTACCGGTTGGCCAATCGCCAGTTCATCAGGCATCAGCTGCATTCCAGCAAACGTGAAGACGTTCCACAGAACGCCCCAAAGCATGACACCGGCAACGATGGATAGTGTAATTCGAACGGGGTTACTCATCTTACAGACCGTAATGACGTTGGTATGGGAGTCCAATATGCCGGTTCTGGCGCATCGTTGCAATATGTGCGGCGCCGTTCAGGCGTCCGGAAGAAGGGTCAAGCCGTGCCTTTAAGAAATGCCTGCCTCTCGGGCTCCGGATACTTTTCAATCGCATAGCGAAGCATCGTGCGAGGCATACCACTGTAGTGCCGCTGCAGAAAGGCCGTCTCCACGTCCCGGTTTCGGTTTCCCATCTCTCTGAGCATCCAGCCGACGGCCTTGTGAATCAAATCATGCGTGTCACCCAGCAGCATTTCTGCGATCAGCAGTGTGTCCATGTACTGGTCACGCTTGATGAAATAATACGTCGCAATGATTGCGATCCGTCGTTCCCACAAGTTGTCCGAATCCGCCAATCTGGACAGGATTGATCGATCGCGCTCAAAAAGAAAGGCCCCCACGATATGGTGTGCGGACGAGTCTACCAGATCCCAGTTGTTGATGAAACGGGTGTTCGCCAGATATGAGTCGTAGATCCGTTCCTGGCTTGGCGGATCACTTTTTTTGAACAAGTTCACCATCATCACCAGCGCTGTCAGGCGCTCTTCGTGGAATGGCGAATGCAGCAGCTCAACAATCTGTTCGAGGTTGAGACTTTTTGCCCGGCGCGCGACCTGGCGCTGTACAGGTACCCGAATTCCATAAAACTGGTCTCCTTCGGCGTATTCACCCGGCCCGCTTTTGAAAAATCTGGCCGAATGTGCTGCAATTTCGGGATTCCCAAGGCGTTTCAACTCACCGCGGACGGCATCGACCGTTGTCAGATCATCAGACATGATATCCCGCGTCTCTCAATGCCTCCTGGGCATTGACCAGTTCCGTTTCCTTGACCAGCAGGTAATCGGTGTCGTAGGTCGAGATGGCAAAGATGCTGATCTTTGCATCTGCCAGAACTCCTGAAATCCTTGCGAGAATGCCGGTCAGGGAAAAGTCCAATGGGCCAACAACCAAAAAGCACGCCCAGCCTGATTCTGTCTTGGCACCGGGAATGTTGACGTCCGCGGGGCAGACAATGGACAACTCAGATGGGGTGCGGGAGATGAAATACACTTCAGAATTCAATACCTCTGAAGGGACTTCGTCGTCTGGGCTGATCTGATGGACGCAGAAACTTCCATCGAGGAATTTCAGCGTGAGTTCAGTTTCGTTTTGGACGGTCATTCAGTCGTCGTATTCGGCGTTCTCTGATGGTGCACGGATCCGACGGCATTCAAGATTTGACTTTTCTTGCCAATCGCGCCGCTTCTTCGGTGTTGACAGCTTCAGGAGAGTCCATATCGATCAGGGAAGAAGATTCTGGCAATGCCGGTGCCGTAGTGACAGCGTCCCAATCCGGGCTCGTCACGATGGCTTCCAGATTCTGGATTCGCAGGATCAGCGTTTTGTTCTGCTCTTCTAGTTGCGCAGACATTTTGTCAAATTCAGCTGCGAGAGTCTCGGCAGATGCTCCCATCTTGTTTTGCTTCTCTTTGAATTTGAGCCATTCCGACCACGCACCGGCCATAATGCCTGCAATTGGAATCAAAACCCAAGCAAACCCCCACATGATTCGAACCGTTTTCGAGTGTAAAAATTGAGATCAAAACATACGATGATTCAAATCGAGAAGTTCTGGTCCAGAAATATTTCGTGGACACGACAGACCGTAATGCGAGAACAGGGCAACAATATCAGTTCATTATTACGGATTTGAAACAAATCGAAAATGATCCGTAGACGGGATTTGTTTCAATTAATTAGAATCGAAAGCTCGTGCGCCTGATTACTCGAACGGAAGAATTCGTATTGCTGGCTGTCTGGAGACTTCAGGATGAAGCGTATTCTGTTCCATTGCGAACAGAACTTGTTGAATTGACGGACCAAAAATGGTCGCTCGGTGCGGTGTACATGCCGCTCGAACGACTCGTCAAAAAAGGTATGTTGGCTTCTTCTCTTTCTGACTCAACGCCAGAAAGGGGAGGGCGGCAAAAACGAATCTACTCCGTCACCAGCTCCGGAAAGAAGGCTCTGCTCAAGATTCAGGAAGTCGAAAGACGCATGTGGTCCGGCATCCCCAAATTGGTGGTGGACTGATGGACAACCGATCTGAACATAAACCGCCACGGTGGGCCAGTTGGCTGCTGAATGTCCTTCTTCCTGATGGAGAATGGATGACACCGGTCGGAGATTTTGAAGAGTACTTCGCTGAACTGAGTCGCGGTCACGGAGCCATGCGCGCCACCGTATGGTACGTTTTCGCTGTATTTGGTCTGATACCCCGACGTGTGGGAAATACTGTCTATTGGAATACAATAATGCTCAAGAACTATCTCAAAACCTCGTATCGAAATCTTCTTCGCTACAAGACCTATTCAGTCATCAATCTGCTGGGTCTTTCGCTCGGGACGGCATGTTTTCTGCTGATCTCGATGTACGTGTCGGAAGAGCGGAGCTTTGACGCTTTTCATGAAGATGCAGATCGGATTCACAGACTGAATGTTGACTTCATAACCGAGCAGTCCACCTTTTCGAACGCTTTGTCTTCCGCTCCGATGGGACCCAACCTGAAATCGGTTTCTCCGGGTATCGAGAGCATGACCCGGATCCGCCGGGTCCTTCCTGAGGCACTTCTGCAATTCGGCGAAACCCGATTTTATGAAGAGGGTGGATTCTGGGCCGACTCCACTTTCCTCCGGGTGTTCTCATTTGCTCTCATGCAGGGAGATCAAGATCGCGTTTTGACCGCACCAAACTCTGTGGTACTCACGCGAAGTATGGCTAAGCGATATTTCGGGCTGGACGATCCGGTGGGCCAAACGCTGAGAATGAACAATGTGGCCGATCTGACAGTCACGGGAGTTCTAGAAGACGTACCACTGACATCACACATTGACTTCGATTATCTGATTTCATTTTCGACGATAGACAATGGACTCACCAGCTGGTTCAGTAATCCGTACTACACGTACATGAAACTGGGACCGTCCGTGGACCCAGAATCAATCAATGCGGCCGCTTTGCCCCTCGTTGAATCATACATGGCTGAATCGGCTCAACAGGCGGGAATGTCTGTCCGCTTGTGGATTCAGCCCTTGCTGGATATCAGACTCAATCCTCAGAACAACGATATTTCTACAGGTCGCGGTTCACGTCATCTGATTCTGTTGTCGGGAATAGCCATTTTCATTTTGATTCTGGCATGCGTCAATTTTGTCAATCTGGCGACCGCGCGATCAGCTACCCGATCCAAAGAGGTGGGTATGCGAAAAGTGATCGGAGCGCAACGCCCTCAACTGATTGCCCAGTTTTTGGGAGAGTCATCCATGCTTGCATTCCTCGCATGTGGAGCAGGGTTGGTGATCGCCTTTCAGACACTTCCCTTGTTCGCCTCGCTCGTAGGTCGGGAATTGACGATGCCTCTTTCCTGGACGCTTCTGGGATATGTATTAGCCACAGGAGCTCTGGTGAGTCTTATTTCCGGGCTGTATCCAGCTCTTCAGTTGTCACGGCTCAATCCAATTCGGATTTTGAAAGGTTCCGTTGGGTCAGCCGGAAAAGCACGTTCAGCTTTCAGGAGCTCTCTTGTCGTTTTTCAGTTCTCCGTATCTGTGGCGTTGATCGTAGTTACGGGTATGGTGTTCTTGCAGCTTGACTTCATGAAGACCAAAAGTTTGGGCCTGTCTACCGAACATGTGGTTGTCCTTCCGGTGAATCGCGCTCTCGCAGAGCGCACATCGTCGTTGAAAACAGCTATCTCGTCCATTCCCGGAGTAGAGAACATTTCATACTCCAACCGTGCTCCGGGGACGGGCGCCTACGGTACCATAACGCAGCGAATGGACCAGCCAGATGACACGATTATCGAAACCAAGTACTTCCACGCTGACCAGAATCTGCTAGACGTCCTGGGCGTTCCTCTTACTGCCGGAAGGTTTTTCGAATCTGAATCAAATCCGGATACCGCGGCCCGGTTTGTCATCAATCAGCAAGCCGTTCATGACCTCGGTTGGGAATCGGCTCAGGATGCCCTCGGACAGGAATTGGAATGGAGTGGGGATACTGTCGGACCAATAATTGGCGTGATTGAAGACTATCACTTCCAGCCCATGACGGTCCAGATGCAGCCAGTCGTGATGCAATTCAGAGAGAGTGGCGAAGGGGTTTTGTTGCTGCGTCTGAGCACGGATGACATTACGGCTTTGATGAGCGAAGTGGAACGGAGATGGTCAGAAATAGCTTCGGATTGGCCTTTTGTAGCATCATTCCTGGATCAGGATTACGACTCGCTGTATCAGAGTGAAGAACAATTCGGGGCGATTTTTTCGACGTTTTCAATTCTGGCCATCATCATTGCCTGTCTCGGATTGTTCGGCCTCGCGACGTTTGCCGTTCAGCAACGAACACGAGAACTGGGTATCCGAAAGGCGCTCGGTGCCACCGGCAGCGGTATCGTGGTTCTGCTCTCGAAAGAATTCACTGTACTCGTGCTTATTGCAAACGTAGTCGCCTGGCCCGCAGCCTATTTTTTTCTCGATAGCTGGCTCAACAATTTCCCGTTCCGAACTTCGATGGCGTGGTGGGTTTTTGCCCTGGCTGGAGCCGGCGCACTCCTGATCGCAATGTTGGCGGTCAGTTCTCAAGCATATCGGGCGTCTCGTACCAATCCGGTAGAAGCGCTCCGCTTCGAGTAAGAGTCAGCGTTCTGGAAAGGCCTTGATGACTTCGCGCGTCAGGTCCCATCGACTGAATCCCTGACGGCCGAAATCCAGACCGCGGCGCACGATTACGAGGTCGTGAGATGGCACCACGATGACGTACTGACCACGATTACCTGCGGTTGCGTAGGCGTCGGCAGGGACATCAGTGCGGTTATCAGGTACGAGCCACCATTGTCCGCCATAGAAATTTCCGGAATTGGAGGTTGAAGGTGCAGGCGTCCTGACGAAATCAATCCACTCGGAGGAAAGGAGTCTTTCGCCATTCCAGACGCCATCGTTCAGATACAGCAGGCCGAATCTCGCGAGGTCGCGGGCGTTCGTATACACCTGACTGCTGAATATGAAGTCCCCGAAGCGGTCGACTCCCGGAATGGTATTCCGCATTCCAATCTTGTCGAACAGGGCCTTGCGGGGAAACTCGAGATAGGCCTGATTGTCTCCGATTGCGTTTTTCATGGCCAGGACTCCAAGCAGCGTGTCGTAATTCTCATAGTCCCAATTCGTACCCGGTTTGCGTATGAGCGCGCGATTGCGGGCGCCGTTCACGGAACTGGCGCCCGCCCAGTAGGCCAACCCGGATCCCGTGGCGTATTCGAGGCCATTGTCGACGGGGTACAGGCCGCTGGACATGTTGAGCACATGGCGCAACGTGATTTCATTACGGGGATCAGGCGACTCACCTCTGACTCTGGGTAGCCACTCGATTCCAAGTGGTTCGTCAAGGTGCATCTTTCCTTCGTCCGCCAACATGCCCACCAACGTGACGAAAATGCTTTTTGCCGTAGACCAGGTGCGTGTCTTGGTGCTCATGTCCACGCCGTCGGCATATCGCTCATGAACGATCTGTCCGTTGTGGACGATGATCAGGCTGAGAGTCTTCTGGCGATCGGCAGGTCGATCAAAGGCCCAGTCGGATGCGGCGAGAAGCGCATCATTATCGATGCTCGACACGTCGGGAGCCGAGTCGATCAGGTCGCCATCGGGCCATGCGATCTCAAGGGGATTTCCCGGCAGCTGAGGCGTGGCCAGAATGGGCAGGTCGGCTATGGCATCATCGGATTGTCCAGGCTCCATGATGATGCACCCGAGGCCTTCGCGATAGGCAGCTTTCATCGCCGGAACACCTCCTCTTCCGCCCACAGTCACTAGTTTTTTGAGACGTTCAATTCCAAATCCATCGTCGTCATACACTCCCGGGAGACCTCTCGTATAAGCCCACTCCTGCTCACGAACCAGATCTGGCGATCTTTCAGAAGTGAACACACCATTGCACATCATGAAGGCTTTGACGCCGCGCCAGATAATGGCTTCGTTCTTTTCCCAATAATTAAAGGACTCACTCTGTTGGGCGATCGATTCGGGTGGCACGAAACCAGTCGCGAGCAGGATAGCCGCGATGGCCGACAAAAAAACGGTAGACGCGAGTCTGGATTTCATTATTTACGTACCATAGAGTCCAATTCCAGAATTCAGTACCGCCAATTATAGGCATCAACATGCACTTCGTCAGTGTCCTTCTGCTCGCGATCCTAGCTTCGTCGTTCAACCCGACATCAACTGAACTCTCCTCACTGGATGTCAAGACAGTTTTTCTGGTCCGGCATGCAGAAAAATGCACGGCCCCGGAATCAGATCCTGATCTGACATCCTACGGTCGTGAACGAGTCGCCGAGTTGGTCCGTGTCCTGCAGCATGTGGAACTGGATGCGATCTATTCGACGCCGTTTGCCAGAACGCTGAACACTGCCCGACCTGTGGCTGAAGCACATGACGTAATGATCGTTGAGACTCCACCTGCCCGAGGCTTCCTCGAGGCGATGACCGAACGGATCAAGAATGGCGAGGCCCATAACATCCTTGTTTCTGGACACAGCAATACGACACCCAGAATGGCAAATCTGCTCGGCGGGACATCGTTTGAAGATCTGGACGAAAGCGTTTACGACCGACTGTACGTCGTGACATTGGCAGGAAATGAATCGAGCGTGCAGGTGCTCACTTTCGGCGGGCCCTCAGGGGAGTCCGAAGACTGCGGCTGAGATCAGTCTGCTTGACCCGATGATGATGCGGCCAGTTGCTGGGCATGCCGCCATGCCGTGATATCCAGAATCAGACGGTCGAGCTGTTTACGCTTGGTGACCCACACCTTGAGGCGCAATTCATTCGCGTGTTTTCCGGGGACTGCCTCGAGGAGGTCAACCTTCTTTGGAACGAGTACGAGTCGATCCTTGAATGGCCGTCGGGCTACGTAGATATCACGCAGTGCGCCGGGCTCGATCTTGATGAGATCGCGTTCTTCGTCGATCAGGCCCAGCAGCTTGTTTTTGACTTCCAGAACGATGAATCCGTCTTCGAACCAGACCATTCCTTCAATTTCCCTGAGACCCACGTCGGGTAAGGTGAATTCAATCCGATTCATGCGGCGACTGGTCTACCCAATTCTTTGAGCATATGATAATGCGATTTGATCGATTTGCTCAGCGTGGGATGGTAGTGGTAGGGTACCTCATAGCGCGCAGCAACGTCCCTGACTATTTTGCTGATCTCGGGGTAGTGGATGCTGCAGGTCTGAGGGAAAAGGTGATGTTCAATCTGATAGTTCAGGCCTCCGACATACCACTCGAGGACTTTGTTGTCACGCGCGAAATTGGCCGTGGTATGCATCTCGTGAATCAGCCAGGCGTGCTCCATGTTTCCGCCGTCGTCCGGAGCGAGAAATTCAGTGCCTTCCACAACGTGAGCCAACTGGAAAATGACGCCCAGTATGATGCCGGCCGTCATATGCATCGTCAGGAATCCGATCAGAAACTGCCACCAGGTGATATCCAGAACCAGAAGTGGAATGACGATCATGTAGGCGACGACGGCAAGCTTGGTCCAGATGAGGGTGAAGATCTCAAAAGGTGGATGCTTTTTGTCCTTGTAGGGTCCTATGTCCTTTTTCATGAACTGCTGGAAGTCCTTGGCGAACAACCAGTTGATCGTTGCCAGGCCGTAAGACGGAATCGCGAAAATGTGCTGGAATCGATTCAACGGATGTCTTGGAGCATCAGGCGACAGTCGTATGTATGGTGAAACGGCCAGATCTTCATCGACACCCGGGATATTCGTATACGTGTGATGGATCACGTTGTGGGTGATCTTCCACATGTAGCTGTTCGCGCCCAAAATGTCGAAGCCGTATCCCAGCATCTTATTGACGAACGCATTGGATGAATACGCCCCGTGGAGCGCGTCGTGCGCCACACAAAATCCGGTCCCTGCAGCGCCGACTCCCATCAGGAATGCCAGACCCCACATCTGCAGCAGTGAAAACTGGCCTGAGATGATGAGTGCATACGATCCGAACAGCATCGTCAGGATCACGATGGTCTTGAAAACCATTGCTGCATTGGCGTGTCTGCTCAGGCCGGTACGCTCAAAATAATCGGCGACTTCTGTCTTGACCTGAGGGATGAATTCGGTCACCTTGTTTGAGGCGAAGCGAATCTTGGCGTCTGACATGAGTGTTGGCAATAGTGGAGTGAGGCCGTCAAGATAAGCCTAAAACGCATACAATGACGTATCAGTACGGCCAGGGCAGCTCAGGGTCGTAGTCGAGAACATGAATTGACGGAAGAGCGTCACGGTCGACGAGCCGTCCACTTTTGAAAATCATCGCGATGCTTCTGAGATTTCCGATGTCTTCCAGCGGGTTGTTGCGCAACACGAGAAGGTCCGCAACTTTTCCGACTTCGATCGTGCCTTTTACATCGTCGAGATTGTAGGCAGCGGCCCCATTTCGAGTCGCCGAAATCAAGATCTCCATCGGCTCGGCACCGGCGTCCTGCAGTCCGATCATCCGATCAAAATGAGCACGCCCCAATCGTCCCCAGACCGTGGCACCCAAGTCAGATGTTTCGGGTCCCTGATCTGTGGCAATGGTGTACGGGATGTCTGCGTTCAGCCACTCTTTGATTCCTTCCGACATCATCTCGTACGTGACGTCTTTGAATCCCTGCTGTCTATACAGCATGATCTCGTTCAAATAAGGATCGTCGGAATCGGAAGATGTCCAGTTCTTGTAGATCTCGATCTGCGAGCGTTCCGGGACGGCCATCAGTCCCGAGTATATTTCGAGCTCCCTGATCTCATCTATCAAGTTGCGTATTTCTGCTTTCTGCTTGTCCGAAGCTCCGAGCCAGGAGGGCGACATCACATTGGGGTGTTGAAGAAGATCCGGTTCAATGGATATGCCTTGCCGCAGACTTTCAATTGTAAACGTGTGTGTTTGGAGAGGGAGTCCGGCTCGTTTTACTTCTGCGGCCATGGCCTGAATCACCTCGTCGGAAAACATCAGCGGCTCGACCGGCGTGATGCCGTGTGCGCTGACTCCGAGTTTGACGAAATCCACGCCGCGGTTGATGTATTCCCGCATCTTGGCGGCTGCTTCGTTGGCGGTAAGCGCCATCATGTTCGGCCCCACTCCAGCTTCCCAGAGAGCGTTTATCCGGTCCTTGATGGCCGGATGTACCCATTCCCCGAAGCGCAGGCTTTTTCCATGAAGATCCCAGCCGCCCATGAAATAGGGACTGAACGGACCACCTGTACCGATGATGTTACCCGCAATGAGAACGTCACTCGCGACAAATTCGCCACTGTTGATCCGGTCTCTGGCCGCCAGAAGCGGATCCAATGGACCCCAACTGTCGGCCATCGTGGTCATTCCGTACTTCAGGCCCGTCTGGGCTGACTGGATGGCTATATCTTCAAGCTGATTCTCGTACCGAACGTAGAATTCGGGAATGATATTGAGAATCAAATGGACATTTGTGTCGATGAGTCCCGGCGTGATCCACATCCCTGAAACGTCGATCAATTCATATTCGTCATCCACTGGCGCTTCACTCTTCGGCCCGATATACAGAATCGTACCGTCCTCAATGAGGAGCGATGCGTTCAGGATCGGGTCTTCTCCTGTCGCTGTGATGACGGTGGCCCCGCTCAGCAGGGTAGGCACGTCCTGACCGTTGGAGTCTCTGGCCGGCAGTACGACACAAAGCAGACATAACCAGGCAGTCGCAGATCTACTGATCATCGTTCTCGAGATCTCTGATCATTCCTGCCACGGGTCGAAGGAGCTCGTTCGGGATCGGCACGGTCAGATTGTACTGGGCGACCTTCCAAACTCCGTCGATTTTTACAAGTGCACCGGTCCCGCGACAATCTCCGAACGCTGCATTGTCGAGGCGTTCATCGAACCAGGCGGTGTTTCCATCACCCGAAACGAAGACATTACGTGAGGTCATCACGTACGTCCAGCCACCTCGCTCAAAAGCGGGGCCTGCGTACTGTTTGAAGTCCGAAATTGACCAGCGTTCTGTGGCATCGGTTCCCAGGAAAACGGCATCCTCGGTGTACAATCCGAAGTAGCCGTCGAAATCGGCTTCCGATGCCAGGCGGTGGATGTCGTCGAGAACGGCACTGACCGCGTCCTCATCTGTCTGAGCAAATGCGCCAAAAGTGAGGAAAATCAGTGTGGAAACGCATATTATTCTTTTCATGTCAGGTAATTTATTTCATCGTAGCTCGATCTGGTTTTGACCAAAACTCGGTACTGCACAGATCGAAGGCAACCTCCAATCCAACTGATTCTGGAAGACTGATGGCAACACGACGGCAGTTTCTGCGAAAGGCGACAATGGGAGCGGCTCTCGCTCCGTTTGCTCTGGATCCGATCATCTCACCGTGGGCGCTGCCCGCGGGCAGCGCCCCGGACTGGGTAGAGGAAGCACGCGCCCAGATTCCGGCGTCCCGGGAACCGTTTTTCCAGACGGCCGGAATTGCTCCCAGCCCGACGCCAGTCATGGACGCCGTCGCCGAAATGCTGCACTATCAGAATAAAGGACCAGTATCTCCAGAGATCTATCCTCAGGTGGCAGCCACCGAGCCGGATCTGCGGACTCATCTGGGGCAGATGTTCGGGGCTTCGGCCGACGAGGTTGCGCTGACACATTCCACCTCGGAGGGCATCAACATCGCGTCCTGGTCGCGGAACTGGGAATCAGGAGACGAAGTGATCATCAGCAATCAGGAGCATCCTGCAAACACGATCCCCTGGTACAACCTCTCGACTCGTTTCGGGGTGTCAGTCAAACGCATAGACCTCAGCACTGGCACAAACCTCATGGATGAAATGCGCGCCGCAGTGACGTCGCGAACGCGCATGGTCAGCATACCCCACGTGTCGCGCAACAACGGGCGGCGGCTGAGCGATTCGGAATCAGCAGAGCTGGCACACTGGCTACGCGAACGTGACATTCGTTATCACCTCGATGGTGCTCAGGGCCCCGGCTGTGTGCCGTTCAATTTTGCAGAATTGGGGAGTGATTATTACAGCGCGTGCGGACACAAATGGCTCCTTGGCCCCAAAGGCACCGGAGCATTTTTCTGTCGCTCGGATGTTCTCGATCGTACCCACATGACATGGACGGGATCACACAGCACTACATCGTACGATGCCGTCGGCAAGTATGAACTGATCCCGGAGACGCGCCGATTTGAATTCGGAACGAGGGCCCTGGCAACGTTTCATGGCTTCAACGCTGCGTTGAACTGGGTGGAAGGAATCGGTCTCTCTCGAATCCTCAGCCGGGTCGATGAGCTCACGCTCTACGCCACGGAGGCGTGGAAAAATCGTGGTCATGAAGTATCCTCTCCGCAGACAGCTCAAGCACGTTCCGGCGTTTTTGTCCTGCAGCTGCCTGAGGACCTGAGTGGGCGGGCTGTATATGATCATCTGCGGGAGAATAAATCCACCTATACATCCCCGGTCGATGGTCCTCGGGACCTCAGGGTGGCAATCCACTTTTTCAATACAAAGGAAGAAATTGATGCGACATTCGACGCAATCGAGCACATGGGGGAGTAGGGCGTCGGTGCAGGGAGTAGCGCCAGTGGTATTGATTTTGATGCTGTTTCTGTTGGCCTCGTGTGGACCGTCTACCCAGTCTGCAGACATCATCCTGACGAATGCCCATATCTATTCACTGGCGTGGTCTGATCCGGATTCGGAAGGAGTTCCTTCGCCAGATGCTCCCTTCGTGGACGGCGGCTGGATTGCGCAATCCGGCGCGATCGCCATAGGTGGCGGCACCATCCTGGCTTCCGGCCCAGAATCCGATCTGACGGCCTTTCAAGGACCGGATACGGAGATGATCGACCTCGGTGGAGCTTTTGTCGTCCCGGGCCTGATCGAAAGTCATGGTCATTTGCACGAACTGGGAGAGAAGGCGGAGGAAATCAACCTCATCGGTGTTCTAAGCGAATCAGATATTGAAGCTCGACTCCTCGAAGCCGCGAGCGACCGTCCGGCGGGAGAGTGGATTCTGGGAAGCGGTTGGGATGAGGGTGAACTGGCCGACAATCTTCCCACGCGGCACTTCCTGAATCGCCTTTTCCCGGACAATCCGGTCGTATTGAAAGGACTGCGAGGCTTCGGAACGCTGGGTAACGACCTGGCGCTTGCCGCCGCCGGAGTAAGCGATGACACGGATGACCCCGTTGGGGGTGAACTCATTCGCGACGCGTCGGGCAGCGTAACCGGCGTTTTCCTGAACAATGCCACCGACATTCTGAACAACGCAATTCCGGAGCGAACCCTCGACCAGAAAAAGCGTGTTCTTTCGTACGGATTCGATCGTTTGCTCGAATCAGGCTATGTCTCCACACATCATGCCGGAGTCAGGACCGACTACCTCCCGGCCTATCAGGACATGTCCGAAAAGTCAGAGCTTCCCATGCGAGTCGAAGCCATGCTGTCCACCGGGCCCAACAATGCTCCTCCCGTCGACTACTGGATTGAGCACGGCCCGACGCTGGACCCTGCAGAATTTCTCCAGATACGATCCATCAAGGCATACTATGATGCATCACTCGGCTCACGCGGAGCACGAATGATCGAAGATTATTCCGATATGCCCGGACACAAGGGAATCAGCGGCGCCGACTACGATTTTGACCCGGAACGTGTGCGCGCATTCATGGCCGCAGGTTTTCAGGCGGGGATACACGCGATAGGCGATGGTGGAAACAGGGATGTGCTGGATTTCTACGAGTACGTCTACTCGGATTTTCCCGAAGCCAGAGAACTAAGGAACAGAATCGAGCACGCGCAGGTCGTGCATCCGGATGACTTCGCGCGATTCGCAGAGTTGAACGTCACGGCGTCGATGGAGCCGGGGCACGCCGTGGAGGACAGTCCATGGGCGGAAGAGCGGGTCGGGCCAGACCGAATCAAAGGAGCCTATGCCTGGCGAACCCTGCGAAGACATGGCGTCGAGCTGATATTCAATTCCGACTTCACCGGCACCGACTGGTCGTTTTTCTATGGTATGTACGCAGCGGTCACGCGCAAAATGAAAAGTGGCGAACCACAGGGCGGATGGTACCCGGAAGAAAGCGTCACGCCAGAGGAGGCGTTGAGAGCGTACACCGTCTGGCCTGCACGAACCTCATCCCGCGAATCCCTGACGGGCACGATAGAACCCGGAAAGTGGGCAGACCTCACGGTGATGGATATCGATCCGCTGAATACAGGTTTGGGCAATCCGGAGGGCCTTCTCGACGGACGCATCGTGATGACCGTCGTAGGCGGGCAGATTGCGTACAGGGACTGATTCTCAGGAATCTTCGTTCTCGGCAGGACCGAACCCGGTGTCTGAAAGCTGAGGATGCCAGTTTTGGTCAGGCGCCACCGGGGCTGCCTGTTCTGGTCCGAGTCGGTCGGGTGATATGTCCGCCACAATAAAGTTTTCAGCCGGCACCGGGTCGGCGGCCATTCTCCTGAGCATCGCAATCTGTCCTGCATGGGTCATGGCATCGGCGAAAGGACCTTGCAGCATCTTTTCAGGCGTTGTCCCGGTCATTGGCGAGCCTTTCCGCAGGTGCTCGCCCAGGCTTTCGAGCATCTCGTGAAAACTGGCTATTTCATCGCTGAAGGAGGGAAGCGATTCGGCCCGGTATGACCCACCAATGAAATGGGTGCGCGCATAACCGAGGACGCTTCGCATGTGGCGGATCAAGTTCTTCGGTGATCGAACGCCGTTTCCAGCCTCAAATCCCCCGAAGTCTTCTCCTGAACCCTCAACAGTTTTGCCTGTGCGATAGGCCAGAGCCGCCAGAAAATGCAGTAGAAGGGCGTATTTGTCGTCGCGTTCGGATGGCATATTGACACTAATTCTGGAAATAGTGAATCATGTCTGATTCGGCCGCAATGTATCCGAAGGAGGCCCAGACGGGTCCCGAGAGGAGATCGGTGAAGATTTCCCGGGCTCGCTCTTCGTTTCCGTTGTAGAGATGCCAGTTTCCTACGCCGTACGTAATCGCGTCTCCCGCTGAGCCTTCGCCAGTCAGTTCTTCTTCGGTCAATTCCCCTTTGTAGAACAGCAGAAGCTGGTGATAGGCGAAGTTCTCAATGATGTCCATGTCAGCCGAAATGTCCGTCAATACCGCATATGCAGCTTCTTCGTTGCCCATTCGTTGATTGATCATGTAGATCCAGTGAGAGGTCGAAACGACATTGTCGGCATAATTCCCAGCCGCCAGGCCGTTCGAGAACCCCCTGAGAGCGTTTGGCAGATCGTGTTTGAGATAATAGGCGAGGCCCAGATGGTACCAGATATTTCCATGGAGTGAACTGACCGGAATTCCCCGGGCATTTGGCATGCCGTCGGGCTCCATCTCGTTTTCTGTACCCTCGATCAGTTCAGCAGCTTTTTCGAAGTCTGCGATGGCAAGGTCGATTTGTCTTGTCGAAATGTATCGATGTCCGCGATGACGATATATGCGGGCATCGCCAGGGTGCAATTCGATGCCACGTGAGTAAATCTCGATCGCTTCGTTATAGTTGCCGGCGTACGCCTTGAACCGTCCGTGCCAGATGATGTTGTCCGCGTCTTCTGGGTTTGCCTCAAATGAAGCTTCCCTGTCTGCGAAGCGTGCAATCAGGGCGCTGTCAGGCTCAGCAGCAAAGAGAGGCTCTCCGGTGAACGAATAGGCGGCGGGTGTTGTCCCTTCGGAATCGTCCTGGGGTGTCGCACATGCCGTAAAAAACATTGCGCAGAGAACAACTTTGGAGGCTGTGATCGCTTTCATGGTGGAGAGTTGTTTTTGGTGGGATGCGTTGCTTTTCAGCGACCGACTATTGCCTTTCGTCAATTACAATCGTTTCTGCGATGCGGTCGTGTGTAGCACGTCGATCCTTTTTCCAGATGACCTGAAAGTATCCGAGTCCAGCTTCAAGGGCTGAGGCGCCAAGGCCGAGGGCCCGCTCTACGCAATGCCAGAAGCCAAGCTTTTCATGCTTCAGTGACACGACGCGCAATTTGAGGAGCTTTTTACCGACTGTTTTGCCTTTTCCAACGAAGTGACTCAGTGAGAAATAGACGGCGATCGTTGCGACACCGTACCAGTTGTCAAAATTGAGCTGGAAGTTGTAATCCTGGCTTCCGTCGAGTAGCCCCAGTCTTGATGCCAGGCCTCCAAAAAACGACACGCCTATCATGAACAGAACCGAAACAAGGATCATGTCGATCAGGAATGCTCCCAAGCGACGCTGAAATGAGGCCAAGCGAAGCCCTGCAAGTTGATGCTCGCGGTCCTGATTCTGTGGCTCGTACGTGCGTATCAGTTTTCCCATGGGCTAAAGGTAGAAAAACCGACGGGGGGAATTAAAATATCACGACACTTGCAGATAAAAATCCTGTACCGTATAATTGATGTATATACAAACAATGTAAATACAACAATCCCATTCGACTCGAAGAAGAAATAAAGCAGGAGGGCATGAACGATCAGTTTATGAAAGCCATTTTAAACGTGCTTGTAACGGCCGATCGATTATCGCACTCCACCAACACCGTGCTCAAACCATTCGGTATTTCCAAAGAGCAATTCAATGTGTTGCGCATTCTTCGAGGCCA
>Ga0209992_10002393_pt1 | contig 17310 bp, 13 predicted proteins | sample 2SBtaG_2_FD_182564 | JGI IMG/M metagenome (GOLD analysis project Ga0209992, IMG submission 182564) | Deep subsurface microbial communities from Kolumbo volcano to uncover new lineages of life (NeLLi) - 2SBTROV12_ACTIVE470 metaG (SPAdes)... | ecosystem: Environmental > Aquatic > Marine >... | reverse complement strand
ACCTTTTTTAAGCCCTAGCATTTTCATTACCCTTAAAATCCCATCCTTAATTTTACCTTTTCTTACCTTTCGTAGAATCAAATCGCATTCTTCTTGAAGGGCGTTAGAATTTTCTATTTCATCGTTTTTCTCAAATATTCCATACATGTGGATTTTTCGATCCGGACCAAACTCAATTATTTTGAAACCACAAGCTTGCATATAATGCTTAAAGGTTCTTGGGGAAAAGTAAAATACATGTGCATTTTGCAATTGGCCCCAACCATAATTATCTATATTAGGGACCCCTACATATATTAATCCCTGAGGGCTCAAGTGCTTTGCAAGATCCTGCATATTACCCAGAAAGTCCGTAAAATGCTCCGCTACATGATTTAATAAAATGACATCATACGTTCCTTTCACATTTTGAAGAGACCCCAATCGTAAATCCAATCCTTGAGTTTTTCCAAACTCAACCAGTCCAGGGCCAAAATCGTAACCAACTACCTGATAGCCCTCGCGAGAAAAATGAGCAAGATTCCATCCTCCTGCACAACCAATTTCCAAAACGCTTGAAAGAGATCGTTCCCGAATAAAAGGTAAAAGAGCATCGGCAATTTGTTCCCCCTGCCCATTTTTAAAGCGATCAGGTGCTTGCTCAATAAAGTTTCCTTCATCATAAACCTTGCGGTAGGTGTCAGATTCATAAAATTCTTTGTAGGATTTTGCGGTTGGATGCGGGTTATACATCATCAATCCACAATTTTTACAAACACTGACAGGATGCCAAAATCCATAACGATCGAAATCGGCTATTTTCACAAATTCTTCAGAGTTGCACAGACAAGAAGTAATTTCTATGTCAATAATTCCCTCAGCAATACTTTTATTATATGTATTTACTATCTCTTCCTGCTCTTTAGTTTTTTTTAAAGCCACAATCTAACCTCCCTCATTTGTTGGTACTCTTTCAAGGTGATTCAAGGTTTAAACTATATTCTTCGAATTACTTTATCTTGTCCCCATTTTTGGGCATATCGATCTGTTGCGACACGAACAGCATCATCCGAGCTTGATCCATTATCCAGTTCCTCAAGGTACGAGGCGACGAATTCACCAATTCTCTGACTGGCTTTTCCATCTCTGAAAGGGTCAATCTTATCCAAAATGGGAGTGGCGTTTCCCAAATTTGGGTTAGCAGCGGGGTTGGTAAAGAAATCAGTAATTGCCTGACGTAATAATTTAGTTTCATAAAAAACACAACGATTGTGACCCAATGAGTGCAAAATACAATATTGTTTTTGAGGCCCTTGATCAACCTTTTCATAATCCAGGAAAATTATTTTGGCTCCTTGAATAGCCGCTACGACCAGAGCAGATATTGTGCTAATGCCCACTGAAAAATCGGACAAGGTAGCAGCGTCTCCGGGTGAAGATGTATGATCCATTACGTACAGTCGATTGGTTTTTTCTGCACGTATAAACAAATCATTTAAATTGTCATCATTTTTATCTATCCTTAGCTCCCCTTTTCCTTTTATTAGTAATCCTAGATGAGGATCTTCAATTAACCAATTCAGGAAAAATCCGTAGAAATCGGGACTTGGGGAAGAGCCATCGAACAAAGTAAGGATGTAACGAACACCCTGCTTTCGCATTTCTTGTACCTTTTTCTGAGCATTTTGATGCTCTTCATTGTTTGAGTGGTCGGACAAAAAACATCCTGAAAGTAGTAAATTTTTGGATATTGACCCCGCATCCAGAGCGAGTTGGGCATCATGATGCCCCCAAAGAAAATATACCTGATGGTTTCGGCTGCAAATTTGATTAATACCGGCGTGAGAAGCCCAATGTGTTCCAATGCGAATGGAATCGCTCATATCAGAGGCAAGCGAGATTAAATCCAAACCTGCTTCTTCAAAATGAAATATTCCTTTTAGATTTAATTTCTTGTAAATATCGGAAAGCTTTTTACCTTTAAAATATTGCCAACACACTAACGCCAATACTGCCTGAGAAAACTCGTCTTTGATAAAGGATGTCCAGGCAAGCTTGGATATTAAACAAAATCTTCGTACTGATATAAATAATGATTGATTTTGTATATTTGGAATTATTAAATTTGGATAATCTCCTGGAAACTTGGAATTCAACGCCACCGATTCAATACCAAGATTTTTGACTTGCCCTACTCGATCCCTAGTGGGTTGGATATTTTCTCGCTCAAACATATAAAACAAACGATCTGCAGCTATTGAGCTATTGCGCCACCAATACAAATCGTCTTTTTGGTTTTTGTCCATTCCTTCAGTTCCCCAGGCGGCTGCTGCACCAAGCTTAAAAGAATAAAAAGATTTTGAAGCCTGAGTTGTTTTGGGTATAAAAAATTTAAAAAATACCTGCAGTACTTCCAAGATGCTAAAAAGTACTGTGGCCAGAGGATATAAAACAGCCTTGTTCTGATTGGGGTGGGACATGACAAAAACGTCATTCTTTGTTGATGGGTTCAAATTTAAAATTTTCAACAAGGAAGCATATCGAGAAATAAGAATCACATGGTCCGTAGGAATATTCTCCTGTTTTCCTAACCTCCTGGCTACAGAGTGCAAAAGGAGGGCTTCATTAATCCAGACTTGCCATGCACGACTTACATTCGTTGCAAAAATTTTTTTTCTATAAAGAGTGCACTTGGGAATATATGTTTCGATAATGCTTTCAATCCGATCCAGTTGATCTTTGCAGGTCTTAGTGACCTGGTATTGGATTTCCCAAAAATTCGTATTTGGGGTGCCGAAATAAAATAAATCTTTGATTTTTAATGGATCGGATGTTGCAATTCCAAATAGGTGAAGCAGAAAAGCTAATCTCAAGCCTCCGCGAGTGGCTCTTTGATAATAAATCAAAAAGGGACCCTGCTTAAAATAGACCCCCAACAAGGGAAAGAGGGATCCACAGGAAAGATCCTGAATCACAACTAAAGCCTTATGGTTGTTGCCTCCAGGCCTGGGATTACGATGGTAATCTCTTGGTCCATCAGTTTTTTCGGAAACTGAAAACCCATTATTATCATTTGGCTGGTTCATTTCTCAGGTGCAATCACAAGGAATTAAAAAGGACGGAAAACTTTAGATTCATAAAATAATTAATAAGGACGGCAGGATTTAGCGCCTAAAAGATAAAAAAATTTATATTAATAGAGGTAAGGCGTGCCGCCTTCCTTTACCTAATTGAGGAAGCAAAAACTGAATTGGGTGTGAGATTATCAATGAAATGGTTCAGCCAACCATGTGCCCAGCATTTTATGTGCTTTTTTATTCCAATGTCCATCTGTAGGGAAATAATAATTTTTATTTGTCTGTTTTTTAGCACTTTTAATCAATTTTTCTAAAGATACTACTTCAATATTAGTGTCAGACAATTTCAACTTGAGATATTCTACAAGCGGTTCTGCGGTAATTGCAGCATTAGCATCCATATTATATGCATCATGGGTTTTGCCATCAACACCTTCATCCTCAAATGCCCAGGCAGCAGGTATCATCAAGATTCGCATCTTTCCACCTACCTTGTTTACTTCGTTAATAGATTTTCGTATATCCTTTATAGCGCTATCAACATATTTATGTAGTTCCTCATTCCAACAACTCTTATTAAAAGCCAAACGTACATAATCACGAGTCAAAACGGTAATATTTTCATATTTCTTTATGCGATCACAGTCTTTAACAGGGTCTGTCAATATATCTGAAAACATGTCAGGTGAAGATATGCTTAAGGGTGATTTTTTTTCTTTCCACTTGGTTTTTATTCTTAGTAAAAGCCTATAGATTGCAGAATTCATTACCAGTGCATGTTTTAGCAGCGACGGGAACTCAGATTCCCCAAATATTTTCCACATAAAGCTGAAATCTCCAAATTGCAGTTCACCCGATTCCCCCATTTCTCCCAAACGATAATAGTTCAAGTTTGAAAGCCCATAGTTAGGCAGAAAATCGTTGGTCATTACAAACATATTTACCTCTACATTTTTACGCAACTCATTTTTTTTCAACCAAGCATAAAAGTTTAGCGGTGCCCAACTTCCCATTCCTACCTGCAGGACCGTTTTCCCGCTGGCTTCTTCCATTACGCTGCTCAAGGTATATTCATAAGGTATTTCATCTGCTTGTAAAAACGAGTCACCTATATTGATTACATCGTAACTAGTCACATCCGTAACTGCTGACATGTCACTAGGTCCCGCAACCCTGATGGACGATTTATTAATAAAACTCACTATTACTTCTCCCCCATCGGTAGGTAGCATCTTGTTTTTATGGGAAATTTCGGGACAATAAATATGGTGCAAACGCTCATCGGGACACATTGTGAAAACCGTTTCATAGTAGCGGTCGGTAAAACGCGCGGTAGAATCCTTTTTTAAAAAATTATTTGAAATATATAAGGTCCAATTACCGAAGAGAAGCTCAAGAAAAATCACTCCAATAATTAAAATAATACTATTTATAAAAACAATTTTAGCAAAGGACTTCATTTGCGAAGCTCTCCTTTTAGTGCCTGGAAAAGAAATTTAGTGAGACCGTGATGCCACCAAGATTTTAATTTAGCATAGTTGGTAGTGGGGGTAGAGGGCTATTTTGAGGTTTAAAAATATCGAAAATGATCAATTAAAATAAATTTGCGCTCAATAAATGATGCCACCCTTTCCAAATTGGAAGAAGGATACCATAAAAATAACCAGAAAATTTTATCAACTAAAGCTAGGTGAATTCAGAGCTAGGTGGGTAAAAAGCTTACCTAAGAAATATGCCGAGACACCTTTGCCAAACGGTTCGTGTATTCGGGAGCCGGTTCCTTATTACCCATAGAAACTTCTAATTGCCTAAAAACACTTCCCTGGTTGAGATTTTTTCAGTTTAAGCGTAAAATTGAGCAACTTGACTTCGGCTAAATTCATGGGATTTTTAGGGTAAATTAAATCCCAAGCTTTTTTACGGTTTTCAATTTGTTAGTTACTCTTTGTTTATTCACAGATTCGCTTCAAATGGCTCAATTTTCTAAATTCCGTTTTTTCGTCAGTCCCTTCGGGCATTTGATATGAATAGATCAATATATTTAGCAGACCTGACTCACACTACTATTACCATTTCGAATGATAGTTTTCCGCTGAATGTTGGCATGGTTGGGGCATATTGCAAGCAATTTTATCCAGACTTGAATTTTAAGCTTTTCAAGTACCCCGAAAAACTGATTTCGGAAATAAACCAGAAAATCCCAGATATATTGGGGCTTTCAAATTATCCATGGAACCATAATTTGAATATTTCCATCGCCAGGTACGTGAAATCCATAAACAAAAATGTAGTAGTCGTATTTGGGGGTCCCTACATTTCTTATGATACCGAAGAGCAGGAAATTTTCATGACTCGTTACAAAGGGTTGGTTGATTTCTATTGTATGTTTGAGGGTGAAACGAGCTTCAAAAGCCTGCTGGATAATGCCCATCAATCATCATTTGATATCGAGAAAATGAAAAAAACCGCTTTAGAGGGGAGCCTGTTTTTGTCAGATGATGGGAAACTTGCTCCTTTTAATTCTATTACTCGAAGCCGTTCGATTGATGATTACCCGTCGCCTTACACCACAGGTCTGCTGGATGAATTTTTTGATGGAAAGCTATCTCCCATGCTTGAAACTCATAGGGGATGCCCATATAGCTGTACCTTCTGTCATGAGGGGCATGACTTCTATAGGAAGGTCAGTAGGTTTGATGGGCAACGGATAAAAGATGATTTGAAATACATAGCCAATCGGGTAGGCAGCAAAGTGAATAATTTAATGATCGCTGATCCAAATTTTGGACAGTTTAAAAGTGATATAGACTTTGCGGAGTATATCAATGAAATTTACGATAAGCATAACTATCCCTCGACCATGTTTGCATCATCCGCAAAAAATAACCAGGATAATTTGATCAACATAAGCAAGACACTTAAGAATACTTCCATGCCTATGTGGATGTCTGTGCAGTCCATGACTGATGATGTTCTGGAGAATATTAAAAGGAAAAATATATCAGTTGACGCAATGTTGTCAGTTCAAGAAAGTTTGCGCACCGCAACACAGGGTACGCAAAGCGAAGTAATAACTTGTCTCCCCGGGGAAACTTTTGAAACGCATGTTTCATCCATTTCTAAATTAATGGATGCAGGACTGGATAAGATTGTCCCATATCAGCTAATGCTTTTAGATGGCACTGAAATGAAACTGGATGAAACCAAGCTTAATAAGCATGGTTTTGTCAAAAAGTATCGGGCGCTTCCACGTAGTTTCTCCGATCTGGTATATGCTGGTAAATCTATTGAATTAGAAGAAATCGTAGTGGCAACCAATACATTTTCCTTTGAAGAATATATCAAGGCCAGGGTTTTTCACTTAATTTTAGCTGTTGTTTATAACGGAGCGCCTTTTGTCGGATTTTTTAAAATTGCTCGTGAATATAAATTAAGTTTAAAAGATTTTTCCTTCAAGCTTCTTGAGAATTTCTCTTCACATCCTAAACTATCGAAACTTTATACAGAATTTGTCCGGGAAACTCATGAGGAGTTATTTGAAAGTTTCGAGGAAGCTTCCGAGTTCTATCTAGACAAGAAAAATTATGATCGCCTTGTTAATGGAGATGCGGGAAGCAATCTATTGCAAACATATTCTTGCAAGGCCTATATCTCCCATACTAGTGATTTGGTGGATCTTCTTAAAGGTACGCTGGAAGAGGTGGCAACAAATATTATTCCAGAACGAATGCTAAGTGATTTATATCAATACTATAAATCGGGATATAAGAATTATCTGGACACCAACCGGCTCAACCTAAGTGAAAATGTGCTTTTAAGGTATGACATCTCGTCATGGTTGAAGGCGGGAAGAGGTCTTTCCGAGTTTGAACACCCTTCGGAAACGGAATTCACTTTTTTCACATCCCCCAAAAGTTATGACTATGTAGAGTCTTATTTTAATCGTTACGGCAGATCGGCTCAAGCATTTGGTAAGGTTTTGACAAGATTATGGATGAAAGAGCTTCTAAGAGAAATAAAACCGACGCGTTTATGCCAGCAGTAATAACCGGTCGGTTTTTTATTTTCGGTTAGGGTAACCAATCTTCAGGAAATACTTAGTTACATTCTCATAGTGCTTATCCACAGATAAAAAATTGTTGTGCTCTCCCCCTTTTAAAAACAACTCCGTTTGTTTGAAAAAACCAGGTTTATACTCTCTATCCAAATGGTCATCAATTTCTATAAACTCAGTGGTTACAGATTTGGGTTTTTGCACTTGGAGTTTTTCAAGTGGTCTGAAGATCAATCGATTGTTGGGTGTAAGAACTTCTACAGACCAACGCCCCGGTGCCAGCCAATTTGCTTGATATGAGAACAGGGCGCCAATTTCAGATATACCCGAACCGGAAAAAATAGCGGACTCTGGGTGCCAATCACATCCCTCAAGGGCAAAGGATTCTAGTTTTTCTGGATAGCCACCCAGCAAAAAGGCTGTGTCTAACACATGGGTAGAATTTACCAAAAACCAATTTCTTTTCGCGCTTTCACTAAATCCTCCTTCCAAGATAGTATGCGGCCATTCGGTAAACTCAAAATTGAATGACTTTACTCCCCCATCATTGCGAATAATCTCTTGAGCTTTTAATACCGAAGCATAAAACCGCCTGTTATAGGCTATCCATACATTGGATTTCGTTGCTTTAGCCTTATCTTTAACTCTTCCAATTTCTTCAGCATTTATACCGCCGGGTTTTTCAATCAATATATTTCGGATTCCGCAATCCATTAAATCCAAGGTGGTTTGTGCCAATTCCTCTAGGTTGACGGCAACTATTGCGAATTTAGTATCCGGAGCTCTGTTTGTTTTCCAACCTTCTACGCCACCTGAAAACGCATGAATTCCTGTTTCGGAAATAAATTGATTCACTCCAGTCACGCTTCTTCCGACTACATGAAAATCGGAGCCGAGCTGTTGTAAAATTTTGCAGTACTCCTTTCCAATGGGTCCCACTCCAAATAATACTGGGTGTGCAGAGTTTAGGTTATCGGACATCGTGTGACTCTCTTTCCCGTTGTTTTTGAAAGGTGTTCCAAAAATGCCCGAATTAAAAATAAATGAAGGCCCATTGATTCTGAATATGTTGGAAGACCACAAGAACCATTTTTAATAATATCTTCAATCAGTCGGTGAGTTATTTGGCTTTGAAGAGGTAAAGATTCTGTTACTTCTGTTTCATTATTTTTTGTTTTAGATTTATGTGTAACTCGATCCATATGCACTGTAATGATATGGTGATTGGATCCATTTTCAATTTGTATGGTTTTTACACCACGTTGGTTCTCTTTTTCGTGCTCACTTTCTTTACAGTTCATAATAAGTTTATGTCCTTGCGAATTCTTTCCAGTCATTTCACCTATAAACTCTTTGGAGCCTGGACGTTTGAAATCTGGAATCACCCGATCAAATCTAATATCAGTAAACTCGAAATCCTTGCACCCTGAAAGAAAGGCAAATAAATCAAGAATATGAATCCCATTGCAGGCCAATCCCCAATCGGCCCCATCTACTTTCATTAGGATAGTCTCGTTTGAGTCTAATAGAGTTTTCAAATTTCTGAAAAAATCTGTTGCGCGTAGAATACAATTTACCCATACGGGGATTTTTTTTTCTTTAAGAAGGGCATCCATTTCGAAGTACTCTGCTTCAGTTTGAAACAAAACTTTCTCGGAAATTATCGCCTTTATGTTTTTTTTTTGGATCAATTCTTTTAAGACTTTGCTCCTGACAACGGCATCTGTGGAGATAATAACTATATCCTGGGACTCATCCAATCCATCAATCGAATTTAATGTTTGCAGCGATATTCTTTCTGAATTTTCTTGATAAACGGAATGAAATCGCTGGCATGCAATTTCAAGTGATTTTGAAGAAGGATCTACCAGCTGAATACAAACAGATCCCTTTAAATTTGAAAGTGCTTGTAAATGACGACTGCCAATTTGTCCTGAACCAATTATGGATACGTTTAATGTTCTGGACATAAGAGGAAATTAGTTGCTAGCTAAGTGGCTTGCAAGCCGGGGTAGAAGGTAGTAGAGAAATGAATGTTAATTGAATCCTTTGAGGCTATTTGTAAATTACAAATTTTAGTTTAGCTGTTTTTAATAATCAATACTTTCTCTTTCTTTTAGTAGAACTTCGGCAAATTTTAAATCAATTCTATTGTCAATATCAACAGCATATTCAGGGTCAATGTAGTAAGAACGGAAACTATCTCCCCAAATAGAATCTTTTTTCATTAAAACATCGTACCAGGTAACATAAACTGCTCCACAGTCTCGGTAGACTTTTGGTAATTGCTGGCGAGGCATCTCTTTGAAAGGACCTTCCATGAAAGGGAGAAGCTTTTCCCCTTCTAGTTGATACATTTTATAGGGTGTTTGTTCAACATCACTAACGCTAATTACGGCATCCCAGTCGCTGGAAAGGAGATTAACTGCCTCATCAATATGGCGTGCCAATCTGAGTGGGGATGTGGGTTGCAGGGTTACAACTTTACTGGGGACGGCTTTCCCTTTCAGCTGTTGAAGGGCATGTTTTAAAACTGGAAGGGTTAAGGTGTTGTCACCTGCTAACTCTACCGGACGATGAATTACTTCAACACCACAGCTTAATGCCACTGCAGCAATTTCTTCGCTATCTGTTGTGACAAGCACTTTTGATAAAACTTTCGATTGTAGCGCTACCTCAATTGTATGGACCAACAAAGGTTTTCCCGCCAATAGACAAATATTCTTTTTCGGGATTCCTTTTGATCCACCACGTGCGGGAATAATCCCAATCACATATTCTTCGTTGTTATTTCCAGCCATAAAGAGAGCCTTTAAATGAGGAAGCAAATATTTTTAAAATAATATTTATTGGCCTCCGAAGTTCAGCTTGTATATCACGGCAGTATTGGTGTTAAATTTCACGGAAGGTTTTTTGGCAACTTCTTTTCCAAAAACTTTCTTTTTTTAGAATTTCACCGAATAGTTTTGCGCTATTTCCTTTTCCAAAGTGCAGAGAGGGCGAAGATTTTTTAGGAAGTTTTTGCAATGTGTCGAGAATTTTATTGTGATTTTCTGAAAGATGGATGATGGAATCGTGATCGAATCTTTTGTTCTGACGAGAGCCAATGTTGATTGTAGGAACTCCATAAACAGGAGCCTCACAGATCCCCGCACTTGAGTTTCCGATTATAGCCGATGACTGTTTTAAAAGAGTTAGAAAATATTCGAATCGCATAGAAGTCACCAGCTTAAACCTATCCAATCTTTCCAGTTTAGAAATTTCTTGGACAATTATTTCTGAGCCGGTATCGTTATTTGGGTAAATAATAACTATATTTAATTCGGATTCTTTCAGAGCGTTAACTACAGTCGTAATATTTTTTTTGAGCAGGGGTAATTCGGTAGTAACCGGGTGGTAAGAAAAAATCGCATATTTCTTAAAAGGTATTCGGTAACGCCGCTTCACTTTTTGAAGAGAGGGAAGCCGGCTAGAAAGCATTATGTCAATATTTGGCGAGCCAATCACAAAAATGTTTGCGGGTTTTTCGCCCAGTTGGATCAGTCTTTTTTTTGCTTGCCTGTTTCCTGCGAAATGAACGTGGGATAGTTTTGTTATAGCATGCCGGAGAAGTTCATCAATTGTTCCGGAAATTTCGCCTCCCTCGACATGGGCGACTAGGATATTATTCAACGAGCCTACCATGGCACCTGCTAAAGCCTCAATTCGATCTCCATGGACTACAATTAAATCCGGGCTGAACTCTCTTACATAAAGCCCTAATCCCTGAATGGTGTTTGCCAGAACATAATCCATTTGGGCGCCTACAACATCATCTTGGTTTATGTGAGGGTATATATTTTTAAATCCGGCTTTACGAATTTCATTGATTGTAGATCCATAACGTTTTAACAAATGCATTCCAGTGGCAAAAATGCCGTGTTCAAAATGTCCATTGTTTTTAACGTGCTCTATGAGACCCTTAAGTTTACCAAAGTCAGCACGTGTGCCCGTAATAAACAAAATTTTTTTTCTATGCTTGTTCTTTTTATTGTAAGAATCAGTTTTTAACATCATTCCAGTTCAATTGAGTGTTTTTGTTGAGGTTGCGTGTGGCCTTTTGTCCTATCAGGGTGTCAAAATCTACCGCTTTTATTTCTCCAGTTCCGGGACGTTTGACCCACAAATTTTCTTCGCTAAAAACTTCTCCTTTTGATATCTCTCTTAGTGTCACTACACAAGCGTATGCAAAATCAATAGTTGGTTGTTCTTCCGAGAGTATTTTTTTTGAACCTCCCAGGGCTTTAAATATCGCATTAGAACCATCTATCAATTCTTTCAACTCAATGGGTGTAATGGAGATAGCAATATCCGGTCCATCCCAGTTTTTTTCTGAAGTGAAATGTTTTTCCAGAATTCTTGCACCCATTGGAATTGCTCCGAAGCATGTGTAATTTCCCAATGAATGATCGCTAAGTCCCAAGAGGGCATCTGGAAAATTTTTTGCTAGATCATTCAAAGCTCCCAGACGGACTTTCTCATAAGGGGTGGGATACATTGAGGTGCAATGCAAAAGAGCATACGGAACCCTTGCTTTCTTAAGTATATCCACGGCAGGAATGATCGATTTAACATCGTTCATCCCGGTGCTCAAAATAATGGGTTTCCCATAGGAGGCGATATGCTTTATAAGAGGATAATTATTGCACTCCCCTGATCCGATTTTATAAGCCAGAACGCCCATTTTCTCCAGCCGAATTGCAGCTGCCCTGGAAAAAGGGGTGGATAGAAATAACATTCTCTTTGATTCAACATATTGTTTGAGGCGGATGTCTTCCTCCTCTGTGAGGGCACAACGCTTCATTATTTCCCAAATGCTTTCATTTGCATTGCCGGGAATAACATCATTGGGAATCATTTCATCTTCGATAATGTGTGTTTGAAATTTCACACATTCACAACCTGCTTCAAAAGCATCATCAACCATAGCAATGGCTTTGTTGAAACTGCCTTCATGGTTTATGCCAATTTCGGCAATTACTAGCGGAGTAAAATCCGCGCCAATTTTTCGTGTTCCAATATTGAAATAATTTGGGGTTTGATCGATCACAAGAACCTATGTTGAATCCAGCGACAGAATTAATAAAAGCCCGGCAAAACCGAATTGTATTAACCTGGGAAATATACGATCCGTAAACCCCATATGTGAGGTTTTTTTATTGAACTCTCTCACCCATCTCTTTTTTTAAGATTTTTCAACAAAAGAAATCATATGGCTATGAGGAAGTTTGTTGATGCAAATGTCCCGCTTTTGAAAGATTTCTAAATGGGTCACGAATTTACTCATCCAGCTATTTACTCATCCAGCTAAATGTAGTCGTAAGATAAAACCCAGTTTCATAGTCAAAGGGTTTGCTTATGTCTATATTCATGGTGCGTAATTGGATTGTTGTAAGTAGTTAAAAGTAAAACAATTCTATCATAAATTAAAATTGCTAAGGAGTTAAATTTCTTATAAACCTATTTGATTTGAAGGTTCAACAGGCAGACTGGATGTTTCCTAGCTCAAGCTTTGCTTGGCACAAAGTTGGCTGTATAGTCCACTTCCAGATTTTAATTCTTCGTGTGTTCCTTCTTCGGCTAGATGGCCGCTTTCTATCACATATATATAGTCGGCCTGGGAAATCGTGACCAATCTGTGAGCTACTACTATAACGGTTCTTTTGCCGTGCAGTGCTTCAATGGCCCTTTGAACCTTTCTCTCTGAGTTTGCATCCAGAGAACTGGTAGCTTCATCAAAAATAAGAACGGGAGGGTCCAGATAAATTGCTCTTGCGATTGCCAATCGCTGTCTTTGTCCCCCTGAAAGCTTAACTCCTCTCTCCCCCACCAATGTCTGGTATCCTTCTGACATTTGTTCAATAAATTCATCAGCAAAAGAAATTCTTGCTGCTTCTATCATCAGGGCATGATCCCTATTCTCTATGTCAACACCAAAGCAGATGTTATCCTCTATCGTTCCACTAAATAAAAAAGCATCCTGGCTGATCAGCCCTATTTGACAGAGCCAGGTGCTGATATCAGCATCATTCAGATTTACGCCGTCAATCATTACCCCGCCATTTTGCGGTTTAAAAAAACCAGCTAATAAATCGATGATCGTGGTTTTTCCGCTACCAGAAACACCGACAATTCCATAGAATTTATTATTCTCAAACTTTAAAGTCATATCTTTTAAAATCATTTCTCGATTGTTGTAAGAAAAAGAAACATTTTGGAATTCGATTTTTTCAGCCATTCGAGGAATTGCGCGTCCCGTTTTTTCTTTTACTTCTTCTCTAAGTAGTTTTGCGACAGTTTCAGCTGAGGGAAGGACAGATGCAAGTGACATAGCTTGGGAGCTGGATGCTGATGATAACGGAAGAATTCGAAATAAACCTACAGCGAATACTGCAAGCACAGGAAATATTTCATTTCCCTGGCCAGAGACATTTTCAAACATCATTAATGTTCCAACTCCGGTAAGTACTACGAATGTCTCTAGTATTGGCCGGGGCAAAGTGGTTAGGAATTGATTGCGTATGAAATGTTGAGAGTATTCTTGCCAAATTTTTCCAATCCGTTTTTGGAAGTGGTCTTCCGCACAAAAAACCTTGAGTTGTTTGATTCCAGAAAGAAGTTCTGTGGTGAGCCCGAAGCCTTGTTTTTCAAGCTGAACAAGACGGTCCCCTGCTTTATAAACTTTTTCACGTGAAATTTTCATCGTGATGAAATACAAGGGTATCATCAGAATGGAAATTGCCAGAGTGACCTTGAAGCTCATCAAGCATAAAACAAAAAAAACCCCTAAGATGTTTGTCACTCCTCCTAAGAGTAATATGAAAATCCTTAAGGCTGCGGCGGCTTTATTGGTTTGCATGATCTTGAGCTGAACAAGGTCGCCAGCTTTGTTTTCCATGAAAAATGAATACTCTTTATTCATATATACTTTGAATATTTGATTCATCCATGAGCAATAGAGATGAGTGATCACCCTGATATTTCCATATCCTGCCAAGACAAGAAAAGCGTTTTTAAAAACGAATAGAGTCGCTACAGCCAAAAGGGAATAAAATAAAAATTGATCTCTATCGAGATTATTCAGTGCTGGAACCCAGGTCACTAACTTGTTTTGGTAGTAATCAAGTTGACTGGGATCTTGGAGCATTTCGGTGAGGGGGTAAAACGAAGCGATTCCGATAGATTCCATGGCTGTACTGCCAATAACAAGCACATACAATAAAATCAGGGAAGAACCCTTTCCGCGAACCAATGCACAAAGGCTGGAAAATTGGGAAAAAATCAAAACAAATTCCTTAAAATATTAAAGCGCAGTTATCCTATCTACTATGCCGAAAATAGGGTGACGGGAGGAAGTGAATGGAATCTGAAAAAAAACATAATTTTGGCAAGTTGCTACGTATTTCTATAAAATTGAATTCAACGGTTTTTCAATAATATTTTTTATTGTCTTTTTCCTAAGTCTTCTCTGGCCATTTCCAATGTCTAAAATTCAAATGGGATGTGGATTTCCCATTCATCAAAGGCTTGTCAATTATTATATAATGATCGGCAGATGCTTCCAAAAAAACTTCATGAACTTCTAAAACCTCGTCTGGCACCATTTTCTCATTATGTTAGTATTGGACTTGGTGCTGTGATCACGATACAATTCTTTTAAATTCAAGGGGATATTTTTATTTTGAGTGATATCCCGTCTTTTTGCTTTGTAACCAAACACTAGACCCTATATATCGCTTAATGCCGGATTTAAAAATTCTTATTACTGGAGGACTGGGCTACCTCGGGGGGCGGATTGCCGATTTTCTGAAAAGAAATCATCCGGAGTCAACGATCGTACTGGGAACGAGCCGAAATATTTCAAAAATTCCGGATTGGGCTAAACCTTTTCAAATTGTTCAGCTAAATCTCTTAGATCAAACTTCAATAGAGAAAGCCGTTTCGAAGGATCTTCATGCCATTATTCATTTGGCGGCTTTGAATGAACATGACTCTTTCAGCAATGTTAGTTCCGCTTGGGAAACTAATTCTCTGGGAACGCAAAACCTGTTGTCAGTTGCAAATCAAAAGCAGGTTCAAGAGTTCATATATTTTTCCACTTTTCATGTCTATGGAAATTGCCAGGGAAGGATTACTGAAGATTCACCCACAAAACCTCATCATCCCTATGCGGCTACTCATCGTGCCGCGGAAGATATGGTTAGATTTTTCCAGCATTATAAGGGCATGGAGGCATTAACCTTGAGGTTGTCCAATGGGTTTGGCTATCCTATGGATTCTGGGGTCAACCGATGGACACTGGTTTTTAATGATTTATGTCGACAAGCCATGACTTCGGGGAAAATGATTTTGAAGTCATCTGGTCAACAACACCGTGACTTTATTTCACTGCATGATGTTGCGGCGGCGGTTGATCATTTTTTGTTTAAAATTTCAGGGAAATGGGAGGATGGATTATTTAATTTAGGCGGAGATTGCTCTCTTTCTATTGCCGATGTGGCAAAAAAAATTGCTATGGTATATGAAAAGAAATATGGCAAAACAATCCCTATTCAAATCAATGGCAATGACAATATGGAGGTTCACGATCCGGTCTATTTCAATATCGACAAATTGAAAAATACCGGGTTTAGCTTAACTGGAAATATGGAAAAAGAAATCGAACAAACTCTTTCCATATGCGAAAAATTTTCTAAATGAATCAACTCAATTATTTATACACAACTCCAAGAGGCTTTTGATGAAAGTTGTTATTCTCTGTGGTGGTATGGGAACGCGGTTACGCGAGGAAACAGAGTTCCGCCCAAAATCTATGGTCAAAATAGGAACCAAACCTATTCTCTGGCATATTATGAAGCATTATTCCAAACACGGATTCAACCAATTCGTCCTTTGTCTGGGCTATAAAGGCGAGGTGATCAAGGAGTATTTTTATCACTATATGCTACACAATAATGATGTCACCGTAAAACTGGGGCAAGATCGCCAAATCACAATCCATGAAAATGATAAGGTCGAAGATTGGGAGATAACTATGGTTGATACTGGTGAGCATACCCTTAAAGGAGGAAGGATCCATAAAATCCATAAGTATGTTGATGATGATTTCATGGTTACTTATGGCGATGGTGTCAGTGACATAAATATAAGTGATCTGGTGAAATTCCACCAAAATCATGGAAAAATTGGGACCGTTACGGGTGTCAGCCCTCGCTCCTCCTATGGTCAATTAAAATCAGAGAGCGGACAAGTTCAAGGTTTCATAGAGAAACCAAAAATCAAAGAGGGCATGATCAATGGTGGTTTTTTTGTTTTTCAAAAAAAAATCTTTGATTATCTTAATTCCAATGAAGATTGTGATTTTGAAATCGGTCCATTAGAACAACTTACCAAAGACGGCCAATTGATGGTTTACCATCATAAAGGTGATTGGGCCTGCATGGATACTTATCGAGATTCCGTTTTCCTGAATAGCTTGTGGGAAAAAGGGCATGCCTTCTGGTAAGTCAGAAACATTAAACGAAAAAACTTATGTTTGAGAATGTTTATAAAGGGAAGCGGGTTTTGATTACTGGGCATACCGGTTTCAAGGGCTCTTGGCTATGCACCTGGCTATTAGACTTGGGTGCAACAGTCGCCGGTATTTCTGTGGATGTCCCGACAGAACCGTCTCATTTCGAAGCATTAGGACTTTCGGATCGAATTGAGCATTTCCAAGGTGATGTTCGAATCAAAACTTCTCTGCAAAAAGTAATGAACCAATTTCGACCGGATATCGTTTTTCATCTCGCCGCCCAATCACTCGTAAGAAAATCTTATGAAAATCCCGTTCTTACTTTTGAAACAAACTCATTAGGAACCCTGAATCTTCTCGATTGCCTTTGCGACCAACCTTCGGTCATTGCAACTGTTCTTATCACCAGCGATAAATGTTACGAAAATGTTGAATGGTTATGGGGTTATCGAGAAAATGATCGCTTGGGAGGGAAGGATCCATATAGTGCCTCGAAGGCCTGCGCTGAAATTATATCAAAGGTTTATATGGAATCCTTCTTTAGGGAAAAAGGACCCAGCATTGCAACAACCCGAGCGGGCAATGTGATAGGGGGGGGAGACTGGGCTTTAGATAGGATTGTTCCTGATTGCGTTCGAGCCTGGTCA
>Ga0209992_10002392_pt1 | contig 17314 bp, 19 predicted proteins | sample 2SBtaG_2_FD_182564 | JGI IMG/M metagenome (GOLD analysis project Ga0209992, IMG submission 182564) | Deep subsurface microbial communities from Kolumbo volcano to uncover new lineages of life (NeLLi) - 2SBTROV12_ACTIVE470 metaG (SPAdes)... | ecosystem: Environmental > Aquatic > Marine >... | reverse complement strand
TATCGATTTGGTGGAATAAATACGTCAGGATTAAAAGCACTATACAACTTTGATAGTTCTTGGTCAAACAATGCAACTGATTCAGATAGTATAACCACAGGTGGTGATATGACAGCACAGAATAATGCAACGTTTTCAACAAGTGTTAAAAAATTAGGAACTGCCTCTGCTTCATTTCCTGCTGATGGTGATTATGCAAAAACCTCAACAGCTAATGGTGCTAATTTTGATTTTACAGGTGATTCAACTGTCACACTTTGGGTTTACAGAACAGATGGGTTAGATTCATCTTATCATGCTATGGTATCAAAAAGAAGTGGTGGTAATTCAGAATATAATTTGTATTTAGAACCTGTTAGTTCAGGTGTAAGTAAGCCACATTTGTATATCACAATGGGTTCAAGCACATTTAATGGTTCAGCTACAGGTGCAATTCCTGATTCAACATGGACACACCTTGCAACTACTATTGATGGTGATGTTATGAAATATTATATCAACGGTGCATTAGATTCTACACATGATCTTAACGGTGCTAAAGGCACACTTGCAAGTCAACCATTTGGTGTAGGTGCAATAAGTGGAACAGGCACAGAAGGTTATCAAGGGTATTTAGATCAGGTGTCAGTTTGGAATAGAGCATTATCTGCAAGTGAAATTTCTACTATTTACAATAGTGGCACAGGCAAAAACATAGCTGGTTGGATAGAGAGGAATACAGCATGACCATAGAAAATCTCGGTGTCAAATTATACAGCGGACTTAAACAAGATCGCAAGTCAGCTTCATTAGGTAGTTCAGCAGATGGAACAAACAATGGAATTACATTAGTTAACGTAAACAACTATGCAGATTTCAGTGGTAGTTCAAGTTATATCTCAACATCAGGAACACAAAGCGATACAGATTTCCAAATAGGCGATTCATTTTCAATATCACTTTGGTTTAATACAACATCTACATCTTTTGGTTCCATAATTAATAGGTGGGGATCACAGAATAGTGGTAGTAATAATGGTTGGTCACTTTTAGATAGTGGAACAGCAGCATCATTTAGATTTTCATCAAGTTGGAGTAGTAATGCTATTCGTGTAAACACATCATCTGATAGTGCATTTTCAGATGGTAAGTGGCATCATTTAGTTATGACTTATAATGGAACTGGTCATGGTGGTGTTATATTCTATTTAGATGGTGCAGTAAAATCTTCATCTGCTGATTTAACAGGTTCAGTAGGTTCAATAACATACAGTTTAGGTTTAGCACTTGGAGCTTACAGTGATGGTTATACAGATAATTATGATGGTGCTATGAAACAGGCTTTAATTTATTCTGATGTTCTTTCTTCAAGTGAGGTAACAACCCTATACAATTCAGGAACACCTGTCACAAGTCCTTCAACATCAAATCTAGTAGCACGATATAATCTCGAAACAAATGCAAATGATTCACAGGGAAGTATTAATGGAACTACAAACAATGTAAGTTTTATTTCTGATGCCTACAAACTTGGCACAGGTGCTTATAGTTTTGATGGAACAGATGATTATGTTATAGCTGGAAGTGCAAGTGATTGGTCATTCCTTTCAGATGGTAGTAATTCAACAGTAGCATTTTGGTATAAAAGAAACGGAACACAAGTATCAAGTGAACCTTGTATTATAGATACAAACGGTGCAACTCAAAGTAATGTTGGAACTTGTATTTATTCAGCAACTAATGGTGCATTAACATATTATACTGCAAGTGGTAGTGCAAACAAAAACGTTTCATTAGGAACTCCAACAGATGGTGAATGGACACATCTAGCAGTAGTTAATGATGGAAGCAATTTAACATCATACGTTAATGGAACTCAAGAAGCACAAACATCATTGTCAGGTTATTCAGCTAGTTCTAGTAATCCTAGCACAGCATACAATATTGGTAGAAATGGTAGATCAGGTAATCTGAAATATATTAAAGGGGCTATTGATGATATGGGAATTTACAAACGTGCTTTAACTTCAACAGAAATTGGAAAGTTAGCGAATGATAATCAACAAGGTAGCCTTACATCAAACGTAGCAAGTTATATTTTTTCTGAACAAGCAAATAGTAGATTAAAATTTGTTGTAAAAAGAGGTCAAGGTAGTGGAATTTCAGGTTGGATTGATACAGGTTTAACATCATCTAGTAGTAATTGGGCTATCAAGTTTAAGTTAAATGTTCCAACAAGAAGTGTGGGTGGAAATAATAATGGATATTTTGCTTTCTCATCAACTACAACGAATCAAGATTCAGATTATTCAAGTCCATCAGGTAATTCTATTGGAATGTATGTCAACGTAAGATCATCAGGTGAAACAGCATCTCATGGTGCTTTAGCAGTACAGGCAGGTAATACATACAGTTATAATTTAATCAATGATGTAAACTCACTTCAATTTAGTGATGGTAGCACAGCATACACAAAATGGTTTAAGATAGTAAAGAATGGAAACACAGTAAACATGACAATACATGATTCAGAATCAGATGCAGATAATAATACACTAACAAGTGGTTCAGATACTGCAACAGGCACTAATGCAACAGCAGGTGCATTTACAAATCTTAGATATTTGAAATGGTATAATGTAGCAGGGGGAAGCACAGATGAAGCAACAATATATTTCAGCGACTTGAAACTTTATGATGATACAACATCAACATCAGGCACACCTACAAAGAATTATCCCTTCGTTGACGGTGATGCACAATTAGTTTCATCATTAACTAACACCAGCGAACTCAAGGCAAACTATACTATGGATAGTACAAATATGTCTAGTTTATACTCAACAGATTTTACATCAGATAGTAATAACGCATTATGGTCAGAACAAGACACAAGTACAATAGGAATTAGTGATAGTAACGACAGAATAGACTTTGAGATACGAAGAAACGCATCTAATGATTCTATGTCTTATGATTTAGGAAAAACATTAGACTCTGAAAAATGGACTATGAGATGTAAACTTAAATTTACAGATTTTGTCACACCAGCAGGTGGTGGAACTGTTGGATTTATAGGATTAAGTGATAAGGATTCATCTAGTTCATCAGCAGTAACACAAGACTTTATAGGTTTAATGCCAAGATTTTCAAATAGTGAGGGTGAATGGTTTGCTTCTGCCTTTTCCAATTCACGTTTAACGGAACAAGATTCACCAGAAGGTGTAGCCGTCAGAACACAAATAGGTGCAAATGATGAACTTGGTAATAATGGTAATCATAGCACAGATGATTGGGGCATACAAATAAAACGAACATCAGCTACAAAATGTAAAATTTCATTATGGAAAAATCATACTTTTACTGGAAGTGTTTGGGATGAAGAAGAATTAACTATAACATCAGCATACGCTGGATTTAGATATATTGTATTCAAAAACACCGATCCTAGTAATTTTAGTTCAATCAATTCACACTTAGATGGATATATTACAGATATTGAAATTTGGGATGGTTCAGAAGCAGAAGGTTGTAAAAACGACTTTTCAACAACTTCTGATTTGGAAGCATTGAGTGGGGTTCGCACAAATTCTATCTTCCAACAAACAGATGATACGCCTACATACTGGTGGTATAATGGCACAAGTTGGGTGTTAGATGGAACTACACTAGCTATTGATGAAGATTTTTCAACAAATAATTTCACAAGTAATGATACAAATGTCACAAATGTTGTAGATGGTGCTTTGACTTATTCGGAAGCTGGACAGAATCAATATGGTAAAGGTGCATATTACAAAACACCTGTCACATTAGATGATAATAAATGGGTTATGAGAGCTAGGTATGAAATAGAAGGATGGGCAAGTCCAACAGGTGATTCATACCAAGTTTATGTTGGAATGATAAAGTTCACAACGGCATCAAACGCACAGGGCGTATCTTCATCTTACAATCAAGATGGTATTTCCTTTGGTCATAGAATTGGAACAGGCACTAACGGTATTAGAATAGGTGCAAGTAATGTTGGTGGTGAATTATACAATAATTTTGAAACACTTACAGGTCTTACAGGCACAAGAACTTGTTGGATTGAATTAACACGATTATCATCAACAACATCTAAATTGGAAATATTTTCAGATGAAGGATTCACAACTTCAATAGGTGCAACATCAACTCTTACTCATGGTGCTGTGACAGGTCTTGATACAATTATGATAAATAGCCAACAAGGTAATGGCACAGGTGGTGCAAATAATGGTAATATAGACAATCTACAAATACAAAACGGAACTTCGGAGTGGTTAGAATGACAGATTACAAAGCTTCTAAACGCATTGTTGGAACGAGTGCAGAACGTGGTGAACCATATACAGAAGATATGAGTGATACAACAGATTGGGCTTTTGCAGATACAGGTGCAATAAATGTCACAAGTAATTCATTAAGTTATAGTATAAAACGAGATGGAAGTAATGATTGTGCCACTTATGATTTTGGTTTAACAGTATCTGATACAAAATTTTTATTAAGATTTTCACATACACCTACAAATCAATCACATTCTAGTGGTTCAAACTGTATAGGATTCTTCGGATTATCAAGCACCACAGGCGGACAAAACTCAAATCAGGACTTTATAGGATTTAATTTTGCTTCAAATGATAGTGATGGTTCAACAACTAAAAATGATACTACATTGGTTGCTAATTCAGTCACAGGTCAAGCTTCAAATTCACATACAAGTGGAACAAAATATTATGAAATAAAACGTACTTCTGCTACAAATGTGGTTTTCACAGTTTATAACAATAGTGATTTTACAGGTGTTTATCGCACACAAACAGAGGATGAATTATCATCTTCTATTACAGGCTTAAGATATTTCAAAGTTGCAAATTGGCACGCAAGTGGTTCAGGTAGTGCTAATTTCACAGGTACTATGGATGATTTACAACTTTGGGATAATGCAACATCACCAGCTAGTAATAATTATCAAACAAACACAGTTTGGTCAGAAACAGATACAGGCAAAGATTTCTTGTTTGGTTCAGATGGTAATTGGACAGAGGTAGCATGAAGTGTCTCAAACATACCTTCTAGAAGATGGTAGTGGTAATTATCTCTGGGAAGATGGCAATACAGCAATACAGGATATACCAACTAAAGTAGATAACTCCACAATACAAATAACAGAAGCATCTAATCAGAAAAAGACTATCATTAGAGCAATAGCAGATACATTAGACTTAACAGAAACAAAGAACTACTTTAAGGGATTAACAAAGACAGTAACACAATTTATTGTATCTGTAGAAGATGCATTTAATAAGAAAGTAACTAATGATGTATTCACATTAGAAGATGGCACAGGCAGTTATCTATTAGAAGATGGTAGTGGTTTATACAGGCAAGATATACCTGTTAAGCAGTTTAATGAGATAGTAGGATTTAACGAAACACCTAATCATATTAGAGGACTTAGAAAGACAATATCAGATACAGTAGGACTTTCTGAAATAAGAGAAAAGATAGAAGGATTTGTTGTAGTAGTAACACAGACACTTGTATCGTTTGAAGAGGCATTAGCTAAAAAGATTAGTGATTTGAACTATTATACATTAGAAAATGGTCTTGGAAGCTACATACTAGAAAGTGGTGCTGGTTATTATGCTATTGATAACTTACAGATTATTAAGAACGCAATAACAGATACAATAGGCTTCACTGATTCTAAGAATATGATACATGGTACAGTACATAATATTGCTGAAACAGTAGGATTAACAGAAGTATTCAATAGATTAAGAGATATTGTAAGAACATTTACTGAGATACCGGGTATAGTTGAAACTGTTGTAAGAAGCAGAGATATTGTAAGAAACATACAGACTATAGTAGAAATGCTAGAACCAACTGAAAATGTTAATAGAGCAAGAATTATGTTTAGAAACAAGGCAGATACAGTTGGTATAACAGAAGTAAAGAATAGAGTTAGAGCAATAGTAAGAAACTTTAGTGAGGTTGTTGGTCTCAACGAATTAATGCAATTCATAGAGGGAATAGTAAAAATACCAGCATTAGACACAGTAGGATTAGTAGAAGTATCTCAAAGAATACGATTTGTGTTCATTAGTCACTTTATAGGAATATTCACATCAACAGATGCAGTTAATGTTAACACATTCACATCTACAGATTCAGACAATATAGGTGATATGACAGCAGTTAATTCTCATAATCTTGGCGACTTTATTATTATTGACGATAACTAATGGCAAACGGTTCACAGATAACAATTCACAGTGGAGATGTAGGTACTATAATCAAAGGTACTGCAAAGACACGAACTAATGGTACAGATACAGTCATTGACCTCAATGATTGTTCCTCAGTTATTATCACACTTAGAGACCCAGATGGAAATGCAACAACACACACAGCATCAGCAGTAAATGCAGATGGTGGTACAGACGGTATCTGGAAAATTACAACAGCTTCTGCTATCTTTGCAAACAATTCAGGCTTTTGGCAAGTACAGGCAAAGTATAGTTTTGCAACAGGAAACATTTTCTACTCTAACATAAAAACGATAAACATTGGTGAAGTAGTTGTATGACCACAGTAGATATATTTGCAATTAAAGAAAGAATCGTAACATTACTAAAGGCTAATTCTAGTTTATACACAACACGACCATCAGACAAGACAAAGTTCAGAAAGATAGAAGCAGGTTCACCAAGTCCTAAAGCTATACAAGAACCACCACTTCCTAGATGCTGGGTAACATCAGACGATACAGTAGCAATAGTAAAACCATTAGGTGTCATTGCTAACAACATATCACAAGGAGAGGAGTATGATTTGAGAATTAGAATCATATTTGCTACAGAAGCAAAAGACGGTTCAAAGACAGAGGAGAATATTGACGACTTTACAAAGACAATTATCAACACATTAGAAACCAACTATGATTTAAGAAATGGTGCAGAGAGCACAAGAGTGGCAGAATCATCAGAAGTATTAGCAATTAGAGAACTACCATCATTTCTCAAAGGCGATAGAGTGAAAGGTAGGGCAATAATATTTAGTGTTATTGTAAGAGCATAAAATAAAAAGAAAAGAAAATCACTTATTGTGTGATTATTTCTGTTTTTTCTGTTACGACTCTTGTAACAGTGAATTTTGAATATGAGTCCTCGAAATTGAATATTTTTTTGATTTCTTCAATGTTCTTGAACTTTCTATCTACATAGTGAATATTGTTTGTTTCTGGGTCTTTCATTTTCACTTCGTAATAGACTATTTGTTTTGTATTCATAATATACTATAGTAGTAGAAGTATATTAATCAATCGATTTACTACGCTTATAGTATATTAAGGAGTAACTATAATGTATAGTATAAGTGGGGTTTTCATACTAAAAACTCGTGAGGTTTTCCTTGAGCTTTTCTCTCAGGGGTGTTCCAAGAAAGAGTTTTCCTCACTTTGCCTTATTATTTCTCTTTTAGACATTCATATCAATAACACTATATGGCTAATCTAGGCGGAATTACAGAGATTGTAAATGCATCTGAATTACACCTAGGTGTTGACACAGGTGCAGGAGCAAGTGCTTTTGATAATTATATACTATTAACAAATTTATCACTTCATGTTGGCAGACCAGAAGATAGAGTAGCAACAACTGACGGTCAAGCACTTTTCACATACGGTAAAAATGATAATTATTTCACAGCAACATTATTAGTTTCCACACCAGAGTTATCATCACTTAACACATTATCACAAATCACTTCTGATGGTGATATGCCAACACAAGCATGGATGATTAGAGCACAAAATGTAGACGGTGATTATAAATATTTATCATGTACAGGAATATTAAGAGAGTACGATGTTACCAAACCATCAGAAGGTAAAGTCACAATAGATATTTTTGTAAGAATAACAGGCGACACAATAACAATTTCAGACACAAACGCATAGGTGTAATAGTTGGGTAAACTATCAGACCTAATCAATCAGATGATTGGCAGAAGCTTAGAGTCTGCCGAATTTACATCTGCTAATCCAACACATGTTAACACACTCATACAGATTAATGAACAGGATAGCCCAGACTTTGAAGCAGAAATTAAAAAATTAATTAAAGACCCATCAAAAGCATCAACATCTGAACAAGTAATAGAAGATAAAAAACAAGCAAAACAACTTCATAACGTTGAAGAAACCATTGATATATTTAAAAAAGGAAACATCGGTGAGGTTCAAAATTTTACATCAACACAATTTGATAATGTAAGATCGTTAGCACAAAATCCATCAGGATTTATTATGCAAACATTCTTTAGAAAATTTGCAAAGGGTGTTGGTATAGTAACACTAGCATTACTTATCTGGGAAGCAGTACAATGGATTATTACCGAATTATTAAAACCCGGTAGACTATTAGATAGGAGATTCAAACGTGATATAAGAAATGAAATTATTGCATTTAGACGTAGAGAGGAACAACAAAAGATTAAACAGGGATTTTCTAGTATCATAATAACAACATCACCTAGACTTAGAGGTGGTTATGCACAAACATACAACACATTAGATATACCAGCAGGTAGAGTAAGTGTTCCTGATAATTTTCGTTCAAATGATGTTTTAATGACTTCTGCCAGTGGCGTATCACTTAATAAGTCACAATCAGCTAGGAGAGGTAAGTAATGGCAGGAGAAAATGTATGGATATGGCAAGTTCAAACAAGTGCAGTAAACGGGTCAAGAACAACTGCAACAACAACTAATACACAAGCCTTTAACAACACAGACAAAATGCCTAGTGACGGTGCATATATTTCTGATATTGATGTTGATTTTAGAAGAGCAGTTCCAGAGAATGAAGCTGTAAATGCAAACAATAACGAACTTCAAGATATGGGAGTTGAAGGATTTGATATTGTTATAACAGGTGTATCAGGTGATGCAGATAATGACATAGCATCTAATCTAGTAAACAAGGTATCAAAATGGTTACAAGATGGAAATACCACTACAGGTTATACAAAAGGCAGATATGGAATTGAACTAACAAATGCACCACAATGGAATGTAACACCTACACCAACATACGGCTATCATCTTAAAGATGCTAAATTTCAATATATAGGTGAGAATAAAGACTTGGTAAAATTCACAATTAGACTATCATTAGGTGGTGACATAAACTCTGCCATCTAATTTTACTAATCTTACTGTTACATGGTATGATGAGACTAACGACTATGCCACATCATCAAACATTACAAATGATGTAAAATCAATACCATTATTTACTGATTCTGGAAGTGGTGAAGTTAATCAAGCAACCATAATCTTAAGATCATTAGATGGATTATATAACACAGATTCAGGTGGTGTGAGATTTGCAGAGTTTGATAGGATTAGAATACAGTGTACTGATTTAGCAAATAATACTTATGATAGATATTTTGAAATAATGAGCATAATACCATCACAAACTAAAAATGAAGGTACATTATTGACACTTGAATGTTTAGGAATAGAGTATCATACACAACATGTTTTTATGACAAAACCTTACTACTTTGAAAACTCTTATACTGTTGGTTATTCAATAGGTGACATTTATAATAATAATCGTGGAACAAAACAACCTAAATTAAGCAGTCATAATATAGTTTATAATTCAATAGGTGATCATGGTAATGGTTTACCATACTACAACGCTAATAATTGGGAGTTTGGTATAAGTGAAGATACATGCTATAACAGATGGATGGACTTAGTAGATAATGGTGGTTCTGCTGTATCTGCTGGTGGTGCATTAACATTCTTTGAACTAAGCTTCGATACAACAGCAATTAATGATATAAGAATGAAGTTACGACCATCTGGTAATAACAGTACAATAGTACAGGTAAAAAATGCTGTAGCAACAGGGGTTAAGGTAGGCGAACAAGAAGGTATGTTAGCCAATCCAACAGGTACTAATTTACTAGCATGGGGTAGTAATGAGCATGGCACGTTACCGATTGGTATGGAACGTTATGAATCAAAATTATTGCAGTTTATTTTTAGACCTGCATGGTCTAGTAGTGTTGAATATGCAGTAGATGCTAAAGTACAGGTAATTGACTCATCAACAAAAATTAGAAAACATTACAAATGTACTACAGCACATACATCGTCAAGCACATTTGTTAGTGATTTATCAAAATGGTCACAGATTGATATGGCAGATGAATTTGGTGATAACATACAATATTCACCATGGACAGATGATAAAGATACATTATGGTCTAATTCTGGTTGTGACCCTAGTAGAACAACATACACAAATGGTGGATGGTTTGACATAAATGTAGTAGTAAATGATAATGAGTTTTTCAGAACGTGGGTAGATGGTACTGCTACAAGCGATGCTAATCTTAACACATTAGCAGGTTCATATTCTTACAATGGTACAAGAGCAACACTACCTAGAGGATTTAGAGTGTTAGTCAATGGTGCAGGTGGTGGTGATTTAAATAATTTTGATAATATGGTTGTTGAGTATCAAGGTATTAACTCCATAGGTGGCAAAGAATGGCGTGAATTATATAGATTTGACTCTGGGCAAACAGGTGCACAGGTTGCTGTGTTGGGTGAAGGTAAAGTATATGGCTATACACACACAAATTCGACTTCGACAAAATGGCAGTCTATTGCAACTAATAAATATGGTAATGATTGTTTTCATTCTTATTCTGCATTACCAGACAACAGCAACGGTATAGATTTAGTTTACCAAAAATCAACAAATACTTGGCTACCAAGATCAGAAATAATAGATAACACTAACAGACCAGATATTAGTAAATCTGGTAATAGTTTTCAAACAAACAATGATTCTGCAATAACATTTACATCAGATGCAAGTGCAATTAGTACAGATAATGATACAAATGCACCACTAGACCCATGGTATTCACATGCTGTTGGTTTTAATATTAGATTTCCATTCCCAGTAAACACATCAAACTCAATTACAGAAGGTGTAGGTCAATTATATGGTGGTGGTGCTACAGGAGCAAATAAAGCAGGTGGAAATGTTTCACCAAATTGGGTTACGTCAACTGCATACAAAGAAGGTGATATTGCTTACAGTTCAAACACAGCATATATTTGTACGGTAGACCATACAAGTGGTACATTTTCTACTGACTATAATAATAAAAAATGGAACCCAATAGTAGGCGAAGAACCAGCAACACTTGACATTCAAAACTCTAATTTTACACATGATGGTCAAGAAGGTTTCAATGCTGTGTCTAATAGTGCAGAGGATTTCGGTCAGATTAATGCTGTATCATTTTGGCTCAAGTTTACCATGTCAGGTGACATTTTAGGTGGCTTAGACGATGAACGTAGATTCAGAGCCTTCTTTATAGATACAAAAGACAACGTTGTATACCAAGATTTTGTTATAAAATTTGGTGGTAACTGGGAAGAGATAAGACTACCCATATCAGGATTTAGTGTATACAGAGGTAGAAAACCATTATACTGGTATGAAGCATTGACATCAAATATTATACCACCAAAAGAACTTGAGGTACTAAATATATTTGAGTGGAGAAACGTAAAGATATTTGGAGTACAGGAAAATACATCTTATGATACTTACGGAAGATTTAATCCTTCTGGACAAGCAATATCAGGCAATGATTTAGGTACATTTATTTCATTAGGGGTATCAAATAGAACCTTAGAAATGGATGGATTTAGATTCATTAAACCATTATTGGCTACAAGTGATAACAATACATCAAGAAACTTACAACCTACATTCCAACAATTCCCTAACATTACTGTATATGATCAATTACTTAATGTTGCAAAATCCCATTTAGAGATTGAAAAGTTTAAGCACAAAGAGTTTAATGTAGAATCAACAGGTGATGAAATATTTGATGTTAATTTCGGTGAGTCATTTTATTTAAACAATGATGATATTATATCAGAAAGTGATGGTAGTGTAACTGGTCAAATTAAATTAGTTGCAAAAAGAATAGAATATAGTGTAACAAAACCATCTACAGGAAAAGGTGGACTTAGAAGAAAAATGAAAGGTGTGAAGGTGTTTACATAATGGGTAAGGCTAGACGTTTCGATTCATATTCTAATGACGTTGACAATGAACGTAATATATCACAGTTGTATGGTCAAGCAAGACAAAACCTTTCAGGTGTAGGTTCATCATTTAGATCAAGCCCATTAGGTGTTAACACTGTATCAGGTAATCCAACAATAACAAGTACTGGTGATAATCTAGGTAATCATACTGCTACACAAGACCTAAACTTAGCTGGTAATGATATAATATTAAGTTCAGATGGTGATACTAAATTTAATGTTGTAGGTGCTACTGTATTATTTATGTGTAGTAATTCAGGTTCATCAGCAGAAGTATTCAGAATAGGTGCTACCGAATTACAGATGGCACAAAATATAGATGTCAATGAAAAAGACATAGAAAATGTAAATATGATTACATTTAAAGACGACCATAATAATAATTTTATAAAATCATCAACATCAGGAATTGTATATAACGCACATTCAAATGACCACCATAAGTTTTATTCTGGGTTAACAGCATTAGTAACAATAGATACTGCCAATATTTCATTAGGTGCACCGTTAGATATGCATACTAATAATATCAACAGTTCAGGTAATATCAATTTCACAAATACAGGACAGGTAATAACAACATCAACAGCAGGTCTATTATATCAAGCAACTAATCCAGACACTCATGATTTTCTAGTATCAGCAGTATCAAGATTTGAAGTTGAACAATCAAAAATATCATTAAAAGAAGATACAGAATTAACAGGTGGTAAAAGATTAGCATCATCTAGTGCAACAGAAATAGGTATATTTGTAAGAAATGAAACAGGCACAATAGGAACGTTAGGAACTGTACAACTGCCAGAATATACAGCAACTACAGCACCAACGAACGGTACACTTGACACTAACTTTGGAGCATTTCAAGGCTCAAGTGGAATATTTAGAGATACAGATACAACAGCCGGATCAAGATTCTATATTAGAGGTTCAGATGGTAATTGGTATTACTCTTTCTTAACACAACAAACATAAATTAATTGATTTGTAACCAGCTAGCTTGTTAACAAGCTTACAGGTATCAGTTATATATCATAATTTAAAAATAATATCATGTCAACAATTAATGATTTAGTTGAATATATTATTCTCCTAAGACAGGAAATAGCAAAAAGAGACCAAATAATAGAAGAATTACGCAGAAGTAATAAAAGTAAGTCTAGTAAATAACTTACATGATGTCCAATAAGGCGTTTCATAAACTGGAAAAAAGACAAAAAAAGAAACTGAAAAAGTTTAGAAAACATCAGAGGTTGATGGAACTTGGCAAAACGAATGTGTAGGATATGCAACCAGAAGTTCATGACTGGTACTAAAGCATGTAGGATAAGATGGAACCACGACCCTGTATGTAGGGATTGTGACAACTATGTATTAGAGCATTTTAATTATAATGGATATCATTTAACAGAATATATTGACCCAAATGAATACGCCAATAAGTTATATAGTAATGAAGTGATGATAAGTTAATGAAGGTCTTAGACGTTTATACCAAAAAAGAGTATACGTGTAAAAAGTGTAATGCCAAAATATACTACGGTAAAATCACAGACGATGCAGGTAATATCTATACTGCTGATGGGCAAATGCCTAATGGTAAATACGGTAAAGAATCAAACGTATTATCAGGTGCAGTAGATGCATTAGTGAAAGACAATTTTCATAAATGTTCATTACCATACATTGAAGATGCAGTAGCAAAAGCACCAGCTCCACCTACGGCAGGTGGGGTTAAAATGACTGAGGCAACCACACAAAAATCAAATCTAGACAATTTTACACCAGAATATGTTTCTGAAACAGATAAGGTGCAATGGACAGATATTGTTAGAAAAGTTGCAGAATACTCTATTTTGGCAGATATATCTTTGGATGAATATCCTGAGATAACAAACCCAGCATCAAAAGGGCAAATAAAAAACATTGCTTTTTCGATAATGGCAAATATAAAGGAGCACCAGAGAAATGGAGACTAGCTCCCTACCTTTTTTTTCTAATCCAGACTATCTATTAAATGATAATTTTATCGGGTTAATGAGAAGATGGCATACTTACTTAGATGCTGATGATTTAGATGATGATACTATGGCACAGTGGGAAGAACTACTACTAAAAGACTTTAGAATAGAGGGTAAAAAATGCCTAAAAAAGATGTGGCGAACAACAAAGTGGCGAAAACACCTACGTTAGATTCTTCAACTGCTATAATGAAATATCTAGCAGAGAAGTATTTTGATAACAGATGTTTTTGTACCCATGAAAAATTCAAGCCCAGAGGATTTGTAATACACCATCTTAGTTACATACTAAATGATGTTGAGAGAAAGAACTACCCAGCAGGTGAAAGTGGTAGATACCAATATCTTAAAGACCTATTACCGTTAGTTGAGAAGGAACCAGAAAGATTTGTACTAATCAAGAATGGCATACATACCCGGTTAGATCATGTACGGAGAGGACTTACCAGAATGAAAAGAGAAAACTTTCTAAGGTTAGTATGGCTAGTTTTAATGACACAAAAACGCACAAAAGATAAATATAAAAAAGGTTTTAATTCATCATGGAAAAAATAGACCAAGTAATAAAAGAAAGACAGGAAAAGATAGACTATCTAACACAGAGAATGAAGGAAGATTCTGAAACACTTGATGAAATGAATAATCAATTAGCATATTTTAAAGACTTGAAGGAACGAATGAATGATGAGTGATACAAAGGCATTTAGATTTAAGGGTACAGAAGAGGAATGGAATTTTTTTACATCAGAGTTAAAGAAAAAAGGCAAGGCAATAGAAACAGAATTTAACCAATTTGTTAGGAGAAAGATAGACGAAGCCAAAGGAATGGAGAAAGATGATAGTAAAACAGCATCAAGATACCAAGACGAACTACAGGCTAGAATAATGGATACTGATTTATCTAGCGTAATAAGAGATGGCTTTTACCATGTTAACTTAGACGGTGACTATAAGGAGTTTATTCAGACGGCAAAACACGAACTATATGACAGGATTAGAAATGCAGTAAAGAACGCAATTTACCAAAACTGGATTCGTAAATGGTCTAAGCTTAGAGGTATCGATGAAAAACAAGCTGAGGTTTATTATGCTATGCATGACGGTGCTACAAAATTTTATAAATACTTAGATAAAATAAACATAACTTTTTCATGTGATTCTCTTCCTGTAAAAACTTTATCAGATTTGGTAGAGCAGGACTTGGGTAAAGTGGTACAGTTTGATGCAACCATCATAGGTTCAGAACCAAAGAAACTAGATATAATAACAAACAGATACATCCAGAAGGTACTATTACAGGAACCAGAAGAGCAATCAAAACAAAATAATCCTATGGTATTAAAGTCAGTATTTCATGGCACAGATACAGAATGTGTGGCAACAGGTCAGAAGAAAAGAATCATAGGAATATATTCACTAGAGGAACCAACAAACGGTAAGGCAGACATACCAGAAAAGAAGTTATTGATGGATGTAGTATTTGCTAGAGACATGGAGAAATCACAGTCATTTGTATTATCAAAAAAAGAGATTGACGTAGCTAGAGAGATGGCAAAGGCAGAACCAGAACAGTATCTTAACCAACTATTAGATTCATTCTGCCCTAAGATATACGGAAGAAATCTAGAGAAACAAGCATTATACTTATCATTGTTAGGTGGGTCAGATATAGAGAACTACCGAAAGGAATCTCATATTATGCTCATAGGGGAAGCTGACAGTGGTAAGTCTGAATTAGTAAAGTTTGCAGATAATGTTGCAGATGTTTCATCGATAGTAGACGGAAGTAATGCCACAGGGGTAGGTATTTTGTTTGCATTAGACGACTATGATGGTTCAAAAATACTAAGAAGTGGTGCCATGATACTAAACAACGGTGGTCATATCATAGTAGATGAGTACGATAAAATGCCTAAACAAGAACAAAAAAAGTTTAATCAAGCAATGGAACAGCAACGAGCCACATACAATAAAGGTGGTCATATAGGCAATGCAGAGTGTAAGACAACAGTAATAACAGCATGTAACCCAAAGAATGAGAGATGGGTAGCAGGTGACATTGTTGATAATATGCCATTTGACCCATCAACAATTACTAGATTTGACCTAATAATTAGAACCCAAAAGGAGACACATGAGAATGAAATTAGGGCAAAGATGAAACATATTATGAAGGGTAAGAGAGGAGAACTAGAACAGGTAGCAGACCCAAAATACATCAAAGGCTTACTTAACTATCTAAGGAGACAAAAACCATTAATCACATCAGAGGCAGAAGAATTACTTATCAATAAATTCGTAGAGTTTACACAGATAGAACAGAGTGATGATGCACTACCAATACAGACAAGACAGATGGAAGGAATACAAAGACTATGCGAAGCATATGCAAAGCTAATGTTTAGACCAGAAGTCGACTGTGACATAGTAGAGGAAGTAATAGAGTTCTACCAGAAATGCCTAGCATCATTAGGTATGAACGTATCAAAAGGTGTAGCACAGTTTGACTTATCAGGAAAGGCAGTAAATAAGGACAAATTTTTTGAAGATACATTTAAAGACCTTGCATTAGAAAGTGATGATGGATATGTATTATTACATGAACTTGGTGAAGCATTAATGGAGTCAGATAAATTTGGTACTACACATGTAGTAGAAGCTTACATAGAGAAACGTGTCAAGAGTGGTTGGTTGTTTGAACCAAAACCCGGGGTGTTTAAGAGACAATGAGAACGTCGTATGATTGTAGAGATTGTGGCGATATATTCTATGACAAGTCTAAACATATTAGAGAAACAGGACATAATAACATCATAATATTTCAAGATGCTATGGGAAGATTTAGAAATCCAGACGGAACAAAATCTGAAATATTTGACCACATACCAGTAGGTGATGAACAATGAAATGCGATAAGTGTGGAGAAGAAATGAGAAAAATGACAGTATGTCACCAAATATGTGAGAACTGTGGTGCTGTAGTAGACTGTTCAGATGGGGTGTTTGATTGAGAGACAAAAAATTCTGCCAAGTGTGCAAGAAAGAACTAGGTACTAGACATCAAAGAAGTATAGAATTATGTGAGGAACACGAATTTGCCTAGGGGTAAACAGTCAGGTA
>Ga0209992_10002391_pt1 | contig 17318 bp, 8 predicted proteins | sample 2SBtaG_2_FD_182564 | JGI IMG/M metagenome (GOLD analysis project Ga0209992, IMG submission 182564) | Deep subsurface microbial communities from Kolumbo volcano to uncover new lineages of life (NeLLi) - 2SBTROV12_ACTIVE470 metaG (SPAdes)... | ecosystem: Environmental > Aquatic > Marine > Volcanic... | reverse complement strand
GCCCGTGTTCCTCGTGGGGGTGGAGACGTCCCTTGCCATCTCGCTCGGGCACGGTGCCCGAGAGCCACAGGGCGAACTCCTCCAGCGCGCTCTGTGGGTCTGGCCCCAGGGGGACGAGCCCTTCTTGCGGCTGCAGATGGAGGCCTTCGAAGCGCGGGTCGGCGCGGACACGGTCGGACACGCCTTGCCAGGCATCGAGCCGATCTCCCACGGTAGCGCCGTGGATCTCTGCCGCCAGAGCGCGACGCCGTCCGACTTCGACTGCGAGAGTCTCGGCGAAGGTCTGCACAGCATCGACGAATCCGTTGGCCTCCTGGAGCAGCCACTCTTCTTCGAAGACCAGGCCCGAAGCGGTCTGAGTCGACCCGGCTTCTTGAATCGCCTGGATCGCCTCGCGGTGTGCCGGGCTCCGTGCGGTGAGATCGTGTGCACGGCTGAGCCAGGAGTCGAAGGCAGGCACCGTGGCGCTCGATGTGGGCCAGAGATTGCCCGCCTCCAGCTGCAGGTCTTCGAGCAAGCGGCGATCAGAGAAGAGCAGGGAGATCGCTCCCTCGTGTCGCAGGTCGAGCAGCGCGCCTGCTGCCCAGGAGATGCTCGCGCCTACGGCGATCAAGGCCGCGGCGACGAGCAGGGTCAGCGAGCGGTTGCGAGCGACGAAGCGCCGCAGGCTCTCGAAGCGGGAGGGTGGCCGAGCGAGCACCGGGTCGTCACTCAGCCAGCGCTCCAGGTCATCGGCGAAGGCGTCCACGTCCGGGTAACGGCGCGCGGGCTCGGGGGCCAGGGCCGTCATCAGCATGGCCTCCAGATCGCCCGCGAGCGTGGGGTCTCGCTTGGTGGGCAGCAGGCAGTCGCCGTCGGCGATGATGCGCAGGGCCTCGTGGGGCAGCCGACCCCGCACGTCCATGGGCAGCACACCTGTGAGCAGCTCGAAGAGGATCACACCCAGTGCGAACTGATCGGCCCGTGCGTCCAATGACACACCACGTGCTTGCTCTGGCGCCATGTAGGCCAGGGTGCCGACGACCTGCCCTGTGGCGGTCAGGGTGAGTCGGCTGGAGTTGTCCGGCGTGGCCGTGTGGGCTACGCCGAAGTCAAGCACCACCGGCGTGCCGTCCTCTCTGACCAGGATGTTCTCGGGCTTCAGGTCACGGTGCAGGACGCCGTGGTCGTGGGCGTGGGCGACGGCTCGGGCGATGGGCAGGATCAGGGCGACCCGGCCCCGGCGGTCGAGGCCCTGCTGCTCTGCATGGTGAGTGACGGAGACGCCGTCGATGTACTCCATGGCCAGGTAGGGCTGCTGTCCCGCGCCCAGCTCGGCGATGCCCGACTCATACACCGAGGCGATGCCCGGATGTGAAAGACGCGCAAGGACGGATCCCTCCCGGGCGAAGCGCTGTGCCGCGGTGGGAGTGGCGACGTCGACCCTCAAGACCTTCAGCGCCACCGGTCGCCTGGGAGCCTCTTGGCTGGCCAGGTAGACCACGCCCATCGAGCCCCAACCCAGCACGCGCTCCACGGTGTAGCTGCCGATGCGCTCTGGCAGGGCAGGTTGAAACACGCGAGGCGAGGGAAGCACCGGCGGTCGTTCGAGAAAGTCGCCCAGATCGTCGACCTCGGCGATCAGGCTCAACGCGTCTTGCAGTGTCTCGCCCGGAAGCAGGTGCGCTTCGAGGTAGGCCTGCCGCTGCTCTGCCGGCAGGTCGAGCGCCGCATGAAGCAGCTCACGAGTGCGCGCGCGGTCGCTTGTGTCGTTGGAGGTTGTCACGCCAGCTCTCGTGTCCATCCCATGTGAGGTTGCGGAGGCACCTCACCTGCGCTCCAGCCTAACCGACAGGCGCCTGCACCGGTGATGTGAGCCCTCTCCCGGCGGTGTGCAATGCAGTCGCTTTAGCAGAGAAACCAGGGCCGCGGGGTGAGGCCGACACTGACCAGAGGCTGTCGCAAGGGTTGTGGCGCTGACAGCGACAGAGTCCGTCGCGCTCGAAGTGTCCGGCCTTCGCTTTGCCTCTGGATCTCGCTCTTCTGCTCGCAGGATCCGTTCGGATCCTCTCGGGCACCGCGGTGGCTTGCCTTTGGCTGATGAATCCGAGGCGAGCGCGGTCGGCTCGGATCGGGCTACACATCACCACTGAGAATCGGAGCGAAGAGAGTGAACGACCTGAGAAGCTGTGCTGTGGCTGTGGGCATTCTCCTGATCAGTGCTTCGATCGCGTCGGCCCAGGTCGGCCCGTTCGAATGGCAGGAGCTGGGCAACAACGAGCTGCCCAATCAGAACCCGACCGCCGCCGGATTCGGGCACTCGGCCGACGCGCTGGGCGACATCGACGGGGACGGGGTGCCTGACTTCGCCGTGGGAGCGCCGAACGGGGGACCGCCCTTCATCGACAGCCAAGGTGTGCAGTCCACGAGGAACAGCGTGGGCCAGGTGCGCCTGATTCAGTTGGACGCCTGCGGCGACTTCAAGGCCTGGACAACCCTCGACGGGACGAACCTGAAGGCGAACGGCCTCGAGAGTTCACTGGCCCCCTGGTTCGGGGCATCCGTCGCGCACGTGGGCGACGTCACGGTGCAAGGTCAGGACTTCAAGCTGGTCGCCGTGGGGGCGCCCAAGATCGACAAGGACGACAGCGGGGTTCCTGAGGGCGGTGTCTTCGTCTACAGCATCTACGCGGGGGGCAACGCCATGACGGGCCAGATGGTGAATGCCCCGCTCAGCTTTGGCGACACGCCCAACCTCAAGATCGTTCCCGGATACCCTGTGGCCCAGCTCAACAACATCAAGAATTACGGAACCTCAGTCGCAGGTCTGGGCGATCTGGACGGCAACGGCGGCTGGGGACTGGCGGTGGGTGATCCCGAGTACGACGGCATTGGCAGGGTCTGGGTGCACAGGCTCAACGTGGACGCAGCCGGCAAGGTCAGGGTGATTGGCACCACGGTGATCGGCGACGGCCTCTCGGTCTTCGGCCCGGGGGAGCTGCAGGCCGGCGACGAGTTCGGCGTGAGCGTCGCTGGCGTGGGTGACCTGGACGGCGATGGCGTGCCCGACCTGGCCGTGGGCGCGCGGAAAGACGACGCTCTGGGTGTCGACTGGGGTGACACCTGGATCCTCTTTCTGAACCCGGATACATCCGTACGCGAGAAGGTCAGGATGAGTTCGCTGCTCACCTCGCCAGTGATCTCGGGCGCTCTGGGTCAGGCCACGGGCGGCGCTGGTGACATCGACGGCAATGGTGTGCCGGACCTGCTCTCGGGCAACAGGGTTACAGATGAGATGAGCATCTTCCGCCTGGCCTACGGAGGAGCGCCGGCGAGCCTGTCCGTGGTGGGCATGGACGTGATTCAGCCCGGCGTCGACTGCTCCGGCAACTGCCCCGTCCCAGGAGACAAGTTTGGCGGGGCGGTCGTCAGCTTGGGTGATTTCGACGGCAACGGAGCGATCGATCTGGTGGTGGGCGCTGACGACACGTCCTACCCCAACAAAGACCAGGCGGGCGCGGTGTGGATGCTCTGGGACCGGGGCGCCAACCCCTGGACTGACCTGGGCAACGGCCTGGCAGGCACCAGCGGCATTCCCCTGCTCAGCTTCTGTGGCTACCTGCAGCCGGGCTACCCGCTGTGTGCCAAGTTGAGCAACGCGAAGCCCAGCACCAGCACGTTCTTCGTGCTGAGCCTGGTCAAGCTGAGCGCACCCTTCAAAGGAGGCGTGTTGGTGCCCGCGCCGGATTTCATACTGCCCATCCCGTCTGACGCGTCGGGCAAGTTCGAGTTCTGTGTCATCTGGCCAGCGGGCTTCCCTCCCCTGACTCAGTTCTACTCGCAGGTCTGGATCCCCGACATGGCCGGACCGTTCGGCTTCGCCGCCAGCAACGGCGTGCAGGGCACCACCCCCTGAATCGCCAAGTGGCAGGGCGCGTGTTCAGGGCCCGTGGTTAGGGCCGGGTCACCAAGAGGGGTGTCACCGGTCCTGGTCACGAGCGCGGCCAGTCGTGACCGTTAGCGACTGTCAGTTGCTGGGCTGAATGATGAAGTCGTCGTGGACCTGCGTCACAGGGTTGCTGCCCATGGCTTGAACAGCCTGGTTGAGCTCGATCAGGTGGCTGCGATCCAGCTGCAGCACCCGTTCGTCGGGCTGAACGGATGTGCCATAGGGATAGGCCACGCCAGGCGTCGCGGTCATCTCGACGTGTGTGCCCATGACCCAGGCGATGGGCTTGTCTGCCATGAAGTCCACGAGCCGCTGCAGGCTGTCCTGGTACTTGGTGAAGTTGCCCTGGCTCACGGCGCCGAAGATGAACAGGAACCCGGGGTAGAGGGTGTCGCCGGTGACCAGCAGCGCTGTCTCCCGATCGTAGACGGCGATGTGTGCGTTCTGGTGACCGGGGATGGCCACGATGTCGAGCACCCGTCCACCCAGATCGAAGGTGACCTGATCGTTGGGCCAGTTGCTGAAGCCGAAGAAGTTGATCACTGCGTTGGTCGACGTTCCCACCACAGTGGTGTTGGGCAGGCTCATCAACTGGGCATCGCCCGCGATGTGATCGCCGTGACCATGAGTGTGTGCCACGACCAGCTCGATCGACGTCTTGCCAGCCGCGAGGAGCCATTGGCTGATGACGTTGCCGACGACGTCGGCGATGGGGATGTTGCCCGCCCCGGAGTCGAGCATGAGCACCTTGTCGTCGCCGAAGAACAGGTACATGAACGGGCCTTCGAAGTTGGTGCACATCGACTGGCGCAGGATGAACGTGTTCGCGTTGTACATCTCGACCTGCACCTCGGGATCGTTCGCGCAGTCGGTGCCGCTGATCCAGCTGGACGGGAACGCGCCGCTCACGGGCGGGTTGGGCGTCGTCCCCAGAATGGCATTGCTGGCAGAGAGGCCCGATGGTCCGGCGCCGTCGACGATCCACTCCTGAAAATACGCGTCGGTGCCAGGCAGCAGTCCCCCTGGCCACTTGGCTGCGATGTCCAGGTTGCCCGCACCGTCGGTGGCCCCGGTGACGAGGAAGTCGAGGCTGGGGACGAGAACGCCGCCCTTGAAGGGCGCCGAGAGGCCGGCCAGCCCGATGACCACGAACACGGGGGCGTTCTCGAGGGCGTTCGAGAGCGAGAGGGTGACCAAGGTGTTGCCCGCCAAGGAGCCCGTGCCTTCGAGCAGCGGCGCGCCGTAGGCCCCAGCCAGCGACTCACCAAGATCGGTCCAGGGATCGCAGCAGACGCCGCCGCTGCCCGCCTCGGCCGCCTCGGCCGCCTCGGCAGACAGGAGCATGGCCACCAGGATCAGAGCGCGACGAATGAGGGGCTGCATGGCCTGGCTCCGTTGGGGTCGACGAGTGACGGGGGCCTGGGCAAAGCTAACACGGGCCCCTCAGGCCGGGGTGCATGTGACGGCAACGTCCGTTGCGTTGCCAGCTGCCTCCAGGGATGGACGACACCCAGGGGGCCTACCCCACCCACCACCACTTGCCAACGGCCAACAGGACCACCGCTACGACGATCACTCCCAAGCCCCGCTCCCGCCGCAGGGCCTTCGACAGCGGCAACACCGCCGGGCCGTACCCACCGCGGAGCACGCGCCCGAGGGACGGCACCAACCACGGCGTGCATTGCCGGTATTCTTCATACTCGGTGCCATACAGCTCCACCAATACACCTTCCTCCCAGCGCACGATGGTGGCGTACCAGGCGAAGGCGGCCAGGCCGGCCAGGGCGGCGTACCACACCGGGGCCAGCACCAGGCAGGTGCCGGTGAGTCCCATGATGTTGGCCACATAGAGGGGGTTGCGGACCAGGGCGAAGGGGCCGCTGGTCACCAGGTGCTTGCGCTCTCTGGCCTTGCGCGCGTGGACCCGGGCGGCCCCGCCGATGTGACGGACGGCCCAGAGGCGCAGGGTCGCCCAGGCCAGGAGCAGCAGCACTCCGGCGAGCACTCCGGCCTGGCTCGGTGGGGCGAAGAGCAGGGCACCGAGGGTGCAGACCGGGTGCAACTTGCCCCGTTGGGTGAACAGCAGGCCGGAGGACACGGGTTTTCCTGGGGAGCAAGGGGCGGCCCAGTATGCCAGCTCACTCTGCCCGACCGCAGCCCGCAAAGCCTCGCCCCTGACCTGCTGCTACGATGAGGGGATGGACCGTCTCGTCGCCACCCAACTCTTCTCTGGCCTGCGCAAGCTCCTGGTGGGCCCGGAAGCGCTGCTGCTGGCCATGGTGGTCATGCTCATCGAGACCGCCGGCCCCAGCTCGGTCGACGACGTGGACGACCTGCTCTGGGTGTTCTTGCTGCCCATGCTCTTCGTGGCCGGTTGCTCCATGGCCCGCCATCGCCGCCTGCCCATCACCGTGCTCGTGATCGACTGGGCACTGAGCTCGTTTCAGCTGCTGCGGCGCAAGCTGGTGCTCAGCCTGGGCCTCGACTTTCACCCGCACCTGAGCCCTCGCCCCGAGCGCTTCACCGGGCTGGGTCGACTGGTGGGGGCGCTGACCCTGGCGGTCATCGCGCTCTGGCCAGCCCAAGGTCTGCTCCGCGAAGGTCTGCTGGCTCTGCGAGTGCGGGGCCTGTACAGCATCTACGTCCTGGCCTTGGGACTGACCTGGGCCTGGCTGCTCTCCGGCATCGTCTTGCAGTTGCCTGCCATCGTGTTGTCCATCCTGGAGATCATCAAGCGCCGGTCGCGGCTGCGCAGCGGCGTGCGCATCGGCATCGTCTCCGTGCTGCTCGTGGTCATCGGCGGTCTGCTCTACACGCTCGACGGCGCCACGGGGACAACGGGCAGCCTGGTGCTGCTGGTCTGCGGCTGCTGCGCCCCGTTGCTGTTGCGCCCCGAAGAACCTCCGAGCGGTCCCTGGCTGAACATCGCCGTGGGCGCGGGAGCCAAACCCAAGACCGCGCGCATCGCCGACGTCATCCGCGGCGTGCACGCGGGCTTGGCCTTGCAGGCCCTGTTGGTGCTGTTGCTCCTGGCTCCCCGGGGGCCCGAACCGGTGACCACCTTGCCGGTCACCAACGCCCTGGTGCGCATGTACGGCTGGCTCGCCGCCTGGCTCTTCACCGGCTCGGCCTGGATGGCCGTCAGCGAATTCAATCGCCGGCGGCGCCTGTTCGATCCGGCGTTTCCGCGCAGCAAGGTGTTGTGGGCCACGGTGGGGCCCGAGGCCACGGCTCTTGAGCTCGAGCGGCACTTCGTCGAGCAGGCGGGGTGGCGGCTGGTGGTCTCGGATCAGCTGCCAGGGCTCGACGATGCGGACCTGCTGGTGGGCACGCCCAGTTCTGTGGCGCCTCGTGCTGCGGTCCCCCTGACTCGGGTGCCTCCCGCGGTGTTCCTGCTCGAAGACGACGCCGGCGTCGTGCTCGACGAGGCCGAAGAGCGAGACAAGGCCGAGCGCTGCACCGCCGCCATCCAACGCCTGCTGATCACGTCACGGCCGGGCCTGGGCGACCGGGGCGAGGGTACGTTTCTCGTGCCTCAGTGCTGGCTGGTGGTGGGCCTCACCCGGGACGACGATCGGGGCGGCATGGAGCGCAGCAGCTCCATGACCTTTGGCCAGTCGTTCCAGGCCGCTTTGGGCACGAGGCTGCGGCGTTTTCTCTTCGAGGTGATGAGCAGAGCAGGCCTGGACGTCCTCTTCATTGAAGACGCGGTGACCACCGAGCAGGTCGGCGAGGTGTTGGACGTGTTGATGGAGCACCACATCTGTCGGGCCGAACCGGGGCGGGTGGGCGAGCATGACTTCGTGGGCATCGAAGGCGTCCGGGTGGTCTTGCACGACGTGCAGCCCGAGGCCGAGGGCATCCCCGGGGTCGACGCGAACGCCACCCGTCACGCCATCAGCCGCGCCCGGATCATGATCATCGGCCGGGACCGCAAGGGCGGCGACGACGATGACGGCCCGCCGAGCGACGGAGAGTCGAGCGACCTTTGGCTGCGAGAGACCTTGGGGGCGATCTTCCCCCGGGTGCCGGTGGTCTGAGCTGGCGTCTGCGCTGCAGATTGCAGCTTTTCCCCATGGCTCCGGGCGTCCCCGTGTCTCACCAAGGGGGGCCGTTTCGCTCGGACAGGGTCGGCTTCGCCTCCACACTCGCTGCAGACCCCCCTTGGTGAGACACGGGGGCGCCCTCGGTGGTGGAGAGGCTGGCTACTGTGGCCTTCCTTGTTTCGTTGTCGGCATGCCGGCGGTTTGCTTGCTGCCCTGAGCTGTGGCGCTTACGGCGGGTCTGGGGCACGCCAGCGGTGCGCTTGCGGTTGGCCTGGGGTGCTCTTGGGGCAGGCCTGGGGGAGACCGTCGAGGCCTGGGCGACGGGCTTGGCCAGCCACGGGGGCTTGGGTTACTTGATCTCGTACACGAAGGGATCGCTGTCGCCGCCTGCGCCTGGGGCATCGGTCTCTTCGACCTCTTCTTCGATCTCGGGGCTGAAGACCAGGGCCAGGTCGTCTCGGCCGTTGCGGATGTAGACCTCGATGGGCTCGTAGTCGATGCCATCGCTGGTGACCACCTGGAACGTCCAGGAAGTGTTGGGCGACATGTCGTCGAAGGAGTACTCGAGGGTCTCCTTGTCCGGGCGCGTGTTGGCTTCGCCTCCGTCGTCAGACCGGGCGGTGAGCCAGAGCCACGAGGGCACTTCGTCTGTGCCTTCGAAGGCCAGCTGACCCGAGACGCTGACCGCCCGCTCCAGGCGCACATTGATGCCCCGGGCCGTGCCCTGGCGTGAGACTGTGAAGGCCTCGGTCCCTGAGCGGGCGAAGCCGTCGGCGGTGGCGGTCACCGTGTAGTCGCCTTCACTGACCACGTCGAAGCGGTACTGCCCCGCCGCATCGGTCACGGCGATGGCGCCGCGTCCACCCCAGAAGCCGGCCTCGGCTTCGCTGACCGCCTTGAGGGCCACGTTGGCGCCGGGGAGGGGCTGACCGTTGATGCCCGAGACCACCCGGCCCTCGACCGCGCCCGTGCTGATGGAGACCTCTACGAAACGCTGCTCGTCCACGGCCAGCTCGAACGAGCTGGTGTCCACCGAACCTGTGCCGAGGGACTGGCTGGCGTCTGCATGAAACATGAGCTGGACCGTGCCCGCTTCGAGATAGCCCATGACGAAGCTGCCGTCTTCTGCGGTGCTCACCGAGCGGCGGATGCCACCCCAGGTGCGCACCTTCCAGCCTGCAGCTGGTTGGCCGTTGACCACCAGGCGGCCGCGCACGAAGCCCGTCTCCATGTCGGCCCAGGTGCTGCCCACGACCAGGGTGGCGTCGGTCTCCTGCCCCGACGTGACAAACACATTCTGTTCGGCCTCTGCGGTCATGGCGAAGGGTTCCCACCATGTGGCCAGGCTGGTGAAGCTCATCCGATCGCGAGCTTGCAGTTGAGCTTCGCCCGGCTCGACGTCGGCGAACGCGAAGCTGCCGTCGGGAGCGGTGAGGGTCATGCGCGGCATGGCGCCGGCCAGGGTCTCCGTGTCGTCTGTGCGCAGGGTGACCATCAAGATCTTGCTGGGTGGCCCGCCGTTCTCGAGCACCGTGCCCACCACCGTGCCGCCCACGTCGAGCACGATCACGGGTACTTCCCCTTCGATGGGAACGGTCAGTGTCTGCTGGGCCACGGCGAAGGCGGGGTGGGTGACTTCGAGGACGTACTCACCGGCAGCCAGGTCTTGCAGCTCGGCCTCGCCCTCGTCGTCGCAGCGAGAGGAGGTGATGGCCTGGGGTGGTCCGTCGTCTCGTCGGTTGCCTTCGTCGTCAGCGCTGCGCACGCTCACCAGGGCCCACTCGACAGGCGTGGCGTCGTCGTCGTTCTGGACCACTCTCACGGTGACCGCGGTGGCCGGGTGCAAGATCAGCGACTCGGTCAGGTCGGCGTGGGTCAGGTCGTAGGTGCTGCGCACCGAGCCGAAGCCCTCGGCGGCGATGAGCACGTCCCAGATGCCCGGGTCGAGGTCTGCGATGAGCCAGCGGCCGTCTTCGTCTCTGCTCACCGCGTCGACGTTCTGGCGGGGCTCGATCAAGAAGTCGGGGATCTCGGCGGCGTCGGGCATGGGCAGGTGGCGCGCGAAGACCCGCAGGGACTCGATGGGTGCGTCGTCTTCATCGACCAGGTCCAGGGTGAGAGTGCGTGTGCTGGGCAAGATCACGGTCACGTCGCCAGCGCCGGGCTCCAGCCCCCCTGTGTCCGCGGTGTAGATGTGATCGGAGGACTGACGCGCGGCGGCGCGGGCCACTCCGTGGCGCAGGCCGGGCACCTCAAAGCGGCCCTTCTCGTCAGCGTGAACCGGCGGCCGCAAGATGGCCACCGGGCCGAAGATGAGCTGGTTGCCCGCCATCACCTCGGCGTGGGGGACGGGCTTGCCGCCGTCGTCGATGACCCGGCCGGTGAGGGTCAGCCCGTCGAGCATGATCTGCTCGCCCAGGTCGCGCACGGTGCCCGGCGTGCCCGTGGAGTGTGGGCCGTCGACATTGGTGACGTGGACGTTGTCGTCGAGCACCAGGGACACGAGACCTTGACGCACTCCTTCGAGAGTCCAGCGGCCCTCGTTGTCTGAGGTGGTGGTGGGGAAGGGCAGCAGTCGCTCGAAGCGGTGCAGAGACGGCGAGGGCACCACCACCATCTGCACTCCGTCGTCGTCGACGAGCACACCGCTGCCAGCACGAAAGTCGGCGATGCCCGAGCTGAGGATCATGCTCTGCAGATCGGTGGCCCGCACGCGCACCCCGGGGAGCGCCTCGCCCCGCTCGTCGACCACGACTCCGGTGAGCGTGACACCGAGGGGCATGACGATGTCGCCCAGGTCTTTCTCTCCGCCAGACACCGGCGTCTCTTCGAGGAGGTGCAGCAAGACCCGCGGCCCGCCGGGATCGATGAGCAGCACGCCCAGCACCCGGGGTTCGATCTCGGCGAACCGAAACCGTCCCTCGTCGTCGGTCTCGACCTCGCCCAGCTCGGGCTGAATGGCGGAGCTGCCCGTGGTCAACAGGGCGTCGAGGTTGGGGAACAAGTCCGTGACGCCGCCGCCCATGAGGCTGATGGTCATGTGCGGCACGGGGTCGCCGTTCTCTTCGACGAGCCGCCCGAAGATGCCGCCGAGGCTGTCCCGATAGCTGGCGGGCATGGTCGCCCCGGCGAGTGGGTCGCCCGACGTTGCCGGGGCCACGGGCTGTTCCACGTCGAGGCGGCTGGTGGTGTCCGCGAGGGGAGCGGTCACTTGTGTGCGCTCGCCCTCGTCTGCCCCTGCGCTGACCACCGCCGCCTGCGGGTCGGTCTCTGTCCCCGGTTCGTAGATCAGCAGGGCGACCGCTGCCACGGCGATCAGGGCGATCAAGGCAAGAGCCAGATGCAGGGGCTTCATCACGGTTCCTCGGTGCTGGGCGGGGCAGGACGCCCGCCACCATAGCGATCCCATGTGACGCAACAGCGGCCAGGTTTGGGGGATGCGGCTCCTACCCTGGCCAGCGCGATCGTCTGATCTCGGATAGCCTGGGGGACACAGATTCTCCCGTTCGCCGCCCTCCCCGAGCGTTTCCGTGGCCCGCATCCCGCTCCTGTTCGTCGTGCTCGCTTGCGTCCTGACCTCCAGCGCCCAGGCCATTGACCTCACCGTCGATCGCCAGCTGCGGGTAGAGAAGCAGCTGAGAGAGGGCTTCACCGTCGATCTCAGCGGGCCACCAGGCGCTCGGGCCAAGCTCATCGTCGACCTGGTGGGAGGGCCGTCCCTGCTGCTCGGGCAGCTCGTGGACATCGGGCTCTCGCCGCTCACCACAGTGGTGGCCCTGGGGCCCATCCCCGAGAGCGGTCTGCTCAGCGTGTCGGTGTCCTTGCCAGAGGATCTGCAGCTCGTCGACCAGACCCTCTACGCCCTCGCGTGCGTGGACAACGGCCAGGGCTACGACCTGTCTGACACGCTCAAGGTGGTGGTGGTCGAGCGGGACACCCAGCTGGCGGGCATGGTGCTCGGCGCGTTCCCCGGCTTCGATTACGTGCGCGCCTTCAACGAGACCCTGCCGCTGACCGTGGCCGTCGACCCGACGCACCACCCCCTCGCTGCTGGTCGCACCGCCGACGTCTACGTGGTCGCGTCGAAGACCGCAGCCCAGTGGGACGCCGACCCGAGCCTGGTCGACCTGAGCGGTGACGGCGCCGAGACGGTCGTCTTCGGCGAGACCCTGGCCCAGAACATCGTCACCGTCGACGGCGGCACGTTGTCCGGCGACGCTGGCTCTGGCCTGGGCGTGGGCTACGACATCGTGGTCGACTTCGGCCAGGACGGGCAGCTCGACCCGGACGACCTCATCGACGGCTACGGTGACGAGGCGGGGCTCTACATCTGTCACGATACGACCCTGCCCGGGCCGTACCAGGTCACCGAGTCGATCTACACCGGCGGCGGTTGGCTGGGCCAAGACCTGTATTACCCCACCCAGATCGCGTCACTCGGGCAGCTGCCCGTGATCATCATCAGCCACGGCAACGGCCACGACTACCAGTGGTATGACCACATCGGCAACCACATGGCGAGCTACGGCTTCATCGTCATGAGCCACCAGAACAACACAGGGCCAGGCATCGAGACCGCCAGCACCACGACCCTGACCAACACCGACTACCTGCTCGGCAATCTCGACATCATCGAGGGGGGCGCGCTGCAAGGTCACGTGGACGCGACCAACATCCAATGGATCGGACACAGCCGCGGCGGCGAAGGCGTGGCCCGTGCGTACGACCGCATCTACGACGGCAACTGGGTGCCGGTGCACTACACCATCGAGAGCATCAAGCTCGTCTCGAGCATGGCGCCCACGGACTTTCTGGGCACGAAGAAGGCCACGCCCCACGACGTGCCCTACCACCTCTGGGTGGGAGCCGCCGACGCCGACGTGACCGGCTGCGCCAACAACGACATCGCTCAGAGCTACCACCTGCTCGGTCGCGCCGAAGATCGCAAGCAGTCGATCACCCTCTACGGCGCGGGCCACGGCGTCTTCCACGCGGGCTCCGGGGGCAACTTCGCCAAGGGTCCCTGCAAGATCTTCAACGTGGTGACCCACGCGATCATGCGCGGCTACATGCTGCCCCTGTTCCTGGCTCACGCCAAGGACAACATCCCCGCCCGAGACTTCCTCTGGCGGCAGTACGAAGACTTTCATCCCCTGGGCGCGCCGGTCGCCAACCCCTGCGTGATCGTCAACCTGCAGTACCGCCAGGGGGACGCCGAAGGGCGCTACGTCATCGACGACTTTCAGAGCCAGCCCGCGACAACCGTGGCGAGCACGGGTGAGGATGTCGCGTTCACCGTCGACAACGTGCTCGAGGGCCGGCTCGACGATGGCGACGCCAACTTCGTCGGCGGTATGGGCCCCTTCAATGGCTTCACCGAAGCCAAGGCCAGCGACTCGTCAAGCGGTCTGGTCTTCGACTTCTCCGGCGGCGTCGATCAGTCGATCACGTTCACTCTGGCACAAGCCGCGCGCAACGCCCGGGTCTGGAAGGTGCTGACCTTCCGCGCCTGCCAGCTCACCCGTCAGATGCTGACCGTCGCCGACCTCGAAGACGTCACCTTCAACGTGACCGTCACCGACCACATGGGCCGCCAGAGCACGGTGGGCATCGCCACCTTCGGCGACGGCATCGAAGAGCCCTACCAGCGCACCAAGTGCGGCAGCGTGGGCGCAGGCTGGGGCAACGAGTTCGAGACCATCCGCCTGCCCTTGCACGAGTTCGAGGCCGATGGCGCGAACATCGATCTCTCCAACCTCGCCACAGTGCGCTTCGACTTCGGCCCGGGGGCCGGCAGCAGCCAGGGCAGCCTGGGCTTGGATGACGTGGCTTTCAGCCTGCGTTGATCGGGTTGTACAGAAGCTCGCCCTGGCATGGGCTCGTGCAGTTGGGCGCAGCGGCGCCGGGGCCATTCGTCACCTTGACGTCCTCCAAGCACCTGCTAGGCTGCAGGCTCATCGGCTGGAGGAGGGCGGGCTGCAGTTGCGCAGCCCAGGCTGAAACCAGCCAACGGAAGAGATTGGGAGAGAACACATGACACTCAAGTCGCTTACCCCCCCCTGAAATGTTTGTTGGTGCTGGCGGTCCTTGCATCGCACTCGATCGCTCAAATGCCCGTTCCCACTCTTTATGTCAACGCCGAAACAGGCGATGACAGCGGACCGGGGTCGGCCGCCAACCCGTATCAGACGCTGAACAAGGCACTGCAACAGGCCTACGACCTCAACCCCAGCGGCGCGACAGTCGTCTACAGGATCAAGATGTTCTCTTCTGCACACCCCATCGCACCGATCGGGTACGGAGGCCAAGTCGGCGGCGTAGATGCAGGCCATGAGGCTGAGGGCTGGGTTGCTGCTGGCGAGTCTCCGAGAAAGCCCTTTCCCATCCGGATGCAGGCTGGGGTGGACATCATCGGTATTCCCGACCGGACGACCCAAGCCCTACCCATCATCACGATCGACGAGCAGGATGCGGCGGGTGGGCCAGCGCATGACCTGGAGATGCAGCCTGGCGAACCGTCATGTGTCGTTCGCGCGGCACCCAATGCTTCCATCAAGAACTTCGATCTTGATGGAAGCAGGCGAATCACCCAGATGGCCGGCGACAGCAATTGGCCCGGGATTCTTGCCAGCAGCGTCAGCGACTTCACCGTCCAGGGTTGTGATGTTCGGGCGTGGCAGGACGGTGTGTGCCTGGAGGCCCAGGTTGGCCAGTCCCTCTCTGCGTTGATCGACGGGTGCACGCTGCGGGATTCGTTCGAAATCACCCCCATCCAGTTCGGTCACGCAGGCCTCTGGATGATCGGTGAAGGAAGTCTCACGGTTGATATCACTGACACCACTATCACCAACTGCCACGATGCAGTGGAGATGGGTATGGAACCGGGCACGGTCTCGACGTTCTCCATGTCGGGTAGCTTCGTTCACGATAATGAGAACGGGCTCGAAGTCGTCGGCGATGGCGGCTCAATGAACCTGACCCTGCTTTCGACGAAGTTCTGCAGGAACTACAGCAAGGACTCGCCGCCTGGCACTTCAAAAACGACCTCGACCGGAGCACTGTTGTTCGGGCGGAATACGCCGCAACCGGGGCCCATCACGGTCACCGCATCGATTCGATCCTGTGACTTCAGCGATAATGGCTGGAACATCCTCTGGAACCAAATGGGGTCCCTTGATCTGGGGACCGACGCCAGTCCAGGACTGAACAACTTCTGTATCGATTACGCCAACTTCTTGCCCAACGATGAGCCCTTCAGGGTTCAGCTGTATCAGGTGTTTGGAGGCCCCGTGACTGCTTCGGGCAACTACTGGGTAAGGAGCAACCAGGGTGCCAACGCTTCCGGTCAGATCACAGGCACAGTCGTTGCCGGTCAGAATGGCGTCAACCTGATCAACGGCTTGCCGCCAGGACCTCTGGTGGGCCAGATCGACCCGGCCACGAGCCTCCCGTACCTGCGCAACTTCTCCATCGGACCGTTCAACTCCATTGACTTCGGCAGTGTCCCGGCTCCTGGGACTCCACCTGACTGCGCCACTGTTCCGTGTACCTCGGCTGGAGGCTAGGCGCTTGGCCTTCATGACACGATCGTCGCTCCTCGGTGTGACGCGCCGAGCGCGCATGACGCTCGTCATCGCAGTGTTCTCAGCGGGAACCGCTATCGAACCCTGCACTGCCCAGGTTTCGATCCCGGGTTCATGGCATGTCGCGATGCCACCGGGTGCGGAGCCCAGTACCCTGTTCGGATCTGCCTTAAACGTCGCGGATGTCAACCGAGACGGGTTTGACGATCTGATCGCCTTCGCTCCCTTTGCCGATGTCCATTCCCTGCAAGACACAGGCCGGGGCTGGGTGCTGTTTGGGCCCACCTTCTCGACCCATCAGTCATTTCAGTCGTCGATGCCAGCTCCGGCGGAGTTCATGGGGCTCGCGAAGTTCGGGCCCACTGGCAACGCTGTCGGCGACGTGGATGGCGACGGCTATCCGGACATCCTGGTGGGCTCGCCCGACTACCCCATCGGTTCGTTGAACTCTGGCCGCGTGCATTTGTTCTTCGGGCCTGACTATCGCCGCCAGCGCATCTTCTACAGTCCCGTCCCGGAGATCTCGGGTCGCTTTGGCGAGAGTGTCCAGCTGGCTGATGTCACTGGCGATGGTCTTGCCGACGTGTTCGTCGGGGCACCGGATGCAGAGGTTGTGCTGCCGTTGGGCGGCGTCGTCAACCTCGCGGGACGGGTCTTCTGGTGGGATGCAACGGCGCTGTCAGGCATGCCCAACGAGGTAGCGAATCCGCAGGTTGAGCCGATAGCCGCCTTCGGTGCTGCCATCGACCAGGGTGACATGGCTGATGATGGGCAAGCTTCTCTGTTCATCCAGTCCAGACACCAGAACATCATCGGCGCCACCCATGTCTTTCAAGGGAGCGGGGTTGGCTATCAGTTCTCGATACCGGCGCCACTCCCCACGCTGGGTTGGTTTGGCGATGTGATCGGAGTTGGAGACATGACTGCTGACGGCGTCTTAGATGTCGTTATTACCTCACCAAACTCATTCATGATTGGCTGCTCGGGGATGGGCACGGTCCTGATCTTGAGCGGAGACACGTTCGGCGATGTGGAGGCGACCCTGCAGCCACCAGGTCCATGCACCATGGCTCAGCACTACGGCCTAAACGCCCTCGTCATGGACTTCGACGGGGATGGAGACGATGACGTGGTGGCCACGCATACAGGCACTTTCCCGCTCGGCGATGAGCAAGTCGTGGTCTCTTTTGGACCGGATTTCGACACGATGCAGATTCTGGGATCTGAGCTGGCGCTCCTATTCTCCGGTTTCGGCAGGGAAGTCGCGGCAGGAGATTTCGACGGTGATGGCAGCGAGGAACTGGCCGTTGCCTTCTCGGGCGGCGCTGGATCGGGAGGGGTGTTGGTCTTCGACCCGAGCAGCCTGCTCAGCCATGAGCAGCTGCTGTCCAACTCCGCAGGGGGCAGCGCGCCTTTCGGTGTGGACATCGGATCTTCGGGAGCGAACAGTCCCTACTTCGCGGTGCTGTCCGCCAGTGGTGCGTTCCCCGGCGCGATCCCTGCGCCCGGAGTCTTCGTGCCCGTCAACATCGACCCGCTCACCCAGCTGGGGCTGTCGTGGCTCAACACTCCCATGTTCCCGGGCAGCGCGGGTGTCCTGGACGCCAACGGCAAGGCGAGCTTCTCATTCAACGTGAAGCCCGGGGGCGCCACGCCGCTGGTTGGCTTCAAGCTGACCTTCGCCTGCGTCGTCACCGATGCTCACGGAACCCCCCGGCGCGGCACGAACGCGAAGACGGTGGAGATCGTCCCGTAGATTGA
>Ga0209992_10002389_pt1 | contig 17325 bp, 15 predicted proteins | sample 2SBtaG_2_FD_182564 | JGI IMG/M metagenome (GOLD analysis project Ga0209992, IMG submission 182564) | Deep subsurface microbial communities from Kolumbo volcano to uncover new lineages of life (NeLLi) - 2SBTROV12_ACTIVE470 metaG (SPAdes)... | ecosystem: Environmental > Aquatic > Marine >... | reverse complement strand
GATACTCACCATCGCTTGATACGCATTGTCAGTTACAGGAAACATGTCATTAGTTAATTGATAACGATCGCGCCAATAAGGTTGTCGATGTAATGGCACATAGTGAACACTTGTTCCGATACCTTTGTCACTCAAAAACTGAATTAAATCATCTCTATTCATTTTTGCATTATCTTGTAAACGAATTACAAACAGATGCCAAGAGTGAGACCCGCCACCCATATCATCCGCTGGAAGTATCAAAGGTAAATCTGCTAGTGAATCAAAATATCGTTTTGCCAAGTATCGCCTTCTATCTAAAAATCTTGGTAATTTCTTTAACTGATGAATACCCATTGCTGCCGCAATGTCAGTCATATTATATTTAAAACCAGGTGCAACCACTTCATAATACCACGCAGGTTTTTTAGATTGAAAACGATCAAATGCATCTCTATCAATACCATGCAGACGCATAATTCTCATTCTTTTAGCCAAATCTGAATTACGAGTGATCACCATGCCACCCTCTCCAGTAGCCATGGTTTTATTAGCATAAAAACTAAAAACAGTAACATCAGACGCAAGAGATCCAATCATATCGCCTTTATAAGTTGTTGGCAATGCATGCGCAGCATCCTCAACCACCTTTAAACCAAACTCTTTGGCTAATGATAAGATTTCATCCATATTACAACTCAAGCCAGCATAATGCACCGGCATAATTACTTTTGTTTTCGATGTGATTGCACCCCTAATTGCTTTAATATCGATATTTAAAGTAACCGGATCAACATCCACAATTTTAACATTAGCACCTAAGTATCTTGCAACCTCTGCTGTTGCGGTAAAGGTTAAGCTTGGAATGATCACTTCATTATCCCCTCCAACTCCTAACGCTTCAAGTGCCAAATGTAGTCCGGCCGTTGCAGAATTAACCGCAATCGCCTCCACACCACCTCCAATAAAACTTTGAAAATCAGATTCAAATTTCTTTACTTTAGGCCCGGTAGTAATCCAACCTGAACGAAGAGTATCAACCACTTCATTAATCTCATCATCACCTATTTCAGGCAGTGAAATTTGGCATCTTAAATATTTTATTATTTTTACCAACTCTATCAGACCAATAAAGTGACGACCCTCTAGGTGTGAAACGCACAACCACTCCTATCAATAACATTGGGATTGCCAATAATAAAAGCAATAAAACCCCTAACGTCACATCAAATATTTTTTTCATTTAAGTCAAAACCTTTAGAAGTCTATTTGCAAGACTTTTGTAATCATAATTATTAACCGCATATTCGTGTCCATTTTCACCCAACTCCTCTCTTTTTTCTTTTCCCATATCCTTTAAGACCTCTAATGCTCTTACGACCTCTAAAGGATCCTCAGCAGGCACTGTAATTCCAGAGTTAGATTTTTGAACAACATCTGAATACCCTGAAAAACTATGGATAATAGGCCTACCTGAGTACATGTACTCAGGTATTTTTTGTGCTGCAATCCCAAATCTATAACCAGGCTTATCCCTCCATCCTATATAGCAAATATCGAATAATTTTAATATAGACTGAACTTGATTCTTTGAAACAGGGTCAACAAAAAATACGTTTGATAATTCTAAATTTTTTACTTTATTTTTTAAATTTTTCTTCTCTTTTCCATCTCCAACCAAAACCCAAGCAATAGAGTCATCGTCTTTTTTTATTTTTGCAGATTCAATAAAATATTCCAATGCATTAACTTCGCCCAAAGTCCCAAGATAACCAATGATGAGCTTATCTTTTGGAAATGAATCTAATATACTTTCCGGCAGTGGCTGAGAATTAGAAACCTCTTCTATATCTAGTCCGTTTGCAATCCAGTGGAATTTATTTTTATTCATCCCCCTTTCTGCCATATGCTCATCTGCATTAGGCAGGTTCGATATTACAACATCAGCATCCTTATAAGCCTTATCTTCTATCCACTGTAAAAAACGAATAAAAGGGTGTTTAGTCGAATACCCTCCTATCTCAATTAAAGTTAAAGGCCAAATATCGCGCACTTCAAATGCCAGTTTTGCTTTAAATTTATTCGCCAGATTCTTGGCACCCAAAAAAGTTAAAAGTGAAGGCGAAGATGCCAAAATAATATCGGAATTTTCGGATATTATTTTTGGCAATCTTAAGACCTTCCAAGCAAACAAAAACCAATTCAAAATACGTTTTTTATCATGTGCCCCGTTATATTTAGGCATATTAATCCAAACAAATTGAAAGCTATCTACCGACTCCACTTTAAAAGCTTCGCTAAATTTGAGTGGACTCCTAAGTAAGTGTGTGTAACCAGCTGCAATTAAATACACTTTATGACCTTGTTTAGCCAACTCTTTGGCTAAATAATAGTGCCTACCCCCCATACCTGTTTCCGGCGTCGAAGCATATTGATTGATAATCCAAATATTTTTACCCACAAGAAACAATCTTCTCAAGAATAATTCTACTAGCCTTACCCAGACCATATAAATCCATATCATAATTAGATGTAATATTAGACTCTGAGTATGCGCCTATGATCTTCTCTTTGTTGGCGCCAACAATAACATTAAAGCCATTATCAACTAACTCAACCCACTCTGTTTCATCTCGCATAGTAATGCAAGGCCTTGCAAAGAAGAAGGCCTCTTTTTGCAAGCCGCCACTATCAGTCATAACCAAAGAACAATGATCAATTAACCACATCATGTTCAAGTAACCAACTGGGTCAATAATCGTCAAATTACTCACATCATAACCACCCTGTTCTAGAATACTTTTAGTACGTGGATGTAGAGGCAATATTACTTGTTTTTCTTCAGCAATTTCATTGAGAGCGGATACAATGTTATTCAACCTGGTGGTATTATCTGTATTTTCAGCTCGGTGAATCGTGCACAATACAAAATCATCTGAAATATTTATATCGATTGGCTTCTGTGCAAAATCTTTATAAAAGATTGCGCCATCCTGCATGACATCGCCAGACAAAATTACTTCAGCATTAGTTTTCCAAGTATCAAAGCCTTCATTCGTTAAATTATCTACCGCTAATCTCGTTGGACAGAAAAGCAACGAACTAACTCTATCGGTCAAGATGCGATTAACCTCTTCTGGCATTCTCATATTGAAACTACGCAAACCTGCCTCAATATGAGCAACCTTAATATGTAGTTTAGTTGCAGCAATCGTTCCAGCCAGAGTTGAATTGGTATCCCCATAAACCATCACCCATTCAGGCCTCTCTTTAACTAGAACCTCTTCGATTTTCTCAATCATTTGCCCTGTCATTGCACCATGTGTTTTACCTCCAATACCCAAGAAATAATTTGGCTTTGGGATTTGCATTTCTTCAAAAAATATATCGCTCATATTGACATCGTAGTGCTGCCCGGTATGGACAATAACTTCTTTAATATCAACGCCATTTTTTACTTGACGAGCAATTTCTCGGCTAACTGATCCGGCTTTGATAAATTGAGGTCTCGCCCCTAAAATAGTTACAATTTTCATTTCTTTAGTCCTTTGTACAAATCTAACAGTTTTTTCTCTTCTACTGTCCAATTAAATTTACCTTCAACTGCCTTACGCCCATTTCTACCCATTCTTTCAGCCTGAGCCGGATTGTCAATTAAATATTGAATTGCTTCACCAATAGCTTTTGGATTTAATGGGTCAACGCATAAGCCGCATTCATTACTCTCCACAATTTCACTCCATAACGGGAAATCTGATGCAACAACTGGAATGCCAGAAGCCATATATTCAAACATCTTTACAGGAAGGGAATCCAGATAATTTATGACCGGATGCAGAGTTACCAGCCCAACCTTTGATTGGGCAAGTACAGAGTTTATTTCTACGCGATTTAAGAACCCTAATTCGTTAACATTGCACCACCCATTATATGATTTAACAATATCTTCAATGTCTTTCTCGCTAAATTTTCCCGCAAGGCTCAACTTTATTTCTTGCACATACTCCATGGCTCGCACAATTTCTTTTATTCCACGAATTTTTGCAATACTGCCGATGTATACAACTTCATTATTCTTTTGAGACCAATTACTTGTATTGGCCAACTCATCTAGCAAAGGAAAGTTATTAATATCAACAGAATTAGTATTTATTTCTAAAAACTTATCTCGAATATAAGGTGTAGCTGCAATAATTGCATCGAATTTTGCACAAGCATAATTCTCATACATGCCAAATATTTTGCCAATTAATCTTCTTAATGGCATATTAAGGTAAGGCTTTCCAAGCATTTGTTTTGGCACATCTTCATGTGAATCAAAGATCACTTTTTTACCTATTTTTTTCAGTTTTAAGCCAATAGGTAATAATTCAGGATCATGCAGGTGGTAGATATCCACATCTAATTCAATCGCTCTTTTAAAGACTTTATTTACCGTCTTGGTCATGCGTGACAGGCGACCACCAGTTCTTTCGCCTACATCAGTAATATTCACTTTGTTTTTTATCTCATCACCCAATCCATCAGCTACAACTAAAAAAACGTCATATTGTGCTGCTAATGATGAGCACATCTTAATAAAAATGCGAGTATCGTACCTAGGGTGGACAGAAGTTAGGTGCGCAATCTTTACCATCTCATACCTTCAATTAACCTGCCAATATTATCTACTGTATTAACCAGCCAATTTGCCTCCCATTGCCTTGGATGGCTGGTCATACAGATAATGCTATTTTTATCAGGCTCATTCAATGCTTCAAAAGAAGATATTGGAGAAAAATAAACCGGATAGGGCATTAGGGCAACTTTAAGAGTAAGTTTTGACATTTCGACCAAGTACCTTTTGAACAAACTTTTTCACTTTCAGCATGAATTTATATCTTGTATCCCAGTTAATGTATTCTGAATAATCATGTCCAGGACTATTGACCAGTTGTTCTAACTCATCTACCGTGACACCCAACTTTTTGGAGATATAAACTTTATCTTCATGTAATTCAATTTCATCGTACAAGGGTTTTTTTAACTCATCTAACGCTTCATCGCGTATTAATTCGCCCGATAAAATTTGGCTGGACAAGTGCGGAAGACGCTTATCCATATTAAACTTGATCGGTAAGTAATAATTCTGGAAAAACTTAGTGAAACGAGATTCACCATGCTTGCGTCCATATTCTTTATAACCAACCTTTTCTTTTAAAACTTCCAGTGCCTCGCGTTTGTGATATGGCATAAAGTTTAAGGGACGAATAACGCTCATGTCTTTAATAAAAGGATAGTAAAAAAAATATTTAATGAAACTGATGGTCTTATACTGTTTTAATTTGCGTTTGCCAAAACACCTGTGTATCGCTTTTAAATTGATCGCGTCCATCGCGGAATGTTGCCACGCGCCCGGAAATACTGATTCGGTAGCAATATTGCCACCACTAACTACATACTTGATATTATTTTGTACCGCAAAGTGATAAAGCGACGCAAAAAAAGCATGATCTTGCACCACATCCTGATTCGAAATACCTGCTCTTAGGTAAGCTAATTGTATGTCCTTAACTTCTTGCCAGTCCATGACATGAGTATGTAGATCATATCCACAATACTTAACAATCTGTTCAATATTATGAACGGCCAGCTCACTATTCCAGCCTGCATCCACATGAACAACCAAAGGATTTAATTCATAATCTTTCATGACCAAAGCTAGGTAGGAGCTATCCACGCCACCCGACAAACCAATGATGCAATCGTAATTTTGGCTTTTACCCTCTTGTTTGATTTTGTCAAAGATGACATTCAACTTTTCTTTGCCTGATTCATTTGGGAACCAACGCTTTGAAGTCACTTCATCAAACTCATGACAATGACTACACACGCCTTGATCATCAAAGCTAATTTCTGGGTCGGTCGTATCCATCACACAACGCGTACATATTTGATATTTTCTATCTTCCATAAACTTAAACCTACTTAAATAATTTCTCTAAATCCGAATACTTAGGGTATGTAATCAAAACCGCTTTATGTTTACCATGAAAGACAAACAGATCACCAGCCGCCAAACCAGAAACATCTGTTTGATTTTTTACATTGGCTAAATCCTGCAAGCAACCTGCGCCCCCTAGACCAACAACAGGTATATTCACCGACTTGGGTACCATCTCCAATAACTTAATGTCATAACCTTTGGCAGTCCCTTCTCTGTCTATCGAACCGATAATCAACTCGCCAACCCCTAAGTCTTGCATTTTTTTTGCATAAGTGATCGGATCTAATTTGGTTTTTATTCTACCGTTATTTACATAGACTTCGTAACTGCCAAACAAAGATTTTTTAACGTCCATAGACACAACAATACTTTGTGAACCTGCAACTTTCACCGCTTCTTTAACCATATCCGGATTTAAAAATGCCGCTGTATTAATAATCACTTTTTCAGCACCAATTGAAAACAGGCGCTCAATCTGAGCAACGGTTTTGACACCACCGCCATAAGCAAACGGCATAAAAGCTTCACTAGCGATATCGGCAATCAAATCAAAATCAGGCTCACGGTTTTCATCAGTGGCAGAAATATCTAAAAAAACCAGTTCATCGATTTCTTTTTCATTAAATATCTTAACCGCATTAATCGGATCGCCGACATATTTATGATTTTTAAACTGGTGGCCTTTTACTAAACCGCCCTCTTGTAATAACAGTACGGGGATCACTCTTGTTCTAAGCATGGACGATTTCCTTTAAAAAATTTTTAAAGAACTGTATGCCAAATCGGTGACTTTTTTCAGGATGAAATTGTGCGCCCCAGATATTGTCATGACGCACGGCACAGGTGAATTTATAACCATAATCAGTTGTCGCAAGAATATCGGAGGAATGAGCACAATTCACATGATAAGAATGTACAAAATAAAACCGTGCCTCATACTCTAAGCCGGCAAATATGTTTTCATATGTCTTTGGATGAACCAGATTCCATCCCATGTGTGGCACTTTTAATCTCTCGTTACCGTGTACTCCAGCAAAATCAAAACGGGTGACATTGCCATCAATCCATCCCAGTCCTGGTAGCCTACCTTCTTCACTGCTTTCAAAAATCAATTGCATGCCCAAACAAACACCTAAAAAAGGAATCTTTTCTTCAATTACTTTATAGCGTAAAGCTTCCAAAAAGCCGGAACGGGCTAGCTTAGTCATGCCATTATCAAACGAGCCCACACCAGGCAAAATAATCACTGATGCAGATTCCAGGCCACTAGGGGAAGTGCACAACTCGGCTTGCCCTCCCGCTTTTCGAATCATATTCAGCATTGAAGCGGTATTGCCCATTCCATAATCCAATATTTTAATCATTAATTAACTCCTAACTTATTTTATAGTTAAAAAATACAAGCAATGCAGAACATAGTGCTATTCCGGATGTAATAAAAGCAGTTGAATAACTTTGTTCTAATAAAATTACCGAGTAGAGAGTAGATATTGCTAACCATACACCATGCTTAGAATGCTTGAGCATATGTGCCATAAAGCTAAAAAAAATAACTAAAAATATAATATTAAATAAATAACCTAAAACGCCTTTTTGGGCCATTACTTTAAAAAATGATATAGTATTAGCATTTGTTTCGGGATTACCCATGTAAACTTCACCAATTACGTAAGTCACTTGTTTGTCGTTCACCAATCCAGTTAAAAGGCTAAAAGAATTAAAGGACTCACCGAACATTAAGTCTAAAAAGTACATCTGTATTTGTGGCACGACAAGTAAAGCTCTTCTTATATAAATATCTGAAATCCAAGAATAATCAAAGAGAAGATACTCAACCAAAGCTAGGAAAATTAAACTCGTCATTGCCAAAACCAATAACAACAAAATGTTTTTACCGCCTCTAGCTAAATAAAAAGCTAGTAATGACATCATCACTACAAGACCTATTGGAGCCTTTGTCCCAATAAACCCGAATCCGAGAAAAACGAATACTAAAGCAATGATTAAATATAGATATCTGTGGTTATAAATTGCTAAGAAGGCAAGTAAGGGAGCTAACCCATTCAAAGACATACCACTTAAATAAGCCAAAAATCCATGTATTTCCTCTCGAGCAATCATTCTCCTGTCATAAGAATCAATAAATGAAAATGAAATCCCTAATTTTTTGTACATCAAAATTGCAACCAAAATCAATAAAGCTGTTATTACAAGTTCGACACGAATGTTGAACAGGCTATTTCGAAAAGTCGCCATCCCATAATTTATTTTTAAATACTTCTCACTAAATAATAACGATAGTACGGATAAAAGAAAAATAAGCCCGCCATAAAAAACTAGTTTCACATCGGTATAACCAGAAACACTATGGAATGCAAAAAACCAAATAAATGAGTAAAAGATTAAAACACCTATAAAAATACCCTGTGGGCTACTTTGATGACTCATAAAAAAAACAATCAATATTGCAATAGCATAAATGAATAAAATAAAAAGGCTTAAACTGCTAGTAAGCTCTTTCATGCCCATATAATGATTCATTTCTATTATTTGATATGTGCCAAGATACCAAACCATAAATACGGAAAGAGTTGCCAAAAATACTATTTGAATTTTTTCTGAACTTATTTTCATAGCACTCTCTGTGTGTATTTATACGAAAATGCTAATTGTATTAAATAAAAAACACACCCTGAAATCATTAACAGCCAAATTGCAATTGTAATAGACATTAATTCTGCCGCTAACCATAGAGACAAAACAACCAAAACTAGAAAAATTAATTGCAACTTTAAGTCTAAAAACAGCTTTTCACGAAAAACTAACACATAACTAAGGGGGGCTGATACAAATTGAGCTAAAGCCAATGGAGTTAATATTTGCGCATATTCCCCAGCCTGTCGCCACTCCTCACCAAATACAAATACAAATAGATCTGGAGCAAAAAAATATATAATCAATGCAGGAATTAATCCGATAAAAAAAAGAGTTAATCCTGTTTTTATAAAGATTTCTCTGCAACTATTCCTCTTTTTAAAATCTTCTTGTGCTCGATTCTTAAACACCTCTAAAACAGATGTACCAATCAGCGAAGCGGGCATCATTAACACTCTGAAAACTAAAAAGTACAGCCCTGCCACAACAGGAGAAAAAATTAATGGCAAAACTATAAACGGTAATTGATGTGCAGAGACATTCACTACACTTGCAGGAGTCTCTAATAAAGGGAATTTTTTATATCTCTTAAGTAAAGCAATATTTTTAACACTATTAAGTTTTAGTTTTGTATGAAGCAACCCTGTATTTTTTATAATCAAAATGATTGATATCAATCTACCTAATAAGTCCGAAACTATAAGCCCCAAATTAAATTTAAATAATAAGCCTATAATTACTTGTGAGACTGAGATTGAAGTTGATTGTATAATCCTGCTCTCGCTCATTAACTCATAATTTTTATTTCGATTGTGCCATGCAATCATTAATGAATAAACACCATATAGTAAAGCGCCCAATGGAACTAAATAATGCCAACCATGTATGGAAAAATATAAGCCTAAATTTAATTTATCAATAGCATAAATAACAGTGTATATAAAAAATATAATAATCGTGGACATTACAAGGGAAGTTAGCATTATTCTAAGGGCGTCTTCATTTTTCTTAGGTAATATTAACGCCATATCTAAACGACCTGTAGTTATAACACCAAGTATTACCACTAACGCCATATAATTAGCAAATAAACCAAATTCCTCAGGCGACCATAAGCGAGTCAATAGTGGCATTATGAGAATAGGAATTGCTTGCGCAATGGTCGTTCCAGTCATTAATGTCAGCACATTGCGATTAAATTCAGATTTTGGCTTTAATTGCTGAATCATGTTATCGTCTTGACAATTTTTTTTGCCAATTGTCTTGCCGTTGTCCACTTGCCACCAAAAACACTTATCAAGTTTTTATTAGTTTGTATTGCATACTCTCTTGTGGCTTTATTTGCATCATCAGAACTCTTTACCAATGGCCTAACCCCTGCAAAAGAATTTATCACATCTTTATCTGAAATTGAGTCTATAAAATAATGATTATAAGCACTCAACAGGTTGGAAATTTCAGATTGTGACGGCTTTATTTCATTTGAGATTTTTTGCCTAACTTCGGTTGTACCAATTAATGTTTGACCTTTGTAAGGAAGAACAAAAAATATTCGCCTTTCGTTGGGTACTTCTAAAAAATACCCATGATCTAATTTTCGATCAATAATAATATGCGAACCTCTAATTAAATCAAGTTCGTAATCTGAATCAATATTGCTGTTTTTTAACAATTGACGTGCCCATGGGCCAGCAATATTAATTACTTTATCAAATTGCTCTTTGTTACCGTTAAAAGAAACTCCACCATTAACGTCAACTCTATCTATAGTTGCCTCTTCTATTACTGTGAAGTTTTTATATTTTTTTACTTGATCAACTGCCCAGATGCCTAATTGGTAATCATCCATCTGACCATCGTAATAAGAAAAGCCTTTAACAAGGTCATTCATTTTTAATCCAGGATGCAATTCTTGCATTGAGGCTTTACTATGATTTCGATGCTTGCCGATATTTTGCTTGCCTGCAAATAAATCATACAAATACAAGCCTATCTTATAAAGCCAAGCCGGGCGTCTTGACTGTTTATAAACTGGTATAAATATTTTAAGCGGCTGAGCTAAATCTGGCGCTTGATCAATCCACCATTGCCTTTCTCTAAGAGCTTCTTTTACCAATCTAAACTCAAAATTCTCAAGATACCGTAAACCACCATGCAGTAATTTAGATGAAGCAGATGATGTCTGAGACATTAAAGTATTTTTCTCAAACAAGGTTACATCATGATGGTGCTTGCACAACTCCCACGCGGTCATAATGCCGTTGATTCCACCGCCTATTACTGCTATTTTCATAAAAATCTAATCACTCTTATTATCGAATAAAATGTCTTTCATTCTTTCAGCTACATAGTTTGATCCAAAAACTGAAAAATGATCATCATCTGCATATAGAAAATTGTTGTTCTTATATGAATAGCATCGATCTTGATCGCACATATAATCAATCGGATCTATTACAGTAACCTCCAACCCCTTTGTCGCTTGATCAACAGAAAGCCTGTAATTGCTCATACGCTTCAAATATAACTCTTTGCTCATGGCACTATCTTGAGATGATAAGCCAAAACTATCAAATGGACGAACTACCGCCTCCTTTGGTAAAAAATCTAACTCTGGGTTTTCTAAAAAATAAAACACACTAGATATATGATTTGATTGACTCAATTCACTCAATGTCTTCTTAAGTCCTTTTTTGTAATTTTCATATGTTTGCCTATCGTTTCTTTTTTGGAGTAAGCTTTTATTTACGGATTTAATAGAAAACTCACCCTCAACCTCACCATGCATATAAACAGGGCCTCTAGTTGCAACAATCACTTTGTCAATCTTATTGCTACTATTTATAACACCCATAATTTGAGAAATTTTCCTCTTGCATGTTGCTATTTCTTTTTCATTTCTACCCCACTCAAATCCAATCAGAGTCGGGCAAGATGAGTTGGCCAAGAGTATAGATCCATAACCATTATCTTGTGCTACCTTTGAAATTCCTGGATAAATGACGTGTGCATGAGAATCACCGATAATTGCAATATATCTTTTTGATTCAATATTATCAGCTCGACAGTAATCAAACTGGCGGTCTCCTTCTATTTTTGATTTAACAACTTGATCACATAGTTTATCAGTTGCAGGAGTCCTAGTAAATTCAATATTAAATTTTTCTAAATAACTTAAATGCTCTCTATCTGCCATTCCATCCTGGTCTTTTACATACAAGCCCATTAAACCAACTAGAATAAGAACAACGAATAAACTCTTAGTGGTCAGCTTATGCTTTGCGTATCTGATAGGTTCTACATATTGGTAAGTAATCCAGGCTAACAATAATGACAAGATTACCGCTCCAGCCATTAATGCAAAGCTTGGCGATCTACCTATGTAGATAGTTAAAAAAGAGATAACAACCCAATGCCAAAGATACAAAGGATAACTAATCAATCCAAGCTTAAGCATCCCCCCCCATTGATAAAACCGAGCATTTCCAAGAATGACAAACATAGCTCCAATGGTTGGGAAAATAGCCAACCATCCTGGATAAATAGAATCTTCTGTTACCAATAAAGCAGAGAATATAATCAAAACGAAACCAATTGCCGCAATCTTTCTATTTTCTCTAATTTCCTTTTTAAACAATACTACAGCAAGTAACGAGCCTAGAGCAAGTTGCCAGACCCTTGTCAAGGTATTAAAAAAAACAGCCTCTGGATAATTGTTTATATAATAAACATTCGCAGCAAAAGATAGGGTTAAGACAAACAAAACAAGGTGATTTAATTTTATGATTTTTTGTCTTAAGGATAATATCAAAAACAAAGGCCAAAATATATAGTATTGCTCTTCGACAGCCAATGTCCACAAGTGCATAAGTGGCTTATATTGTGTATCTACATCAAAATAACCCGCCTCTCCAATCAAAACATAATTAAGAACGTAAATTGCCGAATGAGCAATATGATCACCTAACTGTTTAAATTCATCTGGAAATAAAACAAGCCAACCAAGCACTATAGTTGTAAATAAAACCACAATAAGTGCCGGGAACAGTCGTCTAATTCTCTTTGAGTAGAACTCTTTTATTGAAAAATCACCCCTATTGAATGATTTTAGAATTATTGATGTTATTAAATATCCAGAGATAACAAAGAAAACATCAACCCCAATAAACCCCCCTGGGATGACTTCTGGAAATGCGTGGAACATTACCACCAAGAGGACAGCTATACCTCTTAGCGCATCTATATCCGGCCTATAAGAGATTCCTGACATTTATATATTCAGCATTTTAGATATATACCGAACTTCTTCTTCTGTTAAGAATGGATTCATTGGTAGACTCATCACCTCATTGGCGGCTTTTTCTGATATTGGAAAATCACCCTGTTTGCAATTCAAATACTGGAAACACTCTTGCAGATGAAGTGGCATTGGGTAATGTACTGCGGTCGGAACTCCGTTTTCTTTTAATTTGGCTTGAAGTTCATCTCTGTTGTTAACCCTAATAGTGTATTGTGCCCAGGCGCTTGTTCTGTTTGATTTAATAACTGGCGCTTGTAAAATATCAAACAATGCATCTGTGTAACGTTGTGCAACCAGCTGTCGATCTGCTAATTCTTGAGGGTAATGTTGTAATTTGGCTAACAAAATAGCCGCTTGCATAGTGTCTAAGCGACCGCCCATGCCAATGTATTTATGATGATAGCGTTTATTTTGCCCATGCACACGCATCATTTTTATCTTTTCTGCATAGTCATCATTATTGGTAAAGACTGCACCGCCATCGCCATAACAGCCTAAAGGTTTTGCTGGAAAAAAACTGGTGGTTGATATGTCGCCAAGATTACTATCAGTTTTGTTATTATAAGTGGAGCCAAAGCTCTGAGCGCCATCGATAATAACCTTTAGATTATGCTTGTCAGCAATCGCTTGAATAGTATCCATATCTGCAGGCTGACCATAGAGACTCACTGGCATGATAGCTTTAGTTTTATCAGTAATTGCAGCCTCAATCAGATTGGCATCAATATTAAAGGTGTCTGCCTCAATATCGACAAACACAGGCTTAGCCTTCATTAAGGCAATGGTTTCAGCTGTAGCAATAAAGGTAAAAGGCGTGGTTATTATTTCATCATCAGGCTGGATACCCATTGCCATCATAGCAAGTAAGAGTGCATCCGTACCTGATGAGCAGGTAATAGCATGCTTGGCTCCTGTAAATCCTTCTAATGCTCGTTCTAGTTCATGGACTTCTTCACCCATGATGTAGTTAGACTTATTTAAAACCGCCTGAATGTTAGCGTCAATATCAACTTTATATTTTTGATACTGCAATTGTAGATTAGCAAAATCAATATCCATACTTAACCGATTACAGAAACTTGAGAGTCTTTTAATTGATATTTTTGGCCAGTATGCTCACAAGTAGTTTCAGCATTGCCTGTTATTGGTAGATCTAACTTTTCACCGTATTCACTCATCCAGCCAATCTGCCTGGCAGGCACGCCAACCATTAGTGCGTACGCAGGCACGTCTTTTTTGACAACCGCGCCAGCACCTACAAAAGCAAATGCGCCGACCGTTGTGCCGCAAACGATTGTGCAATTAGCACCTAGGGTTGCGCCTTTTTTTACAAAGGTGTCTCTGTATTCATTTTTACGTTCAATCAATGAACGTGGATTATAAACATTAGTAAAAACCATGCTGGGTCCACAAAATACGCCCTCTTCTAAATAGACGTTGTCATAAACTGAGACGTTATTTTGAATTTTACATTTGTCACCAATAACTACCTTATTGCCAACAAAGACGTTCTGACCAAGTGATACGCCAGAGCCAATCTTAGAACCACCACAAACATGCACCCATTGCCATACTCGAGAGCCTGAGCCGATTTGTGCGCCCTCATCTACTATTGCTGTTTCATGTACCTGGTAATCCATACTAATACTCCAATGGCAATGAAGTGGTTTTACCATCTCTAGCTGAAAGATAAGCAGCAATTAACACTTCTAGTGATTTCAAACCTTCTCTGCCATCAGTTTCTGGTTCAACCTCTCCACGTAAAACTTCAATGACGTTGTTGTAGTAGAGTGGATGTCCGAAACCATAAACAGATGTGGTTTGATAATTAGCTTCTTTTACTTCATCGTCATAATCTTTAGGCTCATCAAATTTCCAATGCTGAATATCATTAACAGCAACACCGCCTACGCGCACTGTGCCTTTTTCACCAAGAATAGTGATGCTTCCTTCTAAATTTTTAGGGTAAGTTAGCATGGTAACACTCATAGATCCCAATGCTCCGTTGCGCCACTTAACATTAAGTACGCCTGTGTCTTCCACTTCAATGTCGCGCGTGGTACTCATCATCGCTTGTACTTTGTCAATCGGACCAATTAGCCACTCTAGTAAATCAACATAATGAGAGGCTTGATTCATAAATGCGCCACCATCAAACTCCCAAGTCCCTCGCCAAGGCGCTTGATCATAGTATTCTTGTGGTCGGGTCCAAAACACATTGAGATGCACCATATGGATTTTACCAAATCGATTCTCTTTAACGGCACGCTTGAGAAGTTGTAAGGTAGAGTTTCTACGGTTCTGTTTAACCACAAATAGTCGCACTCCGGCGTCATCACAAGCCTTAACCATACGAACGCCATCGCTCCAGCGGGTGGCCATTGGCTTTTCTGTCATGACATTAACACCATGCTTAGCACATAGTTCGGTTTGATCGGCATGGGTACCACTTGGCGTACAAATAGCAACCAAATCAAGCTCTTCATTTTCCAGCATATCGCTTAGATCAAGATAGCCTTTCACCTTATATGTTGCCTCATGCTCAGAAAGAACTGCTTGCTGAACATCGCAAATAGAGATTAATTCAATATTATCTTGGTGCTTTTCTATTGACCCAAAATGATTTTTGGAAATTCGGCCACAACCAACAACAGCTATTCTAATTTTTCTTTCGGTTACTGGCGGATAACTCTTCATCATAATCTCCAAGTCGGGTTGTCAACAATATTCTTAATATCTATAATTACTTCTTCACCATTGGATAGATGCGTGTAGTTATCTGCAGTATAAGCTTTAAATTGTTTATGCCCTACTGCTACTACAATAGCATCATACTTATTATTCTCATTTAATGGATCATTAATAATACCATGCTTATACCATTTGCTTTCTTCGGCATGATCAACCCATGGGTCATACACATCAACATTAATACCAAAATCTTTTAGCTCTTCAATAATATCAACCACCTTGGTATTTCGCATGTCAGGGCAATCTTCTTTAAAGGTAACGCCAAGCATTAAAATATTAGAATCTTTAATCACTTTGCCTGCTTTAATCATCTCTTTAATGGTTTTATCAGCAACATATTTACCCATGCCATTGTTAATTTGACGAGAGGCCAAGATTAAATCCGGCTGATAACCAAGCTCTTCTGCCTTGAAAGTCAGATAATATGGATCTACACCAATACAGTGCCCACCTACTAAGCCAGGTGTTAATTTAATAAAATTCCATTTAGTGGCTGCAGCTTCAAGCACCTCATTGGTATCGATATTCATCTGATCGAAAATAAGCGCTAATTCGTTAATTAATGCAATATTAACATCTCTTTGAGTATTTTCAATTACTTTGGATGCTTCTGCCACTTTAATACTAGACGCCATATGCGTACCAGCAGTAATCACTTGTTTATATAGATCATCAACTTGCTGTGCTATTTCAGGTGTCGATCCAGCAGTTACTTTTAAAATTTTGGTAACGATATGCTCTTTATCTCCTGGATTGATACGCTCTGGAGAATAGCCACAGAAGAAATCCTTGTTAAACTTCATGCCTGAAGATTTTTCCAATTCTGATACGCAAACATCCTCTGTTACACCTGGGTATACTGTTGACTCGTAAATAACAATATCATTTTTACTTAGCACAGTACCGATCGTCTTTGATGACTCAACTAATGGAGTCAGGTCAGGTCGATTAGCCTTATCAATTGGCGTTGGCACAGTAACAATGTAAATATTACAATCTTTGGTATCTTGAATATTGGACGTATAAGTGATATTGTTTTTTACTGAAGCTAGTAAATCATCTTCAATTTCAAGCGTTATGTCATGTCCATCTTCTAACTCTTGTATACGGGTTTCGCTAATATCAAAGCCGATCACTTGAAATTTTTCTGCAAAAGCTACTGCGAGAGGAAGGCCTACGTAACCTAGGCCTATTAGACATATTTTTTGATTATTCATAATTATAGTTTACCAATTGATTAAAAAAAATTAGATCATATATTTTGTTAAATGGAGAGAATGTTGTGATGATTTCACAACGGCTACCGCACTACAGGCTATAAATATTAGCTTGTAGATCAAAAAAAAACCTAATTTTAAACTAATACTAACGCTAAAAAAAATCATTTTAAATAAGGTCTAATTAACCTATATATAATTCAATAGCAAAAAAAACCCCCAGCATCAATCGATGTCTGGGGGTTTTTAGAATTAAAGCCTAGCAATGTCCTACTCTCACATGGGGAGACCCCACACTACCATCGGCGCTAAGTGGTTTCACTACTGAGTTCGGAATGGGATCAGGTGGGTCACACTTGCTATTGTCACTAAGCAAACTGGTTGTTTAAGCGGTAATGGTATTTACAGCTTAAACGAATTTAAAAGTTTTTATACCG
>Ga0209992_10002386_pt1 | contig 17341 bp, 12 predicted proteins | sample 2SBtaG_2_FD_182564 | JGI IMG/M metagenome (GOLD analysis project Ga0209992, IMG submission 182564) | Deep subsurface microbial communities from Kolumbo volcano to uncover new lineages of life (NeLLi) - 2SBTROV12_ACTIVE470 metaG (SPAdes)... | ecosystem: Environmental > Aquatic > Marine >... | reverse complement strand
CAGGAGTGGACATCTCACAAACCAAATGTTCGCGAAAGAGTGTAGGGGAATTCAAGCGGCGGTAGGTAGGGAAACGCTTGAAGGGGGCGTGTTGACTGGAGGAAGGGATCAATCTGTCCAGATATATTCAAAAAGCATGAAGGCCGCGGTAATCACGACTCCAGAAAATCCGGCGATCGTGGTCAGATCAGTTTCCGCGGCTGACCACCCCAGTCCGTCTGCCATCGCAGCACGCGAGGCGTGAACGACAGAAAGCAGGAGCGGAATCAGCAGAGGAAACAGTAGCACCGGAAGCAGGGGTCCACGATTCGTAGTGCGCGCAATAATTGCGGCCAGAAGAGTCGTAGCACCGGCCAGTCCGACAGAGCCCAGAATTAGCGAAACGGCCAGCAACACGGTGTTCTCAATCTCCATGTTCATGAGAACGCTGAAAACAAGAACGGCAACCAGATTGACAGCCAGCAAAAGCAGGAGGTTGAAGATCAGTTTCCCGGCAAAAACCTGACTGCCCGGGACGTTCAGCTGCAAAAGAAGAACCGTTCCGCGCTCTTCTTCGGCGACGAAACTTCGCCCCAGACCGATGGAAGCGGAGAACATGATCACTATCCACAAAAGAGCGGTCTGAAGACGAGGGCTGATGGGGTCCTGTCCGACTGCGAACGCCATGAGGAGAAGAGCCGAGAGCACGAACATGAACAGCATGTTCAACGCATAGCGACTGCGCATCTCCAATCGGATGTCTTTCTCCAGTACGGCCCAACTTCCGCGAATCCAATTCACGCGTTATGTCTCTGTTTCACTTTCGTTTCGATGATCGATGTTCGGATGCATTGAAGGTACGCACCCGCCCCTCAGAATTCACCGACGAAGGCGATTTCCGGCTCAAGCTCGTGGCCCGTCCTGTCTTTCACCGTTTCGATGACCAGGGCGATCATCTTCTTGACATCCGCAGCCGTTCCACCTCCGGTATTGATCATAATATTGGCATGGCGATGCGTGATCTCGATTCCGCCGATACGGGTGCCTTTCATACCGCACTCGTCGATCAATCTCCCGGCTCCGATTCCTTCAATTTTTTTAAAGATGGATCCCGCGCTCGGCTCGGTCTCCAGAGGTGGGTGGCGTTCTGAGCGCCAGGCCAGATTTTCCTTGACGGTGCCGCGCATGCGCTCACTGTCTGCTCGTTCAAGCTGGAATCGCACGGAAAGGACGATGTCTCCCGAGTAATGCAGGACAGATCGGTCATATCCGAAATTGAAGTACTTGCGCTCGACCGTCACTACGTCTCCATTCGGCGTCAGGATATCGGCGTCCTGTACAATTTCCTCCATGAATATGGTCCGTTCCCTCTCCGGGGCGGGAGAGAGGAAATGCAGGTTCTGCCACATCGCTCCTCCGACGGTAGAAGGAATGCCGGCATAGTGCTCAAGCCCAGACCAGCCACCATCTATCGCAAGCGAGATTACGTCGGGCCACACGATGGCGCCGCTTTCTGCTGTCATCAGTCCGGAGTCAGACACAGAAACTCTTTTTGCGGCATTGCGGATAACCAGGCCCCTCACTCCGCCGTCTCCGACAAGAATGTTGGCGCCCAGACCAAGAATGAAGAAGGGGATATTCAGCGCGCGACAGATCTTGATGGCGCCAACCAGTTCCATAGCGGAGCGCGCTTCGAAAAATGCGTCCGCGGGGCCGCCGATCTTGAAAGTCGTGTATGGAGCCAGATCGTGATTAAGCAGAATCCGCTCTTTCGAGAGGTTGTCTGCGAGGGCTGTGAGATTTTCTCTTGAAATACTACTCAAATGTACATCCGGACGCGGTTATAACGGGCTGGATCGGGCTCTGGAACGCAACTACAAGGCTCAAGTCACGTTCCATTAACAATGACACTAAAAGTTTCTATCACGGAAGACGAGACACAATAATTATGGCAGATAATCAATATCCAAACCTGTCCCGCGCAGTATTGCGCTTCGGCATCTCAGCAGTTGTACTCCTTCTGCTTGTGACGCTGGGCGGAGGTTGTATGACGACAAGTATCGGATCGGGTGAGAGCGCGGTCAAGTACAGTATCTTCGGCGGAACAGATCTTGACAAACGATATGGTGAAGGCATCCAGGTTCACGCACCCTGGGTGAATCTCATCACATATGACGTACGTGTGCAGGAGCAGCTTGAAGACATCGATGCCCTTTCCTCGAATGGACTTTCCATTGGTATGGACGCTTCGGTGCGCTGGCATCCTGACGGAGCAGAACTCGCCGATCTGCACGTCACATACGGTCAGGACTATTACCGCAAGCTTGTTCAGCCGGAGTTACGAAGCGCCGTTCGCGAAATTGTGGGACAGTACACGCCTGAAGAGCTGTATTCATCACGACGCACCGAACTGCAACAGGCCATTTTTGATCAGGTCGCTGCCTCGGTGATGGATGACAATGTGGTTCTGGACGCTGTTTTGATCAGGGACATTTCATTGCCAGATCAGATTCGTACGGCCATCGAGAACAAACTGAAGGAAGAGCAGGAAGCCGAGCGCTACGAGTTCACCCTTCAGAAAGAGCGTCTCGAAGCCCAACGCAAAGAAATCGAAGCCACCGGTCAGGCAGAGTATCAGCGTATTATCACGCAAAGTCTCTCGACACAATTCCTGCGATTCAAAGGCATCGAAGCCACGCAGAACCTGGCCAATTCGCCGAATGCGAAAACGGTTGTAATTGGAAGTGGCTCTGACGGCCTGCCGATTATCCTGGGCAACCAGTAGATTTCGACCTGATTCATTTTGATTGTGTTGGGGCGCCCGCGCAGCGGGCGCCCCAATCGCCGTTTTTACACAATGTCCAAGCAGAAATCAGATTCTGACAACCGAAGCGATTTCTTCGATCGAGTATGGGAAGTTGTAGAAGACATTCCGTTCGGAAAGGTCACTACATATGGACATATAGCCGGATTTCTGGGATCCAAAAGTGCTGCCAGGACGGTGGGCTGGGCACTGAGGGCGGCCGCAGGAAAAGGATTGCCTTGCCATCGCGTCGTCAACCGCTACGGAGGCTTGAGCGGTCAGGGAGCCTTCGGAGGCCCTCACGTGATGGAAGACCTTCTCAGAAGTGAAGGCATAGAATTCGTCGATGAATGCGTGGTCGACATTAAAAAGCATCTCTGGATCCCCGGCACCGGGCTCTGAGAATCGAACTAACGCAGAGCATCAATGGCCGAATAGAAGCCGGGAAAAGATACGTCTGCGATTGAGGCCCCTTCGATTGTCGTCGGCTCTGAACCCATGAGCCCGGCGACGGCCATCGACATGGCAATTCGGTGATCATGGAATGCAGACACCGTTGCGCCTCTGAGCTGGACGCCACCTTCAATCTCGAGTCCGTCATCGAACTCTTCGACACTGGCTCCCAGGGCTCGAAGTCCCTTTACCATCGCATCGATCCGATCGGATTCTTTGTGACGCAATTCACCCGCATCCCTGATCGAGGTGACGCCCTCTGCGGCCAACGCGGCCACGCACAGGATTGGGATCTCATCGATCAGGTTGGAGATGATCGCTCCGTCAATCCGGACGCCAGTTAGAGGGGAGTGCTTCACGACCAGATCTCCGATGGGCTCTCCAGCTATCTCCCTCTCGTTATCTATGGTGATGTCCGCGCCCATTGCTCTCAAGACGTCCAGAAGGCCCGTTCTGGTTGGATTCAACCCGACTCTTGGCAACCCGATGAGTGACTCGGGCAGGATGGATCCGGCTACCAGGAAGAACGCTGCAGCAGAAAAGTCGGCCGGAATACTCCATAATCGAGATTTCATGGTCATGCCACCCTCAACACTGATGTGTCTTTCCGAGCCCATGCTCATAGCTGCAAGCCCGATCATGCGTTCCGTGTGGTCGCGCGTGCTTTGAGGTTCAATCACTGTAGTCGGGCCGTCAGCCGACAGACCGGCAAGAAGGACACACGACTTCACCTGTGCCGACGCGACAGGCAGTTCGTACGTGATCGCCTTCAGCGCTGAAGCAGCCGCGCGGATGGTGAGCGGAGGCCGCCCTTCGTGCGAATCAATCTGAACACCCATCTGATCGAGCGGATCAATGATGCGGCCCATCGGCCTTTTCGAGAGTGAGGCATCACCGGTCAACGTGCTGTCAAAACTTCGACCGGCAAGAATGCCTGTCAGAAGGCGCATCGTGGTCCCGGAATTACCGCAGTAGATGTCTCCTTCGGATTGCTTCAATCCATCGAGCCCTCGCCCGTGGATCACGAGCGAGTCGCTCGTCTCTTCCATGGATACGCCCAGTTGCCGAAGGCAGCTCAGGGTCGAGCGGGGATCGGCAGAATCGGGAAAGCCGACAATGTGGCTGTCGCCTTCAGCGATTGCCGCGAACAGTGCCGAACGATGGGCTATGGACTTGTCAGCGGGAAGCTCTACGACTCCCACCAGTCGATCTGCGGGTGAGATCTTTCTGCGATCCGATATGTCGGTTCCGGACTTCAACTACCGGCGTTTCGTCCAAGCAGAAGGTCTTGGGCCTCATGTAAAAGCGCTTCTCTCTCAGCATGAGGTAGAAAGGAATGACGGAACGCATTGACGGCCGCCTTGCGCAACTGCGACTCCGTCAATCCGCACCTCGTGTGTGCCAGGTACATTTCGCCCGTCGTCGTTGTGTGACTGAACAGTCTGGAATCAGTATTGATTGTGATCGGAACACCCGCTTCAGCCAGTTGACGGATAGGATGCCCTTCGTAGGAAGAAACGACGTGTGTCTGAACATTGCTGGTCGGACAAACCTCGAGTGGTATTTGACGATCCACCACGTAGCGCATCAGCGCAGGATCTTTAACAAGAGTGATTCCGTGCCCAATCCGATGGGCGCCACAGAAAAACAAAGCCTGATGGATTGATTCCGGTCCCCAGGATTCTCCGGCATGGACGGTCAGATTCAGCAGGTTGTTGCGGGCGATATAGAAGGCTTGAAGATGCTCCTTGGCCGGATTACCCGCTTCTCCACCGGCAAGGTCGAATCCTCGGACGCCCTGATCCATGTATTTCACCGCCAGATTGGCCTGATCGACAGATGCATCCACGAAACGATCTCTCAATGCGCAGACGATAACCGAAAACTGAATTCCATACGCGTCTCTTGCTTGAACAAGTCCATCCAGCACCGCTTCGAGCACTGCTTCCATGGACAATCCTTCCTGGGTATGCAGGACGGGGCCGAATCGAACTTCGACATAGCGCACGTTTTCAGCAGCGAAATCTTCCGCCATCTCGAAAGCTACACGCGAGAGCGCCTCCTCGGACTGCATGATGCCAATCGTGTATTTGAACCATGCGAGGTAGTCCCAAAGGTCTTTGGAGTCGTCGACCTTGGCCAATTCGGTCGTCAGACCATCAATGGTCTTGGCGGGCAGCAGGTCCATCTTTCCCTGCTTCTGTGCCAGATCCAGCATGGTTTCGAGGCGAACCGCCCCGTCGAGATGAGAATGCAGCTCAGCTTTTGGCCACGCCCGGATGTCTTCGCGCGTCAGAGCGGCTTCCGGTGATGTTGATTCTGTAGTCATATACTGAAAATACATCCTTTTCGAGAGGTTAACCTCTCGCATTTCCGCAGGAACCGCGAATTCTGCCTACCGTTAGGCAGAAATGTGATACACGGAAGAGCAATGCGCGAAATTGCGACGCATTGACGTGCGACAATTGGGGTAGACGAATTCTTTTAGCGAATATGGAAGGATTTCTGCCTATTTTAAAACCTCGTCGGCCGAGGAGGGCGGTTCAAGTGAATCGAGTCCACTCGACCGGTCAGATAAACTTCAAGTAGAGCCGTCATGGGAAGTCTGGGACCTTTTGAACTAGTACTCATATTTCTGGCAATCCTTCTGATTTTCGGAGCCAAGCGTATTCCGGAAATTGCCCGCGGTCTTGGCAAAGGGATCAAGGAATTCAAGTCAGCAACCAACGAAATTTCTCGTGAGTTGAACGTAAACGAACCCGCGAACAAGATTCACCCTTCACCTCCGGCTCAGGGCCAACAGGCTCCGAGACAGGCTACCACGGATGCACCACCTGCGGCTGCACCACCTGCGACTGCACCACCACAGGAGCCAACCGATCAGGGGAGTACCTCTTTTTAGGGGAATAGTTTTTAGGGGAATAGGAATGTGTTGATCTGCTTTTTCAAGGGCCGGCCGCTTTGCGGCCGGCCCTTTTGTTCTTTAGCCAGGCGAGCCGATGCGATTCTCGTAGAGCATTATTCGTCACGTGTTTACACAAACCCGATTGAACGTAGCCTGCATTCGCCCTAAAATTGCACATTCCGAGCGACCCCTCTGATGAACGTGATTGCAGACGAGCACACAAGGAGTGTCTCACGCAGTCTTCCGTCGGAATTGGACGCTTCCATCATATCCTCTTCGAAACAGATAGCAACTGACCATGGCCATCCTGGTTGACAAAAACACCCGCCTTGTTGTACAGGGCTTTACCGGAAAAGAAGGTACTTTTCATTCCGAACAGATGATTGAGTACGGTACACCATTGATCGGAGGCGTGACTCCGGGAAAAGGGGGGCAGACTCACCTCGACCGTCCGGTCTTCAATACCGTTTCTGATTCGGTGGAACAGGAAGGTGCCAACGCTTCGGTCATTTTCGTACCACCCCCGTTTGCGGCTGATGCGATTCTTGAAGCCGCGGACGCAGGGATCAAGACGATCGTCTGTATCACCGAAGGGATTCCCGTCCGTGACATGGTTCCGGTGTATCGCTATGTTCAGGAAAAAGGGGCGGCGCTGGTCGGACCGAACTGTCCTGGAGTGCTGACACCCGGTCAGGCCAAAGTTGGCATCATGCCGGCCATGATATTTTCAGAAGGGAGTGTTGGCGTTGTTTCGCGAAGCGGAACTCTGACCTATGAAGCTGTGGATCAGCTCACCCGCAAGGGACTGGGTCAGTCCACAGCCGTCGGTATCGGTGGTGATCCGATTATCGGCTCAAGATTCGTCGATGTCCTGAAGTTGTTCCAGGCCGATGATGAGACCGATGCCGTCGTGATGATCGGCGAAATCGGTGGAACAGCAGAAGAGGAAGCGGCTGAGTACATCCGCGACCACATGACGAAGCCCGTCTTTTCGTTCATCGCAGGTCAGACGGCGCCTCCGGGACGCCGCATGGGCCACGCTGGTGCGATTATTTCGGGTGGAAAAGGAACTGCGGAAGACAAATTTGCCGCGCTGGAAGAAGCGGGTGCCACAATTGTATACAACCCCGCATCCATCGGTGAAGCGGTGAAGTCCCACTTCAGCGCAGCCTAAGAAGGATTGACCCTAGCAGAGGGGTCCGATGAAAATAGACGATGTCACTTTTGTAAAGGGAGCCACGAAAATGGGCCAGATGCCTCTGGTTCGGTTTCCTGAGGTAGCGTTCATCGGTCGATCAAACGTTGGAAAGAGCTCACTGATCAACAGTCTTCTCAAAAGGAAGAAGCTGGCCCGCATCAGTGGAACTCCCGGGAAGACGCAGGAAATAAATTTTTTCCTCGTCAATAACAAATTCCACGTCGTAGATCTTCCTGGATTTGGTTATGCGAAGGTTTCCAAAAAGCAACGGGCTCACTGGCAGAAGTTGATCGGCTCCTACATTATCCATCGTGAACAACTCAAGGTTGTTTTTCAGCTGGTTGACTCTCGTCACAAACCAACAGAGCTGGATCGGGAGATAATGATGTTGATGCCCGAAAGCGACGCATCGCACGTGATTCTATTGACGAAGAGCGACAAGTTGTCCGGGAATGAACGCTCGAAATCGATTGCGCGGGTGAAACAGACGCTCACTGAACTGGGCCAGGACAAACCCGTATTTCTGACGAGCGCCAAAAACGGGCGAGGAAGAGAAGACATTATGGACTGGATCAAAACGTTCTTGCAGTGAATGAACGACGGGTACCATCATACCATATATATAGCGGAGATTGATTGATGCCGAAAGTGCTGCTTACTGATGCCGTACACCCCGTGTGCTACGAGATGTTGGCTGAAGCCGGGATGGAGGGAATTGATGGTTCTTCTTTCAGTCGTTCCCAGATCCTGGACAATTGCGTGGACGCAGATGCATGGATCATTCGAAGCGGAACCACAATCGATGCCGAGTTCATTTCTGCGTCACAGAATCTCAAGGTGATTGGAAGAGCGGGAGTTGGCGTGGACAATGTCGACATCCCGTCTGCGACGAAGAAAGGAATTCTCGTTCTTAACGCTCCTGCTGGAAATACACTTTCTACTGCCGAACACACCATGGCCATGCTCATGGCTCTGGCCAGAAAGGTGGCGTCTGCATCGGCGTCCATGAAGGCAGGGAAGTGGGAGCGCAAGAAGTTCACCGGATCAGAACTCTTCGGCAAGGCCGTCGGAATCGTGGGGCTGGGCAAGATCGGCAAAGAAGTGGCACTCCGGTGCAAAGCGTTCGGCATGCGTATTCTGGGAAGTGACCCCGTCATGACACGCGAGGCCGCGGAACGCCTGGGTATAGAATTGGTCGACCTGGAACAGCTGTTTTCGGAATCGGACTACATAACCGTTCACACACCGCTCGTGCCGGCGACCAGAGGACTGCTTGGAGACGAGACGCTTTCGAAATGCAAGAAAGGCGTGGGTATCGTGAACTGTGCCCGCGGTGGGATCGTCGATGAAGCCGCACTGCTCAGAGCTCTCGAGTCTGGACATGTCGGTGGGGCTGCCCTCGATGTGTATTCATCTGAGCCCCCGCCAGCCGAGCTCGCAAACCTTATCGCCCATCCTGATGTGGTGTCAACTCCACACATTGCTGCTTCCACTGACGAGGCTCAGGAGAAGGTGGCTCGCCAGGTGACTGAACAGGTCATCAATGCATTGCGTGAAGAGCCGGTGCTGACTGCCGTCAATGCACTGGCCATTCGAATGTCAGCTCAGCCTGAAGTCCAGCCGTATGTGGCCCTCGCCGAGCGATTGGGTAAAGCCTCACGCCAATTATTTGAAAGTCCCGTGTCTAGCTTGCGGGTCCGATGCCACGGGGACGTTCCGCGCAGATATACCGATGTACTGAGAGTAGCGGCTCTGAAAGGTTTTCTGCAGGATTCAACAAATGAACCGGTGAATCTTGTTAATGCCCCATTGATCGCAGAAGAGGCTGGAATTGCGGTTGATGTGGCAACTTTTCATCCTGACAGCAGCTTTTCCAATCTGATTGAACTCAATTTGGAAGGATCTGAGCGCACTTTTGCCATTGCGGGTACCATTTTCGGGGACTCAGATGGCCGAATTACGGAAGTTGACGGCTATGAAATGGAGCTGAAAGCATCAGGCAGACTGCTTTTGTATCGAAATCAGGATCGTCCCGGCATGCTCGCGAGCGTTGGGTCCATACTGGCCGAAGCCGGTCTAAACATTGGCTCAATGGCCCTGGGTCGCAATATTCCGGGTGAGGAAGCACTCACGGCTATCGCGGTCGACCAGCCCGTTTCGGCATCCGTTCTGGATGCAGTTTCCCGTATCGAAGGGGTCCGTGGAGTGGCCATGCTCGAATTGATGCCTTGAATTCTCTCAAAACCTTCAATACACTTCAGAAAATACGTTTTGCTTTGTGAGTCGGAAGACGACCAGTTTGTCAGTGAAAGTGTTTCTCTTAGAGGTTCATATTCCCTTGACAAACGTTCAAACCCCGTCTATATTTGCAAACCGTTTCGGAAGAAATGAAATGTAGAACCAAAAAAGGACCGCTATTGGGCTTTTCGATACAGCTTTTCAACACCCACCTTTCAAGCGAAACCTGAAATCAGTCGCGAGCGCCAGCCGCCCGTGACTGTCCCTGTTGGAGCTGTGCAGCAGATTTTTGTGAGTATACAGGAAGCTGGGTAAACCCAAACGCATTTCTCTTGGTTGGATATTTCCTTCCGTCAAAAAAATTTCGTGCCTGGCACGGAAAGCGCAAAAGGCGCGTGTTTCGCGCTCAATGCACTTTGTGATCAACATGATGCACTACATGCTTAATGGCTTTGCTACAAAGCGGGAACTGTTTCGTGACGGATTGCAAAAGGCAGATTGCAAAAAACGCGTGCTAAGCACGACAAAACATTGCTCTCGTCTCGATGTGGAGACGGGCAGCAGCACTTATTAAGCCACACATCAATTCACTAGAGGAGGTAGCTTATGTTACGTAAATGGGGCATGCTTGTACTCATGCTACTAGCTGCACCGGCACTTGTATTCGCACAGAATACTGGTAAGGTATCCGGTGTAGTGACCGACGCAGATACCGGGGATACAATCCCGGGCGCGCAGGTCGTAGTAGTTGGTACAACGCTTGGAGCCATTACGGACGTCGATGGAAATTATTTCATCATCGGTGTTCCCGTTGGCAGCCACGACGTACAAGCACGATTCGTGGGTTATAACCCAGCGACCGTTTCTGGCGTGACAGTTTCTTCTGGGTATACCCAGGAAGTAAACTTTGCACTGTCAGAAGGAGTCGAGCTCGGCGAAATCGTTGTTGAATACGAACGCCCGTTGATTCAGAAGGACGCCGTTGGTGTCCCGAAAATCGTTGACGCGGAAGAAATCGTGAACCTGCCGGTTCGCGGTGCAGCTAACGTCGCCGCTATTCAGGCCGGTGTTGTTTCTGAAGAAGGAACAGGCACGCTGAATGTTCGCGGTGGTCGCGGCGCAGAAGTCACGTATTACATTGACGGTGTGAAGGTTGTCGGTACCGCGGCCCTTCCTCAGTCAGCCGTTCAAGAGCAGGAAATGATTATTGGTAACATTTCTGCACGTTACGGCGACGCCATGTCCGGCATCATCAACATCACAACGAAATCCGGTTCTCCGAAATTCTTTGGTTCATTTGAGGGTATCACCTCTGAATCACTGGATGACTTCGGTTACAACCTGGCTTCAGTTGCTCTTGGTGGTCCAGTTATGGGCGAGAGTGTCAATTTCTTCTTTGCAGCTGAATACCTGGACCAGGCTGACAGTGGACCCCGTGCCACAGGACAGCTTCGCGTCAGTGATTCAACGCTTGGAGATCTTCGCTCAGCTCCTACGTCAATGCTGGCACAGGACGCAGACGGCAATCGGGTACTGATTCCAGTTCCTGCTGCTCTCGGCGAAACCTACCTGCCGGTTGACACCAATGGAGACATCATCATCACGAACAACACAATCACCGCTGGAGACGGAACAGTCATCGCTGTGCCGAACAGCGTTGTTGCGTCCACTATCAATCCTGACTTCGTTCTCAGTTCAGATTATCTGCCTGAGTCCGCTTTCTCTGTTGATAAAGCAAAACGCAGCCGTGGTTATGACCGTCTCGCACTGAACGGAAACCTTAACTTCAATGTTATGGAGAACGTTCGCATGCGAGTTGGTGGTCGTTATGTGGCGTCTAACAGCGAAAGCATGTCGACATGGGCAGTATTTTCTCCTGAAGATCAGACAGAATCCTCAAGTAGGGATCTGCAGTTCTTCACGACATGGACACACTACCTGTCGAATTCGACGTTCTATCAGCTGCAGGTTGATTACACAGATCGTGTAGGCGATGGCTGTGACGCTCGTTTTGCTTGCACCATCGAAAGCTCCCTGATTCAGGGTGACATCGACCAGGATGCATGGGCAACGACTCGCGGTTATAAAAACCTCGCGTTCGAAAATGTGCAGGTCGGTACCGACGATCATGGCACTGACGATCCTGCTGATGACACGCCTATCATGGCGAACCGTCCAACCTACAGCTACCGCTGGCAGGATGGTCGTTTCCCAACGAGTGAAACGGCAGGTCGTCTGATCTACACCGCAGGTGGAAATGGTCCTAACGGATACAGCGAACGTCACAGCACACAGCTTCGCTTCAACGCGATGGCCACAACTCAGATTGGTCTACACCAGCTTGAGTTTGGTGGAGAGTTCGAAACACAGACTCGTCGTAGCTACGGCATCAGTGGTCGCACTCTTTCTCGTTTTGTTGATGACGCTGGCGCAGCATACTCACCAGGTGCTGAGCAGGTCGCAACAGGCGAAAACACGGCTGTTACAAGCTTCGACCAGCTCAGCTGGGAGCAGCTTGAAGGAATCGCCGGATATCTTGGTTACAACTTCCGCGGAAGCGAAGTCGACTCTGAAAATCTTGATGCTTACATCAACGATATCGGTGGCGACGAAGCGTACAATGTTGCTCCTCACGAGCCTCTGTACTACGGCGGTTATATCCAGGATAAGATCGAGTTTCGCGATATCGTTCTGAACATGGGTCTTCGCGTTGATGTCTTTGACAACAACACACGTACTCTGTTTGATCGCTATACACGTCTGCCACTTGAGCGCGTAAGCGACATTGGCGGAACGCATCCTGCGAACATCGGATCTGATTTCGCCCCGTACTTCCTGGCAAATGATATTGCTGGGTACCGGGATCGCAATGGTACTTTCTACAATACAGACGGGCAGGAAGTAGCTGGTGGAGACATCCTCCTCACCGGTGCCAAGCCTCGCCAGACTTCAGCGAAAGTCAACAGTGATGCATTTGTAGATTACGAGCCTCAGGTAACGGTTATGCCACGTATTGGCGTTTCCTTCCCTGTTACGGACCAGGCCCTCTTCTTTGCCCGTTACGGTAAAGTCGCTCAGCGTCCTTCGTCCAACTCGTTCACGTCCCTTGCAGGAATGTCTCGTTCAACGGGTCGTATCAGCAACAACGCACTTGAGCCAGAGCGCACAACCGAATACGAAATCGGTTTCCGCCAGCGTCTGAGTGCTCGTTCAGCTCTCACCATCTCCGGATTCTTCCGTCAGATTGAGAACCTGATCCAGCTTGATGACCTTCGCGAATCATTCCCACAGGGATATTCAACGTACAGCAACAAAGACTTCGGTACTGTTAAAGGATTTGAGTTCGATTTCGACCTTCGTCGTACGAACAACATCTCCGCTAACGCCAACTACACGATGTCCTTCGCTCAGGGAACAGGATCTGCTTCCGGAACGACGAGCACAATCGTATGGATTGACGAAACACCGCCGAACTTCATCTCACCTCTGGACTTTGACCAGCGCCATACGTTCAACCTCTCGGTTGACTATCGTCTCGGCGCAGGCGAAGGCCCAACAGTAGGTGGAACGAAGCTGCTCGAAAACTTTGGTGTAAACATCCTGGCCGTAGCTAGCTCTGGCCAGCCGTACACACCTCAGGTTGAGCCTTTCAGCCAGATTGAATCCAAAGCTCCGGTACCATCCGGTGGAATCAACTCGGCCCGTATGCCTTGGAGCAACCGACTCGACATGCGTGTCGATCGCAAGTTCTCCGTTGGCAGCCGGTCCACGCTGTCTGCTTTCGTTTGGGTACAGAACCTCCTGGATACAGCAAATACCCAGGGTGTTTACCGCGCTACCGGTCTTCCGGATGATGATGGCTTCCTCGCTACGGCAGGTGGTCAGCAGTTCCTCGGATCGAGCGTCCCAGTTGCAGAAACACTCTATCGTCATCGTAACCGTTCACTCGGTAACTTTGGTATCCCACGCTTGACGCGTGTTGGAGTGCGGCTTGATTTCTGATGAATTGATCGTGGCTTTTGGGGGCGGGTTAGTTACCCGCCCCCAATAAGTGCCTCGACCCAAATCAAACGAATTCAAGAAGTTGTTATAGACCGAAATGCACGGATGACTATGCACTACATTAGAAAAATCAGTTTACTACTCGCTGCCGTCGCGATTGGCTTCCTGAGCGCACCTGTTGCTCAGGCCCAGACCGTCGGTAGCTGCGAGCAGGCCATTGGTGAGTCCTACCTGGACATCAACAATGTTCGGGCTCGTATCCTTAATAACGGTAACCTGTTCTGGCGAGGAAGCCCCCACGTTTACAACATTCCTAAGGGCGGCCCGTCGAACGCAAACTTCACGTCCGGTATTTGGATGGGTGGCCAGGTAGCTGGCCAGCTTCGTCTTGCCGGATCAACGTACGGCCCTTACGAATTTTGGGCAGGCCCTCTGAACGATGACGGAACGCCTCCGGCGGACTGTTCGGTATATGACCGCGTTTGGAAGGTTTCCAAGGAAGACGTCGTGAGTTACAACGGATCCGGTGTCTCCACTCCTGATCTTCAGGATTGGCCAACTGGACTCGGCGCACCGACTCTGGACGCCAATGGCGACGAAATCGACCTAACAGATCAGCCACTAGCAAGCCGCGTAGATCGCAAGATCAACCTGGCTGCCGGTGAGCGCCCAGCCATTCTGGGAGACCAGATGCTGTGGTGGATCAACAATGACCGTGGAAACCAGCATACACGTACGGATACACCTGCAATGGGTGTTGAAGTTCATGGTTCTGCTTTTGCCTTTAACACCGCTGGTGCTATTGGTAATACCACGTTCTACAAAGTACGTATCATGTACAAGGGCTCAGTGCCTCTCGAAAACACCTACATGGGTCTATTTGATGATCCGGATCTGGGTAACTTCGATGATGACTATGTCGGTTCGGATACTACACTCGGCCTCGGATTTGTTTACAACTCCGATGACGATGATGAAGGTGGAGAAGGGTACGGCGCAGCGCCTCCGGCAATGGGCTACGACTTCTTCCAGGGTCCTCTTGTAAATGACAACGGCATTGATGACAATGGCGATGGTCAGATCGATGAGGACAACGAACGTCTCGCCATGACCGCCTTTGCTTTCTACAACAATGGTGGTGGTGTTCAGGGTGACCCTGGCAACGGTGCTGACATGTATAACTACATGAAAGGTCGTTGGAAAGACGGCCAGCGCTTTACGCTGGGTGGAAACGGACTCGGATTTTCAAATATTCCGACGTCGTTCATGTTCCCTGGAGATCCTCCGGGCTTCTGGTCAGAATTTGATTCAGACGGACAGGGAAGCGCTATTGCTCCTGCTGACCGTCGTTTCGTGATGGCCACTGGACCGTTTACAATTCAACCGGGTGACGAACAGACACTCGTTTATGGAATCGTAACGAGCTTCGGAACGGACAACATCGATTCAGTTCATAAAATGAAATCGGATGACGCCCTTGCACAGGCCGTCTTCGATATCAATTTTGAACTGCCTTCACCTCCTGCAGGACCTCGTGTCACGACTACGGTTGATGACGGAAGCGTTCTTCTTGAGTGGGGTTACAAGCCAACTGACAACAACTTCCTCGATACATACAATGTTATCGATCCGCTGCTGTCAGATGACGTGACCGACAATGACTACCAATTTGAAGGCTACAATGTCATCCAGTATGACGACAGTTCGGATCAGGAAGGAAGTCTTCTGGCCACGTACGATGTTGTTAACGGCATCACACGTGTAATTGAAGGTTCCGGCCTGACATTCGTTACGGCTGAAGGAAGTGACTCTGGCCTGAAACACTCTCATAAAGTTGCTGGTTTGATTAACTACACCAATTATGAGTTTGGCGTACAGGCTTATGCTTACAACGCTACTTCAGGACAGAAAGTCTACGCCGGCCCAATCAGCCGCGTAAGTGTCGTTCCTCAGAAGACTGACCTCGTAATCAGCGAAGATGCTGTTGCAGCTGCTCTCACACCAGAATCAGATGTTGAGTCCGTAAAAGGCGAAAACATCGGTAACGGTAATGTGACAGCCAACATCGTCAACCCTGCTGCAATTACAGGCCACTCTTATGCTGTTGAGTTCTTCCAGCTTGAAGTTCCAGATGTAGATGATGGTCACAAAGTGAGCATCGATCCTCTGGAAGAGTCACGCGCACGTGAGCTCAGAAGCAAAGAAGACGTTCGTAAGTCTGGTTCTGCGTTTATCACTACCTATGATGTGATGAATACAACGACTGGAACGAAAGTCTTCGACGGAACAGCAGCCTACGACGGAATACACAGCGCAGCTCCGGAAGGAAACGATGTGATTCAGCTCGATGGTCTGTCGCTGAACATCACAGGTGCTCCCAACGGATTCCTGGACTTCAGTGTAACAGCCAACGCCGCAGGTCCTCTGGATCCGCCGGATGGTGCTGCAGCTGACTGGAGAAGCTTCCCTGGACTTGGTCGCGCAAGTGATCGTCAGCAGTCAACCAATGGTGGACACTGGCACATCGCAACCGGTATGTCCGGTGGCTGCCCGAGTAACTGTGGTAACTACTCCTCCTTCCTCGCTCGCTCGATCGTCGGCCGTAACGGCTGGGGTCCTGTCATGCCGTACGACTGGGAAATTCGTTTCTCATCCGGTGGCGACTACGAGCTGGACTGGTGGGGCACTGGAATCATCCAGGCTGGCCGCATGAGCATCTGGAATGCAGGTATTGCAACTCCTGATGACCCAAGTGATGACATTCGCTGGATCCCTGCTATCCTCGATAACGGTGGTTCACCAACATGGGAAATGGTCGCCAATGACCACTCCTCATCCGGTGGCGCGAATGATCCTGAGTCAGATTGGATTTACTTCTTCGATCCTGTTGATCAATCAGCTGGACAGGCTGGCTATGACAAGTGGGTAACACTTGCCCTTGCTGAAGCTGGTGCAGGTGGTGATGGAACAGCTGAATGGGGTGGCATTTCGACTCCTGGACGTATCGTTCTTTACAACTGGAACGCGGGTGATGTCTCTGACGGAACGCTTGATGCAGTCCCACTGGATCAGCGCGAGCCGGAAGATGGAACCGTATTCCGCATGGCAACGACGAAGCCGAATCAGCCTGGTGACAGCTTTGCATTCTCGACCGATGGTCTGGGCGCTCGCGCTCGCACGGACGCAGAAGCAAAAAGTGCACTCGATGATATCGGTATCTCACCGAACCCATACAAAGGCGCTTCGGCTTACGAAGTCAGCCAGCTTGTTGATCAGGTTCGTTTCACGAACATGCCTAACACAGCAACAATCCGCATCTTCACCGTCGCAGGTACGCTCATCCGTACTCTCGAGAAAAACAGTGCAAGCTCAAGCTTCCCCTGGGATCTCACGACCGAAGAAAGTCTGCCAATCGCGAGTGGTATGTACATCATTCACGTTGAAGCAGAACTCGGCGAAAAAGTGCTGAAGTTTGGTGTTGTCAAGAAGCGTGTACAGCTCAACACATTCTAGTTGAGACGCTATACACGAATCATGACGAACTTGATTTTTACAAGGAGGACTTTTGATATGAACAAGCTGTCCAGAATTTTTCTGAACGCGCTCGTTGTAGTTGCCCTGTTGGGCATGAGTGTGCTGGACGCGAATGCAGGTGATGACAAACGTCGTGGTACGGCGGGTGCATCACAGCTGCTGGTGCCGGTCACGGCCCGCTCTGCTTCGCTCGGTGCTTCTCTTACGAGTGGTCTTAATGGCATGAATG
>Ga0209992_10002385_pt1 | contig 17342 bp, 20 predicted proteins | sample 2SBtaG_2_FD_182564 | JGI IMG/M metagenome (GOLD analysis project Ga0209992, IMG submission 182564) | Deep subsurface microbial communities from Kolumbo volcano to uncover new lineages of life (NeLLi) - 2SBTROV12_ACTIVE470 metaG (SPAdes)... | ecosystem: Environmental > Aquatic > Marine >... | reverse complement strand
CGGGGCTTTTTTTACGATTATATTTCTACAACATGGTGGAAATATAATCGTAAAAAAATATAAGGAGAAACGCCATGCAAGTTCAAGACATTATGTCAACTAACGTTAAAACAGTTACACCAGATCAGCCGGTGAAGGATATTGCCATTATGATGGTGATGGATCATATTAGTGGCGCACCTGTGGTTGATGGTGACAATAACTTGGTTGGCATTATTTCTGAAAAAGATATTTTGCAACACATGTTTCCAAAGCTTGATGAAGTGATGAGTGACACCCATTTTGATTTTGAAAATATGGAACACAATTACAAAGACACCATGAATGTTAAGATTGGTGAGATTATGACCAAGGGTGTTGCTAGTATCGACCTTGACATGCCTTGCTTAAAAGCGGCTAGCACCATGTGGCTTAGAAAGTTTAGAAGAATCCCAGTTACCCACAAAGGCAAGCTGGTCGGTATTGTTAGTATTGGCGATGTGCACAGAGCCATCTTTAAGTCGTGTATGACGTCGTAAGGATTTTTGGGGTATAATATTACGCCCATGAATACAGCATTAAAAATTATCTTAGTTGATGAAAATACCGGTCGTTCAGCGATGTTGCGTCGTGCCTTGCAAGATAAGGGTCATGAGGTTATTTGTCGAATGGACAACAGTACCAACCTACAAGACAGTAATGAAATGACACACGCAGATGTGGTGATTGTGAATGCGGACATTCCTGATAATGAAGTATTTGCTAATTTAACCGATGTGAACAAAACCAAACCAAAGCCAATCGTGATGTTTACCGAAGAGTCTAATTCTGAAATGGCAAGTTCGGCGATTAAATCAGGGGTTAATGCTTATATTGTTGATGGTCTTGAAGAAAATAGAGTACAACCGATTATTGATGTAGCGATGGCACGTTTTCGTGAGTTCCAGGCACTTAAGGATGAATTAGACGCTACTCGTAATCAACTTTCAGAGCGCAAAGCAGTAGAAAAGGCTAAGGGCTTGTTAATGAAACATAAAGATATTAATGAAGATGATGCTTATCAATCTCTTCGTAAGATGGCGATGGACAAGAATAAGCGTATTGTTGATGTGGCAGAAAGTGTGATTAACGCGTTTGAGTTATTAGACTAATTCAGTCTTTCTCTAATTTATTAAATTCTTCGTCAATCTTATCCATTTCAGCGTCTAAATCGTCGTCACCCCAATCTTCTTCTTCGTCCTTACCAACTTCTTCTTTTTTTGATTTTGATGAATCGTCAGGATTGTCGTCATTGTCAGTAGGTTGTTCAGGTGCTTTACGTTGAAACATTGGTGCAAAAATAAGCCCCGCTTCAAATAGTAGCCACATTGGGATAGCAATCAATGTCTGAGAAATAATATCAGGTGGTGTGAGTAACATGCCTAGTACAAAAGCACCAATAATCACATAAGGACGATTGCTCTTAAGTTTTTCAACTGTGGTTGCGCCAAACATAATTAGCAAAATGGTGGCAATAGGCACTTCAAAGGCTACGCCGAAGGCAAAAGACACTTTCAGTACAAAGTCTAAGTAGTATTGAATGTCTGGGGTGAAGTCAACAATACTCGGGCCGATTGAGGATAAAAAACCAAAAATAACTGGAAAAACAATATAGAACGAAAACAGCAGTCCTGCATAAAATAAAATAGTGGATGAAACAACCAGCGGCAAAATCATTTGTTTTTCATGCCTGTATAAGGCAGGTGCAATAAATGACCAAATTTGATAGAGTAAATAAGGCATTGCAGCATAAACAGCAAAGATTAATGCCATTTTTAATGGCGTTAAGAAGGGTGATATGACGCCAATAGCAATAATGTTGGTATCGGCAGGCAATACGTTAATAATGGGTGCTGCGATAAATCCATAGACTTCGTTAGCAAATGGAAAAATGCCAATAAAGATGAGTAAGATAGCAATGACTGAGTGTAGAAGTTTATCGCGCAGCTCAATTAGATGCTGAACAAAAGTCATCTCTTTTTTAGTGCGCTGATCAGTCATGATTTTTTAGTGTCAGCGTCTTGCTTGATTTCGTTTAAAGATTTTTTGGTTTCTTCAAAAATTTCAACAATATTTGAATCTTTGTCTTCTAAGCTTAAGTGCTCTTTGAGTTTATCTGACTCAAATTCATCGCCAATATCTTCTTGTATTTTAGAGACAAAGCGTTTGACTTTTCCAGCGTATTGCCCCGCCTTTCTGGCAATTGCCGGCATTCTTTCTGGGCCAACCACAATTAGAGTAATGACACCAATTAAGGCAAACTCCCAAAAGCCAACATCAAACATGGTTTATTTTTTTGTTTCTTCTTCTTTAACGACTTTGGCTTCGATGACATCATCTTTATCTTTATTGTCGATTTTGTCACTTTCACCTTCTTTCATTGATTTCTTAAAACCTTTAATAGCACCACCAAGGTCGCCACCAATATTTTTTAAACGCTTACCGCCAAATAGCAATAATACGATGACTAAAATAATAATCAGTTCAAATGGTCCTGGCATCATGTTTCTTTCTCCTTTATTATTTGTATTTAGTAAGGCTGACTTTGCGAAACCTTGCTAAATTATTTTTCTCTATTGGCTTTTTCTTCTAAACCCGATAAGCCAAATCGTTTTGATAATTCATCTTGTATTTTATCTATTTTAATGTCATTAAATCGTAGTAATACCAATGTGTGAAACCACAAGTCAGCAACCTCGTAGATAATTTTATTTTGATCGCCATCTTTGGCAGCCATAATCACTTCGGCAGATTCCTCGCCAATCTTTTTTAAGATTTCATCTAGGCCTTTAGCATACAAAGAAGACACGTAAGATTCATCCGCTTTGGCAGACTTTCTATCTTCAAGTATTTGCTCTAATTTGTTTAATATATCATCCATAAATATCTTTTGGGTCTTTTAGCACTTTGGTCATTTTTTCCCAATTATTATTTTCTAGCTTTTGAAAAAAACACGATTGTCTGCCAGTATGGCAAGCAATACCACCAACTTGTTCTACTTTAAGCAGGATAACATCATTATCACAATCTGTATAGATTTCTTTGATTAATTGTGTGTGTCCCGATTCTTCTCCTTTAAACCAGAGTTTTTTTCTAGAGCGAGAATAGTAAACCGCTTGTTGTTTTTCAATCGTAAGCGTTAAGGATTCTTTGTTCATCCACGCAAACATTAAGATTTCTCCTGTTTCAAAATCTTGGGCGATTGCTGGAATTAATCCATCATTGTCAAATTGTATTTGTTCTAAAGCGCTCACGTCGTGCGATAGTCTTATAAAATCATTGATTTTACCGCTAGTACTTGCCTACATGAAATTATTTACTTTATGTCTATTGTTGTCTATTAACACGTTAGCCAGCCCAGGAGATTTCACATTAAACAGTGAAGAAACGCTATATATTGTGGATGGCGATAGCATTAGCATGCAAATGCGCATTCAAGGTATCGATACGCCAGAGATGCGTCAAAAATGCAGAAAAACAAAACTTAAAACGATTAATTGTGGTCAGTTATCTAAAGACTATTTAAAACAAACATTAAAAAATCTACCTGGAAAATTATTGATCGAGCCAGTCGGTATTGATCACTACAAGCGCATTTTGGTTAAAGTCTATAAGGGTGATGTTGATATTGCCAAGCTTATGGTTGAGGCAGGTATGGCGTATTCTTATAAAGACACTTATCAACAAGAAGAAGATTTGGCTAAGGCAGAAAAGTTGGGGTTTTGGGGCTTTCACACCCCACCGATTCAGCCATACAAATGGCGAAAGATGAATCGTCGTTAGTTATCTTAAAGTGACTAGCTCTTCAGCACTCGTCGGATGAATCGCCACTGTGTCATCAAATTGCTTTTTGGTGGCGCCCATCTTAATGGCCACTGCAAACCCTTGTAGCATTTCGTCAGCACCATGACCCATAATATGACAACCGACTATTTTTTCATCATCGCCCGCGCAAACTAATTTTAAGGCGGTTGTGGTTTTGTGATCAAGCAGCGCATCGGCCATTGGCGTAAATTCTGACTTGTAGGTTTTCACTTTATCAAATTTTTCATTAGCCGCATCTTCTGTTAAACCAATTGTACCAATTGGCGGATGAGAGAAGACTACAGTGGCAATGTTGTTGTAATTAAGGTGGCGATCAGTCATACCATTGTATAGTCGATCAGACAATCTTCTGCCAGCGGCAATGGCTACTGGTGTGAGTGGTGCACGTCCTGTCGCATCACCAAGTGCAAAGATATTATCAATATTAGTCATTTGAAATTTGTCAGTTGGAATAAACCCACGTTGATCGCATTCAACGCCCGCATTTTCCAAACCAAGGTGTTGCGTCATTGGATTTCTACCGACTGCCCAAATAATTTGATCAAAACCAGAAAATTCGCCTTGGCTGGTAAAGATGGTTTTGTCTGACGATACTTTTTCAATCTGGGTATTGTGGTGAATGGAAATGCCGTGCGCTGTATAGTCTTTATCTAGTGCTGCTTGAATCATTGAATCAAAACCTCTAAGCAGGGTGTCAGCACGTCCAAAAATTTCTACTTCTGCACCAAGTGCATTAAGTACACCTGCGAGCTCGACGCCAATATAGCCACCACCAATCACCGCTACTTTTTTAGGTAAGTCTTCTAATTCGAAAAAACCATCTGAAGTAATACCATGTTGCGCGCCCTCAATATGTGGCACTGCAGGCTCACCACCAGGGGAAAGTACAATGTGATCAGCCGTGTAAGTTTCGCCATTAACAGAAACGGTATTTTTATCAACTAATTTACCAAAGCCATGAAGGTAATCAATACCTAAATCTTCCAAATAGCCGTCATACCAATTGGTGATGCCTTTGATGTAGTTGTCTCTACCCTGTTTGAGTTTTTTCCATGAGAAGTTTTTAACTTCGACATCAAAACCAAAACCTTGAGCACTATTGATTTGGGTTGCGGCATTGGCAGCAAACCACATAACTTTTTTAGGTACACAGCCCACATTCACGCAAGTGCCACCAATGGTTTTTACCTCAACAACAGCGCATTTTTTACCGTATTCACTGGCGCGTTCAACCGCTGATAATCCACCTGATCCGGCACCAATGGCAATCATGTCGTAATGTGTTGTTTGAGTCTTGGTTGTCATTTTTTTTCTCCATAAATGTAATAGGCCTTGCCTATTGCATAACTAGTATCCAGCCTTAAGACTGGCTTCAATAAATTTATCTATATTTCCATCAAGCACATCGCCCGTATTGGATGATTCTACACCGGTGCGTAAATCTTTAATTCTAGATTGGTCAAGCACGTATGAGCGAATTTGGTGACCCCAGCCAATGTCAGATTTAGCATCTTCTAGTTCTTGGTTTTCACTATTCCTTTTTTGCATTTCAAGCTCATAAAGTTTAGATTTTAATTGTTTCATGGCTTGGTCTTTATTAGCATGTTGTGAGCGACCATCCTGGCATTGCACCACGGTGCTAGTAGGTAAGTGGGTAATACGTACTGCTGAATCGGTTTTATTTACATGCTGGCCACCCGCGCCACTGGCACGATAGGTGTCAATACGAATATCGGCTTTATTGATTTCAATATCAATGTTGTCATCTACTTCGGGGGAAACAAAGACAGATGAAAAAGAAGTATGGCGTTTGCCATTCGCATTAAAAGGTGATTTTCTAACCAAGCGATGAATGCCAATCTCACTACGCAACCAACCAAACGCGTATTCACCATCAAAATGAATGGTAGCTGATTTAATGCCAGCCACTTCGCCGGCAGAGACTTCCATTAATTTAACTTTAAAGTTATGCTTTTCACCCCAACGAAGATACATGCGTAAAATCATTTCTGCCCAATCTTGAGCCTCAGTGCCACCTGAGCCTGATTGAATATCTAGATAAGCGGAATTGGCATCAAGATCACCACTAAACATACGTTGGAATTCTAGCTGTTCAATTGAGTTTTCAATGCGATTTAAGTCATTAATAACACTATTGGCTGTATCTTCATCATCTTCAAGCTGCGCCATGTCTAACAGCTCTTTGGCGTCCTCTAATACAGAGCTTGCTTCGTCAAAGGTTTGACAAATTGATTCCAGCTTTGATTTTTCTTTGCCGAGTGCTTGTGCTTTGTTTTGGTCGGACCAAATATCTGGGTTTTCCATTTCTAGTAAAACTTCTTCGAGTCGACCTTGTTTTTCTTCCAAATCAAGATGACCAGATAAAATAGAAGATCGTTCTATTAGGTCGTCAATTTTTTGATAAGTAGGGGAAAGTTCCATAACTTGTATTTTAACTAAAGCATTATTGCAGAAACAAAAAAAGCCCCAAACGGGGCTTTTTATTAAAGCGTAAAATTTATTTTCTAAGGCCTAAGCGAGAAATTAAATCAGAATAAGCGCTTACATCACTACCTTTAAGGTAAGTTAACAGTTTTTTGCGCTGAGAAACTAAACGTAATAAACCTCTTCTTGAGTGATGGTCTTTTTTATGAGTTTTAAAATGATCAGTTAAGTGCTTAATGCGAGCAGTTAGTAGGGCAACTTGTACATTGGTTGAGCCAGTGTCGTTAGCATCTTGTTGATATTCTTTAATAATAGCTTGTGTATCAATTGACATAATTGGTATAAATAGTAATAAATCAAAATTTGGTAAAGGGTTAATTATACGCTAATTATTTTTTTGATTCCACACCTTAAAACAAAAAATTAATAAAAAGGTGTTTCGCCTTCTGGCCTGGTTTTGAAACGTTTATGAATCCAAAGATATTGTTCTGGCGCTTTAAGGATTTGATCTTGTAATATTTGGTTGGTTTTACTCGCACTTTTAACTGCATCATCTGCCGGATAATTATCTAGGGGTGCTTCAAAGGTCATTGTATAGCCTTGGGAGTCTCGAATAAAAAAATAAGGAATCACAACAGTATTTGGTGTTTTTGCCAAACGTGCTGTGGCAGCAACTGTGGCGGTTTGAATGTTGAAAAAAGGCGCAAAAACAGAGTTTTGTTCTCCTAAATCTTGATCAGGTGCATACCAAATAGGCAAGCCGCCCTTGATCGCTTTCATCATCGCGCGCGTGTCTTTTGTTTTGATCATGGTGGCGCCATTGTCAACAAAGCCTTTGCGCATTACTTCATCAAATAAAGCGTTGTTTTGTGGACGATAGATATTGGCAATTTTATATTTTAAGAGCAGCGCTCTTGAGCCTAACATCAGCGGCATAAAATGAGCAGCCAACAAAATAACATTTTGCTTTTTATTTAGTGCATCAGTTAGATAGTGTTCGTTATGAGTGGTAATGAGTTTTTGGATTTTTTTATTTTTGCCAAAATAAGCATTTGCCGTTTCAAACAGTGAAATGCCGATGGCTTCAAAATTGTGCCTGACTAAGGCTTCTACCTCGCTTAAGCTTTTATTAGGGAAGCAGCGAGCAATATTAACAAAAGCAATTTTTCTAAATCGAGAAAGTAGCGGATAAAGTAATCGACCAATACCAGTACCAATAAACACTTGTACGGCAAAGGGTAGTTTGGCGCCTAATTTCATAAATCCAATCAAAAACCAAGTTGGTATAAATTTAGGATGATAAAAATTTTGTTTTTTCATTAAAATGTATTTTATGCCTTACATTAGCCAAAGTTTTATTGACGATTTGCCTAATCAAATTGATATTGTTGATTTGATCTCAAAACGCCTGTCGCTTAAAAAAACTGGTAGCGATTATCGGGCTCCTTGTCCTTTTCATGGCGGTAAAAACCGCAACTTTGCCGTTAATAGTCATAAGCAATTTTATCATTGTTTTAAGTGTGGTGAGAGCGGTGGCGCGATTAGTTTCGTACAAAAATTTGATAATCTGGATTTTGTTGAAGCGATTGAAGTTATTGCCAGTGAATTTGGCCTAAAGATTGAATACGATAGTAATACCAAGCCAGTTGACCCTCGGTTAGAGCGCTATCGAGACTTATCTCAAAAAGTGAGTGATTTTTATAAACAACAGCTTAGAAGTTCTCCTGCCAAAAAGAAAGCAGTTGACTATGCGGTAAATAGAGGTATTAGTGGCGAGATTGCTAAACGTTTTGAATTAGGCTTTGCACCGCCAAGTAATCAAGATTTGTTATTGGCTTTTGAAAAAGACGAGCAAGCAAGTGCCGATTTAAAATCCCTAGGTTTGGTTAAAACAGGTGAATACGGGGACTATGATTTTTTCCGTGATCGTTTAATGTTTCCTATTCATAATGCCAAAGGTAATGTTATTGCTTTTGGCGGTAGGGCGTTTGACAATAAAGCCAAAGCCAAGTATTTAAATTCATCAGAAAGTCCTATTTTTTCCAAATCAAGAGAGCTTTACGGCCTTTATCATGCACGCAAACATTCTCGTTTGATGGACTATATTTTGGTGGTTGAAGGCTATATGGATGTGGTGGCGTTACATCAAGCAAACTTCACCAAAGTAGTGGCAACATTGGGTACAGCCACAACGCCAGAGCACCTACAAATATTGGCACGCACCACCAATACCATTGTTTTTTGTTTTGATGGCGATGATGCAGGGCGAGCAGCGGCTTGGAAGGCGCTACAAATCGCATTGCCAATTATTAAGGCTGGCCTGGTGATTAAGTTTTTATTTTTACCTGATGGCGAAGACCCAGATACTTTGGTTAAAAAAGAGTCTACCCAAGCCTTTGAAGCGCGCATTGAAAAAGCACACACACTGTCTCATTTTTTATTTGAGCATGTAAAGACAGAAGTAGACTTTGACACGATTGAAGGCAAAACTTTGTTTTTAGAAAAAGTATCAATATTAATTAATCAAGTGAATTATGAGATTTACCAACAACAGTTAATTGACGGTGTAGCCCAAGTTGTTGGACAAAGTGTTGATCAAGTGCAGACGGTTTTCAAACAACAAGCTGAACAATCAATGTCTACTTCTTTTGATACGACACCAATGTCAGAGAGTGGCTCGTTTGAAGGGCAAGAGCCAGATTTTTCGGATTTTTCAGATGACTATCAAGAGCCTAATACAATGCCTCAAGAAAACAGCGCAGTTAAAGCGCTTATGTCTAGAATGATTAGTTTGTTGCTGAATTACCCATCAATTGCGCACGAAAATGATACAGTTGAAGTTAGGGTTAGAGCGCTGAAAAAAGTTGACAAAAAATTTGAGTCCTTGTTAGAGCTGGTGCATAACGCTGAAATGACTGACGATATCTCTCAAGAGGAATTGCTTAAGCCTTTTAAAAATAAAATTGGCGTTTATAATCGCTTGCAACAGTTGTGCACATTGGTGCCTTTCTTAAGTGAAAATGAAGCTAAAAACGAATTTTTAGATGCCTTATTGAAAGTAGAGGGGCAGCAAAAAAAGAGTCAGTCTTTACTCATTAAAAATGAAGAGGAATACGTTAAAAATCTACAAGCAAGAAAAGGTAAAAAAGATTAGTTTTTTGCCAATAGCTTGATTGACTGATCAGTAGTTAAGATATTTTCCATTGCATCTTTAAAAACCATTGCTGCAGAATTAGACCCTTCGCACTTGTTTCTTTTATTTGGATCCCAATAAGTGTAGCATTTTTTAGGATAGTCTAATCTAACTGCCATGATGTATTTAGGCTTTTTAACAGGGACAAAGCCAGTAAAGAAAGTACGTTTAGCGCCTTTTTTGTTGTATTGCCCATTAACAACCATTTCAGCAGTACCTGTTTTTCCTGCAATATCATAACCTTTAATTCGGGCTCGATAGCCAGAGCCTTTCCAAGAGACAACTGCATCTAGTAAGTTTGCAATTTTGTGAGTTGTGTCTTTGCTAAATACTGGTGTTGGGTTCTCATTTATATTAACACCTTTGATTAATTTTAAAGGTGGAAGTGTGCCTTCGTTAGCAAACACTAAATAAGCTCTAGCCAATTGTGCTAAATTAGTCTCCATCGGCCCATGACCAAAAGACAAAGAGCGTTTATCAGCTAACCCCCAAGAGTCAAAATGCCTTAAAGATCCAGAGTTTTCAATACTTGGTAATAAGCCAAGTGGCTGCCCAAAACCCAGCTTATTCCAAGTACTGTACATGTCTTCTTTATCCAATCTTTCGGAGACATTAACCGTGCCTAGGTTGTGCGACTTTTGTAATATTTTCTTAACGGTCATGTGCTTATATTTTCCGTCTGGTTCAATGTGGCCAGTACGCTTAGTTACATCAATTAGCTCGTCATCAGTAGCAGTGATTTGATTTCGTTCAAGTGCCAACAGCATAGTGAATGGCTTCATGGTTGAGCCTGGCTCAACTTTGTCTGAAAGCACTCGATTCCGATAATGCTCGGTATTGTAAATGGTTTTATCGTTTGGGTCGTCGGCTGGGTAGTTGACCATAGCTAAGATTTCACCACTTGGTGCTAGGATAATGGCTGAGCCGGAGTTGGCATTATGAAACTCAACGGATTTTTTAATGGCTGAGTAAGCGTGAAATTGAATATTCGCATCTATCGTTAGTTTAATATCTTGACCATGCTTTAATGGATTAACAACCACAGGGTTGAAATAAGATCCTTTAGACGCTTTTTCATAACTCAGTTTTGTTAATCCGTCTTGCCCTGATAAGACATAATTAAATTCACCTTCAATACCAGATACACCTTGTTTTTTGTGATTAACTCTTCCAAGTAGAGGGGCTAATGAGGCAGATTTTGGGTAATAACGCTGCGTTTCTGCTTGTAAAGCCACACCGTTTATTCTTCTTTTTTTGCAGCTATTGTAAGAAACATAAACAGGTTTATTTTCTTTTAAGTTGACCATTTCTAGTGCTTGATCAATTAAGCTTGTTGATATTTTTTTCTGTTTTATCGTACAAACTTTGAGCTTAATTTTTGAAAGTTCTGCTAGATTCTCTAAGATTGGACTGGTTAGTCTTAGATTTTTCTTAATAATTAATTCTCTTCTTCCTCTTGTCTTGCTTAATTTATTTTCAATAGCCGCGCGCAGTTCGCCCTCAGGCATCATCAGTGCTTCGGCTAATTTCGGAATAAAGACTGCTTGTACTTGAGTGGGATCTAGGTTGACGCGTTTTAAAATACGGCTAGAAGCCAAGATGTCGCCATTCCTATCTAAGATGTCACCACGACGTGATTTTGTTTTGCCTATATTGCTTTTATCGGCTTGTATTCTGGCTTTTTCTTGAATGGTAATTGTGCTTGTATCAGGCTGCTCAATAGTGATCTGATTAATAGTGACAATCCTAAAACCAAATCCAAGTAACAATAAAACAAAGAAATATTTAATCGCACCCTGTCGATACCAATAGTTTTGAACTCTGGTGGAGATTATTAATTTAGGGTTTGTATTTGTCATAACAGCACGGATTTAATTTTTTTTGGATTAACAACTTTCATTTGTAAATCTTTTAGGGCTTTGTTTTTAATCTGTGCACCACTAATTTTTTCTGAGTGTTTTATTAATAAGTGCTTGTGCATAGCCATTAGTTGTTGATTTTTATTTTCTTTTATTTTTATTTCTTTTGCTAAAAGATAATTTTGCTGGTGCCAAATAATCGTATAAAAAGACAACACAACAATACACATACCTAACACGATATTGATTTTTGTCACACTTAGTGACCGACCTAACACGTTAGAGCCTCTAATGTAGTGCGCTGTGCAATTCTCAATATGGCACTTCTTGAGCGTTTATTGGTACTTACTTCTGCTTTACTGGCAAATTGTTTTCCTAAGTTTTTAAATAAGGTTTGCTCAGCACCACTATCCATAATTGGCAACCCCTTAGGCAGTTGTTTTTGTTTAGAGTTTTTTTGAATAAATTGTTTAACAATACGATCTTCAATAGAATGAAAACTAATAATACTAAGTCGACCTTCTGGTGCTAATAAGCTTGTGGTTTGGTTTAATGCGTCAATTAATTGTTTTAATTCTTGATTAATAAAAATACGAATCGCTTGAAATGATCGAGTTGCTGGGTGCTTATTTTTATGTGATTTAACCACGCTTGCAATAATATTGGCCAATTGCAGAGTTGTTGTAATGGTTTTATCTTGTTGGTATTTTTTAATGGCACTGGCAATGTGTCGGCTTCTTTTTTCTTCGCCAAATTCATATATCACATTAGCAATTTCAACTGCATCAGCTTTTTCTAGCCATTGAGCCGCACTCATTCCATGGGTTTGATCCATACGCATATCAAGTGGACCATCAGCGTTAAAGCTAAAGCCTCTTTCAGCATTATCCAGTTGTGGCGATGAAACGCCAAGATCCATTAAGATGCCGTCAATTTTTCCAGATAAATTTCGCTCATTTAATAGCTTACCCATATGTGTGAAAGCACTATGAATCACCGTGAGACGATCGTCATTAAAATTTTCTTTTGCGTATTCAACGGCGTGGATATCTTGATCGAAAGCAATCACCGAGCCTGAGTCGTCTAATTTGTCTAGAATGCCTTGTGTGTGCCCACCTCGGCCAAAAGTAGCGTCAATATAGGTACCGCCATTTTTTATGTTCAACCCTTCGATGGATTCATCGAACATCACAGATTGGTGATGGTTTGAGGTTATAGACATTTATAGTGCCAGTTGAGTAATTTCCGTTGGAATTTCTTCTTTCTTGCTCAGCGAGTCAAGATTGTTAATATGTTTGTGCCAAGCGTCTTCGTCCCACAATTCAAAATTATTGCCTTGACCGCTTAGAATTAATTTTTTATGTAGTTTGGCGTATTCTCTGAGTGTTGCAGGAATTAGAATACGAGAGGCTTTATCAAGCTCACAATCAGTTGCATGACCAATGAGTTTGCGTTTTAAACGTTTTGTGTGAATGTTAAGTGAGGGCAGTGCACTCACTTTACGCTCAAGATTTTGCCAATCACCCAAAGGGTAAAGCAGCAAACAATTGTCGTCTGGGTGAATACTTAGTACCATTTGTCCAGCGCAAGCCTTATCGATTTGCGTTTGGTGGCGCGTTGGAATTTTTAATCTTCCTTTTGCGTCAATGGTTAAACTATGTACCCCCCTGAACATTTTCTCTTCCCCAAGATTTTATGTTGATTAAACAACGGCAACAAAGCTAATAGCCAAGATAAGTGCCGATGATGCGTAAATAATTGCGTGTAAAGTTGCTTCCATGTTTCCCCCGTATTGGTGATTAAAAAATATTAACTCCTCAAGTCAATAAAATACATTTTATACCACTTTGTTACACTTTGAACCACTTTTATTGATAAAAAAATATTGGAAATAATCAAAATCATTTTAAAACCTTGATCAAAAAGGGGTGTTCACCTCTAAAAATCTTGTTTTTAATACCTAAAATGACGTTTTTATTCAGAATATAGATCAAAAAGATATGAAACGGGCCTTTCCCGTTTCAAAAACTAAAAAATTGGGTAATTTTCGAAATGGATGATTATTTTGAATAAACCAACTGTGTAGAGCGTTATTTGATATGATGATAGTTATAAAAGGTTGATTCTAAGGAAAATAGTATGAAATTGGTTTATGCATTACGAGGTCAAATTAATCATTTGTTTTATCGCTGGGTTGTGCGTCCTTTAGTCTTTCTATGGGAAGCAGAAGAAGCGCATAACAAACTCAAACAGTTTGGGCTATTATTGGCTTCTAATACTTTAGGCAGAAGTTTATTAAAAACTTTATTTTATTACCAACATAAAAGCCTTAACACTACAGTTGATGGCGTCAAGTACGATAACCCAATTGGCTTGTCTGCCGGTTTTGATAAGGATGGTGAATTGACCGATGCCTATCCACTTATCGGTTTTGGTTTTGCTGAGTTAGGTTCTTTTACTGGTGATGTATGTCCAGGCAATCCCGGTGTGGGCAGGCGTTTATTCCGTTTGGTTAAGTCTAAATCGATTTTAGTTTGGTACGGGCTTAATAATCAAGGTGCCGAGGCTATTGCGAAACGATTAAAAGGTAAAAAATTTAAAATACCCATTGGTATTAGCGCTGCTAAAACCAACAATTCTGCAGAATTTGATTTGCAAAACTCGATTGATGATTATTTAAAAACAGTGAGCGCTTTTAAGGACATTGGACATTACTATACAATTAATATTTCTTGCCCAAACACCCAAGACGGCGAGCCATTTGTTGATCAAAAAAATTTAGAGACATTATTAAGTGCGCTCGACAAAGTCAAACAAGAGGGTAAACCAGTCTATGTAAAAATGGCAGCAGATTTAGAGCAAGATGAAATCAACATCATTGTTGATGCTTGTTTAAAACACAAGGTAGACGGACTGGTATTAACCAATTTAACCAAGCCGTCAATGAGTGATGAGTATCTTAAAGAAGAACTAACGTTTGACAAAGGTGCGCTTAGTGGTTTACCAGTGCAGCGCATTGCAACCAATATGGTGCGCCATGTTTATCAAAGAACGCGAGGTAAGATTACCATTGTTGGTGTGGGCGGTGTGTTTAGTGCAGACGATGCTTACGAGAAAATCACTTCTGGTGCTAATTTAATTGAGCTGATTACCAGCATGATTTTTGAAGGTCCGCAAGTTGTTGGTGAGATTAATCGTGGCTTGGTTGATCTGCTGAAAAAGGACGGTTTTTCATCCGTTGAGGAAGCAGTAGGGTCGCGCAATCCTTTGCTTTAAATTTCTTCAATGAGACCTTTAATCACTTGAGCCGAAGCATCGAATGCTTTTTGTTCTTCAGTATTAAAATCTAGCTCAACAATTTTTTCAATACCATTTTTACCCAATACGACGGGCACACCAATGGCAATATCGTTTTGCTTGTATTCGCCTTCAAGCATACTAATGCAAGGCAGTAGACGGCGTTTGTTGTGCACTATGGCCTCGACCATAATGGTGACTGCAGCGCCTGGGGCATCATAAGCACTGGATTTTTGTTTAAGATTGAGAATTTCTGCACCGCCATCACGGGTACGTTGGATAATTTTATCAATGGTTGTTTTGTCTAATAAATGCTCAATTGAAATGCCACTAACCGTGGTGAACCGTGGCAGAGGCACCATGGTGTCACCATGGCCGCCGAGCACAATCGCTTGAATATCGTTAATGGAGTAGTCAGTTTCCATGGCGATAAAACTCGACATACGCATTGAATCCAAAATACCAGCTTGCCCCATAATACGGTTGCGTGGCCAGTTGGCTTTTTGGTTGGCGTAATAAGTCAGTACATCAACAGGATTAGAAACCACAATCACATAAGCGTCTGGTGCGTATTTGATCACGCCATCCATAATTTCATCAATTATTTTAAGATTGATGGCTAATACATCAGCGCGATCCATGCCAGGTTTGCGTGGCATACCAGCAGTAATAATAACGATATTAGAATCTTGAATATTAGCAATATCACTCGCGCCAACGAGATTAGCATCAAAGTGATAAACACTTGAGGTTTCTTGAATATCAAGCGCCACACCTTTGGCGTATTGCTCATCTAAATCAATGAGTACAATTTGCTGTGCTAGCTTTTGAATGGCCAACATTTGAGCGGTACTTTCGCCCACTCGGCCAGCGCCAACAATACTGATTTTATTAACCATGGCAACCTCCTCTCAATACTTATATAATAGCTTGCTTATCGTATAAACAATATTAACCCAAAATGAGTGAAGAATTCCATAAATTAGCACTTGATTATCACAAGGGGGATCGCCCCGGAAAAATACAGGTTTCTTCGCACAAAGCATTGGATACGCATCACGATTTGTCATTGGCGTACACACCGGGTGTGGCGGCGCCTGTTAGAGAAATTGCTAAAGATGAATCCAAGGTTTATGACTACACCGTCAAAGGTAATTTAGTGGCTGTGATTACCGATGGGTCGGCCGTGTTAGGCCTGGGTAATGTTGGTCCTTTGGCGGCTAAACCAGTGATGGAAGGCAAGGGTGTTTTGTTTAAACAATTTGCTGATATTGACGTGTTTAATATTGAAGTGGATACGCAAGATGTGGATGAATTTGTACAAACCGTTAAAAATATTGCACCGACTTTTGGTGGTATTAATTTAGAAGATATTTCTGCACCACGCTGTTTTGAAATCGAACAGCATTTGATTGAAGAGCTGGATATTCCCGTTTTTCATGATGATCAGCATGGCACGGCTATTATTATTGCAGCAGGGCTTTTAAACGCTTTAGAGATTCAAGGTAAGATACCTGAAACTGCAACGTTGACTTGTTTAGGTGCAGGTGCTGCAGGTATTGCCACACTTGATTTATTGTGTGAGCTTGGCTTTAAAAAATCTAATATTTTATTGGTAGATTCTAAAGGCGTGATTACTAATCAGCGCAAAGGCTTGACTAAAGAAAAGGCAGATTACGCATCAACAACCGACAAACAAACCTTAGCAGATGCAATGGATAATTGTGATGTGTTTGTAGGGGTGGCATCTGCTAATTTGGTTTCTCAAGCCATGGTGAAATCAATGGCAGATAACCCAATTGTGTTTGCTTTGTCAAATCCTGACCCTGAAATATCACCTGCAGACGCTAACGCGGCGCGTGATGATTTGATCATGGCAACCGGTCGAAGTGATTACCCAAATCAAGTAAACAATGTGCTTGGATTCCCATTTATTTTCAGAGGTGCGCTTGATGCTAAAGCCAGCGAAATCAATGTTGAGATGAAAATTGCCGCCGTGCATGCACTTAAAGATTTGGCAAAATTAGCCGTTCCTCAAGATGTATTAGACGCTTACCATGTTGATGCTATCAGCTTTGGAAAGGACTATATCATCCCTAAACCGTTCGACAAAAGACTCATCGATGTCGTGCCAAAAGCAGTATTTGATGCTGCAATATCAAGCGGTGTTTCTAGGCTTTAATTTTCGCTATAACACCCCTTAATTTCGATACAAAAAAAAACGATTAAATCCCCTTGTTAATCAATAATAGTTATGGGATAATGGCCGATTGTTTTTGGAGAGATTTACGAGTGGTTAAAGTATGCGGATTGTAAATCCGTCGCCTCTGGCTTCGAAGGTTCGAATCCTTCTCTCTCCACCAGAAGTAAAAGTAGGATTTGCGGGTATCGTATATTGGTATTACCTTGGCCTTCCAAGCCAATGAGACGAGTTCGATTCTCGTTACCCGCTCCATGTGGAAGAGGTTGTGCTCACCTAGCTCAGTCGGTAGAGCACTTCCTTGGTAAGGAAGAGGTCGGCGGTTCAAATCCGCTGGTGAGCTCCAGTAAAATTTAAAATAGTTCTAACTAAGAGGAAAATAAAATGTCAAAAGAAAAATTCGAAAGAACCAAACCCCATGTCAACGTCGGCACAATTGGTCACGTTGACCATGGTAAAACTACCCTAACCGCAGCCATCACTAAAGTTATGGCCGAAGCCCGTG
>Ga0209992_10002384_pt1 | contig 17346 bp, 13 predicted proteins | sample 2SBtaG_2_FD_182564 | JGI IMG/M metagenome (GOLD analysis project Ga0209992, IMG submission 182564) | Deep subsurface microbial communities from Kolumbo volcano to uncover new lineages of life (NeLLi) - 2SBTROV12_ACTIVE470 metaG (SPAdes)... | ecosystem: Environmental > Aquatic > Marine >... | reverse complement strand
CAAGATTGTCTGAAGCATGAGCAACACTCACGGTTGCTGAACTGAATACCAGAGACGCTGCGAATATAAAGCGACTTAATTTCATGATTTTCTCCAATGAACTAAACGTACTACAGTGACTTAAACGCATAACCTTGCAATTCGTTGACAGTCATTGCTTGCCTTCAATCTCAAATTCAATATAACTGCCTCACTCAAGTAAACAACACGGCTATTTCTTACAGCACCCAATAAGCAAGCTGTATAATTCGTTCCTCCAGCTTTCTGTTTACCTGCATTAGATACGAACAAGTTTCTTGTTATCAGGCTCATTAAATCTCAAACATCCACAAGATCCCTACAATTTACATTCCAGTATCTAATCAAGCCCCCAACGAGTAAATTTTTGCCCACCTTGCAATAGCAATCTTTATAACTTTCGCTATTTATTTGGATTTTTTATTGCAGCTCAAGTCTTTCTCAGCACATCATAATGGTGGGTATCCCCTCCTCTTAACCATAAGGTGTTCGTTGAGCAGATAACTAAAGATATAGGATTACCAGCAGATTGTGATCAATAATGGACTGTTGTATCGTTGATGTGTAATAACTCGTTTACTACCGGACGAATCTCAAGATAAAATCTGTGGAGCGTAGTAAAATCCGAACTGATCAGGAGCTAAGATGTCAAATAAGCCGAAGGCCAATATCCTACTGACTGGAGTCGTGTTATTACTATCCCTGTCGATATCTTTTGGCTTAGGTGAAATTGTTGTCCGGCTGAAGAACAGCTCTATGAAAAATTATGATATTGAGATGTGGCGTTATGCAAAAGATCTCAAGGTTCGGAGCAATATAGAAGTTCTCGGTCACGAACACATACCATCTAAATGCGCCACCTTGCAGTCAGTGGAAATTTGCACAGACGAATTTGGGTTGCGCCGACAGACAAAAAATTCACCTCAGGTAAGTAAACGCCGCATCCTTTTTCTTGGCAGCTCAGTAACACTAGGGTGGGGGGTTCCTGAAAGCGAGACACTCACCTCTAGGCTACAGGCGAAGTTTTCCAAAGAGGATGGTGTCGAAATACTGAATGCTGGTATTGGAAACTACAATGCTATCCGCTATGTCACCCGTTTCAAGAGTCGGCTTACCGAACTGCAGCCAACAGACATCGTTGTACACTATTTTGTTAGAGATGCTGAAACGCTGGATTCAGGTGGTGGTAATTTCCTGCTACGAAATAGTGAGCTAGCCGTCATGAGCTGGATAGCCGCCAGCAGATACCTATGGCAATCCTCCGACCAAACGCTTGAACAGCATTACAAGGGTGTGTATCAACCCGACGCACCCGGATTTATTGCCATGCGAAATGCACTCCATGAGCTTGCCACCTATGCGCGAGATCGCGGTATCAGGATATATTTGGCTATGACCCCTGATGTCCATGATTTGATAGACTACAAATTCGGATTTATACACGACAAGGTACGTGCCATTGCCGATGATGAGGGTTATAAATATGTAGACCTATACCCCCCTATGAAAGACCTAACACCTGAAGATTTATGGGCAATGCCAGGTGATCCTCACCCAAACAGCTTGGGTCATAAAGTCATGGCGGATGCTATTTATCCAATACTAGCCATTTCCGACACTAAAAAGTAGAAATGCTTTTTAGTTCGCCCGTATTTTTTCTGTTCTTTGCATGCTATCTTGCCCTGCATGTAACTGTTCCGCTCCGATTACGCCTTGCTCTGATCATCCTTGGGAGTTTAATATTTTACGGTTACTGGAATCCAGTATACCTGTGGCTTCCCTTTGCGATAACTTTCATTGCTTACCGTGGTGCTCTCTGGTTTATGTCGCAGCCCGAAGGCAGGCAAAGAAAAAGAGCACTCACATTAGTTATTTTTTCTCTGTTATTACCGTTAGTCATCGTCAAATACACCAACTTTATTTATCGTGATGTGTTGGGGTTATTTTTTGGTTTTACAGAAACACTTACTCATTGGGAACTCCCTTTAGGTATCTCTTTCATTACATTCACATTGATCGCATATGTTGTTGATGTGTATCAGGGAAAGTATCGACTCGAAAAAAACCCCTCCATGTTGGGTGGGTTGGTTTTATTTTTCCCCCATCTTATTGCCGGCCCTATCCTTAGACCCGCAGAACTTCTGCCTCAATTACATCGACCTGGCAGACACTTTCGGATACGGAGTATTTTTGGCTTGGCAATCTTCACCCTCGGTCTCCTAAAGAAAGTTTGTTTTGCCGATCCATTAGGCGAATATGTAACGTTAGTATATGCAGACGGTGCGGCCGGACTGTCTGCGATGGATTATCTGTTAGCTATTTACGGCTTCAGCTTACAGATATATTGTGATTTTTCAGGCTACACCGACATGGCTATTGGTGCGGCCCTTATGCTAGGTGTAAGGCTACCCGCAAACTTTGAGCGCCCTTACGTGGCGACTTCGGTGGTAGATTTCTGGAAGCGTTGGCACATTACCCTTTCTAGATGGCTGCGTGATTATCTTTACATTCCACTGGGGGGTAGTCGGCTCGGATTTGGTCGCCGCGTTGGAAATATATTCATCACATTTGGCTTGGGAGGTCTCTGGCATGGCGCGAGCTGGACCTTTGTTTTTTGGGGAATAGCACATGCCATAGGTATTTCGGTCGTACATGGACTTCCCCATGTGCCAGGTCTACGCACCATGCTGCGCATGCCGAAATGGGTAAAAATACTTGTAACATTTCATTTCATTGCGGGAACATGGATATTGTTTCGCGCACCAGATTTGGATACAGCGGTTCGTGTTGGTTTGGGACCATTTATCGGATCATGGGGTGGGGTTGCCGAGTGGAGTAAAGAAAATATATTCCCACTATTCCTGCTGGTCACGTTTTTCGCCTTGCATAAATTTGACAGTCATCAGTTAATTAGAAAAATAGTACAGAAACTTCACCCTTCATTTTTGTGGCCTGCACTACTATTTATATGGATGCTTTGCATAGCTTTCAGCCAAGGCAGCTCAGCCAAATTTATATATTTTGACTTCTAATCAGGCTGGCTGCGATAGAAATCATGCCGTGCAAGGCTTCACCTTTGCAGAATCTTTTTCAGTTGTCAGTTAATCCAGTTCGAAAGCAGTTTCGTAATTCAGCTTGAGTGCAGGATCCTGATCCTCTTTTTTCAGAAAGCAATTTCCTACTGCCAGCACCTCGATCTCGGTTCCCATAAAGCAACGGAAAGCATCCTCGGGAGTACAAACGATAGGTTCTCCGCGTACATTAAAGCTGGTATTGACGATGACAGGACAGCCAGTCTGTGACTTGAAGGAAGTAATCAACGCATGATAACGCGGGTTGGTATCAGCATGGACGGTTTGGATTCTTGCCGAATAATCCACGTGAGTTACTGCCGGAATATCCGAACGCGGCACATTTAATTTGTCGATACCAAAAAGTTTGTCTTCTTCTTCAGTCATTACACGGCGCCGGTCTTTGATCACATCCGCCACCATTAGCATGTAGGGACTATCGCAATCAATCTCAAACCAATCCTCGACATCTCCCCGCAAGATCGATGGAGCGAAAGGGCGGAAGGACTCACGATATTTTACTTTCAGATTGAGTACAGATTGCATTGCGGCAGAACGCGCATCCCCTAGAATAGATCGCCCTCCTAAAGCACGCGGGCCGAATTCCATACGACCCTGAAACCAACCAACGGCTTTTCCTTCGGCTAATGCAGCTGCACTGGTCTCGAACAAAGCTTCATCATCCAAGACTGTAAATTTAGCACCTGCAGCATTCAGTCTACATTCAACATCGGATTGCTCATACGACGGACCAAGATAAGAACCTAGCATCATGTCCTTGTCGTGTGATTGTCTACTCTGACCCAAATGAATATGATGAATTGCCAATGCAGCACCAAGCGCCCCACCCGCATCGCCAGCAGCAGGCTGTATCCAAATATTGTCGAACTTCCCGTCACGTAAAATCTTGCCATTTGCAACGCAGTTGAGTGCCACGCCACCTGCAAGGCATAAGTTTGAAATACCTGTCTCGCTTCGTATAGCACGAGCCAGACGCAACACAACCTCCTCCGTGACTGCCTGAACAGAAGCGGCAAGATCCATGTGACGCTGCTCAAGCTTTTCTTCTGGTTGACGCGGAGGCGCACCAAAGAGGTCATGAAACTTGTCGTTGGTCATGGTCAGGCCAGTGCAATAATTGAAATAAGACTGATCTAATCTAAACGAACCGTCCTCTTTAACATCAATCAAGTGATCCAGAATTTTCTGCGTATAAACAGGTTTCCCGTAAGGCGCTAACCCCATTACTTTATATTCACCGGAGTTAACCCTGAAACCGATGTAGTAAGTCATAGCCGAGTACAAGAGCCCAAGTGAATGCGGGAAATGAATCTCTTTGACTACTTCGAGTTTGTTGCCTCGACCAATGGCAAGTGAGGTAGTCGCCCATTCACCGACCCCATCAAGGGTCAGAACAGCGGCATCCTCAAAAGGCGAGGGGAAAAATGCACTGGCAGCATGACTTAAGTGATGTTCAGAAAAACGTAGCCTGACATCCCAATCGAAATCCGGTGCATATTCCTTTAATTCCTTTCGCAGCAAATCCTTGAGGAATAGCTTTTCACGCAGCCAAACCGGAATCGCCTTGCGGAATGATTGAAAGCCCATCGGAGCCAAGGCCACATAAGTTTCTAGTAGCCGCTCAAATTTAAGGAAAGGCTTGTCGTAAAAAGCTACGTATTCGACACTTCCAAGTTCGATTCCCGCTTCTCTTAGGCAATATTCGACTGCATTCTTAGGGAAGTTTGAATCATGTTTTTTGCGGGTAAAGCGCTCTTCCTGCGCTGCAGCAACAATAACACCATCACGAAGCAAAACAGCAGCACTGTCATGATAATAGGCTGAAATACCAAGAACAAACACGCTATTCATTTAAAACAAGGTGTAAATGAACGGAGCGACGGCACTTCCTTGCGTCATGACGATAAGAGCACCCAAAAGGGCCATCATCACTATGATTGGAAATAACCAGAACTTTTTTCGAGTACGCAAAAAAGCCCAAAGCTCTTTAATAAATGACATTTTAATTACCTAGAATTGATTATTGAAAGATTTAGCGTCCGGGCCAGACGGCGTACGGCTTATCCAATATGTCTTCACATCACGTTCTATACGTAATTTCAACATATCTTTACCCAATAGACGCATAACAAGTCCAGTGGGTGTCACCACCAGATAGAAAAGGATAGCAAGCGCAATTGGGCTTACCATGTGATGAAGTAGCAATCCGAAACGAGCCCATAATACATTAAGCAATCTCAACCATTGTGGCTTTAGCAATGTCACAACACCGAATATTGCCGATATTATCCAAGCCCACCAATGGACAGTACCGTGATTGAATAATGGCAATGCACCGACTATTAAGAAAACAACTATAAAAGTTACGCCAAAATTACGATTGCTGGGCAACTTGAGATTATCATGTACCATTCGCTACAGACCTTTTCATATACTAGATTATAACAAGCACCAGATTCTCTGATTTATGCGAATAAAGAAATCGACACTCATATTTCGCATCTGCTTCGTTGCTGTGTCTTTCAAACTTTCATTCATTTTAATGTGCGAGTTCACCGACATTAGCGATATTTTCACATAACTTCTCCCTTAGCTTTACTCACATTAGTTGAACGACTTTTTATAGGCTAGTCGCTTTCCTTTACTTTATGAGGTTTTAAAGTCTATATCTGTTGATATATTCATAATCCACACTTCCCCTTTCTAGTGCTGCCAGAAAATGACACAGCCAACATCTTCAGTTTGGGAAGTCTCCAAGAGTTAGAGTAATTCTATATAGGCAATATAGATAATTAAGGAACATCCTTATTCTATCTGCAGCTTTGGGTAGGTATCTTGAAGTGCTGTCATTTTAGCACCACTAATTGAGAGTGTTTACATTATACTTCAGCACATCATCGATGTGTAAATTGTGAATGTATTTGCTAAGTAATGCTTAAGGCGCAGGCGGTCTATAGCTTAGTTAGCTATGTGTTCGGATTGTGTTGCAGTGTTGTACCCACTGACTAACCAAGACTTGAGTTTCTTTGATGCCATAAGGTGTCTCCATCCAGCAACTCATTCCTGAGCCTACCTCATTCCTGAGCCTACCGTTGAGAATTTTACAGCATCAATTCTCCCAGTAACTTCTCGGTGCAATATTTAAGCTGTCTAGACATCAATGTGTGCCATCCAGTCACACAACCTGTTGGCCATGATCTCCGACCCGTTATCACTACAGATGCGTTCATGGATGCCATCTATGATTATGAAATCGGCTTGTTGCACAATGACCTCATCTGAGCCGATACGCCTTGCAAAGAGAATGATCAGCCAAGTAAGGTTATATTTTGATGGCGATTGACTTACCGGCTTCCTGAATGGTTTTGTCCTTAGCTGTCATTACGTCAATTTCACTTAGTTTGTAGACGTTTCACTCTGTTTATCACTTCCTTTTGCTGTCATTTATCATACTCCTTTCAAGTATGGTTAAGGATAAATCCTCACAGTTCAAGCAGTACTAAAATCGACCTCAGTTCAAATTACACTTGGACATATTCATGTTGTAAATATCACTGGCAAACAGATCAATATAAGGAATTTACTTATATTATTGAGCTGATTTTTATCTTATGATATACGGCCTCTTCGTGCATCAAAAATGAAGAGGTAGTTTGTGAGATTGAAAAAAATGTTGGTAACGTACAGCTTGAAATAGTACTGCACATTCAATATGAACGGCCTATATAAACATGGAAGTGCTGTATTTATACTGTTAGGAGTCTGCAGAGAATCAATGCTGAAAACATGTTATCACTTATGCACACATGCCGTGTGAACATGATTAAATAATGCAATCAGGGGCGGAGATGGATACGTTAAAGATGAAATATGAGTAGGTATAATAAATTTTTTCAATTGAAAACTGTGTTTGTATGGATATTGCTTTTGGGCTTTCCCACAATAGCAGCTGCATTTATTTATGAAGTATTCATGCAAATGTATTATCACCAACCAGTCATTCGCGTTTCGTCAAATTCCTATGGAATATATGACAAAACTTTAGGCGTCAAATACGAGCCACTGTCTTCAATTTCTTTCGCATACTTAAATAAGAAAGGAGAGGTATTAGACTGTATTAAAAACCTATCAGTTACTAATAAAGATGGTTTCAGGGGGATTGATACGATTGCCGACTTCAGGGAGGCCAAGTTAAAGGTACTAGTATCAGGAGCCTCTTTCTCACATTGGAATAATGAAGGCAAAACAATCGTCGACTACACAAAACAGAATTTACAAGAAGTCATTCCCAGCGTATCAGTATTAAACGTTGCAGGTGGAACTTTCAGCCTCTCACACATGATAGTAAATATATCCCAAACTATTCAGAACAAGGCTATAAATAAACCAGACATCGTCGTTATTCAGTTCAGTAGATCAGACCTTTCAAGGGGATGGTGGTATGCAGATGCTTTGAAAGACGAACATGGTTATACGCGCTCAAGAATAGCAAAATCCCCCAGGTGCCTGAAACTAAATTCAAATTGCGGGACCGATGAATATCTTATCAACCCAAAAGCAACATACGAATGGTGTGTAGGCCAGAAAGGGAAAAAAAATGTAGATGTTGTAGGTGAAAATCTTATAGCTCAATACAATGACATAAAGGGTTTCAATTTTATTTATTTACCAAGGCTATTGAGTAACTATTACAGCTTTAAAAACACAAAGAATATACCAGTAGTTACATTCCCTAAAGATATTGATGCTAGCAAGTTAGAAACGGCAACTGACTTTTTTAAAAAAAGTGACATTAAAATTTTATTCATTTTATTGCCCAATGAAAATGAAATAAAAAATAAAAAAGTCACGCTACCGAAATATACAAAAAGATTAATCAACTTTTATGAAAGTAAATTGCAAAGCAAGGTTATTATGCCATCTCATTTCTCCGACTTTGATGGCATTGATAGATTTGCAGTTTCGAAAGCAGACCGCCATCCATCAGTAGAAGCCCAAAAAGCATATGGAAAATATATAGCAAATATTATATTGAATGCTAATTAATATCCCCACACGAATCTATGACTATGTTGGTAGAGATCATTCACAAAGCAGTGAAGCACCCTTATCAGTTGAAGTTCTTTGCATTTTGACCAAAGAATACCGCATTGGCAGGGAAGAATTCCGAGGACTTTATTTGCGAACGTGATGAGTAATTGATACAAAAGTTGTCAAATAAAGCAAGCTCCGAATTAGAAAATAGTAATGGGTTTTAGGAAGCAAAGCACAAATCAAGGTGTGATAATTTCCTAATTGATTAATACTTGCATCAATCAATACTGATTAAAGAAATGCATACAGAGACTCACAGAGAGTTAACCATGCTTTAATTTAAAATCTCCTAGATCAATATATATTTCATCATTCATGCAAGCTTAAAAATATTCAATCTAGCTTTTTCACCCTTAATCATGAATTACCATGAATAGAATTCTATATATAACAATCCTCGCATTTGTCCCTCTCAGCACTCAAGCAGGTTCACAAGCACCTGTAGCAGCTAAACACGGCATGGTGGTAACCGCTCAACACCTTGCTACGCATGTCGGCGTGGATGTACTGAAAGCAGGTGGCAATGCGGTAGACGCCGCCGTGGCAATTGGATATTCCCTAGCAGTTGTTTATCCCGCAGCAGGCAATCTTGGCGGCGGCGGTTTCATGACCATACAGCTGGCTGACGGTCGTAAGACATTTCTCGATTTTCGCGAAAAAGCACCCCTTGCTTCTACGCGGGATATGTACCTCGATAACGACGGCAATGTGGTGAAAGGCTTGAGCACACGTGGCTATCTTGCGGTGGGTGTACCCGGCACAGTGTCAGGCTTAGAAGCAGCGCGTGAACAGTACGGCACGATGGAGCGTGCTTCCCTGCTCGCTCCTGCAATCAAGTATGCACAAGAAGGCTACGTGCTTGAACAAGGCGACATCAAAATGCTGGCGACCGCGACGGATGATTTCAGAAAAGACCCGGCATCGGCAGCTATTTTTCTGGATCGCGGTGAGCCATTCAAGGCCGGGCAGAAATTAATGCAGCATGATCTGGCACGTACACTGAAGAAAATCAGTAAACATGGCACGGATGGTTTCTACAAAGGGACAGTGGGCGATGCAATCGTCTCCGGCAGTAAAGCTGGCGGCGGCATCATTACTCAAGCTGATCTTGACCAGTACAACTCTCGCGAACTCAAACCAGTCGAGTGCAGCTATCGTGGCTACGGCATTGTCTCCGCCCCACCGCCTAGCTCGGGTGGTACTACGCTTTGCGAGATGCTGAATATTCTCGAAGGCTATCCTTTGAAAGATCTTGGTTATCGTTCGGCACAGGCGATGCAATATCAGATTGAAGCGATGCGCCATGCCTATGTTGACCGCAACAGCTACCTAGGAGACCCTGATTTTGTGAATAATCCGCTGGATCGGCTACTTTCAAAAGATTATGCGGCACAAATACGTGCTGTTATTTCTCCTGACAAGGCGGGCGTCTCGCAAAGCATCAAACCCGGAGTCGCGCCACATGAAGGTACGAACACTACACATTATTCGATCATTGATCAGTGGGGCAATGCAGTATCAGTTACTTATACCCTGAATGGCTGGTTCGGCACACGTATAACTGTCCCTGGAACAGGTGTGTTGTTAAATAATGAAATGGATGATTTCACAGCTAAGGTGGGTGTGGCTAATCTCTATGGTCTGATACAGGGTGAAGCAAATGTAATCGCCCCCGGCAAACGTCCGCTAAGCTCTATGAGCCCTACCATTGTGACGAAAGATGGTAAGCCTGTCATGGTGGTCGGCACACCGGGTGGCAGTCGCATCATCACGGTGGTGTTACTCACGATTATCAATGTGATCGACTACGGCATGGACATCCAGCAGGCGTTGGATGCACCGCGTTTTCACCAGCAATGGCTGCCGGACTTAACCAATCTTGAACCCGATACGATCAGCCCCGAAACCCGTAAGACACTTGAGGAATGGGGGCAAAAATTCGGCAAACCTCAAGGTGCTAACCATGTTGCTGCGATACTGGTGGGTGCACCTTCATTGAACGGAAAACCAATTGGGGAAAATCGCTACTATGGTGCAAATGATACACGGCGGGGAACCGGCCTAGCTTTGGGTTATTGACTATATCGAAGACCGCACCTAGCCATTCCGTGCAAACAGCCCTTTCATGCTTAACTTATCATGCAATTTAAACGCCGCGCGCTTCATCTATATTCCTTGACTGAAATATTAGACTGATTTGCGATTGCATCAACAACGCTCCGCAAATGATCTCCACCGGCGTGATCCAGCGTTTCTCCGGGAGGATGGTTCACCAATACCGCATTGGAATATTCACGTAGCTTCTGTAAGTTTTCTTCTGCCATATCGTACTCACCGCTAATGGCCTGAAAAAATAACGTCCCGTTACGCCAAGCAATGGCCATCCAGTAATTCACATGGTTCCCAGCAGAACCAGTTCGATCACCAACCTCAAAGAACTGCGTTGTGATATGAGTTTGAGATGTATGTGATGTCCTGAAATGCTCAGCTATGTTTTTTAAGAGGGGCTCGGCGTGCTCAAGACGAGGGTCTAAGGTGATGTGATATTGATTGGGGAGATGGATGATGATCGGTGCATCGAGACGTTTTTTCCCACCCCGGATGCTCAGCACAATGACAGTGACAAGTACCGCTAATATCACCAGCTCATACATACTTATCCTTTAATTCTTTGTCTCAGACTCCAATCATCCATCATGCAAATGTATAACTGCTGGCTAGACCCCGTGGGTAACCGCACGTTCCACCCATCTCTTGATGCGGTTGGCATCGCCAATACGTGTCCACTTACCCCAGGAGTTGAGGAGTACGATAATCATCGGACGATTGTTAATCTTCGCTTCCATCACAAGACAAAGTCCCGCCTCGCTAATGAAGCCTGTCTTGCTCAGACGAATATCCCAAGAAGAACTTTTGACCAAGGGGTTGGTATTCCCGAAGCGCATCTTACGCCCCTCTATGCCATCTACTGAATGTGATGCGGACGTAGTGTATTTTTGTATCAAGGTATATCCATTGGCTTTCGAAACCAGCTTGACCAGATCTCTGGCTGTAGATACATTCTCACTGCTGAGTCCTACTGGATCGACGAAGCGCGTATTAAGCATACCCAGCTCCTTCGCCTTTTCATTCATTGCTTTAACAAATGCAAGCTGCCCCCCCGGATAGCTTCTGGCCAATGCAGAAGCTGCACGGTTTGCAGAAGCCATCAAAGACAATTGCAGCAACTCTTCACGGGTAAGCATCATACCTACCTTTAATTTCGACTTGGCTCTTTTGATCTTGTTCAAACCATCCGCTTCGACCGCCACTTCCTCATCCATCGGCAGCATCGCATCAAGTGTGACGATTGCCGTCATCAGCTTGGTGATGGAGGCGATCGGTGTAACCTTGTCTGCATTCTTATAATACAGTGGGCTTTGCGTGCGCTCATCGAAGATCATCGCATAGTGCGAACGGATGTGCGGGGCAGGAACGTTACGCGAAAGCTTGACCGGCGTTACTTTGGCAACACCCCGGAGACTGCGCCCCTGCTCTGCTGACGCGCCCTGAATACCCAGCATCAAGCCAAGCAAAATACCTACCTGCAATCGTTTTTTTATCAATTTTACTTCCCCAAGCAACCGACCTGTCGAGGCAAGCATACCTGAAAACCAATATAAATCAATCATCAGGCGACATGAGTTCTTCTTGTTTCTGAAGATTCCACATCTGTGAATAGACCTTGTTTTGTGCCAATAACTCACGGTGTGTTCCGCGTTCAACGATATGACCGTCATCCATCACCAGTATCTGGTCGGCATCAACTACGGTAGATAAACGGTGTGCAATCACCAAAGTGGTGCGATTTTTCGAAACTGTCTGAAGCTCTGCTTGAATTGCCCGCTCCGATTTAGAGTCAAGCGCAGAAGTTGCCTCATCAAAAATCAGAATGGCCGGGTTTTTAAGGATAGCGCGTGCAATTGCGACCCGCTGCTTTTCTCCGCCCGATAGTTTCAGTCCTCGCTCACCCACCATGCTGTCATATCCCTGCGGCAGCGATTCTATAAACGTATGGATATGCGCTGCCTTAGCGGCGGCTATGACTTCATCACGGGATGCATCAGGCTGCCCGTAGGCGATGTTGTAATAGATGGTGTCATTGAACAGCACTGTATCCTGAGGCACGATACCGATGGCTGCACGAAGACTGGTTTGCGTCACACCACGGATGTCCTGCCCGTTAATCTTGATGCTGCCCTGATTGATGTCATAAAAACGGAACAGCAGCCTCGAAAGCGTGGATTTACCCGCCCCGCTAGAGCCGACTACTGCAACCTTGTGCCCTGCCGGAATATCGAAACTGACATCGAATAAGATATTTCTATCAGCCTCATAACCGAAGTTGACCTGTTCAAAACGTACTGCACCACTGTCCACCATCAATTGAGTCGCTTCAGGCGTATCCGCCACTTCACGATTTTCGCCCAGCAAACTGAACATTTTTTCCATGTCCGCCAGTGCATGACGAATCTCGCGATAGACGAATCCGAGAAAGTGCAGCGGCATATACAATTGGATTAGGAAAGCATTGATCAATACCAAGTCACCCACCGTCATTCTGCCTTCCACAACCTCCTTAGAGGCCATCATCATCAGTATCGTAATACCTATCGCAATGATAGTGCTCTGCCCTGCGTTCAACCATGCCAATGAAGTCTGGTTCTTTACCGCAGCAGTTTCCCAGCGCTCCATGCTGTTGTCATAGCGATTTGCTTCATATCTTTCATTACCGAAATATTTGACTGTCTCGTAGTTCAGTAAACTATCGATCGCCTTGGTGTTGGCCTTGGAATCTAGGTCGTTCATCTTGCGTCTTACCACCATACGCCATTCAGTGATAAACAGAGTGAAGCCGATGTAAATCACTAATGTGACAAAGGTAATCAGCGCGAACTTCGCCTCGTATTTGGACAGCAAGATAATTGCGACCAGCCCGATTTCCAACAGGGTCGGCAGGATGTTGAACAGGGTGAAATTAAGCAAGAAGCCTATCCCACGTGTACCGCGCTCTATGTCTCGAGAAACCCCGCCTGTCTGCCTATCCAGATGGAAACGCAGACTCAAGCTATGTAAATGCTCAAATACTTCCAATGCAACACGTCGGATGGCACGTTGTGTAACTTTGGCGAATACACCGTCACGTAGCTCTCCAAACAATGTGCTGAGTAAGCGCAACAGCCCATAAGCTAGAACGAAAAACACTGGTACGACCAAAACAGCCTGTGTCTTATCCAGCGAATCTATAATGCCCTTAAGCATTAACGGAACGGAAACATTGGCAAGCTTGGAACAAACCAGCAAACTCATTGCAATGACCACCCGCCACTTGAATTCCATCAGGTATGGAATCAAGGAACGTAGAGTCTGCCAGTCAGATCGGTTGGTGTTCTTCAGTGGGGGGGTATTTGAGGGACGCATATATGAAGAAATTAAATTCAAGGCATATTATATCCTGTAGGACAGGATTAAAGGACACCACACAAACTTTAATTGATCGAATCGATAAATCCAATGAGACACAACGATGCAAGCAAGTGACACGCTAATATTAACTTTTAATCAAGGCTGCCTTTGTATATCTGACAACGTAATTACAGAACGAATCAGCACGTATATAACTCGTGAGAGCACTAATCGCGCAGCGCTGATATCTGCCAATTCAACCCGATTTGCATCATGCTCCACTGCGTCAAGCAAGCTGGTACGCAGCTCTTCGACTAAATGCTCATCTCTGACGACAACGTTCGCTTCAAGCGCCAATAACATACTAAAAGGATCGATATTGGACGAACCGACAGTTGCCCAGTTTCCATCGATCGCAGCGACCTTGGCATGTAAATAGCTGGCTTGATATTCGTATATCTCTACACCGGAGCGTATTAATCTCTCATATAACGCCAGTGTCGCATAATGTTGAATCCGATATTCAACTCGCCCCTGCAACAGCAGAATGACACGCACGCCACGCTTGACCGCATGCTCCAAAGCGCGCAGAAATAGGCGCCCCGGCAAAAAATATGCGTTTGCTATGATAATCTCCTGTTCTGCATTTGCAATTTCTTTCAGATAAGTTCTCTCAATGTCTCGTCTGTGGAGCAGATTGTCCCGTAATACTAATTTGGCATACGACCTTTCAGGAAACTTGGCGTTGGCTGTCTTCCATTCAGGTTGTTTTTTGCGATTTCGAAATGATGCTGGGGAAACCGCCCTCCATAAATGTTGCATCACTCCCAGCGTTTCTTCTGCAAGCTCGCCCTCTATCCTCAACGCATAATCTAGCCTCGGCGCTTCTCCATGCAATTCATCAGGGATATCGTTGATGATATTGATTCCGCCCGCGAAGGCTATCTTTCCGTCGATCACCACAAGCTTTCGGTGCATACGACGCAATCGGCTGCGCCTCATAGGCATCAGGGCAAAAAGAGAGGTCTGTCGCCTGAACCACTGTATTTCCACACCTGCCATGCGCATCCCATCGACAATATCTTTCGACAAATCAGCAGAGCCAAAACCATCAAGCAAAAGAAATACCTTGACGTCACGTGCAGCCGCACGACTCAAAGCCTGTGCAATCAATTGACCGGTTTCATCATCAGAGAAGATATATGTCTCGATATAGATAAATCGTCGGGCAGCATCGATGTCACCACAGAGCATGGGGAAATACATCTCACCGTTCTTTAACAGGGTAAGCGTATTGCCTGAAATGAGATGTTGGCGTATCACAATCTTTTCAAGTGTGTTGAAAGTGCAGCATGATCGGAAAGACGATTCCATGCTCTACCAAAATGAACCTCACTATGTGACACACTAAAACCTCTGATGTAGATACGGTCCAGTTGGAACAATGGAAAGTTTGAAGGGTAACTGCGTGCGTACCGCCCCCCTCTCAGGTGGAATACATCATGAACATCCAGTTCACTGGCAAGCGTACGACTAAGCTGGTTGCGCCAATCGTTAAAATCTCCTGCGATCACTAATGGTGCATCTTTCGGAATGGCATCATTCACAAATTCAATCAATGCGCGCAGCTGCCAATTCCGCCATTTGGACAGCAGCCCGAAATGTACACACAGACAATGCACACTCTCTCCCGATAGTTCCAACTGGCAATGCAACAAACCTCTTTGCTCGAAGCTATGTGCCGAAACATCAGTGTTCTTCGATTGCAAGATGGGGAATCTGCTTAGAATCGCGTTGCCGTGATGCCCTGCCTCATATACCGAATTTTTTCCATAAGCATGATGTGTCCAAACTTGATCCGCAATAAATTCATGCTGAGAGCCTTCCGGATAATTATGGAAGCGATGTACATGGTGTGCATGCCCGCCCTGCACTTCCTGTAAAAATACAATATCCGCATCCAACTCCCTGACCCGGTCCCGTAATTCATGCAGCACGAAACGACGATTAAAATAGGAAAATCCCTTATGGATATTGTAGCTGGCGATCTTCAAAGCTTGCATGATGTCCCATTCTACTTAATCACAACCTGTTTTTGGATACATATGCTTGACCTTTGTTAAAGTCTTCTGACATATATCTGTAATATTTTTGTATCAGACTGTATAAAGACCCTATTTCCGACTGTTGACGTAGGGCAATGATATATGCGAAGTTAGTATCTGGATTCGGGAACAAATATGTTTACTAAGCGTCTACTATCCATAAATACTGGAAGCTCATCAATGAAAATACATTCAAAACTTCAGATCGGTCTCTACGCGGCTATCTTGAGTGCCTCTTCTATCGCACATGCTGCGCCGCAGGGGATTGAAACTTCAGCTTCTTCAGATTCCAGTTTCACAGCTCCCGCACCAATGATTGCTTCCATGCAATCCCGATTCAGGTTGGATGAGAAGGATAGAATCGCATATCGCTATGCGGTTACGAATGATCCACAAAACGAACAGGATATCGTACTTGTTATCTTTGAGCGGGTTGGTCAGATCATCGGCTCTCGTGATGACCGCAATTTTGAAATCAAACATGGAATGGATTCCACCACAACGGAAGCGATTCTGAAAGAAAATGCAGCAGCTTTATTCACGCCTTCGGATTGGGAAGGCTCAATTACGTTTGGCATGTATAACGAAGACGAGATCAGGATTGGATGGAATCCATTTAGAGATGACGTGACGGGCATTGGAATAGATGGCATCAAACCAGGTGTCAAGCTAGGCGGATTTGGATTTTACAGTCACGCATTACCCGGCATCGGATCTGTCCAAATGGAAGGTAATCCTTCTATATCCCCAATGCTCCAGTATGACCCAGATTCCGACGTATCAATCATAGATCAGTTGCTTAAAATTGAGGAAAGCGATCATGCTAATGATAATGCGGCTGTTCCGACCATCATCCTACAGACCCCCTTCGATCCCGTTAATGCATTAGAGCAGCTTCAGGATCACATCAAGGAATGGACAACCACCAAATTACTTGATCGTGCATTTCATTCGAAAATTCGTCGCTCCATACAAAAAGCAATCAAGGCTTACCGAAAAAATGATGCCGAAAATGCAAGAAAACATCTGGAAACTGCTCGCAAACTGGTTAGGAAAGAACAGCCCGATTCTGACAAGTCCGACCCACAGAATGAAGTAAACGAGATTCGTTACGTTACCAGAGGTCTGATCATCGATAAGCTTGCAGCGCGTATACTAGATTTCGATCTTAAATACATCATAAATCACACTGGTGGAAAAGGCTGATCACATCAGCTTCTGCTTAACTGATTAAACGATCAATCAGGCATTCCCTATTCCACGTGTCGGCAGATTGATCTGTTTGGCAAAGTCCAGCATCTTTGTGATCGGTTCTACTGCCTGTTGTGCAATTTCACTATCGACGTGTATCTCGTTTTGAGACCCGTCCGCAGCATCTAAGGCTTCCGCCAGATTCAACAATCCGTTCATCGCCATCCACGGGCAGTGACTGCAACTTTTACAGGTTGCTCCAATACCCGCAGTAGGTGCCTCAATGAAACTTTTTTCGGGAGACATCGTACGCATTTTGTGCAGGATGCCATTGTCGGTGGCAACAATGAATTCAGTTGCATCCAGTGATTGCGAAGCTTTAATAAGCTGTGTCGTTGATC
>Ga0209992_10002383_pt1 | contig 17346 bp, 18 predicted proteins | sample 2SBtaG_2_FD_182564 | JGI IMG/M metagenome (GOLD analysis project Ga0209992, IMG submission 182564) | Deep subsurface microbial communities from Kolumbo volcano to uncover new lineages of life (NeLLi) - 2SBTROV12_ACTIVE470 metaG (SPAdes)... | ecosystem: Environmental > Aquatic > Marine >... | reverse complement strand
AACCGGAGCCGCCGCAAAACCCTTCGCTCAATCAATCTTGACTTACCGCTGATCCACGTCTACATCCCCCTCAAATTCAGGGAAGTGCCAAACTTCCGGTCCCGGTTGATACCGGAATCGCCACCAGTCAGCGCGTTGCGCCCACTGGTGCGTTTGTCGTTTGGCGCAGCACTTCCTATTTGTAACGCAGGCCACAGGAGGGCCGCATATGTTCGAGAACCTGTCCGACCGCCTGTCCGGCGTCTTTGATAAACTCACCAAAGCGGGCGCGCTGTCAGATGCGGATGTGTCCACCGCCCTGCGCGAGGTGCGCGTCGCCCTGCTGGAGGCCGACGTTTCCCTGCCCGTGGCGCGGGATTTCGTGGCCGCCATTCAGGAAAAAGCCACAGGTCAGGCGGTTACCAAATCCATCACCCCCGGCCAGCAGGTGGTCAAGATCGTCCACGACGAACTGGTGCATTTTCTGGCTGGCGACGACGTTCATGCCGGTGAACTGAAAATCGACAACCCACCCGCCGCCATTTTGATGGTCGGCCTGCAGGGCGGCGGCAAAACCACCACCACGGCCAAACTGGCCAAGCGCCTGACCGAAAAAAACAACAAGCGCGTGCTGATGGCATCCCTCGACGTCAACCGCCCCGCGGCGATGGAACAGCTGGCAATCCTCGGCACTCAGATCACCGTTGACACATTGCCCATCGTCAAAGGCGAAACCCCGGTCCAGATCGCCAGGCGTGCCAGGCAGCAGGCCACATTGGGCGGCTATGACGTCTATATGCTGGACACGGCAGGACGGCTTCACATCGACGAAGTGCTGATGGACGAGGTGCAGTCCGTGCGCGACGTCACCACCCCGCGCGAAACCCTTTTGGTGGTGGATGGCCTGACAGGCCAGGACGCCGTCAACGTCGCAAAGCAGTTTGACGCCCAGATCGGTGTGTCCGGCGTTGTTCTCACCCGTATGGACGGTGACGGTCGCGGCGGTGCGGCCCTTTCCATGCGTGCCGTTACCGGCAAGCCGATCAAATTTGTTGGCATTGGCGAAAAACTGGACGCGCTGGAAGAGTTTCACCCCGACCGCATCGCCGGGCGCATCCTTGGCATGGGCGACATCGTTTCACTGGTGGAAAAGGCGCAGGAAACCATAGAGGCCGAACAGGCAGAGCGCATGATGCGCCGCTTTCAAAAAGGCCAGTTCAACATGAACGACCTGCGCGCGCAGCTCGATCAGATGCTGAAAATGGGCGGCATGGAAGGCGTCATGGGCATGATGCCCGGCATGGGCAAAATGAAAGGCCAGATGGACAAGGCCGGCATGGACGACAGCGTTCTGAAACGCCAGATCGCCCTGATCCAGTCGATGACCAAAAAAGAACGCGCCAACCCAAAGATCATGCAGGCCAGCCGCAAAAAGCGCGTCGCCAAGGGCGCTGGTCTGGAAGTCAGCGAGCTGAACAAACTGCTGAAAATGCAACGCCAGATGGGCGATATGATGAAGAAAATGGGCAAGGGCGGCATGTTAAAACAGGCCATGCGCGGCATGTTCGGCAAAGGCGGCGACCTGCCCAAAGACCTCGCCAACATGGATCCCAAAGCCATGAAGCCGCCGCCAAACAAATGGGTAACAGCCTGCCCGGTGGCCTGCCCGGTCTGGGCGGCGCATCCCTGCCCCCCGGCCTGTCCGGCTTTGGAAAAAAGAAATGACCCCGCTTTCATCTTTGCAAAAATACTCGCGCCGCAGGCAACTCAAACCGTGCTGCGGCACCGCGTCACCACGCCAAAGCGCTGCCCAGACAAAAGGCGTCGCGCAACCGCGCGCCCGCAAAATAATATGACCACAATCCCCACACTCACCACAGACCGCCTGACACTGCGCCCGCCAACCACAGCAGATTTTCCGGCCTATGCGGAAATCTTGAAGTCAGATCGGTCAATTTACATGGGCGGGCCGTTCTCCGAGGAAAGCGCCTGGCTTGATATTTGCGCCGGTGTGGCCGGATGGCATCTGCACGGGTATGGCATTTGGACCATCACGCCAAGATCAGGCGAGCAGTATCTGGGCACGATTTATCTGCACCAGGAATTTGGCGATCCCGAACGCGAGCTGGGCTGGATATTGATCAAAGACGCCGAAGGAAAAGGCTATGCACGGGAAGCGGCTTTCGCGGTGCGCCGCTATGCCTATGACATTCTTGGTTGGCAAACTGTTGTCAGTTACATCGATCCCGCCAACGTCCGTTCGATCAATCTGGCCACAAAAATGGGTGCTGCGGTTGATCCAAATGCAGAAATATTTGCCACCGAAGACCCGGTTCTGGTTTATCGCCATCCCGCACCGGAGGCGATCCAATGACAACGATTGTGATCCCAACCGTCACCACACCGCGCCTTTGCCTGCGCGCACCGCGCTTTTCTGATTTTGACGCCTATGCGGAATTTCGTTGCAGCGACAGGGCCAAAATGCTGGGCGGTCCGTTCACCCGGACCCAGGCGTTTGATCAACTGGCCGAGATCATCGGCCACTGGCATCTACGCGGTTATGGCCGCTGGTTGGTTGCCGATAACACTACTGATGAACCTCTTGGCATCGTCGGTTTATATTTCCCGCACGACTGGCCGGAGCCGGAAATCGCTTGGTCGGTTTTTGCAAGGGGCGAGGGACGGGGTATCGCGGCCGAAGCCGCAAAAACATCACGCAACTATGCCTATGAAACCCTTGGCTGGTCCACGGCCATCAGCCTGATTGATCCTGAAAACACCCGCTCAATCAAGCTGGCCCAGCGTTTGGGGGCCACCTACGATAAAATCTACAAACATCCGGATATGGGCGACATGCACATTTGGCGCCACCCGGCACCGGAGGACTTAACATGAACGACGCTGTCGCCAAAGCCGCTGATATCCTTCAGGATCACCGTGCCTCGATCGACCGTCTGGACGCGATCCTTGTCTATACGCTTGGCGAGCGCTTTAAGCACACACAGGCTGTGGGCCAACTTAAGGCGGCACACGACCTGCCGCCGTCTGATCCAACCCGCGAAGCGGCTCAGATTGAACGCCTGCGGGATCTGGCCAAACGCGCCGATCTTGATCCAAAATTCGCCGAAAAATTCCTGAACTTCATCATCGCCGAAGTCATCCATCACCACGAACAGCACCTAAAATAACCAAATGTAGGGCGGGGTTCACCCCGCCGCACTCTGCCATCAAAAGGAGAAAACCATCATGGCAATGAAAATCAGACTGGCCCGCGGGGGCTCTAAAAAACGCCCGTTTTACCGCATCGTCGCCGCCGACAGCCGCATGCCGCGCGACGGGCGCTATATCGAGCGTTTGGGCACCTACAACCCGCTGTTGCCAAAAGACAGCGTTGAGCGCGTGAAAATGGATGTGGAGCGCATTCAGCACTGGATGGGCCAGGGCGCACAGATCACAGACCGCGTGTCCCGCATGCTGGAAGCCGCCGGTGTGATCGCCAAAAAGACCCGCGCCAACCCAAAGAAAGGCACGCCGCATAAGAAAGCCGTGGAACGCGCGGAAGAAAAAGCCGCCAAAATGGCAGAGGCCGCCGCGGCACCGGCACCCGAAACACCCGCGGATGTGCCCGCCGCGGAAGAGGCACCTGTCGCCGAACCCGCCGCTGAAGAGGCCGCCGCTGACGCGCCAAAAGCCGAAGAAACACCTTCTGACAAGGCCGCACCCGAGGCAGAAACCAAAGCGGATGAACCCTCCGCAGAGGACGAAAAAGCCGCCGGGTAACCGCCCTTGCCTGCAATCAGGACGCAGTCTTGTTCACGGGCCGTAAGAAATGCAAAGGGCGCCCCCGTGGTGCCCTTTTTCGTCGTCTGGTTGCCCTGATCGTCGCGCGGTTTTTGCACCAATTATCAGACCTGTGCCCGGCATTTTCGGCCATTATATATGCGCCGGTCTTTGCAATGACCTGCCATGTCGGGGTAACATATGGCGCAAACCGGACTTTTGGGTCCATAACCGCAAGGAAACAGCGTAGTGGAAGGCGGCGAACGGGTGCAGTATGGGCAGCGATAACCGGATTTGTGTCGGCGTGATCACCGGCGCTTACGGTGTGCGCGGCGAGGCCAGAATAAAAAGTTTTTGCGCTGAACCTTCGGCCATTGCCGATTATTCACCACTTTCTTCTGAGAACGGGAAAACCCAATATCCGCTGACCATTACCCGCCCGGTCAAAGGCGGTTTCGCAGCCCGGCTGGGCGGCGTTTTTACCAAAGAACACGCCGACAGCTTGAAGGGTGAAAAACTATACGCGCAGCGCCGCGACCTGCCGTCGTTACCGGATGATGAATATTATTACGCGGATCTGATCGGGTTGGATGTGCTGGACACCGGCGGCAAAAGCATCGGCCGAATTTCGGCTGTTCACGATCACGGTGCCGGGGACATTCTGGAAATTGCCGCAGCGGATGCCCGCGGCAGCTTTCTGGTGCCGTTTACCAGAGACGTTGTGCCAACGATTGACCAAACCGCCCGTCGGGCAATCATAGACCTGCCCGATGGTGTAATGCCGGAAGCATCCGATGCCAAATAATCCCGTGCGTGTGATCGTCCACGCCGGTTTTCATAAAACCGGCACCACCAGCCTGCAGGATTTTTTGAGTTCAAAGCAGGACGCGCTTCAGGATCATTACAGATTTTACGGCAAGCTGGATTTTCGAAAAGCCGGGGCCCATGCGCGCATCTATGGTCAACGACCGTTTCCGTGGCGTCTTTGGCGCTTTCGCCGGTCCTTTCGGGGCTTTCTGAACAGCATCGAAGATTTTCACACCATCATCCTGTCCCGCGAAACGTTCAGCGGCGGCATGCCCGGCCACCGCAGATTGAGCCGGCGCATGGTTAAAACCTATCAATCCGCTGCAAGACCGCTGGCGACGGTCATTCTGGCAGAGTTGCGCAAACGCTTTGGCGCAGGCACTGACATCACATTCGTCTACACGGTGCGCGACACCGACGACTGGCGAAAAAGCGTGCACGGGCACCTGCTGCGCTCGATCAGACTGCGCGACGATCTGGAGGCGTTTTCGGCCCGGTTTCCTGACCAGCAGGGCCCCGAATACGAAGCCCGAAAAATGGCCCTTTTTCTGGATCCTGTGCCGGTGATAACCATACGGCTGGAGGACTTTCAGGACGATAAGGAAGGCCCGGCGGCCGCCATTCTGGACATGCTGGACGTGCCTGACAGCAAGCGCCAAATACTGGTAAAGGCGTTTCGGTCAAATCCCGGGCAATCTGCGGATATGCGCCGGAAAATGCTGGACCTGAACCGCAGTCCGCTTGGCAGGAAAAAGTTGAAATCTGCGAAAGATAAATTGCTGAGGGCCGATGCCACGGCGAAGACGAAGTGACAAACAAACCAAAATCCCACGGCCGACTGGCCATCGCGCCCACTGACAGGCCGCGGGCGCTGATGTCTGATACGCCAGAACTGGCCGGGGCGTGGCGGGCCAAGGTCATCACCTTGTTTCCGCAGGCTTTTCCGGGTGTTTTGGGTCTGTCACTGACCGGCAAAGCCCTCAGCATTGGTCTTTGGTCGCTGCAAACCCTTGATCTGCGTCAGTTCGGCAAAGGCAGGCACAAAGATGTCGATGACACGCCTGCCGGTGGCGGGGCCGGGATGGTCATGCGCCCGGATGTGGTGGGCGCGGCTTTTGAACAGGCGGCCAGGGACACGCCGAAAGATCAGGCGCTGTGGCCGGTGATCCATGTTTCGCCGCGCGGTGTGCCGTTTGATCAGTCAATGGCCCGGTCGTTTGCCAAAGCACAGGGCATGACAATCCTATGCGGCCGGTTTGAGGGTGTTGACCAACGGGTTCTGGACGCATACCGGGTGCAGGAAATATCCGTTGGTGATTACGTTTTATCGGGTGGCGAGATCGCCGCGCAGGCTTTGATAGACGCCACAGTCCGCCTGCTGCCGGGCGTTTTAGGAAACGCAGAATCTGCAGTGGAAGAATCCTTTTCAGACGGTCTTTTGGAGCATCCGCAATACACACGGCCTGCGGCGTGGAATGGCCGGGACATCCCAGAGGTTCTGGTGTCGGGCAATCACGCAAAGATTGCTGACTGGCGAAAAGAACAGGCAGAGACACTGACGAAAAACAAGCGGCCGGACCTGTGGCAAAAACGTCCGTCAGACAACGACTAAAATCTGCTTCGCCGTTTTATCTGTTGCAATTGCAACATGCAGCTTTGGCAACCCGCTGACGCTCAATTAAAAGTAACGGCGGCACCTTGGGATGCCGCCGTCACAATCAGATTGCCGTGATGTGTCCCGGTTATGTGCCAGCCGGCTGAATATGGGCTGTCAACAGCACAGCAATAATCACCAGTTCCACCAGCAACGGCGGCAGCACGGTCTTGTCAAATCCGTCCGCAACAATCCCGACCACCCGGCCAATAGCCACGGCGCCCAGCACAATCGCCGCCGCCACAAAAGCCAGCGTCTCTCTGGTCAAAAGACCGCTGATCACCAGCGCCACGCTGGCCAGAAACAACCCACGAATCATGGCGCGGATGGTGCTAAGACCGGCAACACCAATCGGTTCAATCGCAAAGTTCTTGATCATCCGTTTGGGCGCGAACATTGACATCGTACCCAGACCAAGCAGCATCAGGCCTGCCAGACCAACCAGTATTTGCAGAATATTTTCCATGTTTTTATCTCCTATGATGAAGGTTCAAATTTCAGGCAAACTGGTGAACTGCGGTGTTGGCATTGTCCTGAAACACCGCATTGCCCAGATCAGCCTCGATGGTTTCCTGATCGACGACCGGCCCGGTGGGGCTGCCACCTTTGCTGGCGTAAAAATGCCCGCTCTCAAACTTTGGATTGGTCAGGCCGTCCACGTAACGTTTTGCGCCAACCTCGACCCCGTGCATCATGCCAAACAGCGGCATCAGCACGCCCCCGATATGTTTGAACATCAGCTTTTTCACAAACGGCAGATCGTCCATGCCGTTGGTGCCTGTGGTGCCGCCGGGGCTGACGGTAACAAAACGGATGTGCGGATGTCTGCGCGACATGGATGCCATCCAAAGCGCACCCACAAGTTTCACGTTGCCGTAGGTATCTAAAGGATCGGCTTTCGGCCCGAATTTGGACCCATCGGCAATTGAGGCAAATTCCGCGACCGAAGATGATTGCATGTCAGGTTTTGCCACGCCCATTTTCGGAATGCCGCGTGCCGCTTCGCTGCCGGCAAACAGAACCGTGGAGGTGACAAGCTGACGCTTTAACAACTCGTCAACCAGAACCACATGCCCCAGCACGTTGACCGCGAACATGTTGGTCACACCGCTTGGCGTTATCGCGTTGGGTGTTGCGCCACCAGTACCACCGGCGTTCAGCACAACCGCGTCAATCGGGCTGCCCAACCCGGCAACGGCGGCTTTAACCGTGTCCGGCCTGGCCACATCCATCAAAACGATTTCAAAAATGTCGCGCCCGCTTTCGGCCACCAAAGCCGCTTTGGCCACGCTTGCCTTGTCGGCGTTGCGGCAGGCCAGATAGATTTTGTTCACCCCATCCATATGCGCCATCTGGCGGGCGCATTCTCGCCCCAGACCGGCATTGGCCCCGGTGATCAGTACAGATTGAACTGCAGTCATGATCGTATTCCTTTGTTCAGTTTCTCATTGAGTCAAAGGTAACGTGGTTGTTTTTTGAACGGTATATGGGTAAAAATGGACATCGTGTTTCAAAAATGAACCGGATACCATCGCCATGCCACATCAAGAAAGCCACGCGCTTAACTGGGATGATTTGAAATATTTTCTGGCCGTGGCGCGCCGCGGCACCCTGCGTGGCGGTGCAGACAGCATCAACGCCAACCACACCACGCTGGCCCGGAGGCTGAAGATTATGGAAGACCGCGTGGGTGCCCGCCTGTTTGACCGCTCAAAACATGGACTTGCGCTTACCCAACTGGGCGAGGACCTGATGCCCCATGCCCAGCGTGTAGAGGACGAAATGACCGCCGCCTCGCGCGTGATTGTGGGCCGCGATGCGCAACCTGCGGGCTCGATTTACGTCAGCATGCCGCACGGTCTGGCCCTTACGTCGATCATGGATGATCTGGCGTTGTTCGCCGATACGTATCCGGACATCAGCCTGAACATGACTTTCACAAACGAAGTGGCGGACCTGACCCGCCGCGAGGCCGACGTCAGCCTGCGCATCGCCACTCTGGTGTCTGACGATGTGGTGGGTCGCAAACTGGTTCAGATGTCACAGGCTGCATATTGCACCAAAGAATTTGCGCTTAACGTCATGGACAACGGCGGCGAGGGGCTGACCCTGATCGGCTGGCACGAACCGGACAGCGCCACCACCGCCAAATGGCTGCAACAAAGCTGCTATCCAAAGGCAACCCTGCGCCACCGGGTTTCGGAACTGGTGCCGCTGATCTCGCTGGCCGCCGCGGGCCTTGGCATGGCTTATATAGCCTGCAACCTTGGCGACCGCCACCCGGGCCTGATCCGTGCGCCCTTTCAACATCCGCTGCCCTACGCCGACATCTGGCTGTTGCTGCACCGCGACCTTCGCAACACCGCGCGTGTACGGTTGTTTGTGGATTTTCTGGCGGGGCGGATCAGGAGCAGGCGCAACGAGTTTTGTGTGGACGGCACGGTTGATTTGAACCAAGCATAGGGCCCTGTGGGGCGACGCAGCCATAGCAATCGACGCTTTTTGTCAAAGAAATGCAAGGTGGAAACCGCGCTTGAAAACGCCGCTCATTTATTGCACATATCCCGTGGCAAACTGATCGCCGCCACAGTCTGGCAATTCTTTGGCATATTCCGGATCGGTGTCCCCGGCACACGATCAACCAAAGCAGGTAAGCGCAAACATGAACAGATCCCGTATCCTGATCGGCTTGTTCGCCGCCCTCGTTGTCGCGGTCACCGCCTTTTTTGTGCTGCGTCCGGCTGCGGATGAAACGGAGTCCGCAATTACCCAAACCACGGTTGCGCAGCATTTCACCGTCAGCATCGCACCGGAGGTCGCCGATTTTCAACACAACAGCCTGCATGCATGGATTGCTACCGTAACCTCCCCGGACGGTGCGCCGGTGGAAAACGCCAGAATCGACGTTGACGGGGGCATGCCCGCGCATGGTCACGGATTGCCAACATCGCCGCAAATGACCCGGTACCTTGGCGACGGTCGATACAAAATCGAGGGCGTGCAGTTTCACATGCAGGGCAAGTGGGAATTCAAACTTTCCATAACGGCGGGTGACATCAGCGATTCTGTCACCTTTGAATTGGTTTTCTAGGTGTGAACTCCACCTATCTTGGCACGTTTATTGCCGTTGCGGTTGCAGGATTGGTGTTTGCGGGCGCTGTCTATGTTAAGTCCGGCAATCTAAGCGATACAGAGCTTAAAATTGCCAAGAGTCTAAGTTTGGCCGATCTGCCGCCAGTGCCGGTTGATCCAAGCAATTCCGTCGCGGACAATCCGCTGGCGGCCGACCTTGGCAAAGCGCTTTTTCATGACACGGGATTGTCTGCCAATGGAAACGTGGCCTGCGCAACCTGCCATATTGCGGACCGCCAGTTTCAGGACGATCTGGCGCTTGGCCAAGGAATTGGCCAAACAAATCGGCGCACCATGCCTTTGCGCGGCGTTGCCTACGCAACCTGGCTGTTTTGGGACGGGCGCAAGGATTCGCTTTGGTCTCAGGCTTTTGGACCGTTGGAAAATGCAGCGGAACATGGCTTCACCCGCAGCGAAGTGGCCGCGTATATAGCAGAGAATTACGGCGATCAGTACGTTGTTCTTTTCGGGACGTTGCCGGATCTTTCCGGTCTGCCGCCTGCCAGCCCTTTGGGCCGTGAAGCCCATCAGGCAAACTGGCGGGCCCTGCCCAAAGACACCCGGCGGGCAATCGACACCGTTTTTGCCAACACCGGAAAATCGATTGCCGCGTTTGAGCGCACGCTGATGCCACTTGAATCCCGCTTTGACCGTTATGTAAGCGCTGTACTGGCGGGCGAAAAACCGGCCGGTGATGCGGCCCTAAGCCGTCGCGAAATCAAAGGTTTCAGAATTTTCATCGACAAAGGCCAGTGCATCAATTGCCACAACGGCCCGCGCCTGACGGATGAATTTTTTCACAACACCGGCGTTCCGGCCCGACCCGGCGCACCAAAGGACCGTGGCCGTGTAACCGTTCTGGAAGACGTAAAACGCGACCCGTTCAACTGCCTTGGCCCCTACAGCGACGCAAGCCCGGATGACTGCGGACATTTGACGTTCATGTCCCACGATGTTTTTCTGTTTACCGGAGCCTTTAAACCGCCCAGCCTGCGCGGTGTCGCAGGCCGCCCACCCTATATGCACGCGGGCCAGTTTGACACTTTGGATCAGGTGATCGAGCACTACGACATCGCGCCATTTACATTTACCGGCCAGACAGAACTTCACCCCCTGAAACTAACATTCCAGGAAAGAGCCGCCCTGCTTGCTTTTTTGGAAACGTTGTAAAGACAGTGGATTTTTTGGTTCGTTTTACAGGCGCTTGAATTCTGTTTCAAAGCTGCCCTTTACGAGCCGCAGCTTCAGGATATTTGCGCGACTTCACTGCCGTCCCCCTTGCGCCACTCTGCATGCCGAACTATACGAGCCCGAGCTTGGTCAACCTGAGTCGTCTGCGCTTGGAATTTCTCTGTTCCATCCCAACCGACAGCTGTCATGAGACCGTGCCACTGAATAAGGAAACGTCGCCGTTACCTCCGGCGGGCCTGCGCAAGTAGGGACCCGGGCTGAGAACAGGAGCAATGAGGGCGCGCACCAAACTTCGCTGAAAAACAGCGGGCGAAAAGGACGACCAAAATGAACGTGATCGAACAGCTTGAAGCAGAGCAAGTGGCCGCATTGGCCAAGGACATCCCCGATTTCAAGGCCGGCGACACCATCCGCGTTGGCTATAAGGTAACCGAGGGCACGCGCAGCCGTGTGCAGAACTACGAAGGCGTGTGCATTGCCCGCAAAGGCGGCGCGGGCATCGCGGCTGCATTTACCGTACGCAAAATTTCCTTTGGTGAAGGTGTGGAAAGGGTGTTCCCGCTGCATTCCACCAACATCGACAGCATTGCCGTCATCCGCCGCGGCCGCGTGCGCCGTGCCAAACTGTATTACCTGCGTGCCCGGCGTGGTAAATCGGCCCGGATCGCCGAAAAAACCAACTACAAGCCCAAAGCAAGCGCGTAAGAAGGATTGACCCCATGAAAAAAGATATTCATCCCGACTATCACATGATCGACGTCAAGATGACCGACGGCACGGTTGTGCAAATGCGTTCCACTTACGGCGCCAAGGGCGACACGCTGGCGCTTGAAATTGACCCGTCGGTGCATCCCGCGTGGACAGGTGGCAATCAGCGCCTGATGGACACCGGCGGCCGGGTGTCCAAGTTTAAGAAAAAATACGAAGGGCTGGGGTTTTAATCGCCAGATTATTGTTCCTGATCCCGAAACAATCTTCCCCCATTTGGGTTTATTGTCTATAACTCAAAGCGCGTCCAAACGGGGCGCGCTTTTTACATCTGCATAGGGTTTCGGCGTGGCGCATATCATCGTCGTGGGAAATGAAAAAGGTGGCTCCGGCAAGTCCACCACCTGTATGCATATCGCAACCGCATTGGTGCGGCTTGGCTTTAAAGTCGGCGCTCTGGATCTGGACACCCGCCAGCGCAGCTTTTCGCGCTATGTGGAAAACCGCGCCGAATTCATCAGGCGCGAAGAGGTGGTCCTGCCGATGCCAAAGCTGGGCAAGCTGCCCAATATCGGCAAAAACAAGTTGCGCCCCGGCGAAAACATCAACGACCGTCGCATATCAGAGGCCATTGCCCGACTGGAAGTCGACATTGATTTTGTGGTCATTGACTGCCCCGGCTCGCATACGCGATTGTCTGAAGTGGCCCATTCGCTGGCCGATACGCTGATCTCGCCGATGAACGACAGTTTTGTGGATTTTGACCTGCTGGCGCGGACCGATCCTGAGAATGGTCGCGTTCTGGGCCCGTCGATCTATTCAGAGATGGTGTGGAGTGCGCGGCAACTGCGGGCCCAGGCCGGGCTGCAACCGATTGACTGGATCGTCATCCGCAACCGCCTTGGCAGCCAGAACATGCACAACAAGCGCCGCGTCGGCCAGGCGCTGGACGATCTGTCAAAACGCATCGGCTTTCGCGTCGCCACCGGATTTTCCGAAAGGGTGATTTTCCGCGAAATGTTCCCCAACGGCCTGACCCTGCTGGATATGCGCGATGTGGGGATTTCGGGGTTAAGCCTGTCCAACATCGCGGCACGGCAGGAAGTGCGGGACCTGATGAAGTCGCTAAGTTTGCCGGATGTGGTGGTGAAAATTTAGGTGTTGTAAGTACGAGGTTAACATGTCCACCAAATTTGATCAGGAACTTGAATACCGTCTTTTACGCTATGCGGCAATTGACAGCCAAAGCGACGAGGATTCCGCATCCTCGCCAAGCACCGAAATCCAATTTGATATGCTGCGGCTTTTGCAAAAAGAGTTGGAAGAAATCGGCGCGAAAGATATTGAGCTGACAGATTACGGCGTTGTGCTGGCCACCATACCTGGCACTGTCTCCGGCCCGACGGTCGGATTTCTGGCCCATGTGGATACCGCCCCGCAGTTTAATGCCACCGGCGTAAAGCCCCGGGTGATCCGGGGCTACAATGGCGGCGATATTTCTTATCCCGACGCCCCGGATTTGGTTTTGTCGCCGGAAGAATTTCCCTATCTGGCGGACAAGATTGGTCAGGATATCATAACCGCGTCAGGCACCACCTTGCTTGGAGCCGACGACAAAGCAGGCGTTGCCATCATCATGACAGCCGCACGTCATATGATTGCCAACCCAGAACTGCCCCACGGCCCCATCAGGATTGCATTTACACCGGACGAAGAGATCGGGCGCGGTGTGGTTTCAAATTTGCCCAAGGATTTCGCGGTCGATTTTGCATACACATTTGACGGTCAGGCCATCGGCGAGATCGAGTTTGAAAGTTTTTCTGCAGACAAAGCCGTTGTTACCATCACGGGTGTCTCGATCCATCCCGGTCTTGCGCATGGCAAAATGGTCAGCGCCATCCATCTGGCTTCAAAGATCATCTCAACACTGCCACAGGCAACAATGACACCGGACACAACAACGGATCGTGACGGTTTTATTCATGCGACAGAAATGGCCGGCGACGCCGCAGAAATGAAAATCAAGTTCATCCTGCGGGATTTCGAACTTGATGGGCTTGCGGCTAAGGGGCAACTGGTAAGTCAGGTTTGCGCGACGGTTCAGGCATCGGAACCCCGGTGCGAAATCATGTGTGCGATTGAGCCGCAATATCGCAACATGCGATATTGGTTGGAAACGGACATGGCGCCTGTGGACCTTGCCCGCCAGGCGGCAGGCGAATTGAGTGTTGATCCGGTTTCTGTACCAATAAGGGGCGGTACCGACGGTTCGCGATTGACCGAAATGGGTGTGCCGACGCCAAATCTGTTTACCGGCATGCAAAACATTCATGGTCCGCTTGAATGGATATCGGTTCAGGATATGGCAATAGCCACTGATCTTTGCCTGACCATATCCCGTTTGGCTGCACGTCCGCTAAAATAGGGTCGTTTGCTTTTTAATTGAATTTTTCCGTGGCCCAACAAGGTATTGCACTTAATCTGAGCCAGCGAGCGCATGCAAAACTCTCTATTATTTATGGGTGATCCGGCACCGCAAGTACCGCAGGCCGGGCCATGTAAAATGCTATGGGCTTAAAAGAATTCCCGGTGCCTAAGAAAATGTGACCGTTCAGCAACCGTTCGGCGTTTCAGCGTTTCAGCGCAAATGGGAAAACATAAACTCTCCGGTTCAATAGGTCGGTGCACCGGTCGACCAGTGCTTTGGTGGGTTGGTGAGCTGGTGGGCCGGTGCACCAGTAAGCCGGTGCTTCGGAGGGCCGGTGCATCGGAGGGCCGGTGCATCGGTGGGCCAGTGCACCAGTCGGCCGGTGGGCCGGTGGGCCGGTGGGCCGGTGGGCCGGAAAATTGGACCTTCTTTAATTATTTATTTCAATGAGTTACGGGAATATTTCCAACGAGGTGCTGGCGAAATCCCACTGCCTCAACCAAGATTTTTGATCTGGAACACCCAAGGTTTTGGCTCAACCGGATCTGTCCCCTTCGGGCGGAAAAGATAACCGAAGTATCTGCCGCCTGGCAGAGTGCACCCTGATTATCAAAACAACGCCTCGGAATTCACTTTGAGCCCGCGTAAGACTGAAAGGTCTGAAAAAAAGGATTTCGGTCGTATCAACGCTCAAGCAGGGGCACTTTTTTTCGCCTATTGCTGCAGAAAGCCTGCCGGTATATCTGCGAACACCCTCAGGCCGCCGGGTGCCTGGCAACACTGCCAAAAACCCGGCCGGAAAATTCCGGATAAGGGTCCGCAATTTCCTGCGCGATCTCTTTACGCAGCAATGTTAAATGCGCAGGTTCGGGCGATGCCGTAACCGGCACCACCTCCGCCTGATCAAACCCAAAGCCTGTGTTGTCCAACACTTCCTCAACCGAATGGCCCGGATGCACGCTTTCAAGCCGAAACCGTGCCTGCGCCCTGTCAAAGGAAAACAGCGCCAGATTGGTCAACAACGCCACCGGCCCGCCGGGGCGGTAAATGCCCGGCGCACTCACCCCCGGCGCGCTGATGAAATCAACCGCCTCCACCAATGTGCGCCGCGTATGTTCCCAGCGAAACAGGATCACTTTGGGCACCAGAAAATACAGGAAGGCACTGCCAAAGGAACCGGACCAGCGCACGCTTTGCTGCGGGTAGTCGCCCGTGCCCACCAGATTGATATTGGCCGCGCCGTCAATCTGACCGCCACTCAAAAAAAACGCGCCAATGCGGCCTTGGGCTGCGCAGTCAAACAGCTCGCTGACCCCATCGTTCAGGCTGTGCAGATTTGCACTGTTAAGAACGGTCACCCGACTGGCCCCGCCTGACACCGCCCGCTGCAACAGCGCCGCAGAGCCGGGAATGGGCGAGGACACGCCAACGGCGATATGATCGACCCCCGCCAGCAAGCCGGACAGCGTACAGATCAACAGTTCTTCGTTTGAAAACCTCATTTATTCGGCGGCGGTCTTTTGCATCCGCCCCAGATTGCCCGCCATATATTCGGCAAACCCTGCAGAGGTTTTCGCGGCGTCCGCATAGGCTGCCAGCCCGTCCATATCCGGCTGATAACAGCCTTCCAGCCCCAGCGGCCACGCGCCGTTCTTGGCTTTTGCAACAGAGGTGACATAAAGATCAGGAATGCACGCCGGTGCCCGCAGGCTGTCGCTCATCAGATTGTATTCAGCGATCTCCTCAACCGTCACCAGCGTGTTTCTGGCCGCATGCGCCATTGTCATCAATTCCCGCGCTTTTCCTATCCACACATTGCCAAACCGGTCCGCAAGCGGTGCGTGAAACACCGCGTAATCCGGAACAATCGCAGGCAGCAGAACAATCGGATCAGCGTCGTCCATCGGATTATCGATGACTTTGTAATCCGCGCGGTGGCGCAGCAAATCTGACCCGATCAACCCCCGAATGGGAATAAACGGAATGCCCTTTTCGCCGGCCTGCACCGCTGACATGATCGCCGGGCAGGTGCTGTCCCTAAGGCCAATGGCCCCAGCTTTCACCGCCGCCACAAACCGCGGTGCCTGCCCCTGTTCATCAAGCGTGACACCGGCACTCTCCATCACCCCAACACAGCCCGCCCCGATCAGCATATCCGCCTGCATGCCGGACGTTGGCACCGCCGTCAGATGCAAATTCCTGACGCCACGCTTGATCAACGCCCGGGTCGCGGCCATTGCCACGCCGCTGCGGGACGGCGGCACGGCGATGCTGGCCCCATCAGGGATTTGGGCCACCAGATTTTGCAGGTCCAGACTCATCAGATCACTCTCCAGTCCGCCACAGTATGCCCTGTGATGCGGCAAAGTGCAAAACCGGCGCAGATTGTCTTAGTAAAACCGCACCAGCCGCACCGTTATTTGCCGCGCGGGTGTTGCAAACACGCCAGAGGCAGCAGAGGTCTCGCGCCCGCCAAATTCTGTTCCACTTGCACCAATCGGCGCGGACAGATTTACCGACAGGTCGGTGTTGTCACTAAGCGTGTAATTTGCCGCCACCGCCAAAACCGCGCTGCCGTCGTTCAGGCTGATCAGGGCGGACGGGGCCACAACAATATCCGGCGTCAGCAAAATCTGCGCACCCAGCGCCAGAAAATCCCGGCCCAAAGTGAACAGCTGCCCGGTGCCCAGCCTTGTGCTCAGCGCCGTTGGCAGGGCATCCAGCGCAACCGAGGATGCGACCCCGAACGGATTGTGAAAATACTCGGCAAAATAGGTGATATTGCGGTCAAATATGACGCCGCTGTTTGACAGATTGGCGACATATGCCGATTGCCGCCCGCCGGCGGCCAAAGCCCAGTGCACCACTTCGGCATTCCACGCCGCACCGCCCAGCGCGCCGCTCAGGCTGAAACTGGCAACCGTGTCTCCGCGATCCCGCGCCAGGGTGAAACTGCTGTCCAACGAGCCGGCCAAGGCCGTAAAGCGCAGTGCAAACGTGCTGGCAGATGCCGAAACCGACCCACCGGCGACGGCTGCACGCGGGACCCCGATCAATTGAACATCGGCTCCGCTGTCAAACAGGTATTGCGTATAGATCATATCAACGCCGGGCTTGTAACTGGTGTCAATCGCGCCCGGCGAAAACGGGGCCACAATGTCGCCCGGGTGAAACACCAGCCCAACCCCCCATGTGATGGCCTGCCGTCCGGCCCGCACCACCAGATTTGGTCCGGCATAGGCAACTGACAGACGGTCAATAGCCACAGTCGCGGTGGCGTTTGATCCGGGGGTAAACGTGCGGCTGAGGTTAAACAGCGTTGTCGGTGGTGCCGCCGGTGTCAACGGCGCGGCAAGCGCAGCCAGTGCCACATCATCGCCCCTGGCAAAGGACAAAACCGCCTGGGCCTCAAACTGAAACGCGCCCAGATTACTGCTGGCAATCCAGCGGGCGGACCCTGTGCCGGTGTTGCGCTTGGGAAACCCAAGAAAGCTGTCAAGGCTGTTAAAGGTCGATGCCGCGGATGTCCCGCCAATTTCCAGCCTGAAACTCTGCCCGGCCACCGCCACAGTGGCCACCGTAACCAGCACCAATCCCGCAACCAACCAACACAACAAAACGGTTGAAATCCGGCGCAAAAAGGCCTGTGCAAATGCCGCGTCGCGCA
>Ga0209992_10002381_pt1 | contig 17355 bp, 12 predicted proteins | sample 2SBtaG_2_FD_182564 | JGI IMG/M metagenome (GOLD analysis project Ga0209992, IMG submission 182564) | Deep subsurface microbial communities from Kolumbo volcano to uncover new lineages of life (NeLLi) - 2SBTROV12_ACTIVE470 metaG (SPAdes)... | ecosystem: Environmental > Aquatic > Marine >... | reverse complement strand
GCCCGACGGACCGGGCGGAGTCAACGGAACCTTCCGGGTCGAAGATGAGGACATCGTGCACTACGACGGCCTCACCGACACTTGGACGCTGGCGGTCGACGGCAGCATGATCGGTCTCACCGGCATGGCCCGCGACATCGATGCTCTGCATCGTCTCGCCGACGGCAGTTACCTCGTGTCGTTCGCCGGGTTCGCTACGGTGCCGACCCAGTCGGCTTCGATGGGTGTGCCCGACGAAGACGTCGTGCACATGATTCCGGTCGCATCCACTGCCGGCGTGGTTACTGGTGCGTACTTCGAGCCCTACTTCTCGGGTACCACCCTCGGCCTCGACGGCGTCGCTGCCGGCGACGTCGACGGTGTGGCGCTCGTTGGTAACTCACTGTTGCTCTCGATGAAGGGCACCAACATCATCGGCGACTTCACCGTCCGAGACGAGGACGTGGTCGCCTGCGGCGGCCTCACCCTCGGCCTCGGCGGTCTCTGGACCTGCGGCATCGGCAACGCCCTCTACTTCGAGGGTCAAGTCGATGGTGGTCTTGCCGCCAACAACGACGTCAATGCGGTCTCCGGCCCGCTTGCCGGCTGATCGGGAGGCAGGACAAATGAACGAAACAAACTCACGAAAGGGCCAGGAGGCCGCAATGACTTCCGAGCAACGAAACCAAGTTGGCCGACGGACCTTCCTACGCCGTGGCGCCGTTGTAACGGCGGCCGCTGGTGCGGGCACCGTTGTCGGCGGCACGCTCATGGCTAACGCAGTGTCAGGCGCCGGGGCTCCCGTCGTCGGTCAAGCGGCACCCCCGCTCAGCGATGCCGTCAACTACCTCACGCTTCAAAGCGTGCGGCTCATGGCTACCGACGGACACATTTCGTTCCCCGGTCGTCGCCATAGCATCACCGATCCGGCGGCGGCGCACCCGGTCTACGCAGTAGGCTTTCGCACTGTCGACAATCAGTTGATCGAGGCCAGCGGCGGAGAGCTCAACCTCAACCCGGGCAAGCTCATCGAAAAGTACAAGGGCAAGGTGATGCACACCGCGCCCACCATCGTCGCCATCGAGGGCGAAGAGATGGGCATCGTGATCACCAACCTCGGCTTGGCGACCCGACCCGACCTCGCTGACGGGCACAGCCTTCACTGGCACGGTTTCCGTAATGCCACAGCGGTGTTCGACGGCGTTCCCGAGACCAGCATCTCGGTGCCGTTTGGCCGTGATTTGCCCTACTTCTTTGATCTCAAGACCAAGGACGAGCCGGGACAGACCAAGGGATCAGCCGGTACCTACATGTACCACTGCCACTTCGAGGACACCGAGCACGTGCAAATGGGTATGACCGGCGTCGTGTTTGTTGAGCCTCGTGACATGTGGTTCGACATGGCCGGCAACAATATTCCTCGCCGCAAGGTGGCCTACAACGACAACCCGGCCGGTATCGACTCGTCGTTCGATCGCGAATTTGCGCTGCTGGTCAACGAAATCGACACTCATCCTCACGACAACCTCGAAAACATCCAGGAGTTCGTCTGGTCCAACTACAAGGCCAACTACTGGACGATCAACGGTCGTAGCTACCCCGATACCGTCGTGCCGCAAATCACGCCGCGCGAGGTCGTGGCCGACCCGGTTACCAGCCCCTATCAGGAACTGCTCGACATGCCAGCGGTTCCGGTGAGCGCTGACGAGAAGGCCGAAGCGGAGATGTATTACCAGCAGAACTCCTCGCTGGTCCAGTGCCGGGCCGGCGATCGTGTGCTGCTTCGGTTGGCCAGCTTGGGCTACGAAATTCATTCGCTCGAATTGTCGGGAATAAACGACATGCAGATTATTGCCCACGATGCCTCATTGCTCATGGGCAAGAGCGGCACCAGCGACCTGACCTACAAGGCCCGTCGCATCGAGCTCGGCCCGGGCGAGGGTCGCGATGCCATCTTCACCGCTCCGGCCTACGACAACACGACAGCCGAAGATGACGATCTGGGCCTTCGGGCTGGGAAAACCCGTCGCTTCAACCGCTACTTGTTGAAGAGTCGTAACAATTCCCGGATGCACAACAATGGCGGCGTCGACGCTACCGACGGCGTTGCCTACGCCGGGGCCAAGTCCACCTACGGGGGCATGGTCACCGAGATCTGGGTCTACCCGTCCGATACCGACCCCGAGGTGCTCGGCGCCATCCCGGCGCAGCACCTGTTGCCGGAGCAGATATCGGTTAACGAAACCTTCCCCACGCTTGTCGTGCCAAACGGACACGTCTGAGGAGATGACGATGAAACTACAACTCCGTTCAAAGTTCACCGGCGTACTTGCGTTGGCTGTTGCCACCAGCGGCCTCGCCGCCGGGCTCTCCGGCACCACCACCGCAGGAGCGGCGTCGGGTAACACCACCATGATCTGCGCCAACGGCACGATCGCTGTCGACGGTGCCATCGAGTTTGCGCTCGAGGCACGCGATGGCTACATCGCGACGCCTGACGGCGACCAGATCTACTCCTGGAGCTTCTCCGAGGTTGGAAAGGGATTCCAGTTCCCTGCACCAACCTTGTGCGTGGACGAAGGCGAAACGGTGCGGGTGACCCTCACCAACCCCGATCACGTCAACAGTCTCGTCGGTGGGATCCCCGCCGACGCCACATCGATCATCTTCCCCGGACAAACCGGGGTGGTTGGGTCTGGTGGTGTTCCGGGTTTGATGGCCGAAGAGGTCGAGGCCGGTAGCGGCGACACCGTGACTTACCAGTTCGTGGCGTCAGCGCCTGGCACTTACATGTACCAGTCGGGAACCGACCAGGCCGTTCAGGTCCAAATGGGCATGTTCGGCGGCTTCATCGTCTACCCGACCGCCGGTCGCAACTTTGCCTACGCCGATAAGGAATTCGATCCCGAGAACGAGTACTTGTTGCTCTTCCACGAGTTCGACCCCGACCTCCATGCCGCTATCGAGCACGCAACTGGCGGCACGGTGGCAGTTCCGGGTCTAACCGATGCGGTCGCGTTGGCCGACTATCACCCACTCGACCGCCACAATCGTTACTGGACCATCAACGGCCGTTCGTTCCCCGACACCCTTGCCGAGAACAACACGCCGGTTCTGCCTACCCAGCCTTACGGGGCCCTGGTGCAGATCAACGCCGATGATCCAAACGATGCCTACAACCAGCTCCCGAGTTTGGTTCGCTACGGCAACGCCGGCCTCGACAACCACGCTTTCCACCCGCACGGCAACCACCTCACATTGATTGCTCAGGATGGCCGTGTGCTCCCCGACGAGATCGAGAGCTACACCAAGACAGTCGCCGCCGGCCAGACCTTCGACATCTTGGCTGCTTGGAAAGACGTCGAAGCTTGGCAGGGCGACCCCGAGCTAACGGTGGTCAACTTCCCGGCCCTCAAGAACCTCATCTACAAGCTCGGCGTGACCTGGTACAGCGGTTCGCCGAACCTTGGGCAGCAACAACAGCTTCCCTCGTCGGTTCTTAGCTATTCGACTTGCGGCGAGTACTACTTCCCGTGGCATAGCCACGCATTGCAGGAAGTGCAGAACTTCGACCAGGGCGGCGGCATGTTGACCCTCTGGCGAGTCGATCCCCCGAAGGTCCTCGAAAACGGCGACTGGGTCAGCCCGGCCGGGTGTCGATGATGAAGTCAATTCGTAGAAACGACGGAGCCATGAAAAACAAGCGCAATCGCTCACCGCGACGCACTCTCGGTCTGCTCACCGCTACCGCGATGATCGCCAGTACCGCTGCCTTGGCGGCAACTACCCAAGCGGCCTCAGCCCAGACCGACATCTACCTTTGTGCTCGACCTGGTGTTGCCACTGTGGCCGACCCGGCAACGGAAGGCGCCGGTGCTGGTGTCAGTGTCAACTTCTTGGGGTTCGCCCAAGTGAACTCGGTGCCCGATTGCTCTACGGCAATCGTGCAGCTCGATGATCCAACGCCGATCCAATTGGTTAGTGGAGCGCCCTATACGGTGCACCTAATCAACCAGACCGGTGAGCAGATCAACTTTTCCGCCACCGGCCTAACTGGTGCCCCCGACCTCATCGGTGTGGGCGCGTCGACCAAGACCTACAGCTTTACCGCTGGCGAACCGGGCACATATCTGTACGAGTCCAACATCGATCCAAGGCACACCTTGGTTGGTCTGCACGGTGTGATCGTGGTTAATCCGACCGGTGCGGCGGGCACGGCCCACGGCACTGCGGTTTCGCAGTTCGACCAGCAAAAGGTGGTTTTTCTGACCGAACTCGACGTGTCGTTCAATAACGACCCGGCTTGGCAGACCGCTGACCTCAACCAGCGCGACCCAGACCTGTTCCTTATCAACGGTCAGACGCACACCACCAACGACCCGCTGGCTCCAATCGTGGCGGTTCCGGGCGAGAACGTCCTGCTGCGCTACGTCAACGCCGGCTCTACCAACAGCTCGATGGCCGTCAACGGCCTACGCCAGCGGCTGGTGGCTTTCGATGGCGAGATTCACCATGGCACGCCGACGGTCCTTGCCGAGGCGCCTCAGGACGTGTCGCAGGTGTTCTTGAGTGCTGGTCAAACCGCTGATGCCATCGTCACCGTTAGTGGCGCCGCAGGCGATCAGATTCCGATCTTCAACCGAAACCTCCGCACTTCGGCGGTTGGCGACAACGGAGCCCAACTGTTGATGATCGAAGTTGGTACCGGAGGCGTTGCCCCCACTGCGGCGATCTACTTCTCGCTCAACTCGGCTGCTCGAAACTTGAGCGGTACGGTCATCCGAGACGAGGACATCGGCATGTGGGACGGCACCACCGTGAGCTTCGCGTTTGTTGGCGCTGCTCACGGCCTCGTTGACGGCGCCGGAGAGCTGGCTGATGTTGATGCGGCCTACGTGTCACCTGGTGGCAACATCTACTTCTCGCTTCGCCAGGACTTCCCGAACCCCGGCGGACTCGAATGGTCGCTGGTGCCCGATGCCACACTGCAAGAGAACGACATCTTCAAGTGGGACGGCACACAAATGAGCGTCTGGCTCGACGGGTCGACCATCGGCCTCAACGACAACCAGAACCGCCACGACATCAACGGCGTTCACGTCGACGAACTCACTGGTATTACATCGTTCACAACCAACGGGTCGGTTAACCCGAGTGACGCCGTACCGATGGCTACCGGCAGCACGATTATGCTTGGCGCTCGTAACGAAGACGTCATCCGTTGGGTGCCGGTCTTCCCGGCACTGCCAAGCGGTGCTGGCGCCTTCGATGTGCTCTTTGATGGCTCCGACCTTGGCTTGGCGTTCGAGAACCTCGACGGACTCTCGCTGAGCGGAACCGATGTGTTGTTCTCGCTCACAACCGAGTTCAACAACGGATTCGCCTTCGACCGAGACGACCTCATTGCCTGTCTCGGGCATCAGCCGCCCGCACCCGGGTCCATCACCGATAGCTGTATTGCCGCCCTGTCCCTCGAGTTCGACGCCGACGTCATGCACGGAACCAACGCCGGCCAGGTCGACGCCTACAGCATCGGCTGAGAGTGACCGTCGATACCCCCTCGTCCGACGTCGCCCAGCCAGTGGAGCAGTCTTCGCTTCACTGGGTGGGCGCTGTCGCGCTGATCATTGTTGCTCTGGTAGTGGGCTGGAGTGGATCCAGCTGGCTTCTTAGTGGCGATGATTCGGCCGTGGTGGGGTCCGGGCCAATGGCCTCTGTCGATCAGTCGGAGTTTGCCGGCGAGACCGGAATCTGGATCGAGAGTGTGTCTCTCATTGGTGGGGGCGGGCTAATAGAGATCCGCTTCCGCATCCTCGATGTCGACAAGAGCGAGATCGTTCACGACACCGACAACCCACCCCGTATCGTCGCTGAAGACGGTTTCGAGATCCGTTTCCAACGCCACGAGCACGGTCACGACGACGAGAACCGCCTGGGCGGGCTCTACCAAGAGCAGCTCATCAACTTGGGCGGTCTTGTCTCACGCGGCGACGTCATCACCGTCATCGTGGGTGACGTCGTCCTCGAGAATGTGACTGTCTTGTGAGGAGTGCAATTTTTGTTGCGGCGGTTTTCGCGGTGGTGCTGGCGTTTGCTTCGCCAGCCGGTGCGCACGCCGAAGTTTCGACGCTAACCCCGGCGGCCTGCACCAACAGCCAACCGGGCGAGTCCATTCGGATCGTTTTTTCCGAGGAACTGGTTGCCGACAGTTCGAGCATCGAACTGGTTGCCGACGGCGTCGTTATCGCGACCGCCGGTATCGACCTCACCGACTTGGAGCATCGCACTCTCGAGATGTTCACACCAAGTACTGCCTCGGGCCCGTTTATCGTGAACTGGACCGCTCATAGCGCTCTCGACGACGACATCACCGCCGGAACTTACGGCCTGACCGCCGGTCCCGGTGATATCGCCGATGGGTGCGCCGCGAGTTCGTCGGAAAACAACGATTCATCCTCGATCCCGTTTGCGCTGATCGGCGCCCTGACCGCGCTTGGCGCTGGTGGCCTCGTGCTACTGAGCCGCCAATCGCATCTTGTGGAGAACTGATCGTGCGCCGTTTCCGGGGCCCCGTCGCCTCTCTTTTGGTTCTAGTTGGTTTGCTCGCGACTGCTGCACCGGCGTCGGCTCACGCAAATTTGCTGAGCGTCAACCCCGCCGACTCGTCGGTGCTCGACCAATTCCCTGACATCATCGAGATGACCTTCAACGAAGCGATTTCGGTTGATGCGAGCACCGTCGAACTGATCAACTCCGACGGCGGAACTATCGACGCCACGATCATCGGTCATGGAGCCTCCGACTCGGTGCTTTTGGTCGAAGTCGGTGACGTCCCCGAAGGTCTCTACAGCCTCCGCTGGAGCGCCTTCAGCACCGCCGATGGTCACGTAACTCGTGGCATGCTTGTTTGGGGGGTCGGCGATGTCGATCTTGCTCAAGCCGATTTCGCAACTCCGAGCGAGCCAATCGCGCTCACCGAGACGGCCCTGCGTTGGGTGATGTTGTCCGGTCTGGCCCTCGCTTTGGGCACAGCCGTAGTTGCAACGGTGTCGTACTCGCCCATGCGGACCCGGTTCGCTTCCGAGCGCGACGAGCAGTGGCACGAGGACCGCGCTCGTGGGACCGAACGCGTGGTCGGCGTTGCGCTTCCCGTTGCGGCGATCGCTGGCGCAGCCCTGGTCGCTCACCAAATCTTCGGAGCGATCGCGGCATCACCGCAACCGTTCGGAGAGGCACTCGACACAACTTTGTTTAATTCGGCATGGGGCCGGTGGGCTCTGATTCGTATCGGATTTCTTGGTTTGGCTTGGCTGTTGTGGCGAATTGGTTCGCCGGATCGGCGCCTCGGCGCCGCCGTCGGATCGTTGGGCGTGGCTCTTGTTGCCACCGCGGCCGCCGGACACGCGGCAGCCTCCGACGCGGCGCTGTTTTCAGTTACCAACGATGCGATACATTTGGCCGCTTCGTTGGCGTGGGCTGGCGGGCTGTTTGCCCTCTTGTTCGGACTCCGAACTCGTGACGGCGAACGTCACACCGAGCTGTGTGTCTATTCGATTCGGCTGTTTTCCCCGGTGGCGATGGTGCTCGCCTCGGTGTCGATCATCACCGGACTTCTCGCCGTCGGTGGACAAGCCCGCACGCTCGACGCGCTGATTGGCACGTTCTACGGGCAAGCCTTCATCACCAAGCTAAGTCTTGTTGCGTTCATGCTTGTTTCGGGTTTGCTCATGAGAGTCGCGTTGTCGACCGGTGATCGGCCCAGAACCCTCAAGGCCGAGACGGGAGCGGCTGCAGCAGTGCTTCTGATTGTTGCCGTCATCACCGCGTCGAGTCCAGCCAATGGCATCGAGTGGCGTCGTCCGGTCGAGGTCGGGGCCCGTCAGCTCGCGGTGTTGAGCAACGACGTGCAGATCGCGGCCACTGTGGCGCCCAACGTGCCGGGCCAGAACTTTGTGCTAGTCGATGCCACGAGCACTCGTCGCACCGAACAGGCTCCTTTCGATGTGGTGCTTGCTCGTATCACTCCGCTAGACGTGGACGTAGTCGGCAGCACGCTCACCTTGGAGCCCCGTTCGCTCAGCGGCGAATTCGAAGCCGCAACCACCGCGTTCTCGGTGCCGGGTCGCTACGAACTAGAGGTTGTCGTCAGACGGGTGGGTAGGCCCGACGAAGTCGCCAACTTCGAGTGGGTTGTCGGGTCCGTTGCTCCTCGCGACGTGTCGCTGTCCGACGCCGAGTTGGCGCCATACAGCAACGCCGCGGCATGGATACTGGCCATATTGGTGCTCTCAGTCGTGAGCGGCCGGGGCGTCGTGGTTGCTCGGCGCCGCAAACGGATGCGGACCCTCGAAGCGTTCAGCGACTTCGTTCACGACCACAATGCGACTCGAGTCGACCGATGAAGCTACGTCGATGTGTCGCACTCTTTACCTCGGTGGCCTTGGCCAGCGTCGCGTTTTCTCCTGCCAACGCCCAGGAATCCGGGTCGGCCGACGGGTCGGCCTCGGTCGATGCTGCGCCGCGCTCGATCGCATCGGTGCTCACCGATGATGCTCGGCGATCGCTGGCCGTCACTGGCTCCGACGAAACGCTGTCGGTTGTGGTCCGTTTGGCTGATCAACTCGACCTGTCGACGATCCTGGCCAAAGACACCGAGGGCACGACCATCGTTGGGGCGCTGCAAGGTCACGCCTCTCGCGAGCAGGCCCTCCTGAGGGTCCTTGCTCCGCTGTGGGAACTAGGCCCATCAGTCGACGACTTCACGCCATTTTGGATCATCAACGGCTTTTCGATCACCGCTACCCCCGCCGTCATTGCCATGATCGCGGGCCTACCCGATGTGGTCGAGATCGACATCGAACATCGATACGAAGTAGCCGGCGTCGCCCCGGCCGGTCCGGCCGCGGCCAACATCGACGCCATCGGCGCACCAACGCTGTGGAGCCAGGGATATACCGGCGAGGGAGTCACGGTCGCGATTCTCGACACCGGCGTCGACCTCGACGGTATTCCCGGCGTGTTCGCTTCTGAAGTAGCGGGGAGCTACCGGGGCGGGACCAACAGCTGGTTTGACCCCTACAACAACACTGTCGACCCGTATGACCTGAGGGGTCACGGAACCGCGGTGGCCAGCATCATCACCGGCCGAGATTTGCAGGGTTCGACCCTTGGTGTTGCTCCCGATGCGCAATGGATCGCGGCCAAGATCTTTGACGACAGCGGTTCGGCCACTACATCGGCTATTCACAGTGCCCTGCAATGGGCCCTGGATCCCGACGGCGATCCCACCACCAACGATGGCGCAGATGTGGTCAACGCATCCTGGACCGCAGCCGCTCCCGGTTGCGACACCGAGTTCGCGGCCGACATCGCAACTCTGCGGGCCGCCGGCGTTATCCCCGTGTTTGCTGCCGGCAACCTTGGCCCCAACCCGGCCAGCTCGCCCAGCCCGTCCAACTTGCCTGGCGTGTTGGCGGTCGGCGCGGTGCGCGACGACCTGTCGGTGTTGACTATGAGCAGCCGCGGACCGACCGAATGCGGCGGCAGCACCCGCACCTACCCCCACGTTGTTGCGCCGGGCGAATCCATCAACGCCCAAAACATCCAAGGTCAGTACTTCCCACAATCAGGCACGTCCTTTGCCGCTCCTCACGTCACCGGCGCCTTGGCCCTGCTGATGTCAGCTACCGGTTCTCGCGACGACGTCGCTCTCGAAGCAGCGATCGTTGGCAGCGCCGGCGATCTTGGCGAGCCGGGGGCCGACGATACGTTCGGTGCCGGCATGGTCGACGTGGTCAGCGCCCTCGAGCTCATGGGCGGAGGCGCAGGCGTGGTCACCCCCACAACCGGTTCTGTGACCGGACTCGTGTTCGACGATGCCGACGGCAACGGCTTGCGGGCTCAGGCCGAAGTGGCCACCGGCTCGGTGCAAGTCACGGTGTTTACTCCGGGGGCCGATGCGACCCTTGGTACCGGTGACGATGTCATAGCCGCCGAGACTGTTTCGGGTCCCGACGGAACGTTTGCGTTCGCCGGTCTCGAAGCCGGACCGGTACGGGTCGTGTTGTCACACACGTCGTTGCCGGGGCAGAGCGTTCTCACCACTCCCGCTCAAATAGACCTCACTGTTGTTGCCGATGCGACCGCCGAGGTGGTGTTTGGTTGGAAAGCCCCCGACCCTGGCAGCATCTCTATCGAAGCGTTCGACGACGTCAACTCCGATGGAGTTCGCGACCTTCAAGAAGGACCAGTTGCGGGCGTGGCCGTGCGGATTTCGGCGGCTGGCCTCGACGGCTTGTGGGGTACCTCCGATGATCCGTCTGGGCAAACCGTCGTAACCGACGCCAACGGCGTGGCCACCGCCAGCGGTATCGATGTTGGCCCCGCCCGGATTGTGGTGTTGCCCGATTCGTTACCCGACTACGCGTTCGTAAGCGGCATCAGCGCCACCGAACTCACAGTCGAACCCGGCCAGTTGGCCGAGGTAACCGTCGGGGTTCATGTCCCGGCCAACATTGCGCCCGTTGCCTACCTGTCGTTCAAACGGGCCGGCCACACCCACGACGGCACGCTCAGCTACCGCGACGAAGACATTTTGGCTTGGGACGGCGAACGATTCGAAATGCTGTTCGATGGCTCCGATGTGGGTCTCGCCGACCGCGACGTCGACGCTTTCCACCTTGTCGACGCCGACACGATCTTGTTGTCGATCGATCGTCCGCTCGAACTCCCCGATGTTGGGTTGGTCAGCGACGGCGACGTAATCAGATTCGACGCCACTCTGCTCGGACCCACCACTCGAGGCGTGTTCTCGATGGAGATGGCCGGGGCCAGCCTCGGCATCGAAGGCCCCGAAGCCGACATCGACGCCATCACCGTTAGCCCCGAAGGGCAGCTGGTCGTATCGATTCGCGGCAACCTCGAGATTGGTGCGGCGGGCCTGATCCGCGACGAAGATCTCTTCGTTGTCGACACCCAAAACCTCGACGCCGACGGCGTCCCCGAGGTGACTCTTTATTTCGACGGCAGCAAAGCCGAGCTCAGCGATCGATCAGAAGACATCGACGCGGCCGCTATTGGCGCCGACGGCATTCGCATCAGCACCCTTGGTGATGCGAGGGCGACGGGATTCGTAGGAAGCGACGCGGATCTCATTCTTTGTGGCGAACCGGACGCGTGCGCATGGGTGGTCGCCACCCCTGCTTCGTGGTTCGGACTGACGAGTGCAGACATTGATGGGGTCTCACTCCCAACTGGAGAAATATCATGAACAGCACGGGTTCATTGAAACAGGCGATGGCGGTTTCGTTGGCAGCATCAATGTTGCTCTTGTCGGCTGCCGCGGCGGCCGCCGACGAGTCAGAGACGAGGATCGTCACTGCCAGCAGCATCGACCCCGGTGAGGACGGTGTCATTCGTGACCTGGTCTTCCCAGTCGCGGGCGAGCACCGGTTCATCAACGATTGGCACTTTCCGCGTGGCCACGGGACCCGTCTACACAAGGGCACCGACGTAGTGGCCGTAAGGCTCACCGAGCTGGTGGCCGTGACCGACGGTGTCATTGAGACAATCCGTCACACCAACGACGGTAATCCCGGGAACATGGTGGTGCTGCGTGACGACGCCGGCTGGCGTTACTACTACATGCACATGAACAACGACACGCCCGGCACCGACGACGGCGCCAACGTGTACGCCCAGGCTTTCGCCCCGGGCTTGTCGGTTGGCCAGCGGGTGTTTGCTGGCGATCTTGTCGGGTACGTCGGCGATAGCGGCAATGCCGAGACCACCGTCCCCCACGTGCATTTCGGCATCAAGGCGCCCACTGGTGATTGGGTCAACCCTTACTGGAGTCTCGCCAACGCCGACGAGGTTGGCCTATCGGGATTCGATTTCTTGTGCCGCGGTGGCGAAAACCCCATCTGGGGGCTCACCATCCCCGAAGCCGATACCGATGACTCGGATTCGGCCGCTTCGACCACCACCACCATTGGAGTGGGCGGTACGACTGCACCAGTCGAAGAAAGCGACCCCGGCGACGACGTCGCCGACGAGGCAATCACCGAAGCTCCAGTTGACGACGGTGTTGACTCCGACATCGAAACCGCTGGTCTGCGTCCGGTGTTGCCTGGTCGAGTCGGCCCGGTTGCTGGTGCCATCACCACAACAACCACCACCTTGGCGCCGGTCGTTCGACCAGCGGCACAAAACGATTCCGAAAGCACGATCGAGGCGATCGTCGCCGGCGCCATCGAGGTCAACTCGCTGGCCGATGCCGGCTTTCGGGCCTCGCTCGGCGATGTCGAACTCGAAGAGATCGTCGACATTGCTCGCACCGAAACCGGCGAAGGGTTCTATCTCGTCGATCGTTATGGCGACGTGCAGGAGTTCGGCGACGCCGTGTATCACGGGTCCCTCGACGACTCTGAAGGCTCAGGCGAGGTCGTGGCTCTCACGACCTACCGAGGCGGCACCGGGTACTGGATCCTCGAAGCCGACGGTCAGGTCCATCCCTTTGGTGATGCGCCCGATTTGGGTTCGTTGAGCGCCGCTTGGCTGAGCGCTCCGCTCGTCGACTTCTCGTCGACGCTCACCGGCGATGGCTTCGTGATGGTGGCCGCCGACGGATCAGTGTTCTCCCTCGGAGAGGCTCCATACGCTGGCTCCCTTCACGACCTCAACGGGCTGGGCATAAGCAAGCCGGTTGCGATCCAAACCACGATCACCGGCGAGGGCTACTGGATCCTCACCGATAACGGCCGGATGCTGACCTTTGGTGATGCTGCCTTCGATGGTGCTCCCAGAGGCGGCGCGGCGTGTAGTTGGGGCGACGCTATTGGTCTTGTCACCTTCGTTGATGGCAGCGGCGCTTGGGTTGTTGCCGATGACCTGCAGGCGTGGGCATTCGGTGAGGCTCGCGAAACCGGTCCATTGCGCGCTTCGGAGCCCGAAGGTCTAGCACCGCCGCCCGACGTCCCGGTGTTGATGCCCAAGGACGACGACGATGATGATGACGACAGCGCCAACCCCGGTGGTCCACTGCCTCCTGATGACGACGATGACGATGTTGCCGACGACGAGTCAGTCGATGATGACAGCGGCGATGATGTCGACGACGATCTTGATGTCTTCAACAACGACAACAACGATGATGACGGTGACGACGTAGACGACGAGTCTGGCGATAGTGCCGACAACTCCGATGACGACACTGACGACGACGACCAGTCCGACGTAGGCGACGACGTCTCTGAGGACGACGACTCGAGCGATGACTCCGACGACGGCGTTGACGCCGATGACCAGTCAAACGACGACGAAGACGACGATGTCGCCGACGGCTCCGATGGTTCAGATTCGGGTGACGACGACATCGATGGCAACGACACCGACGACTCCGATGACGATGTCGCCGACGATGTCGATTCCAGCGATGACTCTGGTGATGACGACGTCGACGTTGACGACACCGACACTTCCGGCGATGACGACGATGACGTTGCCGACACCGATGATTCTGGCGACGGCTCCGGCGATGGGGATGTCGACGGCAACGACGTTGACGAAGATTCCGGTGATGATGTCGACGAAGGCGACGGTGGCAACACCCAGTCCGGTGATGGCGATGTCGACGGCAACGACAACGGCGACAACGACGATGACGGCTCCGGCGACGATGTTGTCGACGGTGACACCGGCAGCGGCCAGTCCGGTGACGGCGATGTCGATGTCGACGACAACACCAACAATGACGACGACGGTTCCAGCGACGATGTTGTTGATGGCGATTCCGGCTCCGGCGACACCCAGCCCGGTGACGGCGATGTCGATGTCGACGACAACACTGACAACGACGACGACGGCTCGTCTGACGACGTGGTTGACAGTCCCGACGACGACGACGACGACGATGACTCCGGCGATGGCCAGTCCGGGGATGGCGACGTCGACCCTGACGACGGAGAAAACCCATGAAACGCTTTGTTGTGATTCTTGCGGTGCTGTCGGCACTGGTCGCGGCGGCTCCCGCCTCGGCTCAGGACGGGGCGACCCTTACTGTTTCGCCCAATAGGGCCCTCGAAGATGGCGACATTGTCGAAGCTCAAGGCACCGGCTTTGCCCCCGGCGCCACCGTCTTCTTGATGTTGTGCAACGGCGACGAGCGACTCGGTGACATCGTTGCTCGTTGCGGCCTTGTGGGTTCGGGCAGTGCTGGCTACGTGACCGACGAGTTCGGTGGCTTCATCACCCAATTCGGTGCCCCGGTCGGCCAGGTCGGTGCCAGCGAACTCGCGGTGTGCCCGCCCACCAACGCTCAGGCGTCGCGAGGTGTCGCATGCTCGATCGAAGTGTCGAAGGAGGATCTGACTCAGGTTGCCGGTGTCTCGGTCACCTACGCCGGTCAGGCCCCCGCGGCTACCGATTTGGCGTTTACCGGTCTTCGAGGCGCAGTGTTTTTGCCCTATGCCGGTTCGCTCATCGTCGCTGGCTTGGCGCTGCTGCTGGCAGCCACTCTCTTGCAGCGTCGATCACGCCGAAATTGGAATGTGTCTGAGGCCGTAGCGCAGCTACGAACCGGGATCTAAAACGGGCAAGTCCCGAACCGCTATGACGGTTCGGGACCATGCCGATATCGCGATATCACAAGAGTGCGCGAGGGGGGACTTGAACCCCCACACCCTTACGGGCACAGGCACCTGAAGCCTGCGCGTCTGCCAATTCCGCCACTCGCGCGTGGCGTATCCGGTTGCCCGGCTACGCCACGAGACTACCGCAACCCCGTCTGATTGCCGCACGACTAGTCTCTCGTTGTGGGCCTTCGATCTGTCGAACGACGTCTTGAACGATTTGTGGATGGGGCGGTTGGGCGATTCTTTCGCGGCGGCGTTCGCCCCGTCGAGATTGGGCACCGAATCGCCCGCGAAATGGCCGACTCGCGGTCGGTTGGCGTAAAGGGACAGCCGGTGGTTGCCAACCACTTCGAGGTCGACTTGGCCGAACCCGACCTGGCCCGTTTCGCCGACGTACACGACGCGATGGTCCGTGAGCTTTGTGACGCCACCCGCGAAACCGCTCGCGACGAGAGTTGGCAATTCATGGGTCCGGTCCAAGTGATCCTCGCTAGCGACCCGTCTTTGCGGGGCGGCATGATCCGGGTGCGGGCCCGCATGCTCGAGGCCAGTGGGGCTACGGGTGTGCTGCACCTCGCCAACGGTCAACAGGTCGTGTTGGGCGCCTACCGGCTCACGCTCGGTCGGCTTCCGGAGTGCACGATCACCTTCGACGACACCAATGTCAGTCGAGAGCACGCCGAGATTGTGCCCGACGGTGACGGTTATGTGTTACGCGATCTTGGGTCGACCAACGGCAGCACTGTCAACGGTGAGGCCGTCACCCACCGCAAGTTGAGCCCCGAGGATCAAATTGTGCTGGGCGGGTCGAGTCGCTTCGAGTTTCGGGCAGGCTGAGGGCGATGTCAGAGCAGCTTTTGGTTGTCTTGCGCGTTTGCTTGTTGTCGCTTGTCTACCTCACCTTCTTTCGAGTTTTGCGCGCTGTCTGGGTCGAGCTACGCACCGAATCTCGAGTGGTGGTCGCCCCACCGGTTGTGGTGGCCGCCTCTGGGTCCGAGCGAGCAACGCCGAGCGCTCGGAGCGGATCAAGCAACGATGTTATGTCGATCCGGTTGGTGGTTTTGGCTCCGGCGTCGCTGGCCGGAACCGTGTTCGATCTCCACGGCGAAACCACCGTCGGTCGCGCACCGGGTTGCGGGGTAGTTATTGACGATCAGAGAGTTTCGAAGCTCCACGCTCGTTTGTATCCCAGCGGCGGCCGGTGGGCGGTCGAAGATCTCGGCTCTACCAACGGAACTCTTCTCAACGACGGCGTGGTCGATCGTCCTCGTACGGCGGGACCGGGCGATCGTGTCCAGGTTGGCGAACACGTCTTGGAGCTCCTGTGACCAAGTTTGCTGTCGGGGGAGCGACCGACGTCGGCCGGGTGCGCCGGTCCAACCAGGACCAATTCCTTGTTGAGGACTCGCTGTTTGTGGTCGCCGACGGCATGGGCGGTCATAGCGGCGGCGAGATCGCCTCGGAGATCGCCGTCACCAGCCTGAGCGAGCGTCCGGTGGTGGCGTCGATCGACGCACTCATCGAAGAAGTTCAACGGGCCAATCACAACATAGTGATGCGGGCCCGAGACGAGCCCGGGCTGAGGGGCATGGGCACCACCGTTGTTGTGATGGCCGACTTGCACCGAGTTGGACCCAACCGAATTGGTATTGCCAACGTTGGCGACAGCCGGATTTATCGCCTCACGGCCCAAGGGCTTCATCAACATACCGAAGACCACAGCCTGGTCGAGGCGTTGGTGCGCGATGGCCGGCTGAGCCGTTCTGAAGCGGCTGTTCATCCCCAACGCAATATCGTGACGCGGGCTTTGGGGATTGACGAAAAGGTGCTGGTCGACGCTTGGGAGCTGGTGCCGGTGGTTGGCGACCGCTACTTGTTGTGTAGCGATGGTTTGTTCGGCGAGGTGGGCGCGCCAGACATCCACGACGTGCTCCGCGAGGTCGAGTCGCCGCAGGGTGCGGCCCAGGAACTCGTCGACCGGGCTTGTGCCGCCGGTGGTCGCGACAACGTCACGGTTGTGGTCATCGACGTGATCGGCGCCGATTCGGTTGATGACATGCCGTCAGATCGGGTTACCAGTACTCGCAAAGCGCTGCCAGAAGGGGTGCTGAGCGCCCGCCCATTGCCCACTCGCGACGACCTTGATCGAGGCGGTGATCCGCACCCCGAGGAAATCAGCCGTCGATCGACCGACGGGCGACCAGTTCTCACTTGGCGACTCGGCGTCTTCGTAATAGCGGTGTTCCTAATTCTTTCCGTCGTGTTCGCCGGCACCGCGGTGTATGCCCGATCGAGCTACTTCGTGGCCGAGGGTGACGGCCAGGTTGTCATCTACCGGGGCCGCCCCAACGGCGTGTTGTGGTTTGATCCCACCGTCGAGGTGGTCACCGACATTTCGCTCGGAGAAGTCGTCGACCTCGACGAGATCGATCAGGACGCTCTTCGCCAGGGTCGGGTCTTCGACACCCTCGACGAGGCCACGACCTATGTCAGCCTGCTGAACGTGCAACTAGCGTCGTCGCCGTGATTTCTATTCGGCGGCGGCCAAAGCAGCCGGAAAGTTCGGCGCTGCTTGCCCTCAAACCTCGAAGGGTCGAAGCCGGCATTCTTGTCATGGTTGGCTTGGTTGTGGTGGTGGCTTACGGGCTGGCCAGCTTTGGCACATCCGACGCCATCCCCGCGAATCTTGGCCCATTTCTCTTGTGGATGTTCGGACTCGGATTTGTGGCTCACGTTGCGATTCGCC
>Ga0209992_10002379_pt1 | contig 17361 bp, 11 predicted proteins | sample 2SBtaG_2_FD_182564 | JGI IMG/M metagenome (GOLD analysis project Ga0209992, IMG submission 182564) | Deep subsurface microbial communities from Kolumbo volcano to uncover new lineages of life (NeLLi) - 2SBTROV12_ACTIVE470 metaG (SPAdes)... | ecosystem: Environmental > Aquatic > Marine >... | reverse complement strand
CGAGGGCGGCCCAAAGGAAGTCGGGGCCGCGAATCCCTGCGTCCCAGAAACGACGAAGCTTCTCTTCGATGTTGTCCTTGATCGAGGCGAATACTTCTCTATCAAAGGCATAATCGGCCATAGGGTCGCGCTTCTTCAGCACCAGCCAGATCGATGTAGAGAGAAAAGCTCGTATTCCAGCGGACACCTTGGTGGCACTTTCAGTTCGAATTGGCCAGGCAGCGGTAGTCTGAAATCCTGCACGAACTAAGGCGGACACCAAGGTCTCCCAAGCATCTGGGTTTTTGTGTGCAAAAACTACAACAAGACGGCCATCATCTTCTAGAGCGTCATGTAAATTACTGAATGCTTGAGCCATGCCATCTTCGTAAGCTTTTTTTGAGGCGTTACGATCTTTTCCGTGCCTATTTGCATCATCAATTAGCTCTCTTTCACCAGAGTCAGCATCCCACTTAGGTGTCAATGCGTTTTGGAAAACCTTTCTAAATTGTGGGTTTAAATCAGAACAAATCGCTTGTATCATCATATAGAAAAAATCAAGAGTGTCAGAATAAGGGATTTGGTCATAATATGGTGGATCTGTGATGATTAACTGATATTTTTTCTTTTCAGTAATATCTAATACAGACTTTCTATTGATATTTGGGGTTGAAGTGAATGCGCATGAGTGAATCAATGAATTTACTAATTTCGATATCGTACCGTTAAATTTTTGAATTGAACCGGTGGAGTTGGAGGTTGGAAAACTCTCTGCATACGACCACCTAATTGGCAGAGCATATGTTTCGTAGGTTGGTTTAATCGAACCATCTGTAGGGTTCCATTTTGATATGACAGTATTTCTTTCAGTTGCAAGATTAGTCATACAAGTAAGATATGTAGTGATCGCTTCAACCCAAATATCGGGATAATTTAATTCACGCATCTTACGAGTAGCCTCTCTCACTTTATTCATCAAACAATGAACTGTCCAATACTGTCGTTCATTAAAAATATCTTTCCACATGTTCATACCATATGAACCGACTGAAAACGCACGCGATGCACCCTGTCCTATTTTCGGTACCGGTTGAGTAAATAGGGCGACCTCCTTTTCTAATTCCAACTCTGGGAAGTCTTCATTTTCAAACCCTACAAGTGTATTATCACATTCTTTTGGTGACCGGTATTTTCTCAACCCTTCATGGTTCTCGGCTATGGCAATTAATTCATGGCCTAATCCATTTTCTTTCGCATGCCTAGAAATTTCTTTTGATGTTACTGATATAAAATGACAAAATGGGCATGTAATCTTATTTCCTGTTTTAAATGACAGTTTTTTATGCCCTGCAACATCATCACCGTGATTTTTACAAAGAACTTTCCACATAATTTTCTTATTTTCCTTGTCAATGATAGGTTCCACTGCAGCGATAATTTTCCCTCCTCTTTTTTGAAGAATGGAACCGTTGAGAATTGGAACTCTTCCTCTACAGTTGTCGCAAATAAATGTGCGACACCAGATGTAGGCAATTGGTGTAATATTTTCAGAGCATTGATATTTTGAGCGGAGTTCTTGATCACACTGGCTGGCTAACCAAGTGCCCCAAGCAGCAACATGTTCTCCAAGATTGAAGGTGACTTTACTCGTGTTTGAATTCATGTCATCAAGAGTGGTTTGGACTGTATTTTCAGTAGAACCGCCAGCTGCGACATAGCAATCAGGGTCATTTTTGAGTATGTCTGGTAAAGGTAATTCGTCTAGCCCAATCTTCGATGGATAATACATTGTCGCCATTTGCACGAACCATGAAACTGGGTTAAGATCACTAGAGTCCACCTGGCCACCTAGCCTAAGTGCTTCAAAAGGAATAGAGCCTCCACCCGCAAACGGGTCAAGAATGTTCCATGGGACTTCTTGCTTTATCAATTCCCTTGCATTAAGTAATTCCTTTGAACTACCTGTTTCTTTACTTAATAGAGTCCCAATCATTTCTCGCATCTTTATGCGTTCCTCTCTATTTCCAGGATCTTTTAACAGAGTAGAAATAATTGCTGCACGACAGGCCCCCAATGGCCTACGTGCAGGGTATCTATGTAAAATACGAAGAGTGCCTTTTGCAGCACCACCACTTTCATTTGATGCAATACCTGCGGCCCTTAATGGAAATCCCTCAGTTTCGATAAGTCTTGTATCATCAGTCATGAAATCGCCTCCGCTGCATTCTTGATCTGTTGAGCATCGAATCTCACTGCACTCACCTCTGGGTCGAAGAGACAACCTGCCGGGTCACGCACAACATGTCCGTTCGGGGTCTCACTCGCACAGTCGAATACCACATACAAGTAGTAACCTTGTCGTTCATTGATGGCACGTGCCCATTCGTTCGCTGAGAGTTGTACGATTCCTTCCTTTGCTCGTCCCTTGACCTCGATGGCTCTGCGCTCGCCGTCCGGCCTGATTGATAGCAAGTCGAATCCAGGGTGGGGGTTGAGTCCCGCTGCTGTGGCTTTCTCAGCGGTAGTGACATCGATGACTTGAGCACCATGCAGCCGCTCGAAGCGTTCGGACCATTCCATCGCCACCTGTTCTACTGCATCATCTCGTGTCATGCCTTCATTGATGGATGAAGGCGGTACGAGAAGGACTGTGCCAACTGCAGCGATGTCGTCCAGTTCGATCAAAAGTGGCTCTTGGTCGAGTTCGGCAAGACGCTGACGTCTATGTGTCTCTATGTTGCGCTGCTCGTTGCGAATCTTGGCTAGGCTGAGTTCAAGGTTCTTGGTTGGCTTATCCCTCGCTTTCTTGCGCAATTTGTTGCGCCGCTCTGCGAGTTCTGCTTCTCTGCGTTTCAATCCGGTGCGAACTCGGGTTCTGAGTTTGTCATTCCGTTCTCGAACGGCATTTACCGTCTGTTGCAAGGACAAGACTGCATGAACTTCTCTGGAATAACTTGAGGCGCGGCTGATGAGGTCATCGGCTCTACGAGTCATCGAGATGGCTGAGTCTGGAATCTCCGGGCAACTGGCGAGTTCGAGCAGGATACTGGAGTCCTCGACCTTGCAATGACCATCGTAATCCACTGAGATTGCAATGAGTCGTTCGTCGAGTGTGATCTCCTTCTTGAGGGCGGGAAGGGTCGGGTCAGCTCTGCGAACGACCCGCATGCGAAGGAATGTGAGCATTCGAGGTTCGTTAACCGCTTCAGTCACGAAACAAGTGCCTCGTTTCATGTCATTCTCACAGAGCATCTGGGTCTGGCTCAGGAGCCGGTCGAATGCAGCCTCCCCTGGGTGCAGGAAGATGATTTGACTACCAAGAGTGGGGCGCTCAACAGTCATCTCAGTATTCCAAGCACTAGGATATCCTGAGAACACCTCTTCAAGGCAGGCCTGGGCTTGAAGATCATTGGCTGAGAGGCTGAATTTCGCAGTCGCATCACCTTGAATCTGCATATTGAGAATGGGAGTGGCCCTTCGAACGAAGTTTGCTACATAACCAGGCAACATCCTACGGAGGATTTGCGTGTCCTCTCGCTGACGGATGTCTTCTACTCGCTCGCGAACTGAAGAGGATTCCCCTTGAGCAGCCTCATGGTCGTTGAGGCGACGCTCGACATCACCTGCTTCTATATCCTCGACCTCTGCCTTGAGCTCATCCTCTGACTTTGTACCGGACAACATCTGCCGCAGCCAGCGGCTTGGACTGATATCGAGAACCTCACCGACCGAGTCGAATACCTTGTCGCGACCGAGATCCTTACGGATCTGCTCGATCTTGGCGAGCAGGGTCTGCATCACCCTTCCCTCGCGCGTGTCATTGGCCAGCAGATTCAGGATATACACCTCGTCCCTCTTCTGACCATATCGATGTATGCGCCCCATCCTCTGTTCGAGACGGGCCGGATTCCATGGAAGATCGTAATTCACCATTATCCAACAGAATTGAAGGTTGATTCCCTCACCTGCTGCATCCGTGGCGATGAGGAAGCGAGCACCACCCTCTTCTGTGGGTTTGCGGAAGAAATCAGCTTGGACATCTCGTTCTGACAGTCCGGTCGCACGGCTTGGTTGAGCGTTAAGACCGCCATGAATCTGAGCGATCTGGCCTGCATAACCACGTTTTGAAAGTCGCTTGATGATATAGTCCAGAGTGTCTTTATGCTCAGTGAAGATGAGAACTTTCTCGTCGGCGAGATCACCCTCGAGCAGTTCCATCATTCGATCGAACTTCGATTCGAGCTGCGTATCGAGTGTCGCTTGAGATAGTTCAGTGAGTCGTTCAAGTTCAGTTAGTTCAGTCTCAAGATCCTCAAGGGTGGCTGCTGCGGTCCAACCGACTGCATCATCGTCATTCAGATAGGAATCGTCATCATCTGGAGCGATAGTCTCAGAAGGGTCATCTGAGAACTCATCGAAGGTGGTCTGGTCGTATTGCAGGCTCCGTACTCGTTGACGCTGCTCGTTTCGATGAAATATCAGTGCTTCCAGTCCCTCCTCCTTGACGAGTTGGATGTAATGCTCGATACGCTTCGACCTATTGTTCAAGGAACAATGTAGGGCGGCCGTAGATGATGCCATTCTGCGTTGAAACACACTGAGGGCAAGTTGGGTGGCTGAGGAATCCAAGGGATCGGCGAGATTGTACTGATTGTTCAGATACTCGGTCATCTCGTTGTAGAGTAACCGCTCGTTCGCATCACCCGTATCATCGAGGTTGAATCCGAAGGTGTTGGTGCGGCGGGGGGGATAGATGGGGATACCGTCCTGGTTGACCATTTCCTCCTTTGTACGCCGAATGAAATGTGCACGCCTTGCCTCCATGCCCAAGTCATCGAAAGCCTGCTTGGTACAGAATGATTCAGGGTCGAGAAGTCTCCACAGGTACCAGTACGGAATGTCCTTACCCATGTGAGGTGTTGCGGTGAGAAGGAGGACGTTCTCCGCCTTCCAGTTCAACCTCCAATCACGGTCAGCGTCCTTGGCACCACAAATGGCCTCTGCCATTCGGTATCGATCGGTCTTGCGTGGAGTTCCATCTGATTCGATTCGAGCAGCGAGCTTGTGAGCCTCATCGAAGACTACGAGGTCGTAGGGCTGTAGAGCATGATCTCTCAGGTGTTTGAAGATGTGAGGTTGTCTCAGTGTGTCGAGGCTGATGATCGCCTGGCTCATCTCCTCCTTCAGGAATGCATTTCCTGAATGGAAATCGCTGCTCCGTAGAATCTCGAAGTCGAGGGAGAAGAACTTCCTCAATTCACGCTGCCAGTTAGTGACAAGACCTGCCGGTGGAACAATGAGAATACGGTCGAATTGGCGGCGGCTGAGTTTCTCAACGATGTAGAGTCCCGTCATGATGGTCTTGCCTGCGCCAGCATCATCGGCGAGCAAGAATCGAAGCGGATGTTGAGTCATCATGTGCTCATAGACGGCGATGTCCTGGTGGGGGAGTGGGTCGACGAGGGAGGATTCCTTGGCGAATGTCGGGTTGACCTGGTGAGAGGCTGCGAGCCGTTGGGCTTCCAAATATGCCCAGCAACGCTCGGAGTCCGCCAGAAAATCTCGAGTTACAAGATTTCCATCTGTCGGAGATTGGGCTCTTGCCCATTCCTCACTCTCGGTCAGCCACTTGAGGCCCTTCTTCTCAGCGAGCTCGATTCGACGCCAATATGATGGCTGAGGGGTGGACTTGGCCTGTTCCCAGCGACTTACTGTAACCTGCGTGACTCCGAGCCTGTCGGCCAGCTCGATCTGCCGCAGCCCATACTGCGTGCGAATCGACTTGATGCGGCGGGCCGCATCTTTGGGCACATCTGCTGGCATGCAAATACCCGTATAACATCTGTTATATCAACCCTTCACCGGGCGAATTCCGGGCCGAATCATAGATTCGTGATAATAGAGAGCATTGAGTGAAGTGAAATCTCCGAGCACCACAAGTAGCAGATAGTTGCGAACATCTGTTGAACCAGAACGCTGTCGCAGATACGATGTCGGCGGTTGTTGCGAAGGTCCTGATTCATTCCCAAGGGAAATCAGAAGGCGCACTGCGAGAGGCAATCGACCATTACAGGCCCGCGATGGTGTTCCTCATCAGCAACCCCGAGACCAATGCGGCGAAGATGAAGACATGGGTCGATGAAGGAAATTCAATCGTCGGCAAGTGGTCTGGAGAGGTTGAGTATTGTGAGGTCATCGATATCGAACCATTCAGCGAAGATTCAGTGCTTCAAATGGTTCTAGCAGTTCAAGAGGCGAAAGCAAAGGCAGCAGCTCATGCCGATGGAAGAACCCTCAAATTCTTCGCAGGTGTTTCTGGTGGAACGAAACTCATGGTAATCGGGATGGCTCTTGCCGCAATTCAGGGCGATCTGACAACTTATTATGTTGACAAACCAGTAGTTTCTGACCGACCATCCGGTGAATATCTGTTTGAAATCACATTCATGAATCGGTTGATGAACTCCATCAATTGGATCAACAGTGATAAGCGTCATCTTGAGAATCTCAAATACCTGCAGGTAATCTACAACAGAGAGCTGGTTGGCTTGGAATCGACATCGCTGAAAATGGATCGCACCAAGATTGATAGTGAATTATCCGAAGAGGAGAAGAATCTCACAATCCTAAGAGTTGACCGCACCATCACTCGCCAACTGATTCTATTAGAATCAAAGGGTTGGGTGTCATCTGAAGGGAAGAATCCAAGGTTCTGGTCGCTCGAAGCCCTAGGTCGCTTCATCCTGAGTGTATATGGGAATCAGAGTGACGAAAATGATTCGACATGACTTATGTCGGATAGGCCCAATCCGACACTAGTTCGTGGCTGAACTATGGCTATTCGTGTCGGATGTAGTTGGGTAAGACTTGACGCTTTAGTATTGCACATCGTACAAGGAGATGGTATGGCACAAGAAACCATACACCCAACGAACCATGCGATCAACCGATTCGAGGAGCGCGTTCTACCTCTCCTCCCAGATGATACACGCACACGAATGAATGACAAGAAGAAGATCAAGCAACGGCTCTACGGATTGGCACGCCGGGCTGATATCTCAGCAGAAGGAAGTAGGATGCTTCACATCCAGGCATTCTTGACCATCCAGGATTATCCTCCAATCCCTCTCACACTGGTGATCGACCCTGTCAAGAAAACTCTCGTCACACTCTACATCTCATCTGGCTGGGTGATGGACGACTCCAACGGTCGGACTGTTTGGCGGTGGTGCGCATGAGCATCCTGCCTCCTGCCGTCAACTGGCATTTCTGGCCTTGGTGCAACTACGGCTGCAAGTTCTGCTTTGCCCGCTTTGAGGACATTCCCCGGATGGACCGACTGCCAAAGGAAGTCGCCATCACGGTACCGGAGATGCTGGCTGAAGCCGGAGCTGACAAAATCACCTTCGTAGGTGGTGAGCCGACGCTCTGCCCCTATCTGGGAGATCTCCTTGCAGCATCGAAGGATGTTGGATTGACTACCTGCATCGTATCCAATGCGACTGGACTGACTGAGGAGTTCCTCGATGAGTGGGGTCATCTGATCGACTGGATAGGGCTATCCATCGATGCATCAACCGACGAAATCCATATCGATATCGGGCGTGGAATGCGCGGAGACCTCGCTCGCTCTCGCAGCCACCATATCGAGCTGGCCAAGGATGCCTGGCAGCGTTGTCGCAGTCGTGGCATTCGCATGAAACTCAACACTGTGGTTTGCAAGCCAAACCTCGATGATGACATGACCGCGCTGGTACTGGAACTGAAGCCAGAGCGCTGGAAGATCTTTGAAGTCCTTCCTGTCGAAGGCCAGAACGATGGCGAGGTCGACGAATTACTACTCGTAACTGGTGAATTTGAGACTTGGATTGAACGCCATGCATGGGTGGCCGATGAGGGTATTCAATTCGTGCCTGAGTCCAATGACCTCATGCGCGGCTCATATGCAATGATGGATGCTCTCGGACGGTTCTACACAAATGTTGACGGCGGCCATTCCTATGGCCCATCAATCCTTGATGTTGGAGTCAAACAAGCATGGAAAGAGAACAGTTTCCTTGAGGAACGGTTCATAGATCGTGGAGGGGTTTACGAATGGGGTTCAAGAACCACATCTCTACCTATGGCAACCAACCAGGAGGTGGATCGATGAAGTCAAGTCAGATCATCGCTCTATCTGGACCACGCTGCTGTGGTAAGAGTACCATCGCCAATCATCTAGTCACCAATCATGGCTACACTCGGATCGCATTTGCAGATGCACTGCGACAGATTGCAGAGTGTGGGGGGGCCGCTCTTGAGAAGGACCGTCTTTACCTTGCACACCTAGGAGAGCAATTGCGGATACTCCTACCAGACTTCTTACTCCAAGTGGTTCAGAACCGTTTACAGTCAATTGAAGGCCCTGTGGTCATAGAGGATGTTCGATTTTCCTCTGAGTTGGAGTTATGTCGCGCTATCGGAGCGATGACAGTTCGTCTAGAAATTCCCGTTGAAACTCAACTTGATCGCCTAGCCTCTCGTGATGGCAAGACCGGCCGAGATGCTGAGCAGTTGATTGACTGCATGGATGAGCAGGCACTATCGAATTCAACCTTCTGGGATTACCAGATGCCTGCAATCGGAGACTTTGTTGAACTTGCTGGCGAATTGCACCTCAAGTCTTTGAACAGGGAGCGAAGTAGGGAAAGAGTTCATCCGTTCACAAGCCAACCGGTCGCATGTCGGGGGTGGATGCATGAGTGATGATGGATTCAACCTTGGCTTTGCAGATGACCATGATGATTGGGGAAAGAAGGTAAATCCAGACAATCTGAACACATTGAGATGCCTCAATGCACATCTTTCCGCTGAAGAAGACTACTACCGTGACCCCAGAAGAAGGCCACGTTTCACATTCTATGCAGTGGACGAGAAACTACCACCTGATGCCTTCAGCCTCGAGAGGGAATTGACATCACATGACATTCGGCCTGATGATTTGAAGAAACTCAGTTCAAATGGAATCAAGACCGTCGGTCATGTACGAAAACAAGGTGTTGATTCTCTCGTCACATCTTTGAGTCTGCACTCCAGCATGAGGTACGCTTTGAAGAACATCTTGGACCATCTCCCTCAACCTCAAGCGTGGGCTAGAATTACTCAAAACCATGCTGCCGATTCATTCCGAATTCGTCTCAACAAGAATGAGGTTGATCGGATGCCTCCGCGCTGGGCGGAAGGTAATTTCCAAATCGAGATTGAGGAATTGGAACGGAAGGTGGAAAGAAAAGGGAAGCAACCGAAGGTGTACGCCTTCAGAGTTCGAGTGGCGACCTTTGATGCTGACTCCGCATTAATGACGCTCCGGCCAGATCAATGGAAACCGAATCAGGAGAAGGATTGGTCCAAGTTGTTGGATGGAGCTGTGAGAAGAAACAACAAACCACCACTACACTTCAGAGAAGCTGCTGATGATTACAACACCTTCAGGAAGAGTCAGGCTGTCGGAGTTCTGATTCATGAAGCAACTGATCAAGCCAAGAGCCTAGCCCACACGATTCGCGATGCGAATAAATTACCTTCATATGGACAATCCGTGAACGGAGAGCAATTATTCAATCCTGGATTGAATCTCAAATCGAGGATGAACAATAGGGATAGAGTAGGAGTTGAGACACAGAGAAAAGCAGTTTCAACCGGACTCTCATGCCCGGACATCTCTCTGATTCGGGGTCCACCCGGAACTGGGAAAACGACAGTCATTTGCGAGATCGTTCAACAACTCGCAGTTGAACGAGCATTGAGGGTTCTCATGGTCGCACCAACTCATGTTGCGGTAGATAATGTTCTTGAGAGAATCGGTTTGGTCGATGGCCCCAATTTCCTCCCGGGGGTATATCCTCTCCGCCACGCAAGCAACAGCCGTGCAGTCGCATCACATCTACGGATGTTCACATGGGACGAACTAAGCACTGGGCTGCGAAACCGCTTGGGGGATACTCTCGAAGCGGGTCTTTCAAAGGCTAGTGGATCCGATTCAATATCTCGGATTCAGAACGACTGGTTGGTTCAGTTACGAAAATCTGTGAAAGGTCGCGATGACGAGGGTGAGGAGCGCCAGGATATCATCGGTCATATGCTCAAGCACAATGTGAATCTGGTTTGTGCAACCACCATCGGAATATCGACTGGAGGGTACTTTGAAGCCGAAGGAATCCCATTTGATATTGCTATCATTGATGAGGCATCGAAGGCTACGTTGGGTGAATTCCTAGTTCCTGGAATCAGAGCGAAGCGATGGCTTCTCGTCGGTGATGAAAAGCAGCTTAGTCCGCATGTCGATCAATCAAAGATTGACTTCATCCTTGCTCGCATAATCTGGAAACACTTCATCTGGGCACAAAACGGCAAGGGGAACGAGGGCGAAAAGAGGGGTGGGAAGAATACTTGGATTGCTCCTCTAACAAAGCCTGACAAGAAGCACATCAAGGGCAGTCACATTCGAGACGGTGTGTCGGTCTCGAAAGATGGAAACGAACTGTCCGGATTCTTTGCGATGAGTCCGGATGTCCAATCAATGTTCGAGAAATGTGCTGAGAGTGTTCGTATAGATCTTGAACAGTGGTTCGAGCATCGAATGTCGAACAATGAGACACTAAGACGTCAGCACCAATGGAGAATCTACAGCACAGTGTTGAATCTCCGTGCTGAACTTGAAGATAAGTGGTCAGAGATGATGTACAAGTCCTCGATCAGAAAATGGGAGCAAGCTAAACAGAAGATAGATGATAATTTCATTCGCGACATCTCTAATTGGGAACGGCAATGCAGTTCATCGAAGACCAAGCATGAAAGAGAGTTGATCGCACACAAAGAGAGTTTAGCAGAGATAAGAGCACATCCTGCCAAATTAAAGGACGCTGAACAGAATTTCGCTACAAAGGAGAAATCCCGAAAACGAGATCATGCTGAGAAGACCCAGAAGTATGAATCAACATTACAAGCCTGGGAAGACGCGGGAAAAAGTACACGCGGGCAGAAACCCAAGAAACCTACGAACTTCAAGGAAGGTAAATTCCAACCACCAAAGATGCCGAAGGAGAAGCCAAACCCTGGTCGATATCAGAAGCCCAAAAAGCCTGAAAAGGAGAAATACCCCGATAAGCCTACTAAGCGTCCTAGATCATGGCGCAGACCACCAAGAGACCGCCCTAAAGTAGCTCAGATGCGGATTAACGGAAAGTGGATCAATTCGATGTGGGACCGAGAAAAAAGAAAGGATGTTCCACTTCCAGACCGATGGGACCCTCGCAGTCCAGCACCCCACACGTCTGGAGCCATCAGACCCTGGTGTTATGATGAGAAGCGTTCAGACAACTTGGACAGATTATGGCAAGACCTCGTAATGGTAGCGGACTTTGAATACAACAGTGGGTTCGAACTGCTGGCGGATCGACTTTCAAAGAACACAAGGCAAGACAGGATTGTAACCTTGAATGTTCAACATCGAATGCATCCGAAGATTGCAGAGTTCAACAGTTCGGTAGTCTATGGTAACGAGTATCACAGTGGCTCAAGGATGGTTGACCGAGGAGTGCCGATGAAATTGCTCGGCACACCTCTCAAGAAGGATGACAGTCTGGTTCTACTAGACACATCGCTATTTGGGAAAGAAGCGATGGAGCAGTTGGATCATGGAAGGCCAGGACAATATGTCAATGTCGCAGAAGCAAAGGTCATCGTCGAAGCAATCGATGATATTGCCCGTGATCTTGCATCAATTCCTCATCCGGATGAGAGGTATTGGGAAATCGCAATCATTTCATTCTACAAAGCCCAAGCACACGCAATTCAAAGAGCGCTCCGAGTTAGTGATGTCGTAGAATCATCCGGATGGAAGTTCGTTGATAAGAAGACTAAATCCGTTCGGATAGAAGTCAATGTCGTAGACCGTTTTCAAGGTCGTGAAGCAGATGTGGTAGTTCTCCCAATGACTCGGGCGAATGACCGCGGTAGTCTTGGATTCATGACCGTCTTGAACCGAATCAATGTCGCCACCTCTAGAGCTCGTCACCGTTTGATTCTGGTAGCGAATACAAGAAAATTGGAGGAAATGGGGGCGAAATATGATGCTCGTAATGCTGACGATGATGTCGAACTAAGTATGGCCGAAAATACCGCACCTCAGAACTTCGTCTCCCAACTGATCAGCCATGTAAAACAGCACGGGCGATCAATGCAAATTGAACCAGGTGATTTGAGGAATGATTGGAGAGGCATCCAACTCGTGCGCAAACCTAGGCACCAAAAAGGAGGTCGAAGGAGATGAGCAAAGACCCGAGAGTGACAAGACCAAACCTAACGAATCGTCTGATTCAATCTGGAGCATGGGGACTCCACACCACACCTGCAAATGTCATCAAGGTAAAATTCACGAACTTGAGATGTAGGGAAGCTGGTGTAAAGGAAGATCCTCTTCTCGTTCACGCTACAAGATTGGCGAATGAGCTTGAAGCGATATCTGCAAAGGATGTTCAGCAGGTGTTCGGCCTCCCCCTCAATCTTTCAAGGAAACTTCTCGAGATGCTTCTTTATCGTGATTTGATTGAAGAATCAAACAAGAGGAAATCTCGTCTATCTGGTAGGAAGGAAGGATTCTTGTTTGAAGTGGATCCAAATGAAGAGAAACGGCACAGAAAGGACCCTCTTTTCGATCAGTTGTTCGAATTGACCGAAGCAGGTAAACTCGCGTCGGATGAGGGGGAGATTCGACCGGTTGTGTCCCTAAACAAAACGATGTACATGATTGAAGAAACCGGTGAATTTCTACCGCTGAATGCAATCTTTGACGATTCAAAGAATTGGAAGAAAGTGTCTTGGAAGAAAACACGAAAACCTTCAATTGCAGTAGTATCGAATTGGTTCGTCGGTGAAGAGAGAAAACTCAGAAGAGTGGATGACACTATCGAAGGAGTCTCAATCACTGAAACGAGTCGTAAAGATGACTACGGACAGGAGATGAAGGTATGGAAGCCGACTGCAATCAGTTCATTTGAGAGAGCAGTAGTTCCTGGAATTTGGATTAGTCGGACCCTAGTAGGAGCTCCTGCTGTGAACCTGAAGAGTGTAATACAGGATGGCAGTTCACTCGTCACCTCGATGGGGGTTAAGCCAATATCTCTTAGTTCCAAATTATCTGGCAGTCTCGGTACGGTCAACATACGAGGTGAGACATCGAAACCAAGAGTTCACAAGAATATGTTATCGGTAGAGGTGTCAAACCATTCTGACCGAGATCTGCCTAACAAATCCCCACCAGAGCCACATCGGGGATTATTTGACATCGGCGATGAAGAGAGATTAGAAGCCTTTGTCAGGCCAATTCCGACCCTAAAGAAAATTGAATCATGGATTGAAGATGCTATTGATGCAGCGATGAGAAAGTTACCAGATGGCTCGCTCGGTCGTTCGGGAGTTGAGGCAGAACTCATTCATTTGCGAAATGCGACAGCTGAACTATGGCTGGACGAAGAGAACCTGCCTCAGAAATGGATTGCCAACCTCCAGTTGCAATTGGAATCAATCAATCTTGACATGGTTTTGCAACGATATAGGTCGATAGGAGAATGGGAATTACAATACAGAATCGATGAATCGGAGGTGTTCATCCATGCCAATTGAAGTGATTGAACTCTCGATCAGGAATGAGCCCTTGAACGATGTACTTACTTGGTTGCCCCGGGATTCCAAGGGTGAACATTACTCCGAGTTGAACGGGGTTGATGGGTTAGAACATCTTATCTGCACCCATCCAAAAAATTTCGCTATTCTGAATGCAATGGTTGAGATGATTGAAAATGCGAACGAGAGGATTTTCCTTTGCAACTGGATGCTTTCGCATAAGAAAATTGAATCGGCACTGGTCAAAGCGGCTAGCCGGTTGAATGGCCGAGTGCATGTGCTCACCACATTGGAGACAAGTGTCCACAGTAGATATTCAGGAGATGAGGAAGCGCTCAATGATCTGAGTAGACTGCAAGAACTCGCTGGTGCAGGCGTATACATACGACTTCATTCAGAAGCCCATGCTAAATTCATGATTGCTGATGATGAACTATTGATTACCTCAGCAAACATCAGAGAAACCTCACTCGAAACCAACATCGAAACTGGAATACGCGTAAGTGATACACCTACAGTTCATTCATTCCATGCCTTCTTCTCCCATCTATGGCTGCAGGAGGCGAAACAACATATTCGACCGAGTAAACATGACCCTCGACTTGGAAATCCATGGTCAAACTCAAGAGCTGAGCCACCCGAAAGCGAAGCACGCGCATCTTGGACACTCGGAAACCGCAGGATGAGTCTGGTAAAAGCCATGCTAGACATCATCAAATCTGCAAAGGATAGTTTACGTCTCTCGACATACGCACTTTCAAGTTTAGAATCTGGCGTAGGAAACCAAGTTCTTCAGGAGTTGGTGAAGGCGAGTAATAAGGGGGTATCCATTTCTATTCTCTACCATGCTACTTCAACGGCGGTTGGCAGACCTCCTCGACAGCACGAAAAGTTCGGATTCAACATACTGGCGAACTGCTCAAATGTAGTGATGGTCGGCCATCCTCATCTACATGCCAAGCATCTCATTGCAGATTCAGTGAATGGACTTCTGTTCACCGCGAACCTTGATGGTAGCCATGGTCTAAATTCGGGAATAGAAGTTGGAGTGAATCTAACTCCTGAATCGTGTAAGCAACTCTCTACCTGGCATGATGATCTTCTCAACTCGTTCCCACTTGAATTGGTTAAATCGCCCACTCCAACCGAATTGGAAAGCCGAGGAGGGACAAAATTGGTTATCCTTCCAACGGCTACGATATTCACCAACACGAAGTCATTCGATCGAATGAAGGAATCATTCAAGGGAATGGAATTGAATCCAACGATTCTAAGTGGAAAGACAGATCGCTGGATCGAACCTGAGACGAAGCGTGACAAGAAGCGTGCTAAACCGTATGAAGCAAGGGTGAAAGCGCCTGTGTTGAAGGATGGATACATATCTCACACGGGAGTTCATCTTTCTCAAGAAGGTAAGCAGTATACAGCAAATGTAGCTCAGTTCAACGACAAGTCTCTACATCATGCACATCTGCAACCAGGTACCTACAAAATATCCCTCGGAAGGCCATTTACCAATGATGAGTTGCTCTCTATCATCGAGAGTCACCTGCCGGCCCCCGAGAATGGAATCGCATTGAAAGAAATCCTCGCGGACCTCAAGAACATAGTCTCGCAACCTAAACAGGAACTCTCATTTGAGTTGAGTATGAATGGCCTCAAGGACTATATTTCAAAGAACTCAAACAGGGGCCTCTTGCGTTCCAATCAACTACAGGGTGATATGCTATATCCTGTGTTAACCGAAGTAGAAGCGGCTGAACTATTGAAAGGAATGCTTGAGGAATCATCCTTTGAGGAAATGCAGGAGTTCATTGATAAATCCAAGAAACCTCATCAATTCGTGATATCCAAGAAGTTTGTGAAGAGACTGAAAGAGATTCTCAATCCTGAAGAAGATTGAACATCTAGCGAGTTCTCAACCAATGCCCAAACCTCGAAGCATGGAGCCATCTCTCCAACCGATTGCGCAACTGCGGTGCCACCCTAGCGAACTTCAATCTGCTGAGCAACAGCGACATCCGGTCCTGCTGCCCCTCGAATGACTCCCTGCCCTCGACCTTGCTGGTCACCCATTTGGCATCTGAGAGATCCTCTCGGAAGGAGGTGGTCGTGTGGTCCCATTTGATGTAGATCTCCCCGCTGTCGTTCATTATGAACACCTCATCCTCGCTGACATAACCCCAGGCGTGACGGCCATGTGTATCCGGGTCTCGGATCTCCAGCCGACTGTATCCGTGCTCCATCGGAGCATAGTTGACATCGCCTGCAGTCACCATGTCCGGCATGAACTCCTCATCGTCCCACAGGCCCTCGTAATCAATCTCATCTTCGTCCATACAAATCACTCCCAGAACACCTTACCGCTCTTCGTCCAGTTGTGGTCATCACAGAGCAGACACATATTCCACGGGTCTTGGGGACCCCCGAGGCGAAACGGAATCCAGCGGTGGTCGTAGTGCATCTGATCTGTGCGTATACATCTCGTACCATTGCTCGATCTGTGCGTACATTGACCACCATCTCGGTGCGCCACAGCAATCTTGACATCTTGAGGGATATGACGGCTGATCTTGGTGTTGAGGATGTTGCGCTGGACATAGCGACCGGTTGTCTTGATGACCGCATCATTCATTCCTGCTAGGATTGCCGCGGGTGTATCAGCTTCAAAGTCAATTAATGAGAAGATAGGAATCAGTGATTCGAACATCTTCAATCCCTGAGCGTTGCCTTTTCCAGCCGTCTTCAGGAATGCGTTGATTAGACCGGGCTGACTTTTGACGAACGAAGTGGCGGATTTTTGGACATCTGGCTCCCAGTCGGTGATTACATTGACATGCGGCTCAGGAATCCCATTGATGACCCTGACAGCCTCATTCCAGAGGAAGAACTCATTCTCAATTCGCTTGCTGCGAACTATGAGCCCCAGTGCGAGGCTCATCCGGTCGCACTTCTTCTGTTCAGGTAGGTGCACCACCTGCTGATACGAGGTCGCTGAATACGACCACCATTCATTGTGCGACAATGATGCGTGATAATTCCCAGATGTGATAGTGACACCTTGTGGATGAATACTGATATTCGCTCTCGCTACCGATGCCATCAGGCCCACCTCCTGTAGAAAGCACCCCTTTGGCCACCAGATGGCCAGTCATTGGCCGAACATCGGCCAGAGCGCAGTACATCGGTTTCACTGTCAAACCTACCCTCTACCCGAGTTCTATGGAGGTGAGAGACTTTCTTTTCGGCCAAATGTTGGCCGAGCATTGGCCGAACATCGGCCATCAGCATTGAAAATCACCTCCAAGGTAGGGCGAAAGCAAAACTCTCGCAGCTTCGATTTTACCTATCGCCAACAGCGCGTCAACCGCTTGGAGAGTGGCTACTGTGTGTTCATCCAGCGCAGGGGGCCGCTCACCCCAACGTCCACCTTGATTACAAACAATAAATGTCGAAGGACATTGGTCAACGAGATTTCGAGTTTGAACCCCCTCCGGGGGCGCGACGAGTTGCAAGCAACTCTAGCGTCCTCAACCTTCCTTCGCGAATGAATTGAAATGAGGGCTCAGTCCAGATTGAGGATTCACATCCCGCAGGTGAAAAATTATTCTTCAGTTGAATGAACTTTCACCAATTTGGTCAAGGATTCTCTCAAGTAATCTTAGAAGGCCTCTGAGAGTAACCTCACTAACACCTGCAACTGCACAGACATCTGCCTGA
>Ga0209992_10002377_pt1 | contig 17379 bp, 15 predicted proteins | sample 2SBtaG_2_FD_182564 | JGI IMG/M metagenome (GOLD analysis project Ga0209992, IMG submission 182564) | Deep subsurface microbial communities from Kolumbo volcano to uncover new lineages of life (NeLLi) - 2SBTROV12_ACTIVE470 metaG (SPAdes)... | ecosystem: Environmental > Aquatic > Marine >... | reverse complement strand
CGCCGTCGGCAGCGGCGCGGATGGCGTCGTTGATTTCGTCAATGGAAGTCTCGCGCTTGGCGGTAAACACCAGATCAACCACAGACACATTTGGTGTTGGCACGCGAATGGCCACGCCGTCCATTTTTCCTGCCAGTTCCGGCAGCACCAGACCAACCGCCTTGGCCGCACCGGTGGATGTGGGGATCATTGACAAACCGGCAGCGCGTGCCCGGTAGTAATCGCTGTGCATGGTGTCCAATGCGGGCTGATCACCGGTGTAAGAATGGATCGTCGTCATAAAGCCGTGGTCAATTCCAATGGCGTTGTTCAGCACGTAAGCGACCGGGGACAAACAGTTTGTGGTGCAGGATGCATTGGAAACCACCGTGTCATCCGCCGTTAGCGTGTCATTGTTCACGCCGTAAACGATCGTTTTGTCAGAGTTTGCGCCCGGTGCCGAAATCAACACCCGCTTAGAGCCATTTTCCAGATGCGCCGCCGCCTTGTCACGCGCTGTGAAAAAGCCGGTACATTCCAGCGCGATATCCACATCACCCCAGGGCAGTTTCGCAGGATCGCGTTCAGCCGTTACACTGATCGGGCCACGGCCCACGTCAATTGTGTTTCCATCAACCGTAACCGTTCCCGGAAAACGGCCATGAACGCTGTCAAACCGGATCAGGTGTGCGTTCATCTCGACAGGGCCCAGATCGTTGATCGCCACCACTTCTATGTCGGTGCGGCCACTTTCGATGATCCCGCGCAACACATTCCGCCCGATACGGCCAAACCCGTTAATTCCTACTTTGATCGCCATTAATGTTATCCCTTTTTGTTTTGTTTTCAGTTAGTTCAACAAGCCGCGAACGGCGGTTACGGTGGTCTTGGCGGTGATGCCAAAGTGCGGATAAAGGTCTTCGATTGGGGCCGATGCGCCAAAGCTGCTCATCCCCACAAAAGCGCCGTTTTCACCCAGATATTTTTCCCAGCCTGTCACAACACCCGCTTCGACGGCAACGCGCGGTGCGGTGCCCAAAACAGATTTGCGGTAATCGGCGTTCTGCTGGTCGAACAATTCAAAGCAGGGTGCCGAAACGACTGCCACCTTTACGCCGGACGCCGTCAGGGTCTCTGCCGCCTCAAGCGCAATTTCCACTTCCGATCCGGTGGCCATAATAGTCACATCACGCGCACCGTCGCAATCGCGAAGCACATACATGCCTCTGGCGGTCAGGTTTTCACTGGCGTCCGTTCGCACAGTTGGCAGGTTCTGCCGCGACAGGGCCAAAAGTGACGGCGTTGTATCTGAATTGACCGCCAACTCCCAGGCCTCGGCAGTTTCAACCGCGTCACAAGGGCGGAACACGTTCAGGTTTGGCATAACGCGCAGAGACGCCACATGTTCAACGGGCTGGTGCGTCGGGCCGTCTTCGCCCAGACCAATGCTGTCGTGACTCATCACATAGGTAACAGGAACGCCCATCAGGGCAGACAGGCGGATGGAACCGCGGCAGTAATCGGTAAAGGCCAGAAACGTGCCACCATAGGGGCGCAAGCCACCGTGCAGGTAGATACCGTTCATCGCGGCGGCCATGCCGTGCTCGCGAACACCATAGTAGATGTAAGAGCCGCCAAAAGGATCGTTGCCTTCACCAACAGTGCTCATTCCGCTGGTGCGGGTCAGGTTGGAACCGGTCAGATCGGCAGAGCCGCCAACCATGCTGGGCACTGCGCCGTTTACAATTTCCAAAGCCATTTGGCTGGCTTTACGCGTTGCGACTTTCGGTTTGTCTTCAACCAGTTGGGCACGGTATGCGGTCATTGCCTCCGCAAGGGCGGCGCGGTTGCTGCCGTCAAGTGCAGCACTAAAATCAGCACTTTTGGCGCTTGCTGCCAAACGGTCGCTCCAGGCCGCACTTGCCGCGGCACCACGCGAAGATGTTTGTTGCCAGTCCGCATAGATTGCGTCCGGGATTTCAAAAGCGCCGTGATCCCATCCCAGTTCCTTGCGCGTGGCGGCAACTTCATCGTCTCCAAGGGCTGCACCGTGAACACCGGACGTGCCTTGCTTGTTGGGCGCACCATAGCCAATTACTGTTTTACAGGCGATCATCGACGGGCGGGCGTCCGCTCGGGCAGCGGTAATCGCCGCCTCAACCGCGTCCGTGTCATGTCCGTCAACCGCCTGAACATGCCAGCCAGCAGCGGTAAACCGCGCGGCCTGATCGGTGGAGGTGGAAAGGTCGGTGCCACCGTCAATGGTGATTGCGTTATCGTCCCACATCACAATAAGCCTGCCAAGGCCAAGATGTCCGGCCAGATCAATTGCCTCGTGGCTGATGCCTTCCATCAGGCATCCATCTCCGGCAATCACATAAGTCCAGTGATCCACCAGATCATCGCCAAAGCGGGCGTTTTGCATCCGTTCAGCCAGCGCCATACCCACAGCATTTGACATTCCCTGCCCCAGCGGACCGGTGGTGGTTTCAATACCCGCAGCGTGACCATATTCCGGATGCCCAGCCGTGCGGTAACCCATCTGGCGGAAATTGCGGATTTGATCCATGTCCATATCAGCAAAGCCCAGCAAATGGTGCATGGAATACAGCAGCATCGAGCCGTGCCCTGCCGACAAAACAAACCGGTCACGATCCGGCCAGTTTGGATTGGCGGGATCAATGTTCATAAACTTGTTAAACAACACCGCCGCCACGTCAGCCATGCCCATTGGCATGCCGGGATGGCCGGAATTGGCAGCCTGTACCGCGTCCATAGACAGGGCGCGAACGGCGTTGGCCATTTGGCGAAGATCGGCAGGTTTAGTCATATGGTCGGCTCCTTAAGCGCGGCGGGCGTTTTCTTTGAGACGTAAGATCAGCGGCGTCAGGATCAGCTGCATGGCCAGATCCATTTTGCCGCCGGGGATAACGATCGAATTTGCGCGGCTCATCCAGCTGCCGTTGATCATCGACGTCAGATAAGGGAAATCTATGCCACGCGGGTTGGCAAAGCGGATGACCACAAGACTTTCGTCAGCCGTTGGAATGGAACGGGCAACAAACGGATTGGATGTGTCCACCACCGGCACGCGCTGAAAGTTGATGTCGGTGTTGGAAAACTGCGGCACGATACATTTCACATAAGCATCCATGCGGCGCAGCATCACATCGGTGACCGCTTCCGTAGAATACCCGCGTTCAGATTTGTCCCGATGCAGTTTTTGGATCCACTCCAGATTGATCACCGGCACCACGCCGATTTTCAGGTCGGCATTGTCGGCAATTTTGAACTGGTCGGTACTGACCGCCCCGTGCAAGCCTTCGTAAAACAGCATATCGGTGCCGTCTTCAAAATCCGCCCACTTGGTAAACTCCCCTGACGGCACGCCCGCAACTTTGGCCTCGGCATTATTGTGTACATAGGTGCGGGTTTTTCCGGCACCGGTTTCACCATAGGTTTTGAAAACGTTGGCAAGTTCGGCCAATTCGTTGGCTTCATAGCTGAAATGGCTGAAGGAATGATTGCCGGCGGCCAATCTGGTCTCATTTTCGACCTTCATGTCAGAGCGGTTATAACGGTGAAACGCATCGCCTACGATTGCCACAGATTTTATGCCTTCGCGGCGAAAAATCTGATCAAATGTGTTTTTGACCGTGGATGTACCGGCGCCGGATGAACCGGTTACTGAAATGACGGGATGTCTTTTGCTCATGGCTCTGTCTCCTCAGTCCCGGAACAAGCCGCGTTCGCGGAAGAGGGCTGATGTTTCGTTGTCCGGCAGATCGTGGTAGGTGGCGACGCGCGACACCTCGTCTGGCGTGCCAAAGACCAGCGGGGTGCGGGCGTGCAGGGTTTTGACCCGCTGCTCCAACAAGCGGTCGCTGCCGTCTGTTGCGGTGCCTCCCGCCTGCTCTACCAACATGGCAATCGGTGCGCATTCATAAACCATGCGCAGACGGCCGTCTTGATAGCCTTCGCGGGCATCGCCCGGATACAGGAATATACCGCCGCGACTTATGATCCGGTGAGCTTCCGCCACCAAAGAGGCCACCCAGCGCATGTTAGAGTTTTTACCACGCGGGCCGGTTTCGCCGGACAGGCAATCATCAATGTAGGCCCGGACGGGTTTGCCCCAGTGTCGGTAATTTGACGCATTGATGGCAAATTCAGAGGTTTCAGCCGGAACCTTCACCTTGTCGCTTACAAGTACAAACTCTCCGGATTCCCGATCCAAAATGAACGACAGGGTGCCGTTGCCAAATGTAACCATCAATCCGGTTTGTGGTCCGTATATAATATATCCCGCTGCCAACTGCTCGGTACCCGGGCGCAAAAAGCTGGCATTCGCGTCGTCCTTGGCCTCGAAAATCGAAAATATGGTGCCAATCGACACGTTCACGTCGATGTTGGACGACCCGTCCAAAGGGTCAATCGCCAACGCCAGATCGCCACTTTCGTTGGCGGCAGTAACCTCCTCGCGTTCTTCGGAACCAAACCACTTTACCTTGGTCTTAACGATCTCTTCAAAAAATGCCTCGTCGGCAATGATGTCCAGGGCCTTTTGTCCGTCGCCATCTGTATTGCGCCCAACTTCGGCACCCATCGCGCCCTCAAGCGCACCGCGGGCAATGGTGCGGGACAGGTCTTTGCCAACGGCGCAAAGTGCCAAAACAACATCGCCAACACCATCGGCAATATCGGTATTGGCGCTAAGATATCCGGTAAGAGTTGCAGCTGTGGGCATCCGGCGAATCCTTGGTTTTGGGATCGATTGGCGGATCAATGCAGGAACCAATCGAAAAAGGAAATTGAATAATTTCTCATACGTGTTAAAAAAAATTTATGACAGGACTCGCTTCGATAACCTTAAAACAGTTGCGTGCATTATGGGCGATCAACGAATATGGCACGCTGACCGCGGCCGCCAAGCAGCTGACCCTGACGCCCCCAGCGATTTCCACACAACTGCGCCTGTTGGAAGAAAATTGTCAGACCGTTTTGCTGTTGCGGGGCAATGACGGGAACAACCGCCTGACCGCATCAGGCGAGGAAATTCTGCGTTCTATCCGGTTGATCGAGACCGCGTTAAGCATGGGGTATGAAAGGATAAATTCAATCCGGCAGGGCAAGTCAGGATTTCTTTCTATCGGCGTTGTCAGCACCGGGAAATACTTTGCGCCACAGCTTGTTTCGGACTTTCAAAACGAGAACCCCGACATTCAGGTTTCGTTGCGCATCGGCAACCGCGAAGAGATCATTTCGCTGGTATTTGATGGCGCTGTTGATCTGGCGGTTATGGGCCGCCCACCGCGTTCTCCGATCATTGAATCAGAGATTTTAGGACCGCATCCGCACATATTTATCGCGCCAAAGGACCACCCGTTGGCCACTGGTTGCGACGTTTCGCCCAACAGCTTGCTGGACGAAACCTTCTTGACCCGTGAACAGGGCTCGGGGACGCGGATACTGATGGAACGTTTACTGGACAGGCTGGGAGACGGACGAAGCTACGCCACTGTTGGCATGGGTTCAAACGAATCTATTAAACAAGCCGTCATCGCCGGGCTGGGCATCGCGCTGATCTCAGCGCACACGGTGGCCAACGAGCTGGAAGACGGGCGTTTGGTGCAAATAAAAACAGAAGGTGTGCCGATTACCCGGCAGTGGTTTGTCACTCATCGGCGGGACGCAGCCCTGTCTGCGGTGGCACAAAAGTTTCGGACATATATTCTTGAATTGGAGGGTAACTATATGCCGCAAGTCCCCGATTGATGCGGCAAAGACGCCGGATGGCTTGTCTGATACTTAAAAACATTCTAATCTATGAATGGAACTGACCTTGTTGTGAACAGGATGCCCAAATGAAAGACGAAATTCTTAAAGTGTTGTCGACGATATCCGGCCCGCGTCTGGCCGGCGATATTGTGTCTTTGGGCTATGTGTCGGACATCAAAATCAAAGACGGAAACGTCATTTTTTCGATTAAAGTACCAAAGGGATTTGACGCCGATCTGGCCCCGGTTCGCACTGAGGCCGAAAAGAGGGTGCGCGAAATTGATGGCGTGAAGAACGTTCTGATCATGCTGACGGCAGAAGCAGACGATGCACCGGTCAAAGCGCCCGCTGCCAAAGCGCCCACATTGAAACGTCGCAAGGAACGCCCGCTGGGGCCTGATCTGCGGCCGGACCCGGGCACAATTCCGGGCGTAAAGGCAATTCTGGCGGTTGCTTCCGGCAAAGGCGGGGTAGGCAAATCGACCACCGCCACCAACCTGGCGCTTGGATTTTTGTCCCTGGGTATGAAAGTCGGGCTGCTGGATTGCGATATTTACGGGCCATCGATGCCACGTCTTATGGGTGTGAACAAAAAGCCGGACATCAAAAACGACCGCATCGTGCCGCTGGATCAACACGGCCTGAAAGTTATGTCGATGGGGTTCATGCAGGATGAGGAATCACCGGTCATCTGGCGCGGCCCGATGGTGGTGACCGCGCTGATGCAAATGGTGCGCGAGGTGGAATGGGGCGATCTGGATGTGCTGGTTCTGGACATGCCGCCGGGCACCGGTGATGCGCAGCTGACAATGGCGCAGCAAATTCCGCTGGCCGGGGCGGTTATCGTCTCTACACCACAGGATCTGGCGCTGATTGATGCCCGTAAAGGCTTGAAAATGTTCAAGGATGTTCACGTGCCAATATTTGGCATCATTGAGAACATGAGCAATTTTATTTGCCCTCATTGCGGCGAAACATCAGATATTTTCGGTCACGGCGGTGCAAAAGACGAGGCGGAAACACTGCAGGTGCCGTTCCTTGGCGCGATCCCGTTGCATATGGATATTCGGCGTACTTCAGACGATGGTTTGCCAATTGTGGTCGCACAGCCCGACGGCCCGCATGCCAAGATTTACAAAGACATTGCGTTGAAGGTGGCCACACAACTGGCACCGGCTGCAGACGACTGATCTTTCGCGCCAATCACCCTTGTTCATACGCAGCTAGGTTCAATCAGGCGTTCAGTTCGATCAGCTTCATTCCAGCCACACAACCCGCAATAATTGACGCAAGCGCAATAAATGAGCCTATTGCCAGCGTTGAAACACCGGTCAGGCCTTGCCCGACCGTGCAGCCAAGCGCCAGAACGCCGCCCGTTCCCATCAGGGCCGCGCCGCCCATGTTGCGTATGGAATCGTTTTTATCTGCAAATGTCGTCAGGTTCACCCGCCCGACACTGAGCGCACCTAAAAAACCACCCAGCAGCGCGCCTGCCAGTGTGACAACGCCAAATCCGGGTGCACCAAGGGCTGTGAACCGCATCAGGTAATCCATCGTCTCGCCCGTTGGGCGGACGTAGGTCAGAGAAACCAATTCCACCGGAACATCGGCAAAATCGTCCTGAGCCAATCCGGTTATCGACCAGCCGATGATAATAACCAGCCCGATGCCCAGGCCAGCGGTAATATCTTTGCCGGAACTTCTGAACCCGCTGTCTTTGAAACAATAGTACAACAGTCCACCGGCAATCAGCGCGACCATCGTCCAGCCCGCAGAACCGGCATCAAGTCCCGAGACGGTAGACAGAATCTCGGCCAGACTTTGCGATTCCAGCCCGCTTTCGGATAAATCGAGAATGGCGGCACCAAACACATTTACCCGGATCGGCCCAAACAGGCCGCCAATTGTCATAAAACCAAACAAGCCGGTGATCATCAAAACCACCAACGAACGCAAATCCCCCGCCCCGGCCCGCACCAGGTTCCGGCTGATACAGCCGCCGGAAAAAACCATGCCAAAACCAAACATCAACCCACCGACAATATTGGCCAGCCACCCCAGATTTGGCCTTAAATAGATGGAGTTCCCCACATCGGCGATGCCCAACACGCGCAACAGAGACACACCCAATATTCCAACAGAGATGGCCAGCATCCACGACCGGAAGCGGTTGAAGTTGCCAAATGTTATGATATCAGAAATCGAGCCCATGGTACAAAAATTGGTCCGGTAAACGATAAATCCAAATATGGTTCCCAACACAAGACCGCCCCAGCCGACGTAAAAACCCGGCGATTCGATCACCAATTCTCTGAGAGCTTCTATCATATTCTTCTTTCCTCAAGTTTTGCACACGGCGAATTCGCTTCCGGACGGCCTGCCCGTCGGAGTCGATAACGCTTAAACACATTAACATATATTGGTAAGAAGATGTAAAGTCCAAGTCGCAGAAATTGGATTTTTGCGTTGCCTTTGACGCTAAGTTTTAGAACGCCTATTTGCAGTAGATGTTGTAGAGCGTTTGCAACATCTCTTCCGCCTCCGGGCTGGACAGAGAGTAAAACACCGATTGCGCCGAACGCTGGGTGGCAACCAGTTTTTCACCGCGCAAAATGGCCAGTTGCTGGGAAAGTGCGGACTGGCTTAGCCTCACTTCGGCCTGCAACTGCTGAACCGATTTAGCACCTTCCAAAAGATTACAAAGAATCAACAGCCGCGATTGGTTTGCCATGACCTTTAGCAAACCACTGGCCTTCGCGGCGTTTTCCTGCAGTTCGGAAATTTCCATCAGCATATGTTTATCCATCAAACGGGTTTGTCGGTGGCCATTATTTTTAATTCACCACAAATTTCACAGCAATTGCAAGGATCACGTCAGTTTTGATCACGCCTTTTCCTTGTTTCCTTGACTTTTAAGACTTCTTAGTATTCATATATTCTAATAAACAAAAATACCAACGAATCTGCAAATTATATCCACTGCTAGGAGGAATCACATGCTGGATGCTGTAACAGAGGGTGATCTTGAGAATGCCAAGAGCATGTCAATCATCGTAACCAAAGGCACGCTTGACTGGGCTTATCCACCGTTCATTCTTGGCACCACAGCTGCCGCTATGGACTTTAAAGTCACGATGTTCTTCACGTTTTACGGCCTGCCGCTTTTGCTGAAAAAACTTGACCTGAAGATGAGCACCCTGGGCAACCCGGCCATGAAAATGCCGATGGGCGGAATGCACATGAGCATGCCAAACATGATCTCTATGATCCCCGGCGTTGACCGCGCCTGTTCAAAGATGATGGACAACATGATGAAGAAAAAAGGTGTTGCGTCCATCGAGGATCTTCGCGAAGCCGCCGTTGAAACCGATGTGCGCATGATTGCCTGCCAGATGACTATGGACCTGTTTGAATATGAAACAGACGAAATGATCGAGGGCGTAGAGCTTGGCGGCGCTGCAACTTATATGGAAGTTGCCGGCAAATCCGACATCAACCTGTTCATCTAACTGTTAACGACAATATTCTGAAAGGTATCTGATATGACCGCACATGTACTGAACGCTGAAGGCCTGAACTGCCCTCTGCCGATCATCAAAGCAAAGAAAGCGCTGAAAAGCGTTCCCCAGGGCGAAATTTTGGCCATCAGCACAACAGACCCCGGCTCGGTTGCCGACTTTGCCGCATTTTGCAACCAAACCGGTAACGAGCTGTTAAGTTCTTCTTCCGAAGGCGCAATTTACAAGTTCGAGATTAAGCGCTCGTAAGTGTTGTGGCTCCCGGGCTGCCTTATCAATTGATAAATCCCCGTCTTTCTTAAGGCGGGGTTTTCATTTGAAGGGGTAGGTTTGTTTGGATTGCTCGCTGTGGCTATCGCCGATTACGGCGTACAAAATCAACAAAGCGCTGAACCCAGGGATTGTTGTCTGTGTTGCGCAGATGGCAAAATCCGGCCAACAGATTATGCACCACAATCGCGTCGTTTTCGCCATCAATCCCATGACCGCGTGTTATCGACCGCCCGTAAACGGTTTCTTTGCCAAGATTGTCAATCCGCGCATAATGAAATTCATGCGCTGGTTGCGACCCGTTGATTTCGTCCCAGGGGTGCGACGGGTTTGTGCTGTACTTCGCATACCCCCGCCCTTGCGGTCGTTCGCACATAACGGCGTCGCCATCCACAACGCCAACCATCGGTAAATGTTCGTCTTTCCAAGACAGAGAATTACACAGATACATCAGACCACCGCATTCCGCATAGGTTGGCAGACCGTTTTCTATCGCCGCCTTGATATCGAGGCGCAAAGATTTGTTGGCAGACAATTGCCGCATCTGGGTTTCAGGAAATCCACCGCCGATAAACAACCCGTCAATCTTTGCCAGGCTGGTGTCGTGCATCGTGTCAATCGGCACCAAGGTTGCGCCGGTGTTGGCGAACGCCTCCAAATCATCGGGGTAATAAAAACCAAACGCGGTGTCCTGCGCGATGCCGATTTTTAAGTCAGGAACCGGGATCGCAGTTGGATTTACTTTTTTGACCGGCAGCGTTGGGGCGTGTCCTGCCAGCCCCACAAGTCGGTCCAAATCTACCGACCCGCCGACAATTTCGCCAAAACCCGCGATTTTTTCTGCCAGTTGCCCGCTTTCCGCCGGGGTGGTCAGCCCCAGATGCCTTTCGCCGATATCCAGTCCGGGGTTTTTGCCAACCGCGCCAACCACCGGGATATCAGTGTGCGTCTCAACCGCTGCCCGCAATTTACCTTCGTGACGGGTGCCGCCGGTTTTGTTCAAAATTACACCGGCGATGTTCACGTCGGCATCAAACGCCTGATAACCCAGCAAAAGCGGGGCAATGCCACGGGTTGTTCCGGTGGTATCCACCACCAAAACCACAGGCGCTTGCAGTATTTTGGCCAGTTCCGCATTGGAATCGCTGCCGTTCACATCAACACCGTCAAACAAGCCCTTGTTGGCCTCAATCAGCGAAAACGACCCGGACCGACTGGTGAACAGCACGCTAATTTCATCCGGTGACATGGTATTGAAATCAAGGTTGTAACACGGCCTTTCGCCGGCCGCGGACAACCACATGGGATCGATATAATCCGGTCCCTTTTTGAATGTTTGAATGTCTTTCCCACGGGCGCGAAACGCTGCCGCCAAGCCCACAGACACAACCGTTTTGCCGGATGATTTATGCGCCGCTGCGATCATAAACCGGGACATGGCGCTTACACTTTTACTGGCAGATAGGCCTTGTCACGCCCATACCACAGCTTGTCTGCCAATTCCTGTGCGCTGTCGGCACACTCAGCTTTTCCCATTGTTCTAAGCGTTACGGCCAATGTTCCGGTGACAGATTTGGTTGCATACCCGCTTTCAGAATCGCCCCGCCAAACCTTGACAAGGCTGCCCACATCCATTTCCAAATCTGCAGATTGATGCGGCTCCGGTAACAATGGGGCCCATGTTTCGGTTGTCGACGGGCAATCACCAAGGCCGGTTGTTACGACAGTCGGTTTGTTTGGACGACGCTCTATTTCTCCGCCTTCTCCGCGAAATACTGCCATTCTCTGCTGACCCATAATCCGGGCGGCTCCTGCGTGAATGTCCATGAAACCGCGGTGGAAAATTCCTTGCATCATGACCGGTGCATCGAAAGGGTTTAACATGCGGGAAAAACTGTGAACCGGCGAGCGAAGCCCCAAAACCGGCCGCAGCTCGATCAGTTCGCGTAGTTTCGGACTTAGAACTTCAAGCGGAGTATAAGAAAAATTGCGCGCTGCCAGATGGTCGGCGGCTTCTGACAGGGAACCGGCGATCGGCAGACCAAGGGCCTGCAACGTTTCGCGGGTATAAACCCGGCCCGGTGTATGGCCGCCGGTGCCGTGCATGAAAACCTTATATCCGGCACCAGCCAATGTGAGTGCTGAAAGTATGAACCACGGAAGCTGTATGCGTTTGCCAGCATAGGATGACCAGTCAACATCAACATCAGGAATCACGTCAGGAAATTCCATGACCGCCCGCGTGCCAAGCGTAAATCCGGCAATCTCTTCCGGGGTTTCTTCTTTTAAGCGCAGCAACATCAAGAATGCGCCGATCTGTTCAGGAACCGCCTGACCGCGCAGGATCATTTCCATGCTTTCGGTGGCTTCTTCCAGGGTCAGGGAGCGCACTTTGGTTTTGCCACGCGCCAGAATGGCGATGAAACGTGAAAACGGGTGGGCTTTTTGCATCGGTGCTATGGTCCGTAGGGCTTGGCCAGGCTATGCAGTGTATTTTTCAGAGGTCAACGTTCGCATCCGCCAGCGACAAAGGCAATATCCGCAGGATTTTCAGACCCACGCCGGTGATCATCAACGCCAATGCAACGCCGCCCAGACCAAGGGCAAACTCCAGATAGCTGGGTGCGTAGCTGCTGATCCCGCCGTCAAAGAAACTGCTGGAAACCTCATACCCCGGGAAAATCTCCAGCGGATAGGCCTGTCCGCCAATGACGATCACATACAACTGTGCCAGCCCGCCCAGCAGGATCAGCACTGAAGCGACGATTGTAGACGCGGGTTTGACACCGCCGGTTGGATGGAAAATCATGATCAGTGGAATGACGCCGCCAATCAAAACCTGCCCGATCCAAAACAGCTGTGTGTAAATACCGCCGTCAGCCAGAATAAACCGCTCGATCCCCGCGTGCTCTGCCACATACATGTTTGAAAGATGCTGGACAGCCGTGAAGTACAAAACAACCGCCGCGAAAATACCCAGCAACCGACCCATGCGGTTCAACAGTTTTTCACCAAAGGCGCGGCCGGTCAGTTTGCAAACACCGGTGGCAACCAAAATGAAAACCGCCAGCCCCAAAGCAAATGACATGGCAATGAACAACGGTGCCATGATTGCCGCGTCATAAGCGGTTCGCGCCACCAGCCAGCCAAAGATCGACCCGGTGCCGGTGGTCAGCGCGAGGCGCCACAAAAAGGCGACGGTGCCGACGACTTTTACAGCCAAGGGCGGCATGCCACGGGCCATCTGCACAAACAGATAGACACCGACAACGCCAAAAAAACCGGTATACAGATAGATATTCCACGCGAAAATCGATTTGAAGTTATACTTGGTCATGGCCACAATCAACCGGTCCGGCCGCCCCAAATCCAGCACCAAAACCGCCAGTCCACCAGCCAGCAACGCCAGAGCCAGCAACGCCGACAGTCGTGCCAGAGGCTTATAAGGCGTTTTACCAAAGACTGAGGCAATCGAGGCCACGTTCAAAGCACCCGATGCGGCGACGATCAAAAAGATCGCAAACACATGCGGCAGGCCCCAAACAATCTGGTTGTTCATGCCGGTCACGATGTGGCCGTGGTGTTCAATAAACAGAACCGCCAGTCCGGCAGCGGCAATAAACGCCGCCAGCAATATTGCCAGTTGCCAAACACCCCTGGTGGCAGCGATCTCGCGGTAAATCGTGCGTTCCATAGCTTGCCCGCCTTACAGGTTCTGATAGCGAACGCCGGGGTTTAACCCCAGATCGGCCCGCAATGCTGTGGATTGATAAGTCGCAACCTGTTTGGCGATTTCGCTTTCAGGATCGTTCAGATCGCCAAACAGCATGGCACCATTGCCCGTGGCGTCGCAGGCCTCAACACAGGCGGGCGTGCCACCCTTATCCACCCGGTGCACACAAAGCGTGCAGCTTTCAACCGTGCCCTTGCCGCGCGGGGAATAGGATTTCTGATCCGTCAGCGGCTCGTGCACAAAGGATCGCGCCTTGTAGGGGCAGGCCATCATACAATACCGGCAGCCGATACAGGTGTGTTTGTCCACCAGAACGATCCCGTCCACCCGCTTGAATGACGCGCCCGTGGGGCAGACATCAACACAGGGCGGGCTTTCGCAGTGCTGGCACATCACCGGCAGCGAAACCTCGTGTCCGTTTGCCTTGTCCACCAAATCAATTTTGCGGATCCATTGCGCGTCGGTTTCCGGATGCCCGGTATCCTGCCAGCCGTGTTCTTTGGAACAGGCTGACACACAAGCGGTACAGTCTTTACTGCATTTGTTGACGTCAATCAGCAGGCCATAGCGTTTTGCGGCGTCTGCCGGGGCAGCGTCGGCTTTGGCTCCATAGGCCATCAGCGTCACACCCGGGGCCAGAACAATGGTGGCAGCGGCACCACTTTGCAAAAAGTCCCGGCGGGACATTTCACTGGGCTTCTTTGGAATTTTCAAGGCAGGTAACTTCATTCTTCCACCTTTTTCAAATAGGCGGCAATGTCAGCCGCGTCTGCCTCATCAGGCTTCAGCCGTGCCAAAGACGCAGCGTCGGGCTTAGAATTGTGGCATTGAAAGCAATCAATCTTAACCGCCGCATAATCGTGGCACACCCGACAGAAATGCTGATCGCTTTCAACAGAAACAGGCATTGCGTCCGGGCCTTCCACGGCGTGGCAGGTCAGGCATTCGGCCAGCGAATAGCTGATCTCGCGGTCGCCGTTTCTCATGGTCAGATCGCGGTCGTGGATCAGCAGGTCCATATGGTTAACCCGCATGAAAAGATTGCCCTCAGGGTGGGGTTTGCCAAACGCCGGCTTTGGCACCACCGGATAGATGTCTTGCGCCACCATTGGACCGGCAAGCAAGGCAAATCCAAGCAGAACTAAAGACAGCAGCCGTAACATCTTTACTCTCCAAGGCCCATCTTGATGTACCCCGACGGGCAAACATCTGCGCAAATATGGCAGCCGATACATTTGGTGTAATCCGTATCTACATAGCGCCCAACCGTGCGGTCTTTCTTGTTTATGCGAAACACCGCGTCCTGCGGGCAGTAAATTATGCAGTTGTCACATTCAAAGCACATGCCGCAAGACATGCAGCGCTCGCCCTCTTTTTGCGCCTGCTCTTCTGAATAGGCGATGATGCGCTCTTCAAAGTTACCAAGAACGCTGTCGCCTTCGATATGCACTTCGTCACGAACCTCACGCTTAACAAACGGGAAGTGTCCTTTGAACAATTCATGGTGCGGAATGATCTGGCTGGCAGAGCGGTCTTCGTAATTGTGAACCGTATAGTCCTGCGTATCAGTGCCGCGGGTTGCAATATGGTCAAACGGCGATGGATCTTTGCCGCGTTGGTGCAGTTCGTGCAGCAGGTTAAAGTGATGTACGTCCACCTTTGGGCGTTTGGCGATATCGCCGTCGTCCAGATAATCGGTGATCGTTGCCGCTGCGATGCGCCCGTGGCCAATGGCTGTGGTCAGCAGATGCGGTTTTATGATGTCACCACCGGCAAAATGCTTGTCGCTGCCCTTCACCTGATAACCACCGGCGATATCGATAAAGCCGCGACCGTTATCAAGGCTTTCAACACCCGTCAGATCACCGGACTGTCCGATGGCGGAAATGATGATGTCACACGCAATCTCAAACTCTGTGCCTTCGATCGGTTCCGGCACATTGCCCTTCATTTCGCATTCGCACATTTTCAGTGCAATCGCCTTGCCATCAGCCCCCTTGATAACCTCCAGCGGCATGACGCTGCCGCGAATGTCGACACCTTCGCGTTTGGCGTCTTCACGCTCGTGCTCTGCCGCTGTCATCTGCTCAATTGGGAACAGTGATGTCAGCGTCGCTTTCATGCCTTCGCGCGACAGGCTGCCCGCCACATCATGAGAGGTAAAATCAATGACCGAACCGGAAGGGTGCTCTGTTTCCGCGACATTGGTGATGTGGCCCAAACGACGGGCAACCGATGCCACGTCAATCGACGTATCACCACCACCCACAACCACAACATTCTTGGCGGTGCCAAAAACGTAACCCTGGTTAAACGCATCCAGAAACTCGATGCCGTTCATGCAGTTTTCGGTGCCTTCCCAGCCCTCAACCGGCAACGGTCGCCCGTTTTGCGCGCCCAGCGCCCAGAACACCGCGTCAAATCCGGCTTCCAGTTTTTCCATCGAAATGTCTTTGCCAACGGTGGTGCTCAAAAACACTTCGCAGCCCATATCGGTGATCCGGCCGATTTCCTTGTCCAGCATGCTGCGCGGCGTCCGGTACCCCGGGATGCCGTAGCGCATCATGCCGCCCAGTTCGTCGTGGCTTTCAAAAATCGTTACCGCGTGGCCGTCTTTGCGCAGATAAAACGCCGCCGCCAAACCGGCAGGCCCGCCACCGACGACGGCGATTTTGCGGCCCGTGTCTTCGCCCGCATCCGGTGCTTTGATATTGTTCTCGTTCGCCCAGTCGCCAACGTATTGCTCTACCGCGTTGATGCCCACATAGTCATCAACCTCGTTGCGGTTGCACCCGGCCTCGCACGGCGCGGGGCATACCCGGCCCATAGTGGCGGGAAACGGGTTGGCGTCGGCCATACGGTTGAACGCATATTCCTGCCACGGCATGCCCTCGACCGGTGGCTTGTCCATGCCACGGGCAATCGCCAGCCAGCCGCGAATTTCATGGCCCGAGGGGCACGATCCCTGACAGGGTGGCGTTTTGTGGATATACGTCGGGCATTTATGCGACGTGTCCTGCTGAAAGATTTTTTCCTCCAGATCCCAATCCGCTGCGGTTTCACCCTCCTCAAAACGGCGAAAGGTAGGTGTGGTATCAACCTCGGGCTTATTGTCCGGCGACATATCGTTCATCTCTTTTATCCAGTTCTATCTTTGTCATTCACTCACCCAGACCCATTTTGATGAATCCAGAGGGGCAAACGTCTTCACAGATGTGGCAACCGATGCATTTGTCATAGTCGGTATCCACATAGCGCCCCATGGTGCGCTCTGATTTCTTGACGCGGAATATCGCGTCTTGCGGGCAATAGATCACACAGTTGTCACATTCAAAGCACATGCCGCAGCTCATGCAGCGGTCGGCCTCTTTGCGCGCCTGCTCGGAGTTTGGGCCAAACAGACGCTCGTCAAAATGGCCCAGAACATTGTCGTGGCTGATATCATTTTCAGACCGGTGAAAGCGCGGGTCATAGGGAAAGTGTCCTAGGAACAACTCGTCCGCCGGGGCCAGTTGTGTGGCAGAGCGGTCTTCGTAGTTGTGAATGGCGTATTTGGCCTGATCCGTGCCTTCGTCCTGCACGTGATCATATGCGCCGGGTTCCAACCCGGTTTCGCGCAGTTTTTCCAGCAGGCTGAAGTGATGCACGTTGATTTTCGGTTGTTTGGTCTGGGCCTCGCCGCGCAGGAACAGATCGATGGACTTGGCTGCGATTGACGCCTGCCCGACTGCTGTGGTCAGCAGATGCGGTTTTACCACATCACCGGCCACAAAAATGCCTTCGCGGTCCGGCCAGCGGTAATTGGCGTCAGCATTGATCAGACCTTTGCCGTTGTCCAGTTCTTCCATACCACCCAGATCGCCAACTTGCCCGATGGCGGCGACGATCAGATCACATTCGATATCCTGCTCGGAACCTTCGATGATCTCCATCTTGCCAGAGCTCCAGTCAGCCTCGGCCACCCGCAGGGCTTTGGCTCGGTCAGGCGTGTCCAGCACAACTTCGATGGGCACAAGGGATCCGCGAATATTCACACCCTCGTTGGTGATGTGTTTCACTTCCATCTTGGTGGCAGGCATCTGGTCAATCGGACGACGGTAA
>Ga0209992_10002376_pt1 | contig 17380 bp, 18 predicted proteins | sample 2SBtaG_2_FD_182564 | JGI IMG/M metagenome (GOLD analysis project Ga0209992, IMG submission 182564) | Deep subsurface microbial communities from Kolumbo volcano to uncover new lineages of life (NeLLi) - 2SBTROV12_ACTIVE470 metaG (SPAdes)... | ecosystem: Environmental > Aquatic > Marine >... | reverse complement strand
AATTCGCTTGTAGAGATTAACAAAGACAATTGCACGATTATTTCTGAGGCAAAGAGCAATCTAACAAAGTTTGCTAACAAAAATAACATTAAAGCTTTTGATCTGGCTGAGAATGTTGGTGGTCGGTGTGAGAGTAGTGCACATCGTAAAGTTTATCGCCCCTGGGGTTGGTACGATTCTATCGAATCTGGCAAGCATTTTCAAGTAAAAAGATTGCATGTTAATCCAGGTGCAAAACTCTCCCTGCAGATGCATTATAAGCGTGCAGAGCACTGGGTCGTGGTCAGTGGCATAGCCACAGCCATTAATGGAAAAGAGACGCTGATATTAACAGAGGGTGAGTCAACCTATATCCCACTAGGAATTACTCATGCATTAGAAAATAAAACTAATGAGCCATTAGAGATTATTGAAGTACAAAGTGGCACTTATCTGGGTGAAGATGATATTGTAAGATTTGAAGATATTTATGGCCGAACTGACGATGATTAGCCTTGTAAATATAAAATCAGAACTGGGAGAGGGGCTTTACTTGGATGGTAATTCTGGTAAGTTATTTTGGGTAGATATTAATCAATCTGTATTGTTTTCTTGTGCTGGCAGTCAATTTAATAAATACCAAATACCTGGCAATATAAGCGCCGTATTGTTTGCAAAAGGAGATCAAGTTTATCTTACAAATAGGGGTGGTATTATTTGTTATGGCTTAATGTCAGGAAAAATAAATCAAATTTCCAGAACGCCAATCCAATACAGTCCTAAAGAATATCGAGCTAATGATGGGCTAAGATTATGTGATAGTTTGTACATGTATGGAGTTATGCGAGATACGCCTATTAAAAATGATGGTGCATTGATCCTATCTCAAGATGGAATTAGCAAGGTTGTTCATACTGGAATGGCAATCCCAAATACTTTCATTAAGACTCCAAATAGTCATAGTTTATTAATTACCGACTCCTTTGAAGGGGTGGTGTACAAGATAACTTTTGACGAAGCATGGTCTTTCATTATATCAAAGGTGAAATGGTATGATTTGAGTCATACAGACACAACTCCAGATGGAGGCTGCATTTCCTCGGATGGAAGGATTTTTATAGCAATATGGGGTGGATTTAAGATTTTAGAGTTAGATTTAAACGGAATATTAATTCAAGAATTCAAGCTTCCCGTTCCTAGGCCTACTAACTGCACTCTTGATGCATCAGAGAGTCAACTGTTTGTTACGAGTGCTTATGAAGGTTTAACGGAGTATGATCGCCAAAAATACCCATTGTCTGGCTCTATACTTACAGTAGATATCGGTGTATGTTAGTCAGTATTATTATAAGGACACTAAATGAAGAGCGTTATTTGGACGAGATTCTTGTTGCTATTGAATCTCAAAATGTTAATGATTTCTCTTATGAGATTGTAATTGTTGACTCTGGATCAACAGATAATACCTTAAAGATAGCTAAGTCACATAACGCAAGAATTACTTACATTAAAAAACAGGATTTCACTTTCGGAAGATCTTTAAATGTTGGTTGCGACTATGCATATGGCGAGTATTTAGTCTTTATTAGCGGCCATTGCATTCCAGCAAATAAAGACTGGTTGCAAAATTTAATCGCTCCGTTAATTCAAAAAAAATGTGATTATACTTATGGTCGTCAAATTGCTAGAGACACGACAAAGTTTAGCGAGATACGAGTATTTGAAAAATATTTTCCAAGCACTAGTAGCATTCCCCAGGATGGATTTTTCTGTAATAATGCTAATGCAGCGATTTCACGCACAATATGGGATAAATTTCATTTTGATGAAAGTTTAACAGGGCTTGAGGATATGTTTATTGCTAAGCAAATATGCCAAGATAATGGTTATGTTGGTTATGTATCTGATAGTTGTGTATTTCATATCCATGATGAAACTTGGGTGCAAATAAAAACTAGATATGAAAGAGAGGCTATCGCTCTACAAAAAATTATGCCTGAAATTAAAATAAGCATTTTCGATTTAGTTCATTTTATTGTTGCCGGGGTGTTGAAAGACACTAGAGTTGCAATTCTAGAACGAGTATTTTTTAAAGAAATCCTCTCTATACTTATGTTTAGATTTTCCCAATATTATGGCTCATACAAAGGAAATCATGCATGTCGAAAGCTGTCCAATCAAGTAAAAATAAAATATTTTTATCCAAGAATTAAGAGGTAATTATCTAATGACAAAACAAAAAATAGTGGCCTTGTTGCCAATGAAAGCAAACAGCGAAAGAGTAAAAGGTAAAAATTTTAAAATTTTTAATGGTAAGCCATTATTCCGATGGACACTTGATACATTGTTAGCCATTAAGGAAATTGATCAAGTAATTATCAATACCGATGCAAGAGAAATTCTTGCAGAAAATGGCTTGGTTGAAACCGATAGAATTGTCATTAGGGATAGAAAGTTAGAAATATGTGGAGATATGGTTTCTATGAATTTGGTAATTGAGGATGATGTTCAAAATATTGATGCAGATATCTATCTGATGACACATACAACAAACCCACTAATGACGGCTAAAACTGTTGGAGGTGCTTTAGAGTCTTTTCAGGAGCAGAAAAATAATGGAAGTTCAGACTCACTATTTACAGTTGATAAAATCCAAACTCGTTTTTATCGAGAAGATTGTAGTGCAGTAAATCATGACCCTGATAATTTGTTACGCACCCAAGACTTAGAGCCTTGGTATGAGGAAAATTCAAATTTATATATTTTTACCAAAGAGGCTTTTGCTAAAACGAACGCACGTATTGGTGCGAAGCCCATGATGTTTGAAACACCCAAGTTTGAATCTATAGATATTGATACTCCAGCCGACTGGAATTTCGGTATTGTTGTAAGTGAATATTTATTTAATAAAGGAAAATCGAAATGAAAATTTTAGTGACATGTCCACCAATGCTTGGAATGATTGATAGTTTCAGACATATTTTTGAAGAAAAGGGTATAGAATTAAGCGCCCCTAATGTAGTTCAAACTTTGTCCGTTGAAGAGTTAAAAGAAATCGTGCCACAGCACGGATGGTTGGAAATTGGAGATGATCCTGCAACGCGTGAGGTGTTTGAAGCTGGAAAGGCTGGTAATTTAAAGGCGGCAGTTAAATGGGGCATTGGTGTTGATAACGTTGATTTTGATGCTTGTAAGGATTTAAATATTCCAATCATTAACACGCCAGATATGTTTGGCAGAGAGGTGGCGGATATTGCTATGGGCTATGTAATTGCTTTAGCTAGAGAAACGTTTGAAATTGATAGGGCTGTAAGAGATGGCAAGTGGATTAAGCCAAGAGGTATTTCTCTATCTGGAAAAAAAGTTGCCCTAATTGGTTTTGGAGATATTGGTCAAAGTACTGCTAAACGCTTGCTAGCACTAGATATGGATGTTATCGCGTACGATCCATTTGCAGATAATAATCCTAACTTGCCAGAAGTGGAAAGAGAAGTATGGCCTACCCGTGTTGAAGAAGCAGACTTTATAGTTGTAACATGCTCTCTAACAAAATCTAGTTTCCATATGGTGAATGCTGATGTATTTAAGCAAGCAAAAGACGGGGTTAGAGTTGTAAATGTAGGCAGAGGTCCAATTATTGATGAAACCTCACTTGAAGATGCTCTTAAAAGCGGTAAAGTGTATTCTGCGGCTCTTGATGTTTTTGAGGTTGAGCCTTTACCAATGGATTCATATTTGCGCACTCACCCACACTGTATTTTTGGCTCTCATAATGCATCAAATACAGCAGATGCTGTAGAGCGTACAAGTCATATAGCGATTGATAAATTATTTAATTTTTTAAATGTCAAATAATAAGTAACAATGAAAACTATACTAATTACCGGATCTAATGGCGCGATAGGCCAGGGGCTTTGTCAAAGTTTCACGGAGAATGGTTGGCGGGTAATTGGCACAGATTTAGAGGAAAATAGCAAAGGAAATACAAGTGCCTATCTTGCAATTGATCTTGATCGATTATGCGAAGATACGGCATATAGTGATCAAGCCATAAAAGGTATTCTTAGTGAATGCAAAGAGGGTCTTGATGTGTTGGTTAACAATGCAGCAACTCAGATCCTTGCCCCAATAGAAGAGCTAACTTTTAAAAATTGGCAAAAAACTCTTAATGTTAATTTAAACTCAGTCTTTATTTTGATTAAAGAGTTACTACCTAAACTAGAAGAAAAGAAGGGTAATATAGTTAATATTGCTAGTATCCATGCTACATTAACCAAGCCAAGTTTTAGTGCTTATGCTTCAAGTAAAGCAGGACTTATCGGTCTAACAAAGTCATTGTCAGTAGAATTGGGTTCTAGAATTCGTGTAAATGCTATTTGCCCTGCTGCAATTGACACCCCAATGCTGCAATCCAGTTTTAAAAATAACCGCCGGGGCTTAAAGCTATTGGACCAGTATCATCCGAATCAAAAAATTGGGTCAATACATGATGTTGTTAGAATAGTATTGTTTTTAATAGAGGGTGATAGTTTTTTAAATGGATCAATTGTAAATTTAGACGGTGGAATCTTCAGTCGCTTACATGATCCAGAATAATATAAATAAGGGGAAAATAAAGTGAATATTGCATTAAACAGGTTGATTACAAATTATATATTTAAGCCACATATGGGTAAGAGATTTTTAGTTATCATTGGGGATCATGTATCTAAAGAGATAGTTAATTCTGGTTGTTATGAAAGACCATTAATAAAATTTTTAATAAAAAATAAACATATATTTTGTACAAATAAACGGGGGGCGTTTATTGACATAGGGGCCAATATTGGAAATCACTCTATTATGCTTGCAGAATATTTTAATATGGTTGCCTCTGTTGAGCCAAATACATTTTGCGCAAAATGTATAGAGCTAAATTATGAATTAAATAACATTGAAAATATTAAAGTTTTTAAGGTAGGCCTGGGTATGCAACGATCCAAGATGCGATTAATTATTCCCACAGATGATTTTTCTTCTGGATATGTATCAGATAACAAAAGTAATGTCGACAATGTTGATGTATCAGTGCAAGAAGTGGATGTAATAACATTGAACGACTTAGACAAGAAGGTGAGCGAAGATATTTCATTTATTAAAATAGATGCAGAGGGAATGGAAAGAGATATTATCGCTTCGGGGGACTTGTTCTTTAAGTCTCATCAACCATTAGTAGCATTCGAGGCACATGGAGAGAGGGCATATTGTGAAGTAAGGGATGAATTGTCAACACATAAGTATAAATTTTTCTACAAGCTTACACAATCAAGAAGGCTGTTTAAGAATCGATTACTGAATATAATTGCGTTTACACTTTTTCCTGATTATGTAAAAGTTGAATCAATTTTAGAGCCAAGTGATACAAATTATCAGATGGTTCTTGCGTCAGTAACAGAGTTGAATTTAAGATAAGCGAATGCCGCCTTTGTCAAGTCAATATATATTATTCTTTAGAAATATTTTAATTACTTCTATTCCGGTAATATCTAGTTTTTCCCTTGTTTATTTATTTATGCCATATGTGTTGACTCATAACGGACAGAATAATTTTGAACATATGGTATTAATTTACTCGTTTTTTTCAGCAGCAGGCGCTTTGACATTAGGTATTCCAGTATATTTACTAAAGTTATGGTCATTAAAGATTGGTCAGCAAAAAGACGTGCTAGAGTATTTTTACTTATCATCACCAGTTTTTTTTGTGTATTCATTATTTTTACTTTTTAATTTTTTTGAATACTTCTATTTGTTGTTCACAATTCCAATACTATCATATGTTTTAGCTGCAAGAGCGATTGAGGAGGGTAAGAAATTTTTTTTTAACAGTGCTATATTAAGGTTAATTTTTCTAATTATTCTTCCTCTTGTATTTTATTTTATAACCCTGGATAATTCTAATTATGGCTATATGTTATCTTTGTTATCTTTGCTGTTTTTTTCAGGTTTTTTATTTCAAAAAATTAAAAAAATTCAATGTAATTTTTTTAATGTAAAAGAGAAGTTGAAGAATATTGCGCCATATGCAATACAGAGTTTATATGTTTTTTCTTTTATATTTCTTGATAGAGCACTGCTTTTCTTAATCAATCCATCAGTAGATTTTTTTATATTTTCCTATGAATATGAGTTTATCTATAGAGCAATAATGCCCTTTACTTTAATCTTAACCGTATTATTTCCATACATGTTTGAAGTTAATAAGCATAAACGTAAATTAATAGTAAGAAGTGTTTCTATGTTTTTAATTTTAGCCTTTTTTGTGTATTCTGGTTTAATGTTTTATATAGAGCCAATTTATAATTCTTTAAATCTTAAAGTTGTAAAGGGTATTTATCAGGCTAATAATTTTTATATATCAGCTGTTATTACCGCACTGTGTATTGGTGCTTATTTACAAAGAAGAGTGACAACCATGAAAGATGAAAAATATATTTTTAAAGTATTCTTATCCTTAAGTATTGTTGTTTCATTTGTAGGATTATATGCGACATTTTTGTTTGGCTCGGCACTTGAGGTGTTAGCTATAAAAATCACAGTAGAAATTTTAATTTTATGGTATTTTTTAAAATTAAAATTTAAAAAGGAAGTTAATGGATAAAAGATTTTTATTTTTTGAGTTAAATTTAGTTGGTATAGCTCGATACCCCCTTCAAATTGTCAATAAAATAAATACTGAAAATCGAACAAATCAGTTTTATTTTTTATATGTAGAAGATCCAGGTGGAAAAATAAAAGAAGTAAACCGACTAATACCTGAAAATTCTAAATTAATAAAAGTTGAGCACAGTAGTTTTAAAAGTTTAAGAAAGTTATTGCTTAAGTTGGATCCAGATATATTGGTTGTTATGGCTCAAAGAATCCCTGATAGCGCTTTGGTTTCTGTTGCAAATAAGATAGGAATTAAAACCATAATGTTGCAACATGGCTTATATATTCCCTTCATGAAAAAAGATAATTCAATTTTTATAAGTAAGATTTATAAAGTTTTTAGGTATCTTCAATACAGCATTGTAGTAGCAAGGGCAATTGATCAAAATCCATTTAAGGTATGTTGGGCATACTTTAACATCCTTACAAAAGGTAAAAAAATCACGCAATATGATTTACCCTTGAATGAAATTAATACTAGCAAGGTTCTGGTATATGGTGATTATTGGAAAAGGTATCATCAGAGTGAATTTGGTTATAGCCTCGAACAGCAGATCATTGTAGGGTATCCAGATCTAGATCAATTGAATGCAATTAAACAACATCCTCAAGAAGATGCGGTATGCTATATATGTCAGACTTTAGTCGAAGATGATAGACTGCCAAGAGTTGATATGGATAGATTTATAAATATATTATCTGAAAATATTGGTAATAAGAAGTTATATATCAAGCTGCATCCAAGAAGTAATCTAGCAATCTATAAGCCTCTTATGTCTAGAAAAAATATTATTTTTTTGGACAAAGAATTTCCATATTGTGAAAAATACATTGGACACTACTCATCTCTTTTGGCAATGGGAATGCATTTAACGAATAAAATATTTTTGTGGAAGTTTGAAAATCATAATGAATACCCTGACTATTTGATTAATAATGTATGTAAATTTTCTAGCAATAAGCAAGATTTAGATAAATTCCTTGATTTGGATAATTGCACGGAAGCTGGACGCTGTATTGATGAATATTTCTTCTATGATGGAGTCGATTCTATAAAAAAAATAATTAAAAACATTCTCTAGTCATGTTTTTAATTCAAAAAAAATATAAATTTATAAGAGTTCTACCTTATTTTATACTGTATTTATTGTTTATTATTAATACAGAAAATCATGATTGGGCTGCTAGATTGGCTATTAGTAAGAATAGTGAAATATTTTTGAATTTATTACAAGAACCTGCTTTAAATATATCAATAATAATATTTGATAATATATTTAACAATTATTATGTAGTTTGGTATTTTTATTCTTATGTAATAATATTTATTATGCTGCACTATTTGGATGAGATGCGTATAAATCATTTGGGTAAATTTTTTATAATATTTAATCCTGTGATGTTTTATCTTATTACAAATATTCAAGGGCAGGCGATTGCTACCTTGGGAATTATTGGCGCTATATTTATAAATAGATCAAAATTTTTAATACTGATTGCTCCTTTTTTTCATATAATTGGTCTATTTGCATGGTTTTCCTACATTCGCACAATTAATATTAAATTAGTTTTCGGATTGCTCGCTGTTGGACTATTTTTTATGTTATTTAACACAGCATGGCAATTTTATTTGGATATGTATTATGCATTAATTTTTAATAAAATTAATGCATATCAAGAATACAGTACGAATGCTTACTCCATAGTATTCCATGGCTTGATACTCTTCATTTCTGTCATAACTTTTATAGTGCGTAAAAAATCATCATCATATTGGATTTATATGGCATTACTGTGCAGTTTGGTTTTTATTATTTATGATGGGAAGTTGTCGCAAAGAATCTTGATGACCATAAGTGCAATTTTGATATTTTATATTGTATCAACTTATTCTTTATTCAAAGGTAGAAACAGGGGGGGGAGAATAACATGATTGCAATTGTGTGCATGAGTAGAAACCCTGATTTGGTTGAATATTTTAAGTGTAACCTGTCATCTATTCAGGGGTCTGAATTTAATAACCATCTGATAGCTTTAAAAAATTCTAGTATTAATGTTAAGGAGTCGATAACTGTTGTAAATTCAAGCTACATGAAAAGTGCATTTTTTGATGCACGTGTGTTGATCGATGTTTTTATTCTTCCGTATATTTTTATAACTATTTTCCTGAAAAAAGTTAAAGTAATTCACTTTACTACAGCACATATAAGCAACTTATTTCTTTCTATTTTATTAAAACCATTTAACATCTATCAAATTTTTACTATTCATGACCTTACTCCTCATCCAGGTAAAAAAAGTTACTTCATCAGGTTGTATAACAAATTGGTTATTAAATACTTGTCTAATGAAGTAATTAGTTTTTCCAAGAAAGAGATTGGCAATGCGGAAAATCCGGAAAAGTTTAAGCATTTCGAGCTTTCAGGATTTCCACAATATATCAAGCAGCCAAAAGCCGGATGCAAAACAATTTTGTTTTTTGGTCGCATTGATTTGTATAAAGGCATGGAGAATCTCTTTAATATTATTAATATGTCAAATAGAGCACAAACAGGCTTTAAGTTTATTATTGCAGGTAAAGGCATTATTGAAAATTATGATAAATTGAGTCGGCTAGATAATGTAGATATTATTAATCGTTTTATTAAAGATGATGAGATTGAAAGTCTCTTTGAAAAGGCATCATTTACAATTCTGCCGTATGACTCTGCAACCCAGAGTGGAGTGTCGATTTTATCATATGCACATGCAACGCCCGTTATTTCATATGATGTTGGCTCTTTGGGGGAGTACTTGATAGATGGACTTAATGGATATTTAATTAACTACCAGGATAATGAAAAAATAATTGATATTTTAAAAAAAGCAAATGGTTCTAATATTCTTGAGATGAGCAAGCATTCAATTAATGAATTTAATTTAAAATATTCTTACGATGCATGTAAAAATGCATATTCTAAATATTACCTAGGAAAGCTAGACTCCTGATATGCATACGTTCATTGTTTCTATAGTATTATCTTTGTTGGTTATTTAACATCTGGTGAATTCGACTCATAAGTGCACAACTCCCAATTGACGAGTATCAATACCCGTCATCTCTAAAAAAAATAATAGGAGTGATGAAGATGAACAACAGTAATGATAATAACAAATGCATGATTAATGAAGATAATTCAGCCAGTGTGTATGAATTAATCTCAACCTATGGTATGCAGGCTATGCCTCAAGCCATGGAGATTTTATTTAATGAAGCCATGCTAATAGAAAGGTCTCAGCACCTTGGTGCTGGGCACTACCAGCGTAGCAATAATAGATTAGATTATGCTAATGGCTATAAACCTAAACGCATTAAAACGCGTATTGGTGAATTAGATCTGAGTGTGCCACAAACAAGAAATAGTGATTTTTATCCTAATTGTTTAGAAAAAGGTCTGCGTAGTGAGCGGGCTTTAAATATTGCCCTGAGTGAGATGTACGTCGGCGGTGTTAGTACCCGCAAGGTGAGTAAAATCATTGAATCTATCTGTGGCACTAGTGTTTCATCAACGATGGTGTCTAATGCAGCCAAAAAATTAGATGGAGTTTTGAATGATTGGCGAGAGCGTCCACTTGGCAAGCTTGATTATTTGATGATTGATGCTAGATATGAAAAAGTGCGTGTTGGTGGTTTGGTTAGAGATTGTGCTGTGCTTGTTGCCTTAGGCATTGATGAGAAAGGCAAACGAGAAGCGCTTGGCACGCAAGTCAGTCTGAGTGAGGCTGAGATTTATTGGCGGGAATTTTTTGCCAGTTTACAAAAGCGTGATTTGCATGGGGTTAAACTCATTATCAGCGATGCACACACTGGGTTGCAAGCAGCAAGAAAGGCGGTTATGCCAGGTGTTGCTTGGCAAAGATGCCAGTTTCATTTACAGCAAAATGCGCAAAGCTATATCACTAAAAAAAGCAAAAAGAAACAAGTTGCTGTTGATATTCGTACTATCTTTAATGCACCCAATGCGCCTGAAGCTAAAAGGCAATTGGATTTGTTTATTGAGAAATATTAACCCGCCCAACCAAAGCTATGTGAATGGGCTGAAAATAATATTCCTGAGGGTTTAACAGTGTTTGGTTTAGACTTGTGTGAGTTTAATCGAAAACGCTTAAGAACAAGCAATATGATTGAGCGACTTAATCAAAGTATCAAACAAAGAACAAAAGTGGCTAAAATATTTGCTAATGAGGATTCTTGTTTAAGGTTGGTTAGTAGCATTGTGATGGAAATCTCGGATGAATGGCAAAGTTCTAAGGCTTATTTGTCTTTGAGTAGTGATTGATTGGGTGGCAATGATTTTTTAAATGGATTGATGAGAGTGGATTTGATAGAATAGATGCGAATTTACAGAAAGAAATTTACTTGACCCAACAAAAAGATAACGTTTATCATGGATGGAGCAGCTTGGCACAAATCAAGATCACTAAAAGTGCCAGACAACATCAAAACCATTATTCAACCACCATATTCTCCTGAAGTCAATCCAGTAGAAAGGTTTTGGCAATACATTAAACACAATATATTGCGAAATGCTATCTATGAAACGCTTGAAAAACTAGAAGACGAGGTGTGTAGATTTTTAAGGCGAATTAGCTTAGATAAGGTGAAAAGTGTTTGTGGGTATGAACTGTATGATTAAATTTGATAATTGGTATTATACACCACTTTTGATATTTTGGTATGGATTGTCTATTACAAGCAAGCCTGTGGGCTTGCTTGTAACGATAAGCCTTTTTACCTGTGTTACGTCTAATCTCACGAGAAACAGTGCATTTGTTAACGCCAATATTATCAGCAATGAATGAGCGTGTCATTCCTTGCTTTAAACATTGATAAATATGGTATCTTTGCTCTTGAGTAAGATGTTTGTATGGTTTCATTTATGTTCCTTTTTTAGGGGTAAAAAGTTGCACTTCGAACTTGAATGGGCGAGTTAAAAATATAGAAATTTTTTAGAAAAAAAACTGATTTTATAGATTTTTTTGAATTCATTTATAAAAATGAGATTTTTTAAGTTTTAATGGCTGTTTTTAAGGCTTATGCAGTGGTCTTTTGTAGATTGACTAGCCTCTGATCTTATTCAAAGGCTTTGTGTATTTTACTTTTGGCTTAACCTAAAGGCCAAGCAAAATACACTAATGCTAATTAAACTTAGTTGTGCACTTATGATGTGAATTTACTTCTTTTAAATTTACAGAATAATTTTAGCAACAGATAGAGCGGGCTACACAGGCTCACATACTGCATTGAACTGATTAAAGCGAGTTATGAAGTGGTTGATAACCTATGTAACTCTTCCTTAGAGCCCTTATCAAGGGTAAATTATAAAAAAATAAAGACCTTAAAAAGAAACCCCAACTTGCAATACATCAGCAGCAAACGATCCACCATCGACCCCTTTCATTCTTCCTATATCAATTGTTATATCAAACTTTTGGCTTAAGGATATACGCGTACCAATTGTCGATTGATGAATCAGTCCTTCACCTACATCCATACCGCCACCGCCACCAACACCAAATTCATAACTTGCATGTATAGGTAGTTCAAAAGGCCGTACTTCTATGCCGAATAGTCCTTCGGCATAGGCGCCAACATCTCCTTTGTAAGCGCCATAAGCACTACCAGAGACGCGCACTTTGTCGTTGACTTTTTTACTAAAACTGATGCCTAATAATTCAATACGATCCGCATACAGTCCCCCGCTCTTGGTTCTTGAGTTGTCATCAGGATAATAAGTTTTATTCTTTATGTTGTATTCAGTCTTACCTTTTCCACCTGTCCAACTAAGCCCAAGTTCAGACGTGGTTGAAGAGAAGTTACCACTAGGTGCATAGGTTTTTCCAATCATAGGTTTAACATTCCAACCATCAACTATGTTGATGTCTAGTCCGATCATTGGTTGTACAATAAAACCGCCGCCAGTGTCAATGTCACCACCACCAGCCATTCCAAGAGTTAGTTTTGTATCTAGGACAACAGAATCTTTAATTAGCTCCTTATTAACACCAAAGCCAGCTAGTACTTTAGCGTAGCCATCTGTGTCACCCATGCCTGCACCATAAGTTTCAAAAGTTCGGTATAGCGAATCATTAATAAAGTCTTGGTATTGGAAACCAAGTAGCGTTATATCTTTAGTTAAATTATTGCCACTTCTTCTCTTTGCATTTTTATCTGGATGGTAGCGCATACTAACGGGCACAATTTTAGTTGCTCTGTCTTGTTTATAAGAGACAGAAGATGACATATTAGAATTATTAAATTGATATGTCGGTATAGTTAAGCCAATGCTCGGATGAGTATCATTCTCATAACTGGTGTTAGTAGTATTTGGGAATAGCGTTCTTGATACGCCTAAACGCACGGCAAAATCATCCAGCTCTTTTTCTAGCATTAAGTGTGGGCGCAGCATAAGTCCACCACCAGGGAACGCACCAGCGCCACCTCCGCCACCAGCAAATAATCCAGCATCGATTGCTAGGCCATCAACGACACTGTCGTCAAGAAAATAATGATGCCCCAGTGTTACGCCGCCTGTGAAGAAACCACCCCTATCACCAGTTAACGCGCCATAACCACCGACTCCAAAATAGACATCAGAGCCGCTAAAAGGCTTGATGTCATAGTGAACACCGAGTGTGCCCATATCCTCTGACGCTGATACAGGAATGTTTTCAAATGAGATACGTGCTCGAGATGAATCTGCAATGGCTGCTTGATAGGTAAGCAAGGTTAAAAAACCAACTAAACTAAGTCGAGTAAACACTTGGTTAGCCTTTATCTGGCCAGATTTTTTCTGCCCACTCATTAACGCCCCGTTCAATAAGATCTAAGGCTAATTCAAATTGATGTCGAGGTTGTTTGTATGGGTCAGGTATTTCAAATTCACTCCATTTACCTAACAGGTGCACTTTTCCTTTTGCCGATGGAGAGATGTTATGAATACCATTAATATGATCTTTCTCCATAACCAAAATCAAATCAAATTGAGCGATCATATCGCTTGAGATTTGTTTGCCTTGATGATTAGAAATATCAATATTTTTTTCAAGCATTAGTGCCTGAGCTGTTTGATCCGCAGAGTGATTAACCAATGCACCCAAACCGGCCGAATCAATTTCTATATTATTGTAATGTAAGGACAACTTGTCGCGTAATAATGCTTCAGCCATTGGGCTCCGACAAACATTACCAACACATACAATTAGGACATTATTAAACATTATCGATGCCTTGGGTATCCATCTGGATTTTGTGACTGCCAGCGCCAAGTGTCTTCACACATTTCATCAAGCTCACATTCTGCCCTCCAGCCTAGTATATCTGCTGCATAAGCAGGGTCGGCATAACAAGTGGCGATATCACCAGGTCTTCTATCTACTATTTGATAAGGCACCTCTTTACCTGAGGCCTTTTCAAAAGCTTTGACCATGTCGAGCACTGAATAGCCGTTTCCAGTGCCTAAATTCACTGTTAACACTTGCGGTTTATCCTCTAGTGCTTGTAATGCTCTAACATGTCCTTTGGCTAGGTCTATCACATGAATATAATCACGCACACCCGTACCATCAAGTGTGTCGTAATCACCACCAAACACACTTAGTTTTTCTAACTTACCAACAGCTACTTGTGAAATATACGGAATTAAATTATTAGGTATATCATTTGGATCTTCACCAATCAACCCACTCTTATGTGCGCCTACAGGGTTAAAGTATCTAAGCAGTGCGATGTACCAACTATCATCGGCAACAAATACATCTTGCAAAAACTCTTCAATCATTAACTTTGAGCGGCCATATGGGTTGGTAACTGATAATGGAAAATCTTCCTTAATCGGTACGGTATTCGGATCACCATACACTGTAGCAGACGAGCTAAATACAAATGTCTTACAGTCAAACTCACGCATCACTTCTGCCAAAATGAAAGTACCACCTACATTGGTATCATAATATTCAATAGGTTTTTCTACCGATTCGCCGACAGCTTTTAGTCCTGCAAAGTGAATCACGCCATCAATTGAGTGTTGTTGAAATACTCGAGTCAATGCCGCTTTGTCACGAACATCTACCTTGTGAAAAGGAATATTACTATCGGTAAGATTTCTAACGCGCTTTAAAGACTCTAATGAAGAGTTGCATAGGTTATCAATCACAATTACGTCATAGCCCGCTTTAATTAGCTCAATACATGTGTGTGAGCCTATGTAGCCTGCTCCACCTGTTACTAAAATTTTCATCATAATCCTTAAAAATATTTAAATCGAATAAGGCGTCTATAAATAAAGACATATAAGCCCATAAAAACAAATGCCAAAGTTATTAGAATCATTTGATTGTTAAACCAAATAACAGCTGGAATAATGCTTGTTAAAGACAAAGACCATAAAAATAAAGAAGTCATGCTATTGCCTAAAGCAGGATTGTTTTTACAATATCTGTATTTGATTAAGCGCTTGTAAATAAGCATGTGTAGATGTAACCCGTCTGGTTGACTTGGCGAACTATTTCTTAGGTATTTTTTGCGATAGATGCTAAATAAGGTTTCAAATAAAGGATAAATGAATAGCAAAAGAATAAACCAATGAGATACACCTTCATTTCTAATGCCAAGCATCAAGCCTATCGTTGCCATCATAAAGCCAATAAAATAAGCGCCACCATCACCAACAAATATTTTTCCAAATGGAAAATTAAATACAAATACACCAGATAATGTTGAAATCAACAATAGACTGAGGTACATAACTAAAGTGTCCCCGAGTAAGTTTGAGATATAAGCGATTGATAAAAGTACCAGAATGCTATATCCAGGCATGAGTCCGTTATATCCATCAATAATGTTGATAGAGTTCACTGTTCCACCTACAACAAGCAATGTAAATAACAGGCTTAAAAAATTGAAGTTGGATAACAAGTAATCAGACCACGCAAAGTTTAGTGATCGAATACCTATATCTATATAAAAAAATGCTATTGTTATAGATAAAAGTGCTGCTATCATTCGTAAAGTTGGTCCAATCTTTCCAGTACAATCTTCTGCAATACCAGCAATAAATACAGGAAGTGATGCAACAAGTAATAATAGTTTTATCTCTTGTTCGATAGGCAAAAACCAGAGTCCAACAAAAAAACCTATAAATATTGGCACTCCACCAATACGCGGTGTCGGATCTTTATGAAACTTTTGCACACCAATAGTGTCAGATTCTATGGTTGTCCATTGCTTCGGGAGTAAAACAATTAAAGCAGTAAGGACAATGGTTGTAATGAAGGCTGTTAACATAATATTGTTCCTTTATTAAGTATATTCATAGTTACTCCACCGTCACCGATTTAGCCAAGTTTCTAGGCTGATCAACATCAGTACCTTTGATAAGTGCCACGTGGTAGCTGAGTAGTTGCAAAGGAATGGTGAAGATAATAGGTGCTGAGATGCGACCAAGGTCGGTGGTGGTTGGGATGATGGTCACGCCCTTCATTGGCGCTATTTTTGCAGCTTCATCTTCAAAGACAATCATCTGAGAGCCTCTAGATTTAACCTCTTGAAGGTTAGATTTAAGCTTATCTAAAAGATTGTCATTAGGCGCTACGGCAATTACTGGCGTGTCTTTATCAATCAGAGCAATAGGACCATGTTTTAGCTCGCCTGCTGGAAAGGCTTCAGCATGGATGTATGAGATTTCTTTAAGTTTAAGTGCGCCTTCCATGGCGATGGCATGCATGGTGCCTCTGCCCAAAAATATGGCGTTAAATTTATCTTTAAAGGTTTTGGCAAGCTCTTTAATCTGATCTTCTTGCTCGAGTGTTTTTTTAATCAAACCGGGCAGACGATTTAACCCATCAACAATCGTTGCTTCTTGCTGTTTGGACACTTGCTTGTGGCATCTGCCAACCGCCACTGCAAGTAATGCCAATGAGACCAGTTGGGTGGTGAAGGCCTTGGTGCTAGCTACGCCAATTTCAGGACCTGCATGGGTTAAGAAAGTAAGCTCTGATATACGTGTGAGTGAGGACTCTGCCGAGTTGCAAATTGTTAGTGTATGAATATTCTTATCTTTACTGCGTTTTTTAACGGATTTTAGCGCCTCTAGCGTATCTGCTGTTTCACCACTTTGAGAGATGGTGATAAATAACGTGTCTTCAAGAATGATTGGATTGCGATAGCGGTATTCACTAGCTACTTCAATATGATTAGGGATTTTAGCAATGTCTTCTAGCCAATACTTTGCTACTAATCCGGCGTTGTAGCTAGTGCCACAGGCAATAATTTGAATGTGTTTGGTGTTTTTAAAGATCTCTTTAGCCTTGTGACCAAAAGCAGAGGGTAGTACTGTGTCTTTGGTGATGCGCGACTCTAGCGTGTCACGAATGGCTTGCGGCTGCTCAAAGATTTCTTTGAGCATGTAGTGATCATAGCCACGCTTTGACACTTGGCCACTTTCAAGTTTTGAAGTCTTAATCTTTCGCTCTACCAGGTTGCCATCTTTGTCATAAATAGTGATTGAATCCAAAGTAATATCAGCTATGTCTCCTTCCAACAAATAGATGAAATCTTTAGTAATATCCAATAATGCCATTTGATCAGAAGCAATAAAATTACCTTTATCACTTACGCCAATCACTAAGGGCGAGCCACTACGCGCAGCAATAACACGTCCTGGATCTTTAGGTG
>Ga0209992_10002375_pt1 | contig 17388 bp, 17 predicted proteins | sample 2SBtaG_2_FD_182564 | JGI IMG/M metagenome (GOLD analysis project Ga0209992, IMG submission 182564) | Deep subsurface microbial communities from Kolumbo volcano to uncover new lineages of life (NeLLi) - 2SBTROV12_ACTIVE470 metaG (SPAdes)... | ecosystem: Environmental > Aquatic > Marine >... | reverse complement strand
GTCTTTCACAAGCAGATTTTTAAATGAAAGATATGCTTTTGATTCAGGCTCCGTGTTATTTAAACCTACAAAGTGTGCGGAAGATCAATTTAGAAATACAAAGCTACAAGCATTGTCTTACTTCATTTCAGGTCAAGACAGAGTTTGTGAAGAGGATCAAGGGTTTGCACTGCAGCCCTGGGCAAAAGTAAGGTTTGAAAATTCAGATTTCATTTTAGAGGAAAAGAGAGCTATTGCAATGGGCAATTATTTTTTTACCGACTTGAAAGGTAATGAGATTAAGGTGGAATATACATTTGGCTATAGGTTGATTGATGGGGTTCTGAAAATCGATCTGCATCACTCTTCACTGCCTTTTAATCCAAATTCTGCTTTTTGAAATCTTTTTACAGGGTTTCTTTCTATTAGAGCTGCTATAGTTTAAAATATGTTTCTCAGTGATAAACATATCTTTAGATGCAATGGGTGGAGATTATGCACCTGAATCAATAGTTGAAGGGGCTATTCTTGCTTCTTCTCTGGGTGTAAACCTTACTCTCTTTGGAAATGAGGATGAGGTTAATCGTGTTTTAGATGGAAGAGATTTTAGCAATATAAAAATTCAACACACTGAAGAAAAAGTCGACATGGGTGACAAAGTTGCTTCTGTTTTGAGGAAAATTCCAGAAACTTCCCTGGGACTTGCAGCTAGATCTGCAAGCGAGGGTGATTCTGACGGAGTTATTTCCGCTGGACATTCTGGTGCTTCTGTTTTGGTTGCTTCCAAATACCTTAAAAGGAAGGGTGTCCGGAAGCCGGTACTCGGGACTTTCATGCCTACAAGCGATAATCCAGTTTTTTTATTGGATGTTGGTGCAAATGTAGATACAAAAGCGGAAGATCTCCTTATGTTTGCGCAATTGGGAAGTGAGTTTTATAGTTTCTGGTCAGGTAAAAAAAGCCCAACAGTTGGTTTGTTGAATATTGGTTCTGAAAAAGGTAAAGGAGATAGAGAATCCGCAAAAGCTTACGAATTAATGGAAATGAATGCATCAGCTGGAGAGTTTAATTTTGTTGGCAACATCGAAGGAAGGCAGGTTGGCGGACAGGGCGAAGAGATAAATGTTGTAGTTTGTGATGGCTTTGTTGGGAACGTTATTCTAAAGTTTGCCGAGGGAATGGCTATTTCTTTGATGACCATGTTTGGATCTGAATTGAAAAAATCTGCAAAAAATAATATCTTTATGCCTCTTGCAAAAAGTGCTATCAAGGGTTCTTTGAAGAATGTAAAAAAGAGATTGGATTATTCTGAATATGGTGGAGCACCTTTGCTTGGCTTGACTAAGCCTTTTTTTATTTGCCATGGATCTTCTAACCCCAAGGCGATTTTCAATGCGGTTAAAAATATGAAAAATTTAATAATGAGACAAAATGGAGAAAAAAATGATTAGAGCTGTTATCACTTCAATTGGAACTTCTCTTCCCGAAAAAATTGTCACAAATGATGACTTGTCAAAAGTCATGGATACAAATGACGAATGGATAAGGGAAAGGTCCATGATTAGAGAAAGAAGGTTTGCAGAAAAGGGTGAAGGTTTGAGCAAATATTGTGTAGATGCTGCCAATAAGGCTCTTGAAAAAAGAAACATGGATCCGGCAGATTTAGACCTAGTTATTGTTGCTACCGTTACTCCAGACATGATGTTTCCAAATACTTCAAATCTTGTACAAGATCGAATCGGGGCTGTCAATGCTGGTTCGTTTGACTTGGTGAATGCTTGCCCAGGTTTTGTTTATGGAGTTTCAACTGCTGCTGGCATGATCTCTTCAGGATTGCATAAAAATATACTTGTTTGCGGTGGAGACATCATGACCTCTATATTAGATATGGAAGACAGGTCGACATCTGTTCTTTTCGGAGACGGTGCGGGGGCTGTTATTTTAGAGGGTCAGGAAGGAGATTATGGGGTTCATGATGTTCTTCTTGGCTCAGATGGTTCGGGAGGGAAATATTTATACATGACTTCTGGAGGTTCTTTGAGTCCTCCCTCCATTGAAACTGTTCAAAATAAAGAACATTATGTAAAGATGGATGGAAGTAAGGTTTATAAAGTGGGGATAAGAAGGTTTGTTCAGATGGTTAAAGACATTTGTGAAAAAAATTCTATTAGTCCCTCGGATATTGGTTGCCATCTTTTCCATCAGGCAAATGGAGTAATGATCGAAGCTATAGCAAAAAGGTTAAATCTAGACAAGGAAAAATGCCCAATTAATATTGACAAATATGCAAATACAACAAATGGGACTATTCCGCTGTTGACTGAATATGCAAACGATAAAAAAATGCTGAAAGACAATGACTGGGTCCTAATGACAAGTTTTGGTGCGGGTTTTGCATGGGGATCTGTTTTGATGAAGTGGAAAAAAATATGAATTTTTGTTTTCTTTATCCGGGACAAGGTTCTCAAAAAGTTGGCATGGCTGATTTTTTACTTTCCGACAAAGAAGCAATTGATTTGATTATTAAAGCTGATGATATTTTGGATTCAAATCTTTCAAAATTGATTTTTGAAGGCCCTATTGACGAATTGACATTAACAAAAAATGCTCAACCTGCATTATTGGCTGTTGGCTATGCTGCGCATAAGTATTGGATAAAAAAGTATAAATTTAAACCTATTGCAGCGGCAGGGCACTCACTTGGGGAATATACAGCCTTGGCTGCAGCTGGAGCAATCTCTTACGAGACAGCATTGAAGGTTGTTAAAAAAAGAGGTGAGGCTATGCAGGATGCTGTGGAGAAAGGCAAAGGCGGAATGGTTGCTTTGCTTGGAGCAGGTCGTTTGCAAGGCTTGATTGAGTCTTGTAAAGATTCTGGCTGTCTGGTTCCAGCAAACTTCAACACATCAAATCAAACTGTTCTTTCAGGAGATATTGACGCCATTGACAGGGTTGTTGAAAAGGCTAAGGGTTTTGGTTACATAAAGGCAATTAAACTGAAAGTTTCAGCTCCCTTTCACTCTCCATTGATGGAGAAAGCAAAGAAAAAAATGATTAAAGTTATAAATGAAATTGATGTATCTGTTCCAAAGTGGCCAGTTGCTTCAAACTTCACTGGTTTTTTTCATGAAGAAGATTCTTCTAAAATTAAGCAAAATTTAATCAATCAAATTGAAGGTTCCGTAAAGTGGGTCCAAAATTTAAAAGAGTTGAGCAAAATGAATTTTGAGGGTTGGCTTGACGTCGGCCCAGGAAAGGTTTTGTTCAACATGGTTCCAAAGGCTGATGTTAGAAAGAAAATCAATCATTTTCAAGTTGTTGGGGATATCATTAGATAATGTCTGTTTTGAATTTTGATTTTTCAGGGAAAAAAATATTAGTAACTGGGGGCATAAGGGGTATAGGCCTTTCTGTTGCTAAGATGTTTGCAAGTTCCGATTGCAAGATGGTTCTAGGTTATAAAAATAATCATGAGATAGCTAAATCTGTACATTCTGAACTTTCTATCCAGGAAGCTGATTTGAAAATCATTTCAGGAGATCTTTCTGACGAGGCAGAGTGTGGAGAATTTGTAAAAAAATCACAGAATTTCCTTGGGGGTATTGACATTTTTGTTCATTGTTGTGGAATCAGAATGGATGCTCCTGGGTCTATGATGAAAAATTCTCATTGGAACGATGTTATAAAAACAAATTTAAATAGCGCTTTTTATTGTTCAAAGCTCGTTGCAAAAAGCATGTTGAAAAAAAGGTATGGGAGAATTGTTTTTATTTCAAGTGTTTCAGCTTCAGTTGGGGGGCCAGGACAGTCTAATTATGCTGCTAGTAAATCAGGGATAGAAGGCCTTATGAGGGTTATGTCGAGAGAGTTTGCAGATAGAGGTGTCACTGTTAATTGTGTAAGCCCTGGACTGATAAACACAGACATGTCGCAAGATATAAACAAATCGATGAAAGATTTTTATTTAAGTGTTATTCCAATGAAGAGGTTTGGGGATGCGTCTCATGTTGCTTCGGCAGTAATCTTTTTATGCTCTGATAATTCTTCTTATACAACAGGACAAATTTTAGGAATCAATGGAGGTATGGACGTTTCATGACAAGGGTTTTTATTACAGGTGTTGGTGCTGTGACACCATTTGGGGTAGGTTTTTCTTTTTTGAGAAATGGTTTAAAAAGTGGTGAATCTACTGCAAAGAATATTTCTTTATTAGATACTGAGGCTCATAAATGCAAGATTTCTTGCGAGGTTCCTGATTGGGATCCATTAAAACATTTAGACCCAAAAGAATCTAGGCAAATGGACAGGTTCACTCAGTTCGCAATGGCTTCTTCTCAAGAGGCTATTGAGGATTCGGGAATTGATTTTGAAAAAATGGATCCTTACAGGGTTGGTGTAAATGTTAGCAGTGGAATTGGTGGAATGTGGGAGCATCATGCTCAATTTGATAAATATTTTAAAAAGGGACCTAGGTACATTAGTCCTTTTTACATTCCAAAGAATATATCCAATATAGCTCCAGGATGGATATCTATTAAATACGGGTTAAAAGGATATTCATCAGCACCGGTTGCCGCTTGTGCTACGGGGACTATTGCAATTGGAGAAGCTTTTAACTTGATAAGGAATGGAACTATGGATGCAATGGTTACTGGCGGAGCTGAAGGAGCTATTGCACCAACTTCCCTTGCTGGTTTTTCAAACATGAAAGCTTTAGCATGTAACTTTAACGACAACCCAAAAGAAGCTAGCAGGCCTTTTGACCTAGAGAGATCAGGTTTTGTAATGGGGGAAGGTTCTGTTGTTTTTGTATTAGAGAGTGAGGAAAACTTAAAATCAAGAGGGGGAACCCCTATAGCTGAGGTAGTTGGTTTTGCAGTAACGAGTGATGCTTATCACATAACTTCTCCAAATTTAAATGGAGAGTCTCCAGCAAAAGCAATGAGTTTAGCTTTGGAGGATGCTCAAATACCATCTTCTGCAGTTGATTACCTGAATGCTCATGGAACTTCTACAAAATTCAATGATTTGATGGAAACAAATGCTATCAAGTTAACTTTTTCTAATGATTTGAAAAAGATAAACATTTCAAGTACAAAAGGTATGCATGGCCATCTTTTAGGTGCTGCTGGGGCGATAGAGTGCGCAGCATGTATTGTTTCCATGAGAGACAAAATAATACCTCCAACTATAAATTACAACACAAAGGATCCAGATTGTGATTTAGACTATACCCCAAATGATGCTAGGGATTTTGATGTGAATGTGTCTATGTCAAATTCTTTTGCATTTGGAGGGCATAACACCTCTTTAGTTTTAAGGAGTTCATAATATGTTAGACAAGATAAATTTTGAAATCAAAGAAAGAGCAAGGGCCGTTGCTGAAGAGGTTGTAAGGCCTTTGGCTTCTGAGCATGACAAGAAGCAAGAATACCCTTGGAAAGTCAAGGAAGCCTTAGCGGAAAGTGGTTTATTGAAAACCTGGATACCCAAAGAGTATGGTGGTGATGGTTTAGGTAGTGTAAATTTATGTTTAGTTGTTGAGGAATTGTCTAGAGCATGTGGTGGAGTGGGGGTTATGTTTGCTGTAAATGCATTGGGCTCTTACCCAATAATTTTAGGAGGAAGACAGGACCAGAAGGAAAAATGGCTTCCCAAGATTGCAAATGGTGAAAAGTTGATATCTTTTGCTCTTTCTGAAAAATTAGCCGGGTCAAATGCTTCTGATTTAAAAACGTTAATATCAAAAAAAGGTGAAGAATATATCATAAATGGTGATAAAAAATGGAATACAAATGGTGGGGTTGCTCACTATTATTCTGTTTTTGGTGTAACTAATCCAAATCAGGTTGGAAAGCCTTCTGCAATATCTGCAGTTATCGTTGAAAAAGGTACAGATGGTTTTGAAATCGGAAAAGAAGAAGACAAAATGGGGATAAGGTGTGTTCCTGTAAGAGAACTCTATTTTAGAAACTGTTCCGTTCCTGAATGGAATTTGCTCGGAGAGTCTGAAGGAAAGGGTTTTAAAATCGCAATGGAAACTCTCGATCATGCTAGACCTGGTGTAGCTGCACAAGCTTTGGGTTGTGCTCAGGGGGCATTCGAGTATGCTTCAAGATTTGCATCCAGGAGGCGTCAATTTGGTCAACCTATACAGAACCATCAAGCAATAGGTTTTCTTTTAGCCGATATGTCTACAAGAATTGAAGCAGCGAGGCAGTTGGTTTATGAATCTGCGAGAATGATTGATGCCGCTGATAAAGACCCTTCGCTTAAAGCAAAGGCTAACAAAATGGCCGCACAAGGTAAACTTTTTGCTACAGATACAGCAATGTGGGTTACAACTGAGGCAGTTCAAATATTTGGTGGCTATGGCTTCATGAAGGATTATCCGGTTGAAAAATATATGAGAGATGCAAAGATAACTCAGATTTATGAAGGAACAAATCAAATACAAAGGCTTGTTGTGAGTAGGCATGTCGCACGTGAAGCTACATCGCTTAAGTTTTTAGACCAATTTATTCCTTCTATCGATCAGTGGATTCCTGATGAGTTGTTGAAAGAGGGCTCTTGATGAAAATATTGGTTTTAGCAAAACAGGTTCCTGCAACGACTGACTTGACTTTTGGCGATGCGGGGATTTTGAATAGAGACAATGTTCCAAAAGCTGTTAATCCAGATGATGAATCTGCTATAGAGCTTGCGATACAAATAGCTGAGTCTAATTCTGGAGAGGTTCATCTTGCAAGCATGGGTCCAGAGTCATCTTCAGAAATGCTTTCTGAGTTAGGAGCTATGGGGTGTGCCTGTTCTTATCACATTTGCGATACTCTTTTGGTTGGTGCAGATTTGATAACTACGGCAAATGTTTTTGCTGAATTAGCTAAGAAAATTAATGTTGACATGGTTATATGTGGTGCTTCTGCAGCTGATGGAAAAGGGGGCCTTTTACCTTCAGCAATTGCTTCTCTATTAGGTTGGAGTTGCGTTAACCAAGTATCTTCAGTTGAAGAAATTTCTGAAAATCCAACAGTTGTATTTAATTTTGGAAACAATAAATCAAAAGCAAAAATTACTGGATCTTGTGTTTTGAGTGTTTATAAAACTGTTGCTGAACCCAGGATACCTGATGTAATGGCAGTTTTATCAGCTCCACAGCCTGAAAAGCTCACTGTTGCTGATTTGAACATTTCTGAAAAAATTCTTGACTCTAAGGGAAGGTCTGAAGTTCTTAAAGTTGAAAATGTAAAGAAGGAAAGGAAAAATAAGATTTGGGAAGGGATGGATTCTTTTTCTGAATTTTTAGATGCCTTGAAAAAGGAAGGTTTTTAATGAAGGTTTTTTTATTAGCACATGGTCATAACGAAATGCATCTTTTTAGCAATCTTTCAAATTGTATTTCTGCCGATGGTGCTATCTGGATTGGAGAAAAAAAAGATTGGAGTCTTTTGGGTGTTGATAATTTAATACACATCAACACAAAGGACTCTTTGTCTGCTGGAAAAGCTTTAGCAAAGCATTTTGAAGGTGAAAAGGTGGTAGTTGTTGGCCTTGAAGATTTGTTTAGCGGCGAGGTTCTTTCTTCATTTTCAAGCAATTCTTTACAAGGTTTAGTTTGGGGTTGCCATGGTTTTTCAAGAGAAGGTGATTTTGCCTCTTTGGAAAAGTATGGTTTTGGAGGAAAGGTTTTATATAGTTCCAAATTGTCATCTGGGTCTGTTCAATTTAATTCAAAATTTTTGAATTCTGAAAACTCGAACCCAAAAGACCCTTCTGTTGTTTCTTTGGAGTGCGAAAATAACCATTCTTTTGAATTTGTAGAATTTGACAGCATTCCCAGCAAGGATAAAGATATTTCTTCTTCTGAGGTTATCATTTCTGGCGGAAGGGGGATACAAGGCCCTGAAGGTTTTGAATCTTTAAAAACTCTTGCTAAGAAACTGGATGCTGCAATAGGTGCTTCAAGAGCTGTTGTCGATATGGGTTGGATTGATTATTCCCACCAGGTTGGCCAAACGGGAAAGTCTGTAACACCTAAACTTTATATTGCGTTTGGTATATCAGGTGCCGTTCAACATAGAGCCGGAATGCAGAATTCTTCCGTTATAGTTGCAATAAATACTGATAGAAATGCTCCAATATTTGACATATGTGATTATGGAATTGTTGCTGACTGGAAAGAAGTGCTTGAAAAATGGGTTAGTTCTTAAGATTTTCTAGATCTGTCTCTTTTCAGTTGTTCTTTTTTTTCTTTTTCCACCTCTTTTCCAACATCTTTTTCGAAATCCGATGAGAAAGGTTTAAATAGGTTGATTATTTTTTTAAAGAAATTTTTCATACTAGAGGTTTTTGTTTTTTATTGGGTCTCTTTCTCCTTTGATTGCAGGAATATCTGGTTTCCCTGTTGGAAGGAGAGGAATTTCTTCAAGAACTTCTATTTCTTTTGGCATCTTGTATGTTGCTAGTAATTTGCCTTGATTAAGGAAGGAGATGATTTTCTTTTTGATATCTTGATTGTTTTTTTTGTCTTCTAGCTCTATAAATGCCTTTACTTTTTCTCCGGTTTTTTTGTCTGGAATTCCAATGGCTACAACTGATTTAACCTCTGGGTGCTTTGTAACAACATCTTCAATTTCTGCTGGATAAACATTTTCTCCAGCAACAATTATCATGTGCTTTGCTCTTCCGCATATGGTCAGGTTTCCTTCTTTGTCAAATTTACCTATATCACCTGTCCGATACCAATTGTCAATTAGCACCTCTTTTGTTTCTTTTTCTTTGCCATGGTAACCTTTGAATATATTTGGTCCCTGTACCCATATTTCACCTTCAATATTTGCTTCTGGCTTTAAGAACTTCTCACTTTCGGGACTTGTTGAAGTCGTTATCTTTTCACCTTTTTCATTTCTAAGTTGAATTTTTACGCTAGGAAAAACAATACCGCATGTGCCAAAGGCTGGGTCTTTTCCAGGCCTGTTGAAAGATATGACAGGGCTAGCTTCACTTGCTCCGTAACCTTCATATATTGGAATTTTTGTTATTTTTTGGAATTTTTCAATGATTTCTCCAGGCAAAGGAGCCCCTCCTGCAACAGCAAGTTCAATTGACGAAAGTTCTTTTTTTGGATCCTTTAGTTTTTTTGCTGCATTGATTAAAGAGTTGTACATGGACGGAACAAGTTCAAGAACGGTTATTTTTTGAGACTTGATTACATCCAGGACTATTTTTGGCTGAAATGCTGGAATTGGAACAAATCTGCCTCCAGAAAGCGCCCCTGCAAGCATTCCTGCTGTTAATCCAAAAGAATGAAAGAGAGGAAGAACCCCGCTAATGGTGTGGCTTTCTGTATTTCCCAATACTTTCCAATAATCAGAAAGATTGCTAGCTAGATTCTTATGTGAAAGCATTACCCCTTTTGGCTTTCCTGTTGATCCGGACGTATAAATATAACAAGAAATTTCTTCAGCGTTTGGTTTGGGCAAATCTTTTAGAAATTTTGATTTTTGAATTTGTTTTTGGTTTTTTGGATCATTTAGTTTTAGTATCTTTAAACCCAATATCTCTTTTTTGAGATAATCTAAAGTTTTTCCAAATATCTTTGATGCTCTTCCTTGAGGAGCTTCAAATGTAAGTAGTGTTTTTATTCCAGCATCATTTATAACATCCCTAACTTCTTTTGGAGAGAGGGCATAGTTTAGCGGAACTGCTGTTTTCCCTAGGATTTGACAAGAGAAAAAAGATACGACAAATCCAGCTGAATTAGGAAGGAATATTCCAATTCTCTTTTCTGATTTTTTTATCTTATTTTTTAGCCATCCTGCAACCTTATGAACACCCAAGCCTAATTCCCCATATGAGATATTGGTCCATTGGCCATCTTTATTTTCTGTAATTGCAATTTTTTTAAAGTTTTTTTTCCAAGAAAGAACAAAAAGATGTCCTAAATGATTGCTTTTTTCTGGCTTCAGAGAGAATGAGAGAACCTTTGATAAGATTTTTTTTATCCAAACAATCATGAATCACCACCCATCAGGAACAATTGTACTGTTGTTTTTTCTTAGAGAACGTAGAGTTTTTGCTGTATTTTTTTCTAGCTTTTCTAGTAGTTTTTTTTCATATTTCTGAGACTGGCTTGAATCAGTATTTTTCAAGTGTTTTAGTTCGGTAATTTCGCCAAGCGAAAGGTGGCATTTTTTTTCAGTTTTGATTATGTATTTTTTATCCAAGAATCTGTATAGTTCTTTTGAAAGCATTGCCAGTTTTTCTTCAAGAGATTCGTATGTAGTATTACAAAAAAAAGTATCATCAAATTTTAAGTATGAAAGTGAATGAAGCATTAGTACTTTTTTTTCAATTTCTTTTTTTATTTTTGGGTTTCTTGTAAAGTCATTTGCCTCTCTTGCTTTCTGTATTCTGTCAGAAAGGCTGTCTTTTTTGTTGGGTTTTATTTTTATTTTAGACTCAATGTTCATTATTGAAATTTGACATAGATTTTTTATCCTGGAATTAATGCTTTTAAACCTGGAATCCTCTGTTCTCCATTTCCTTTTTTTTTCTGCTTTTATGTTTTCTCGTTTTTCAAGTTTTTCAATTATTGATTGTGCAATTGCGGCAAGTCGCATTTGAAACTCACTGCTTGAACGAGGTTTTAAATCTAATATTAATTCAAGTTCTTTTAGCCGATTTTCAACTACTTTCTGTTTGTTCCCAATTATTGAATAGTAGATTGCAAAAGGCAGAACCTTTATAGGTAAATTTGTTTTCTTTGAAGAAAAGAGTGCAATTTTTATTGGGCCTGGTTGGTAAGGTAGCATTCTTTCCGTGTCTCCGTATGTTCTTCCTTCAGGGAAAACAATCAGGTTTTTCCTACTCGAAAGAATTTCAATTGACCTTGACAAAGACCTTCTGTCAAGTTTTGTTCTGTCTATAGAAAAGCATCCGCCCATTTGCAGTAGCTTCCTAAGGATGTAGGGAGTTCTAAACATCACGTCTCTTGCAGTCATTATTCTGAATTCCAAGTTTAATTTTCTAAATGTGCAATAGAGCGAAGGTGGATCAAAGTCGGTAGGGTGATTGCAAGTGATCAAAGATCCTCTTCCTAAGGATTCCTTCAATCTTTTTTCGTCGTTTTTTGATAATTCGATTTTTTTTATTTTTGCTTTTTCTTTTACTAAGAATGCTAATATTTTATTAAGTATTGCTACGTGAAAATTAGAGAATGAATCTTTATAAAATTGGCTTTTTTTCAATTAGTTAAATGCCCTTATTCCAGTTGTAATATTTCCAATAATGAGTTTTTGAATCTCGCTCGTTCCCTCAAAAAGTTCCATAACTCTTACGTCCCTCCATATCTTTTTTGAAAAAAAGCTTTTGTCTTTTTCAATCAGTATATTTGCAGCAATTGAGGCTCCTTCTGTGGCTTTTAGTTTTGCCATTGACGCATATTTTGTGAAATTTCTTTTTTCTGTTTTTAGTTCAATTGTTTTAGATAAGAGAGATTTGCATGACTCTATTATTACTTCAATTTTTGCTATGTCTTTCATATTGCCCTGTGTCGGTTCTTCTTTTGCAATTTCGATCAGTCGTTTTTGCATTCCCTCAATTGCTCCAATTGCCATTGCGGAGATTCCAAGCCTTCCGTTATCTAGAGCCCTAAAAGCAACGTTGAGTCCTTTGCCCTTTTTTCCAATCCTGTTTGTTTTTGGCACAAAAACATTATCAAAAGACATTTCTGCAGTGTCGCTAGATTTGAAACCAAGCTTTCCATGTATTTTTGTTTTAGAGACACCCTTAGAACTTGTGTCGACTAAAAAACAACTAATTTGATCTTCTTCTTTTGCATAAACAATTGCTATTTGAGCTATGTTTCCATTTGTTATCCACATTTTTTGACCATTTAAAACCCATCCCCCATCTGCCTTTCTTACTGTTGACTTCATTTCTGATGGATTTGACCCTGCATCAGGTTCTGTAAGGGCATAGCAACCACTTATTTCACCATTTAAAATCCTTGAGACATATTCATTTTTTAAATTTTCTGAAGCTTCATTAAGTAAAATCTCCGCAACAAGTGTGAATTGGCCAGTTATTATTGCTGCTGCAGTGATATCTTCTTGAGAGAAGGTTTTTATTAACTCGTATGTCCAAATAGGATCTTTTTCAGAGCCTCCATATTTCTTTGGCGTTGAGACCCCAAGCCATCCCTTTTTGCAAATTTCATTTGCAGTTTCAAAATCATACTTTTCAGAATTTTCATTTTTTTTAGCTCTTTGCTTTATCGTCTTTTCTGTAAAATCTTTTAATTCTTTTTTAAAAGAGTTGAAATTTTCCATTTTCTATTCGAGTTTTCCAGATTTTTTTTCAACAAGCCTTACTAGTTTGCCGGTTTTTAAAATTTCAACCATTTTGTTATGGTCATCAAAAAGTGGTCTATCTTCATCGAGGTGGGCTATGTCTTTTCTTATTTCAGAGATAACTTCTTGAATTGCTAGACTTGGTTTTTCAGGACCCCTCAATTCAATTGCTTGAGCAGCTGCTAACATTTCTATTGCAAGTATCCCCCAGCAGTTTTCTAATATTTTTTTTGTTTTTTGTGCTGTTGTTAAGCCCATTGAAACAAAATCTTCTTGATCTGCAGCAGCAGGTATGGATTGGTTTGCTGCAGGATGGCTCAATATTCTATTTTCAACACATAAAGCATCTGCTGTGTATTGACTAAGCATTAGTCCGGAATTAAATCCAGGATCCTCAGTTAAGAATGGGGGGAGCCCCCCTGAAAGTGCTGGATTTACCAATCTGTTCATTCTTCTTTCAGAGAGTATTCCAACCATGGAAAGCCCAATTCCAACCATTTCCATAGGCAAAGCAACTGGAGTTCCTTGAAAATTTGCACCAGTTAGAACTTCTTTTTCTTTTGTTAAGAAAATTGGATTATCCCCAACTCCATTTAATTCAATTTCAACTTGTTTTAATGCATATGAAAGAGAATCTCTTAAAGTTCCTGCAACCTGCGGGGTTGATCTCATTGAATATGCATCTTGAAGTTTTTTTCTTTTGGAATTTAAAATTTCAGAATTTTTTGTTAGTTTCGTTATATTTTTTGCGACTTTTTGAGATCCAGAAAAGCCTCTCAATTCATGAATCCTTGATTTGTAAGGTCTCATGTTTGCATTCAATGCCTCAAGCGTCATTGATGCTGACAGGTCATGAGTTTTAAGCCAGAGCATTGCATCGTTTAATGTCAATGCTGAAAGTGTAGTTAAAACATTCGAACCATTGATTATTGATAGGCCATCTCTTGCTTTCAGTCTTAAAGGCTTAATCTTTGCTTTTTTTAAAGCATTTTTTGCACTCATCATTTTTCCTTTGTAAAAGGCTTTTCCTTCACCCATCATGGTTAATGCAATTTGACTCATTGGAGCGAGGTCCCCACAAGCTCCAACTGAGCCTTTTTCGCAAACATGCGGAACCACATCGCTATTGATTATTTCTAAAAGTTTTTCTGTTACCTCTTTCCTTCCTCCTGAGAAGCCTTTGCAATGAACGTTTATCCTGCTGCACATTGCGCCTCTAACAATTTCTTCAGACATTGGTTCTCCAATACCTGCAGCATGTGAATATACGAGACGGTTTTGAAATTCTTCAGTTTGGCTTTCGTCTAATGTAACCTCTGAGAATTCCCCAATTCCAGTGTTGATTCCGTACATTGGTTCCTTTTTGTTTATTTTGGCTTCAACCATTTTTCTGCACTTTTTTATTTTTGTCCAGCACTCATCATCGATGGTAACTTCTATTTTTTTTCTAGAAATTTTTGTAAGCATTTTTGCTGTTAGGTTATAGCCATTCAAACAAAACTTTTTCATAATCTGAATTCTAGATTGTCATATGATAGTTTTGTGACAACAACTCCTTTACTGATTTTTGAAATAATTGCTATATTTTTATTAGGGAGTTTAATGAATATTAAAGTTTCTTTTTCTGATGGTGCAAGAGTGCAGTCCTTAGTTATAGGTTTTATGACGGGTGTTTCTGTTTTTTTTATTTTTAACATATACGGCATCACCACATTTTTTCCATTATTGTTTCTTGCTCTTTTGCCTCAATTTGTGTTTAAGCCTGATAGAGAAAATCTTGGAAGCAGGTTGATGTTGGGAGTAGGGGCTTCTTTCGTGGTTTCTTATACATTTTTATTTTTAGCAATATATCTTGCAAAATCAGGTAGTGGTGAAATGGCTTTGATAAATGCATGCATACCAGTATTGTTTCCTTATTTTTCTTGGCTCTGTGGCCATGTTATATCAAAGCTTGAGAGGAGATTTGATTCTCGATTTTTCTTCATGTACTGTTTGATCTTTGTTTTTGTTCTTCAGAGTGTTTTTAGTTTTTTTATTAATGAAAATTTACATTATTTTTATGTTTGTTTTTCTTCATGGCTTTTTTGGACAATTAGCAGAAAGGCAAGAATGCAACAAACAAACAGGGAAACAAAGGAGCTGTAATTTTCTAAACGAGGTTTTTTATTTGATTTATTTCAGCATTTCCACCTGAGACAATAGCAACTACATTTATTTTCTTTCTTCCTTTTAGCCATTCTTTTGGAAACATATTGTTCAATATTGGAGCAACTGCACCTGCACCTGCTGGTTCAACAATCCACTTTCCAACATCCATTAATTTCTTTTGAGCATGGAATATCAAGTTATCTTCAAGAAGGATGATTTTTTCTACTGTTTTTTTACAAATTTCAACATTTATTTTTCCGGTACTAAGGGGACAAAGTCCTTGTATATCAGTATTGATTTTTTTTAAGAAAAATTCACCATCTGCTTCTATTCCTTTTGTCAAATTTGGAGATCCTTTTGGCTCTACTCCAAGAATCTTGATTTTTTCACCGAGTTCCTGCTTCAATGCCATTGATATGCCCGAGATGCTTCCTCCGCCACCAGAAGCCACACATACAACCTCGACTTCAGGCCACTGCTCTGCAATCTCAATGCCGATAGTTCCAGCCCCTTCAATTGTTTTTGCAGAGTTGTAGGGATGAATCAATGTGAAGCCATTTTCAACAAGTTTTGAGCATTCTTCTTCTGCGTCTTTTCTTGAATCTCCAAGAAAAACTTTTGAACCATATTTCTTGCAAGCTTCAATTTTATTTTTATATGCCTTTTTTTCCATGCATATTATTGCTGGAATATTTAGTTTATTTGCTGCCCATGAAAGCGCTTTTCCATGATTGCCCGAACTTGTTGCAACAACTCCTATTTTTCTTTGCCTGTCGTTAAGTTGAAGAACCTGATTTAAGGCACCTCTTGCCTTAAATGATTTTGTCTTTTGAAGACACTCAAGCTTAAGTTTAAGATTAATTTGAGGGTGCCCAGATGCAAAATTAACCAAGGGAGTTCTTTTGACTCCATTTTTAATTCTCTTCAGAGCTTCTTTGAAGTTTATTGATGAAATTTCTTTCATTTAGTTTGATTTAGTCGTTTTTTTCTAACCAGTGTATACAGTTAAGGGCTGCCTTTACTCCATCACCAGCACTTGTTATTAGTTGTTTATATTGATGATCGGAACAATCTCCAGCAGACCATATACCTTCAACATTTGTTTTTTGGTCATGATCTACATCTATGTAGCCTTGTGCATCTGTTTTGATGAATTTTTTTAGAAATCCTGTATTTGGATTGTGTCCAATAAAAATAAAAACACCATCTGTTTTGAAAAGATTTTCTTTTCCTGAATTAGCATCTTTGATGTTTACGCTTTCAACTTTTCCATTTCCATTTATTTTTTCTATAGTGCAATCAAGTTTCCATTCAATCTTTTTATTCTTTTTCGCCCTTTCAAGAATTACGGGGGTTGCTCTGAACTCCTTTCTTCTGTGAACGATTGTGACCTTGCTAGCAAATCTTGTTAAAAATATGCCTTCTTCAATTGCGCTATTTCCACCACCAACAACCACAACCTCTCTATCCCTAAAAAAAGCTCCATCACATGTTGCGCATGTAGAAACACCAAGACCCATCAGCTCCATTTCTCCAGGTATCCCAATTTCTTTTGCTTTTGACCCTGGTGCAAGTATTATTGTTTTTGATTCCCAGTTTCCATTCATTGTTTCTATTTTGAAAGAGCCTGCTTCCCCGCTTATTTTTTGCACGAATGAGTATTCTGTTTTTGATCCAAATTTTTCAGCATGTTCTAAAAAAAGATTTGCTATTTCTGGTCCTGAAATAGGATTCTGTACACCTATTCCAGGATAATTTTCTACATCATTTGTTAATGTGATTTGCCCACCTGGGCTCTGTCCTTCAAAAAGAACAACATTTAGATTTGATCTTGCAGCATAAAGAGCAGCCGACAGCCCAGCTGCACCTCCACCAACAATAGCCAAATCTATTTTTTCCATTTAGAGTTTTAATTTTAAGGGTAGTTTTGAAAAGATATACCCACAAGCGAAAGAAAGTAATAAAAGCCATCCGACCTGAACCTCGAAGCCTTTGGAATTTTCAGAGTCTGTTTTTGCAACCTGAATAAAGGATAAATCTACTTCTTGTGATGATATTTTTAGAACAATCCAGATGAAAAGTCCAAGAATGACAATTGCTGTTATTTTCGTAAAGCTTATTGGTATTCCGGATTTTTGTTTTTTGTTTTTTTCGCTTTCCATTTTTCGCTTTCCAAGTTTAACATATTCGTTATGAATAAATTTACTTTGCTTGGGTCTTTTGGCGAAGGGAATTTCGGAGATGATTGGATTCTCTTGAATGCTTCCAAAAAATGGAAAACATCTTGTGTTTGCTCTAGGGGGGTTCTTTTAGACAACTATGATTACAGCTTGCCGCTTTTCAAAAAAATAATATTACCAGGAGGGGGGGTCTTCCAAGACAAAACTTCAAGTATTTCTTTTTATTGGTATTTTTTTATGATCTTATTGTCAAAGAATGCTCGAGCTTATGACATGGATATTACAGAATTGAAAAGCAAGTTTAAGAATTTACTCCTTTTGTTTTTGGTTAAGTTTAAATTTGAGACATTTGAATTGAGGCCAGGCACAAGTTATTCAGATTTGAAAAATGGCCAGGATTCAGTTTCTACTTTTATTGAAGATGCTAAAAAGAAAGAAGGCTCTGTATGGTGCCCTTTTCCAACAGATGACTTTGTTCCAAAAGGTATTGATTCTGTTTTTATATCAGACAGGAGAAGGCATGTTTCAAAAGTTAGGGGTTTTTATTCCTTCTACCACGATTCAAAAGACATTGAAAAGAGTTTTCTTTTTTTATCCCAAAAAGAGTCCATCATTAGTTCAAGATATCATCCCTTGATTTTTGCCTGGATGAATGAAAAAAAGGGCTTGGGGATAGGCCCTCCTGGAGGAAAGATTCATTGTTTATGCAAAAGAGCAGGTTTTCCTTG
>Ga0209992_10002373_pt1 | contig 17427 bp, 19 predicted proteins | sample 2SBtaG_2_FD_182564 | JGI IMG/M metagenome (GOLD analysis project Ga0209992, IMG submission 182564) | Deep subsurface microbial communities from Kolumbo volcano to uncover new lineages of life (NeLLi) - 2SBTROV12_ACTIVE470 metaG (SPAdes)... | ecosystem: Environmental > Aquatic > Marine >... | reverse complement strand
TGCTCTGTCTTTAAGTTCTTCGCTGCTAGTTTAGCTATCTTTTGTAGTTCGTCTAAATTCATATCTGTTTATCCTTTACCCAGTTTAGGGTAATAATAAACAGTTACACAGTTTTAGTTACAGTCTCTTAATATTTCTACTCGTGCATATTTTTTATCATTTCCAGGAATCAGAGTCCAGGGTGCGTATTCGGTACTTGTGTGCGATACCATATCGTTGATTGCCGCTTTATAATCATCCCACTTTTCACGGTTTCTCCAGTCTTCCTCTGTGATCTTTTGTACTTCATCTTCTTTAATATTTAGATTGGGAATATATTCATCGTAAACTACGCTATAAAGCATAATCTCGATATTGAGTGCACTAGCCAATGCATAGGCACGTTCAACGGCTGGGGTATCTATAAACCCGGGGTGTAGCGCGACAAGTAGCTTAGTACTCATTCTTTGCTCCTGTTCATAATGTTATTCATCCCTATTTTTAAAAAGTAATTGAATTATAGACAATAATTATTATTGAATACTTCAAACTCTCTCAAATCAATAAGATTTTTTATTAAAATATGAGATCCTTTTAGAATCAAACATTACCATTATTCTGCTCGCTATATTATATAGCCTAAAACAAGTCAATGAATGCTCTCTAATTAAATGATAAACCATCTTCTTTATAACACACCAACGAACCCGACATCGATTTATTAATTGGTCTTTTAAACATTTTTCTCCGGCCATCGTACAATTTTCTATGATGGCGTTTGATTGCTTTTCTCAATCTGTTAAATGCATCTTCGACGGCTTTTCCTGGCGAGTTACCTTTATTGTTAATATTAGCTGTAAAGCCATAATCATCGGCGACAGATAAATGACAATTAAATTTATCTTCTGATTGTAAAAAGTGTTTATTTTTTTGAACAACGGCATCTATTTGTATTGAACCTAAATTATATTTTGAAATACTACTCATTTTTTTTTGAACTAATTTTTTTAGCGCGTCATTAACATGCATATTTCTATAAGAAATTCGTTTGATCATGAATTCTCTCCAATTAGAATAATTAAAATAGCTGCTCAATTAAAAGCAGTGGACAACATTTAATAAATCTAATTTTCTGGAGGAGAACGTGGTGCAGTATAGCGAGGAGGGTGAGTTGTAAAACTTAAGTAATTGTTGTTGTGGTTTGCAAATAATTTTATGTCGTTAGCAACAGGATTCTCATTATGATGATATGATTTCTCATCAAAACTAATGTTAGATTCATCCTGTGAAATATCAATAGAAGAAATCAAGTCATTTAACAAATGACTTTTCTCGGTTAATACAGAGGTATTACTTTCTGCTGTTATAAATAACAACAGGATAATAATTGAAGATGATGAAATACTTTTTAACATTCTGTTTTTTGTATTACATAAATATATAAATGATTAAACATTTAATTATGACAGGCCTATTGTTTAAATAGTTCAATTTCAGACCTATATGAATGAGATAGTAAGCTTATAGTTTATGAGTACATATATAGGGCTGTATAAATATATATCAAGACTGGTTTGTCATATTTTTGATTTAATTTGATGAAGCCACTATTTTTAGAATTCATAGTCCAGAAGAAATCGTAAATTCTGATTTGCCGTTTCATCATTGAAGCCAAAGATAAATCCCAATTCCCATTTTAGTTTGTTAACGCCTAATTTCTGTGTGCCAAGGAAAACCGGTCCTAAGCCACGTGTTTCTTCATCCATGTATAACTCTATTGCCGGCTCAAAATAACGCGACCATCGATATTTTATCTGACTATGAAAAGCTGTTTCAAATTCTTCATTAACACCAGAGCCAAGTTCATAATCGATAAAAAAATTTGCCGTAGTAATAATATTACCCCATTCCTTTTCCCATAAAACACCAAGACCAGTTTCCCATTTATTTATTTCTGTATCTCTTTCAAATTCGAACAATAAGCCCCAATCAGACCAAAACTCGCCTTGTTCTGTAAGTTGATATTTTACTTCCAGCTCATAAGCATCAATTGAAAAACTGCTGGCAGGCAGATTTTTACCAATGACATAGGTCTCCACAGAGAGTCGATCAGTCACGGCATGGCCAAAGGCCCAACGATGAAATTGAGTCCCATCACTGACAGAACTACTATCATTTTTATACAGTGCACGGTATTCGATTTCTGATTTATGACCTTCAACATAGGGGTGATAAATCTTGTCTATTTCGGCCAAGACGGGTTCACAAAAACCGATAAAGAACAAAATAATAAAATATTTAATATTATTCATAATGATTTCAATCTTTCGGACTCATGTATTTTATGTATATAAAGATAGATAGAATATAGTAAGCAATGACTGCAAAGTAAGACGATACTTGTATCAGGCTGGGCGTGGCTTCATATCCCATCAAGGCATAAAGCAACTGTCCGGCAAGTGATCTTTCTGGAATAAAACCTGAAGTATCCCAAAGTGGTGATTGTGATGGTACCCAACCAGCTTGAATTAAATATAATATCGCCTGTGATGCCATTCCTGCTGCGATAAGCATCAATATACAAATTGAAACTTTTATCAATGTTTGTTTCTGAAGTCCTATCAACAGATAATATATAATCGCACCAAGACTAGCTCCAATACCAAGTCCCAGACTGCTGCCAACTATTAATTGCAGGATATTGTTATGTGCCAGACTGTATGAATAACTGTAAATAACAAGCTCTGAACCTTCATGTGTGATCGCAATAGCGACATAAGTGATGAATATAAATTTGATGTATTTTGCCAACAGAAAATCTGGGCAAGCTTGAATTTGAAATAAAAAACGGGAAAGCCAGAGGCAAACGATATTAATCAATATCACCATACTTAACAGGAAGCTTGCATTTATGACTTCTTGACCAGCGCCTTCAAACAGGTTGGATATTTCACCAAGATAATTCGCAGTTACGCCACCACCAACTAAACCAATCCATAATGCTGGCAATATCCATTTTCTGGAATGAATAAGTTGATAGGAAATAGCAAGCAAGACACTGAGTATCAAAGCAGCTTCAAGAGCTTCTCGCAGGAAAATGATGACGGTAACTAGCATGCTATTTTACTTCCACACTGCCTTGAGCAGTGAGAGGATTAAATTCACCAAAGAAAGGATAGCTACCCAGTTTAAGTGGGCCTATAAATATAATCCCCTTACTATGACCCATGATGACTTTTTCACGGTTTAGTTCGTAACTTTCAAATTCTTCTGGTGTATTGTCTTCGTTCAGTATGAGTAATTTTACTTTTGTGTTGGCAGGAATCTCTAGTCTGGAAGGCTGAAAGAGATGATCCTTGATTCGGATCTCGTACACAGGGGTATCTGCGAATACTGCCTGAACACTAAGACTCAGCAATAAAATTATTACAGAAGTAGCATATTTATTTGGTGCTTTTATTAGACTTAATGGCTGCATGATTTTTCTATGCAAATTCTGTTGGTATTTTTTTTTCTGGAAATGAAATAGTGAATAGCAATCCAGATTCAAATTCAGATGGTTCAAGATTTATAGTTGCTTCATGAAGTTCAGCAATATATTGGACGATAGATAGTCCTAGACCACAACCTAAAATTGTAGAATCATGTCTATCACCACCAAGCCGATAAAATCGTTCAAAAATACGTTCATATTCAGTGACTGGTATTCCAGGTCCATCATCCATAATCTGTAAAACACATTGTCCTTTTTTTTCTTTGAAACGAATGACTATTTTGCCATTTTCGGGGGTGTATTTGTTTGCATTACGTAAAACATTTTTGATCATAGTTCCAACGGCAAAGGCATCACCAAATACTTCACATTTTTCCCCATTAAGCTCGAGTGTCTGATTTTTTAAATTAATTTCATCCAGAATATCTTCTATTACGCTACGCGTCACATCGAATAGATCAATATTCGTGAATTGTGCCATATAGTGATCTGGCGTCATTCGATTCAAGAGAATTATTTGTTCAACCAGATAATTAATTCGTTGTACTCCTTGTTCAAGTTTGATTGCTGAATCAGGTGGGTTTTCCAGATCATCTAATAGATTTTGTAAGTGAATCTTCAGTGCGGCAATAGGAGTTCTAAGTTCATGCGCAACATCCGAATTAAACCGTTTTTCTCTTGAGAATGAGCGTTCCAATCGCTGTAAAAGATCATTGGTAGAGGCCGCTAATATTGTTAATTCTTCAGGTATAGTTTCAATTTTTATTGGTGTTAGATCAGATACTTCTTTTGATCGTAATTGCATTGCCAATTCATGAATCGGTTTTAAACCAAAACTGACAATAAACCAGACTAAAATTCCCGTTAGTGGAATTGAAACGACTATAGGAAATATTGATTCCATAATAATGGAATCAGCCAATTGATTGCGTATGTCTTCACGCTCTGCCGCTATTATCCAGTTTGAATTTGATTGGTTTGACTTCACGAAAGTATGCCAACGATAACCTGAGAAGTTAGCATTTGAAAATCCTGGTATAAGCCCTGTGATGAGTGTCTCCGGCGCATTTGTTGAACGCATCACCAGTTTTTTATCCTGATTGAATATTTGAAACGCATTGTTAGAAACATCATTTTTACTTGAAAGATCAGAAATGATTATTTCCGAATCTTTATGGACTGGAACAGTACCGAGTATGTCAGCCTGTTGGCGTAATTGATCTTCAAACAACAGTTGTGCTTCTTTGATACTCTCACGATAACCATGTAACGCCGTTAAGAAACTGACAAGTGTTATAGTTGAAATCAGAATGACAATGAGAAACGATCTTATAGAATTCATTGCTTTTTTATTATATAGCCCATGCCATAAATAGTTTGGATATAGTCAGAAGGTAATTTTTTTCTCAGGTTATGAATATGTACTTCAATCGCATTACTCGATATTTCTTCACCCCAACTATACAATTTTGCTTCCAGATTTTCTTTAGTAAGAATAGCGCCTGCACTTTCCATTAGAGCCTTAAGAAGCATATATTCACGTTTTGATAATTTTAGAATTTCACTATTCACACACACCTGCAAGGTACCCGTATTCAGGCTAACATCTCTTATAATTATTTCATTCGTACTTACATTACCAAGCCTACGTTCCAGTACTCTCAGTCTGGCAACTAATTCCCTGGATTCAAATGGTTTTGTAATATAGTCATCAGCTCCGCTATCCAAACCTGAAAGTTTATCATTCAACATATCTCTGGCTGTAAGAATTAAAACAGGTAACTTCGAGGATTTTTTTCTCAACTTTCTTAAGACATCAAGACCATCTATATCAGGAAGACCCAGATCAAGAATGAGAATGTCGGGAGGCTCTGCATTAATATGGTTTAATGCAGTTTTGCCTTCTTTGACATGGTTAACAGTGAACCTTTCCCGTTGAAGCGCCTTGATTATTCCATCGGCCAAAAGTGCGTCATCTTCAACAAGTAGTATATGCATTCATCTATTTTAAAGAGAGTTGTGTTTAGAGCTCTTTTCTTCAAGTAAAGATTTTATTTCCAATATAGCGGATTCTACTTCTTTTTTACGACCTTTATCAGCTAATTCCCTATTTAGACGAGGTGGAGCCTTCAAGGCTTTTTCAAATACAAACAATGCATCAGTATATTTTTTCTCCGATTTGAGGAAATCACCATAGAAATAGTTTGAATCTAAACCATCAGGGTTTGTTCCAAGCCCTTTCTTTAACATTTTTTCGGCTTTATCCGAATTACCAAATCCGAGAGGCCAACCAGGTACTTGATAATAGAGTGAGCCCAAGCTGGTGTAAGCGGAACCATTTAGTGCAGTGGGGTTTATTTCAAGTGCATGTTCAAAGGATATTTTTGCTTTTTTTACTTCACTTAAAGCGCCTAGTCCACCTTTTGCGCCGGCATAAGTTGAACGAATAATGCCTTCCCAAATAAGTGTGTCCACATCACCTGGATGTTTGATAACCAATTTTTCTGCCTTTGCAAGAAGCTGCTCAAATTTCTTTTCCTGTTCTTTTTCAGGTGTGTTGTACTTGATTTTTGCCCATTGAGTTTGAAGATTCTTAACTTCATTAGAGACTCCAGCATAGACAACTGAATTTGATAATATAAGAAAAATAAGAATTATTTTTTTCATGTTACATCCTCCTATGTATTTCAGGAACGGTTTAAATTTGCGTAATGCTTAATAGTGTCCAATTGCTTAATTAATGCGCCGTCTACCAGTTTTGGTATCAAACTGTTAATTCTTACGAATAATTTTTCTGGCCAGCCAAGATAACGCGCGCTGGACTTCCCATCTTTGAGTATAGAAATTACCTGTGCGGCAACGATTTGTGGTGTGTCCATTTTTACACCGAGCGCATCGTTCATGTCATTGACAGGTTCAGTGTTAATATTCGTTCGCGTTGCCCGGGGGGCAATATAACTAACACTTATATTTGTTTTAGCTAATTCCCTGCGTAGTGCTTCAGTGAAACCCCGAATGGCAAATTTACATGCACTGTAAGTAACAAAGCCAGGATAGCCAATAGAACCAAATGTTGAGCCAAAATTAATTATTTGGCTATGATTTGACTTGCCGAGTAAAGGAATGAGTTTTTTGGTTAATAAGATTGGTGAGGTAATATTTACCGAAATCATCTTTTCTATTTGATCATCATCCAGATCAGTAAACATAGAAAATTCATTAATACCTGCGCAGTTAATTAACATATCTAATGAATCATATTGTTCGTCAAGGAACATTTTGACTGATTCACGACCTTGGCTGGTACTTAGGTTGGCAGCAATGGTTTTAATATACGGAAGTCCTGCGCCTAGTTCCTTTGCCAGAGACTCAAGTGACGATTCATGTATATCCACTAAAATTAACTGAGCACCATTTGACGAAAGTAACCGGGCAATTTCACTACCTATGCCTCCCGTGGCGCCAGTTAACAACACCGTTCTATCTTTAAGCATTTTGTTCGCCTTGTTCATTATGCCGCCTCTGCTTTTGTTTGTTCTAATGTTCTAAATATTTCCGCATATAAATGGTAAAAAATATGTGCGGCGTGAATAATAACTTTTTGGTCACTTGCATCAGTTATCTTATTCATTAACGATTCAAAGAATGTCATATGTTCAATATCCAGGCTGCCGTGTGACGTAAGATAACTAAATGCATTATCGGGCAAGGTTAATGTCTTCTGAATAATTCCTGCTGCATCGGTAGCTAATTTGATACTGGTGCCTTCTAGTACCAGCACCATGCCAAAAAAACCAAGAGGGTTGCCGCGATGAATTGTGTCATATGCATAAGAAACCATTAATTCTGTTGCCATGCCAGGCATACCATGTTGAATTATTTTCTTATCTCCACCAGCGGCTTCAATATCATTCAATATCCATTCCTGATGTCCCATTTCTTCTTCTATATATTCACCAAGTGCTTCTCTTAGCCATTCTTGTTCCATCGTCATTCTTGAACCAACAGCCATAAGTAAAGGGACTGTGTGTCTTACGTGGTAATAGGCTTGAGTTAAAAAAGCGAGATAGTCTTCCTTAGATATTTCCCCTTTAAACGTGCGAAGAATGATGGGTGAAGACAATAGGTATTCACGTGACGACGCTGTTTGTTTGACAAGTTGATCATAAAAACTCATAAACTGGCTCCTGCAACTATCTTAGTTTCATAAATGCAATCTATTTTATTTCGATATCGAAATTCTATTTCCTGTCTTTTAAGTCTGCCGTTCGTGGTTAATAAACCATTATCGACAGTAAAAGGTTCTTTCGCGATGAACCATGAATTTACCGAGGCATAATTTGGCAGGTTGCTATTTAATTCAAAAATAGCTTCCTGTATTTCATTTTCAATTACATGAGATGAATTAGGAATAATGATTGCAGAACAAAATGCCTTTGTGTCACCGATAACCATACATTGAGCTATGCAAGTTACTTGTAGTAATTCACTCTCAATCCATTCAGGCGAAATATTTCGACCGTAACTGGTAATAATGAGATTATTTCTGCGTCCAGAGACATATAAATAACCATCATCATCCAGATAACCCAGATCACCGGTGTGTAAATAATCTTCATTTTTTTCTACTTCACCAAGATAACCAGAATGGTGAATGCCTGGAATACATATTTCACCTTCAATTATTTCTATTTTCAAATGAGACAATGGCTTACCAACACTGCCTATTTTTTCCATGTCTGGCACATTCATACTGACAACCGAAGCATTCTCAGATAGTCCATAGCCTTCATAAACTGGCCAACCTTGTGCCTTTGCTTTTTGTATTAATGACGGTGACGTCTTACTACCGCCAACAGCGATAAATGTTGGTTCAAAGGGTAATGATTTTGCTTGAGCGGTATATTCAACAAGAGTTGACAGCAATTGTGGTAGAAGAATCAGACTGTCGGGCTTTATCTCTTGCAATTTTTTAATAAATAGATGCGGATCGATGCCGGAGCTACCATTAAAACCCAGATTTTGTATAGGAGTAATATAAATGGTGTTGCCCATTATTAATGGGACATATATACCTGCAATATTTTCCAGAAGGGTACTTAATGGCAGGATACAAAGATGTCGCTTTGCTGATATGTTCTGCAAACGTTCTTTAAGATTTAATACCACCTGTTCGATCAATTGTTGATTTATGCATACACCCTTTGGGTTGCCCGTCGTACCAGAGGTGAAAGTAATCTTGCTGTAATTGGAGGATGTTGATTTTGTTCCTTCGTTAGATGCAAGATTTAAAATATCCAGTCCTAGTACTTTATTACAGCTGGTGAATTTCAAACCGAGTTGACATAGTCGCTCAACATAGTCAGAAAAAATAATATCGGGGTTAGCGGCATTAAGAATATGCTTCAGTTGCTGGTCGGAAAAAAAACCGGGTAATGGGATATGTGTAACATTGGCAATAATACAAGCGAGATCTATCAACACCCATTCAAAACTATTTTGGACATAAACTCCAACAGTTTTCTTTTGATATTGTTGTAACCAATCTGCTAATTCATAAGCACTGGATATTAATTCTTTATATGTAAGTACTTTATTTTCAGAAGTCAACGCAATCCTGTCAGGAAATTCATCCGCTATCTGAATCAAGTGAGATATTATTTGATTATTAACTTCCTGCATTTAAGCGCTCCGCAAGCTTTTCTATTTTGTTTGAGAATAATGACAAGGGATAACTCATTAAAGCACTCTGTTTCAATCTAGACATTGCATCTGGTATATGACCTAGTATCAACCTAGGGTTATCCTGGTAATAACTGCCCCATTGATCTTTATCATCCCCCAGCATATTTTCTGATGCTATTCCCAAAGGAATCAGGTCGAAATGCATTTTCTGCAGTAAATGTTCGACATCTTTGGTTGCAGTAAAAACAACCCACTCACGTTCAATTCTAAATAATAAATCAGTCAGGAAAACAAACAGCAGTTGACTGCTACCGCGCCAGGTAGAAACAAGATTACCTATTTCAACAATACTCTTTCGTTGTATCGCAGTTTTAAAATGCATTCCAATCTCTTGTTCAATTGGATTTTGCAAATATTTTTCCAGATATAATGGCCCTGATTCTGCCAGACGAATACCTACTGTAGAGCATATATTGTCATTACATTTAAGTGTAAGAATGTAAGGGAGAAAATGTTGAACATTAGCCGCATAACGCGCATTAAATTTTTCATGGATATAAGTCTCAACTAATAATCTTTGCTCACTATCTATACTATCCAGATCAACATTTATTCCCGCGATAGATGGCAGACGTCTTAATATCCTATTAGGAATAAACTCAGTTTCTGATTGTAAAAGAGCAGTTGCAGACATGAAATAAATCCTATTTGAAAATATAGGATGAATCTTATAGATGAAATCTTAAGAAGTGCTTAAGAAAGCCTTAATATGACTGTAATATTATGAAAATAATGAATTAAAGTGCGTTTAAGAATAGTTTGACTACATTTCCTCCCATGAATAACCTTATTTCATGCTGACTAAAACCTTCATTAAGTAAAGCCTCTGTCAGTAGTGATAATCCGCTAATATCAAAGGGGACAGAAACTGCTCCATCAAAATCTGATCCCAATGCAATATGTTCAATGCCAGCAATATTTTTTGCATAATGTGCTGCTTGCGCAATTTCTCTCGCATTATGACCACAGATTGCCGTAGGCCAAAATCCAATACCGATTAATCCTCCCGTTTTTGCCACCCCGAGAATTTGATCGTCCGTTAAATTTCGGGAACGGTCACACGTACCTTTAACACCTGTATGACTAACCACAACGGGTTGTGTGCTGATTTCTAAAACATCTTGAATCAATTTTGATGAGGCGTGTGATAAATCAATTAACATATGCATAGCTTGAGCGTGCTTAACAACTTTTCGACCAAACTCTGTCAAACCTTCCTTTTTTAAACCATGTGCAGAACCACCAACATCGTTATCAAAAAAATGTGTTAGCCCCAATATGCGAAAGCCAGCCTGATACAATTTATTAAGGTTTTCAATCTTCCCTTCTAGCGCGTGAGCTCCTTCGAGAGAAAGTAATCCCGCAACAATATTGTGATTATTTTTTCTTAAGGCAAAAAAGTCTTCGAGATTTTTCGCCGACTTAATTAATATCAGTTCTCCATCGGATTTGTCCGCATAATCATGTAACTGATGGGCTTGATATAATGCACGTTCACTCAAACTGCTCAGGCTTTTCCATGACCATCCCTGAGCAAGAGCCAGCAATGTAATATTATCACTCTTGTCATCATTTCTTTTTAAATTAAGTGCTTTAGGTGTTTTGGTAACAACACTAAAGACTTGCAAAGATACATTGCCATCAATCAACCGGGGTAAGTCTATATGTCCAATCTTTGATCGTTTTAAAATATTACGACCCCATAACAAAGTATCTGCATGAAGATCAGCTATTGTTAGACTTTGATGTAATTCACTTGCTTCAGCAGAAACTTTATAGGGAGGGGATAATTCGATTCGATTTTTATTCCAGGCAACCCAAGAGGGCACTACAAACCTAAAGGAGGCAAAAACCAACAGAAGAAGAATTGCTATTGGAAATAATATATTATTTTTTAGCTTCAATATTCTCAAGAGCATCCTGCATATTATCGTTTATAGTCAATTTGCAATGTCTGCCTAATAACTCGAAACGTTTTAATTTATCAATTAACCTTGGTTTGACATGAATAAGAATAATAGAAATATTCTTCAGCTCTAGCTGATCAACAATAGATTCTAGATTAATCATTGCTGTTGTATCCAGTAATGCCACATCAGAAAAATCCAGCACAACAACTTGAATACTGGAGTTTACCGAAGACAAGACTTTTAATGCCTTATGTGCAGCACCAAAAAACAAGGGGCCATTAATGTTGTATATAATAACGTGTTCATTTTTTACTAATTCATGAGGGTGGTTTTTATGATCGAGTACTGAACCTTCAGTCAGTTCAATCATTCGTTTCATGAATAGTACGGAGGCAAGCGCAAGACCGCCAGCTACAGCAACCTGCATATCAATAAAAACTGTAAGTAGAAAACAAGTCAGAAACACGGCTGAATCAGCTGCAGGTGCTTTAGTGAAAATCCGCCAAGCGTGGTGTGCTTCACTCATATTCCAGGCTACCATTAACAATATTGCTGCCATTGAAGCCATTGGAATGTATCCTAACCATTTGGCGAAAAAAAGTATTGTCAATAATACAACGATGCTATGTGTTATCGCTGACACAGGTGTGCTGCCACCTGATCTGATGTTAGTGGCCGTTCGGGCAATAGCCGCAGTAGCAGGGACACCACCCATGAAAGCAACAAAAATATTACCGATGCCTTGACCTATTAATTCACCATCTGGATTATGTTTAAAGCCAGTCATTCCATCAGCAACAACGGCACAAAGGAGTGATTCAAGCGCCCCTAATAAGGCAATAGAAAACGCTGCGCCTAATAAGGTTTTCAATATACTCCAGGATAAACCGATGGGTAGTCCATCAGCGCCTGCCAGTTCCCACGGTACAACAAATTGTGGCATAGCAGTGGGAATACCTTGACCAATCACATCATTAATCTCGTAACTAAATCTTGATGAAATGGTTTCAATTGCGGGTAATGACTCAATTGAATTAAATAATGCGGCAAGTATAGAACCTGTTATTAACGCAATGAAATAGGATGGAATCCTAGTATGTAATCGTTTCCAGAATAAAAGCACTAAAAAAGTCAGAGAGCCAATGAGTAATTCTTCCCATTGAAAATTCGGTGATGCATGTATAATTGCGTGGAGCTTCTCGGTAAAGTGAAGGCCATCATTTTCAGGATGCAACCCTAATAAGTCTTTCAACTGAAAAACTGCAATTACGGTACCTATTCCAGAAGTAAAACCAATCACAACCGGGTAAGGAATAATTTGAATTATGCGACCTAAGCGAAGCAGACCAAAACTAATCATGAATAGTCCTGCCAATACACCGCAAAGCAACAGTCCTCCGAGTCCAAATTTATAGACAACGGGAAATAGCACAACAACAAAGGCGGCAGTAGGTCCCGAAACACTAACTCGAGATCCACCGGCTATTGCGATAATCAGACCACCAACAATTGCAGTATAAAGACCATGTTGCGGCGGTACTCCACTGGCAATGGCAAGCCCCATTGATAAAGGTAATGCAACAATACCAACAGTAATTCCAGAGAGAATATTATTACTAAAAGTTGTAAAAAAAGATCTATCTTTAAGTGTTCCTCTTAATGCAGAAAAAATCATAAGTTTGATATTGATAAATTAATTACGGAATCGATATGAAGGCTAAATTGTAGATCCTCTACAGTCTGCTTCCGTTGAACCTTATAGGCAGGAGACAATTTAACGCGATTCTTATACAGTGTCATCAATGGTGATCTAAAATTTAGAAATTATAGGTCAGGAATAATTCGATATAATCATCTTTGGTAAAGGCGGTAGTGGGATCGCTGGCTTTTTGATTGAAGAAAAATCGTCCCTGTGCCTCAAGTAACCAGCTTTGTCCGATACGTCGGCTTGCTTCAATGTTGAAGAATTTGCCGCCTGTATTTCTATCCCAAATGAGGCCGAACAAGGCTTCGCTTGACTGTACGTCGTTAAATGCCAAACGTGCTCCTAAGGCGATATCATCCTCAAAAGTACTTGTTGCTGATTCACCACGGTCATCATAGTGATATTCACTGAGTAAACCTAAATCGATAGCTGAATCCATAATGCCAACAAAGGTATATTCAAAGCCGGCAGCAATTGCGTTATAGGTTGTTGCTTGTCCGCTACGATGTAATGCTTCTAACTTCCAAAGCATATTGCCTTTAGTTGCTTGAACATCGAGCGATGTCTGATTAATAATGTCATAGAAAGGCGTTAAAACAGCGTTGCCATTATTGTCGCTACTTAAAAGTAATCGTGGAGCACGACTGGTACCGTAAAAATGGGAAAGTCCAACATCCCAATCGCCAAAATAATGTGAATAGCGTGCTGCAAGATCGATGTGTTTTTCTTTTGCAGCAGATTCAAATTGGGAACGGCCTTGATCAACCTGTGGCAGGGTTCTTAATCGACTCGATGTGCCTGGAAAATAACGTTCACGAAAATAGGGCATAATAAAAAGATCAATCGTTCCCCAATCTTTAATCAAGGCAAGATTAATCATAGGTTGTCCCAATTTATCCTCGGTATCAATATTTTCAACAAGATCTGTTTGATTAATAATATCAACTAAATGCTGGAATTCGGTGACACCCCAGAAAACCTTACGTAGTCCCAGACGTAATTCCCATGTTTCAGCTGCTTTTAAATATGTTAGTTCGCGAATGTCAAAGTGTGTTCGTTCATTATCATTTTCATCCAGACGGACAAACGGTACGAAGGCGATACTTTGATTACCGTTATCCCATCCATGGTAGTACTCTGATTCAAAAGAAAATGAAAAATTAGTGCTGTGATCTTGTCGCGTATCCTGCGCTGTTTGAGTAAAGCCTCTAAACTCTATGCCAGCAGAACCACTCCATTCGCCTGCGTATGTGCTGAACGCGATTGATACGAAAATGGATGTAACTAAAAATAGTTTAAAGAGTTTCATTTAATTGTAATGTGAAAAGTTAAACGTAAACTAATGAACAAGTAGTTATATTTATATATTTCAATTCCCTTTTGATCGCCATGGATGGCGGAAATACTTGCGCCAATAGTAGGCGCATTAAGCGATGCAGGAGCAATTGCAAGTGCACTGCTTCATCTAGCGCGTTTCAATGTGTTTTTATCAAAATTTCTATCAGTTAATCCTGTTTTAAATTGATAGTCTTTCCAGGTGAGAGTCGTGCTCTTGCCATTTTGATGGTTTGTCATTTCCATACGATCAGGTCGCCAATATTGTTCGAGATATTGTTTGTAATCGAGAAATAGTAATGTTTTTAATTGGGAATTTTTTCGATCGTAAAATTCGAGTTTAAGCGGTTGATACATCTCTTTATCTAACCAAACGGTCTGGCGAGTGTAACCAGAGTGTTTATACAGAGGGTATCGCTCTATTACAAAACTATCGCGTCCATCTAAAACTTCATCGCGTAACCATTTGTATTTATATTTTTCTACTTCCTGTGAAGATAGATCTTCATAGGCATATTCACTGCCGACAAACGGTCCTGACTTATTTGATGATGATATTCTTTTAACTCGTTTTAGTGCAGGTAAATACAACCATTGGTCATCCGGCGTTAATGAATGTGTATGACTTAAAAAAGCAGTACCTTTTATATCTCTTGGCGTATTAAAGGTGATCAGGCTTTTATCACCATCACCCTGAACTTCAAGTGTGGTGATATGCATCACACGGGTACTTGTTTCACCCTGTTTATTTTTCAGGATCATGCCCATCTCAGCGATTTGATCAACCCAGCCGGTATCACGAGCATCAGCTTCATTTGCAATGGCTAATCCCCTTTCTTCGGGGGTTTCTGCATAAGCGGTATTAAGCAGGAGACTTAATAGTATCGTCAGCGCCGATATTTTTTTCATCAGGTGTGCCCTCAATTTTCATTAATATGGTTGGCAGGAATAAAAAATCAGCAAATAATGCAAATGCAATAACGATTGCGGTTAACAATCCCATGCCGGAATTTAATTCAAAGCTGGATGTTGAAAGTATTAGAAAACCAACGATTAGAACTATAGATGTGATTAACAATGCACGTCCAACGGTTGTAAATGCATAGCGTACGGCATCTTCAGAGCCAAGCTTTTTTTCGCGCCTAGCACGCAAATATTTACTTAAAAAATGCACAGTGTCATCAACAACAATGCCGAGGCTCATACTGGCTACGACAGATAAGGATAATCCGATTTCACCTACCATCAATCCCCAAAGACCAAAACCCATTGCAGCAGGAACAAGGTTGGGTACTAAACTGATTAAACCAATTTTCAGCGATCGAAATGCAAAGATTAGAACTAATGAGATCAGGACTAATGCAACGGTAGTTCCAAAGAGCATACTGACAATATTTCGTTTTCCAATATTGGCAAACATAATCGATGTCCCACTACCATCAGCTTGAACAATGTGATGTGTATTTTCGCGTAGCCACTGTTGTGCACGGTTTTCCAGGTCGATCAAATTATTTGAGGATATCGTTTTAAGTGTTGCCGTCATACGAGTCGCTGACTTATCAATATTGATTTGATTATTCAGATCCAGACCATAGGGCAGGGACATTTCATAAAGCAGTAAATACTGTGCTGACAAATTACGTGTATCAGGAATAACATAATAAGATTCGTCATCCGCATGCATGTTTTTATTAAGTCGTTTTGCAATATCTGTAAGAATATTGACATGCAGTGTTTCAGGTTGTTCTCTATACCAGTTGGCAAAGTTCTCTATTTCCCGTAAAAACTCAGGATTACCGATTCCTCCTGCATCGGCTGCTTCTAATGAGTATTCAATGTTGTATAAACCGGTCAAGTTCTCTGTCGTATAATCAGAATCTGTTCTGAATGCGACTGACTCATCAAAATAATGAACAAAAATATCGTTAAGCTCATTTCTAGGCAGGGCAGATATTAATATTAAAATAATACCGGCTATACCCCAAAATATCGGAGTTCGTTTATTCACTACAAAATCTGCGAATTTGGACATAAGCCGGTCATCATCATCTTTTCTCTCTTTAACTTTTACGGGTAAGAGTGAAATTGTTGCGGGAAGCAGGGAGATTGATAAGATGAAAGATACGAGTACGCCCATGGATACAAAATTACCGAGGTGTCTGAACGGCGGAACGTCGGAAAAATTCATGGTGAGAAATCCTATGGCAGTTGTCAAACTTGCCAAAAAGACAGGTTGTAAATTGACTCTTAAACTTTCTTTAAGGGCATCATCCTTGCTCAGTCCACGCCGCATTTCGTGTATAAAAGTGGCCAGGATATGGACACAGTTTGCTATTGCCACCGTTAAAATTATGGTGGGTGCTGATGCCGAAGGTGGCGACAAGGGCATGCCAAAATATGCTCCTAGTCCCATTGCTGACATGATTGAAAAAAGTATGACTAATAAAGTTACAAATGTTCCGGTAAACCCGCCGACCAGTAATGCGATCAACAATAACATTACAACAAAACTGATAGGGATCAATGAGGCCATATCTTTCTTGGATGATTCCGCGAACGAATTATTTAGCATAACCATTCCAGTGAGATAAACTTTGACATCTGGATGTGCTGCACGTATTTCATCAGCCATGTTTCGGACAAAACTGACAACTTCAGGCGTTTCTTTGCTTTCGTCAATTCTTGGCATTTGTACAGTGACATTAATGCCAGTGACATCCGCTTTTTCCGATATTAATCGGGTGACGAGTAGAGGTTCATTAATGGCTATGTCTCGAACTTTATCCAGTTCTTCATCAGAAAATGTAGCTGCGTTGCTTATCAGATCTCTGACGATTAGATCATCTTCTTCTGCCTCGGAATATTGAAAATTCGTGATTGAATCAACGCGATTGGAATAAGGGACTTGCCATGCTTTTTCTGTTACTTCTTCAACAATCGATAACATTTCACGAGAAAAAATTTTGCCATCATCAGGGGCAAGCACTAATAAAACGTTATCATTTTTTACATAGGTATTTTCCAGTTCCTCAAATGCAAGCATTTGAGGATTATCATCACTAAAGAAAACACGGTAATTGGTCGTGAAGCTAATTAGTCGTCCACCACTGGCCGCGAGTGCGACAAATAAAAGGCAGAAAAAGATAATAAACCAACGATTTCGAAGAACCCATTGTGGGTAATTCGTTTCTAACCATTTCATTTCTTATTCCTTGAGTTCAATCCGTAAATTAGTAAATATTTTGTGAAATATTTAGTAA
>Ga0209992_10002370_pt1 | contig 17434 bp, 15 predicted proteins | sample 2SBtaG_2_FD_182564 | JGI IMG/M metagenome (GOLD analysis project Ga0209992, IMG submission 182564) | Deep subsurface microbial communities from Kolumbo volcano to uncover new lineages of life (NeLLi) - 2SBTROV12_ACTIVE470 metaG (SPAdes)... | ecosystem: Environmental > Aquatic > Marine >... | reverse complement strand
TTCCTCTCATAATATCTGATACGCGAGGACGTGTAACTTGCAATAAATGAGAAGCATCCTCTTGTTTAAGCTGTTTTTCTTTTATCCATTCACTTAGTTGACACATAAGCTGAGCTTTTATTTTTAACTTGGCAGCCTCTTGCGAATTAAACCCTAAATCTTCAAAAACATTACCATTTTCTGAAGTAATATGAGTAATGGATGTATCAATACTATTCATAATTTTTCCTGATTTATAATTGCACTATATCGAGTTTTGGCGATTTTGATATCTTTAGTGCTCGTTTTCTGTGATTTCTTTTGAAAAGAGTGCAGCACATAAATTTTGTCCATAAATTTAGCGACATACATTATTCTAAAAGCACCGCTATCATCACTAATGCGTATTTCTTTAACGCCTGACCCTACTTCATTATCCCTCTCCTTATACTGACGAAGGGGCAGTTGCGAGTATTCGTAAGTGGTTGGAATTATATGAGGTGAAACCATGAATATAATGGAAGTTGACGATTATAAATCAATCGTTTTGTGACGGACATCACAAACCTGCACATTCCAAAAACAAATGAAAACAAATGGGGTCAGTTCTCTAATAATTGCATTTCAAAGAAATAGAAATGCCAAAATAGTTTTCGCTTTCCCAGGCGGCGCTCACAGTGACCGGAAGATTACCGATCATTTCGGGGTATGTATCAACAGTTTCACGGATTGTGAAAGCAGTAATATAATAAGAGAACTGACCCCTAGCCCACTATAATAATGCCAGTCGTTGCAGAGTACTTCCTGGCAAACTCACATTGGAACAGTCTCCGATGTTAATGTAGAAAATGGGATACCATAGAGATTTTCCTCGTAAGATCTGAGTTTTTCATCATTATTTATAACAAGTCCGAAAGGACAATCGAATGTTTCTATGAAATCTTTGACCGACCTCAGATGTTTGGAGTTGATCGTTTGAGTATGTTTTATTTCAATGGGTATTAACCCAAATTTCCCCTCAAGTATCAAATCGATTTCTGCGCCACCGGATGTTCTATAGTAGTAGGCTGAATAACCTATACCAGCGGCATTAAGCGTTCGTAATATTTCTTCGATCACCAATCCTTCCCAGCTCTTTCCCATTTGCGGGTGTGACAGCAGTCGCTTGTAGTTCGGTATTTGCAGAATATGATGCATGAGGCCACTGTCTCGAAAATATCCCCGGGGATGTTTTGATACTCGTTTAGTCACATTTTTTGTATAGGCTGGCAGGGTTCGCCATAAGAATGTTCCGTGTGCTATTTTAAAGTAGTCTTTGACTGTAGGCTGAGATACGTCGAGAATTTTGGCAATATTTGAATAATTAATAATTTCACCAGAGCAACCCGCTAACAATTCAACAAAGCGACGAAAACGAATAGAATTCAGATTTGGAAAAAGCCTCGCAACATCGCGTTCGATATAGGTTTTGAAGTACTGTTCCTTCCATAATTCATCAAATCGACCTTCATCGCGAATCCACGGTTCCGGGTAACCGCCGTGAAACCAATATTGGTTAATATCGCTGTGGGATTGATGCGTTGAAATTGATTGTGTGACTCGAATATCAGCTTGATAGGGTTCCGTAAATAAAGAAAGCAAACTCGGTATATCGATTTCCTGAGTTTCTGAGAAACTAAAAGGCGCTATTTCAATAATACCTACCCTGCCCGCTAGAGATTCAGAGATTGCAGTCAATAATTGCGGAGAACTTGAACCCGACAACAAATATTTACCGTAACCTTTTCGATCCCGGTCAATGGCCACCCTCAGCGCAGGAAACAACTCGGGTAATAATTGAGCTTCGTCAATAGCGATTGGCTTATTAGTAACTCTCAAAAATAAATCCGGATCGCGCGATATCTGGTCAAAGTCAGCACGCGTTTCTAAATCAAATAATTCTCTTTTCCCTGAGATCATATCAATCAAAGTGCTCTTTCCAGTTTGCCGTGCACCAACGAGAACGACGCAAGGAAAACAAGCCAAATATTCAGTAATCAGGCGTTGGTATTGTCTCTTCATACATTGCATATTATAAGGGTAACTTAGATATTGCAAGGTATAACAACTACCTCGGCCACTGCCAAATACGTAAGTTAGGAGCGAGGTTTTAATAATATGCGAAAGATTGACGCAGGATTATTGTTTGTCTTCAAGGCGTAGCAACAGGCGCATAGCAGGGCTATGCAACTGTTGCTACAACGCAGAAGACGGACCAAGATTCGTATATTATTGAATCCTCGCTCCTTAGGGGTTAGCCCATCTTTCGATATTATTATTCATAACCCATATAATTCAATCACTTAAAATTTTATATGGCACTACAAATTGATGATAATATAATATATAAGCATATATTTCAGTAATTTATGGGGTATAATTATAAACAACATTAACTAAATTTTGCAAAAGAGATAATTTGTAGTGCCATAACAGCCATTAATAATATCGTATTTAATTGTTTTACAATAATATATTCCCACTGAAATCGAAAGATGGGCTAACGACGAAACCCTGATGTCATCGGATAACGTCGATCGCGACCAAATGCCCGCTCAGTAATCCTGACACCGGGTGGAGCTTGCCTGCGCTTGTATTCGTTATTATCCACCAAACCCAGAACACGCCTGACATCGGATTCATCGTAACCCGATTCGACGATTTCTTCCATCGACCGGTCTTGTTCAACATACATTGCCAGAATTGCATCCAATACCGGATAAGGCGGTAAAGAATCCTCATCAAGCTGATCCGGACGCAATTCTGCAGTTGGCGGTCTATCGATGACTCGCTGCGGTATCACCTGTGATAGACTGTTTCGATATTCCGCCAGTGCATAGACAAGCATTTTCGGTACGTCCTTTAAGGGCGCAAAACCACCGGCCATATCTCCGTATAGCGTCGCGTATCCCACGCTCATTTCACTTTTATTTCCAGTAGTCAGCAATAATCTACGAGTCTTATTGGAAATTGCCATCAAAATAACACCTCGACAGCGCGCTTGCAGATTTTCCTCGGTAATATCTGGCTCAGTATCGAGAAAAACCTCCTCAAGCATTTGAGAAAATGCACTAAATGCCGGTTTGATCGGAATCGTGTGATACCTTACCCCAAGTAACTCAGCCTCTTCAATGGCGTCCTCATTACTCATGGACGCAGTATATTGCGATGGCATCAATACCGCTTCTACATGCTGAGAACCCAAAGCATCTACTGCCAAAGCCAAAGTTAGCGCGGAATCTATACCTCCGGACAACCCGAGAACCCCGCCCTGAAAACCATTCTTTTTGACGTAATCGCGAATGCCCAAAACCAGCGCTTTATAGTCGCTGGAAATAGCACTGTAAATTGGCGCGATTTCCGCTGGCATCGGAACAGCAACGTTGTTTAGGTCAAATTCCACAACGCCTACAGATTCTTCAAACTCCAATGCCCGATATACGACATTTCCCTGAGCGTCCATAACAAATGACGCTCCGTCAAATACCAATTCGTCCTGACCACCGACTTGATTAACATACACAATGGGAATTCCGCAGGATTTAATCCGCTCTCTGAGCACCGCTTCACGTTGGAATATTTTGTTTGAGTGGAACGGAGACGCATTCAGGTTTAATACAATTTGCGCTCCAGCCTGTTGCGATTTTTCCACTATGCCTTGACGCCAAATATCCTCACACAAAGTCACACCAAGGCGGGTTCCGTTGATTTCAAATATACCGGGCGCATCACCCGATTGAAAATATCGCTTTTCATCAAAAACGCCATAATTCGGGAGCACATTTTTTCGATAAATAAGAGAATTACGCCCATCGACAAGGACTGCAGCGCTATTGAACAGATTAATCCCTTGTTGCTCCGGATAACCCATCACAATAGCAATATTCGAAATATTTTGTGTTATTCGACTAAGCGCCTGATCTATTCGACCAAGAAAATCAGGTCGTAGTAATAAATCTTCGGGTGGGTAACCACTCAAGGCCAACTCTGGAAAAACAGCGACATCCGCGTTTAGTTCATCGCGTGCTTGACAAGCTTTTTGAATAATCAGTTTTGCATTGCCATCGATGTCGCCAACCAATGGATTAAACTGAACTAGTGCAATACGCAGCTTCACTCTACAATTCTTTAAAAAACGGCTATTCTGCGACTATTTGTCTGAGGCTACAAGCCATTTATTATCGAAACTTCTGTATCAGAGGTATTAATTAAATAGAGATGGGCATATTCACAGATCCAGAACGATCAATGGCTTGTGTCCTGAAACCAAACCCACTGATTATGTACGATAATATCAGGATAGACACTCCTGCATTCGACGTCCCATTTCAGTAGGCGATTTAACAATTTCAACACCGGCTGATTTCAGTGCCGAAAATTTATCTTCTGCCGTTCCTTTACCACCTGAAACGATCGCTCCTGCATGCCCCATGCGCTTTCCAGGGGGTGCCGTCACACCGGCTATATATCCTACAACCGGCTTAGACACTGAGCTTTTTATATATTCAGCCGCTTCTTCTTCCGCAGTACCGCCTATTTCTCCGACCATTATTATACCCCGAGTATCCGGGTCAGCCTCAAACTTTTCTAAAACATCGATAAATTCAAGACCATGTATGGGGTCGCCACCTATTCCCACACAAGTACTCTGCCCTAATCCCGCCGCAGTCGTCTGGTGTACTGCCTCATAGGTCAAAGTACCCGATCGGGATACAATTCCGATACCACCCGGTTGATGTATAAATCCTGGCATTATTCCGATTTTACATTCACCCGGCGTAATGACACCTGGACAGTTTGGACCAACAAGCACCACACCCTGATGCGCCAATGCTGCCTTTACACGCAACATATGCAAGACAGGAACACCTTCTGTAATACAAATGATAATTTTAATCCCGGCATCCGCTGCCTCCAATATGGCATCCGCCGCGTACGGTGGAGGCACGTAGATCACCGATGCATCGGCTGCAGTCGCTGCGACTGCATCATCAACAGTATTGAATACAGGCAAATCCAGGTGAGTTGAACCACCTCGTCCCGGAGTAACGCCACCTACGATTTGAGTACCGTATTCCAAAGCCTGCTGCGAATGAAACGTACCTTGTTTACCAGTAAATCCCTGACAAATAACTTTGGTATCTTTGCTAATCAATATGCTCATGCTATTTACACGCTCACGGTCAAAATTAGGAGTGACAAAACTGCGATATGGATGTCTTTCAATAAACGAAATCTAACACTATGCGATTGCGGCAACTGCTTTGAGGGCTGCCTCCTCAAGATTTTCAGCAGCAATTATATCCAACCCTGCGTTGCGAAGCAGTGAACGACCTTCTTCTGCGTTTGTACCCTCCAGTCGCACAACCACAGGCACAGCAACCCCCACATCTTTGATTGCGTCCATAATGCCCTGTGCGATCACGTCGCAGCGAACTATGCCACCGAAAATATTGACCAACACCGCTTTTACTTCTTTGTCCGACAAAATCAACTTAAATGCTTCTGCAACTTTTCGAGCATCGGTTCCACCGCCTACATCAAGAAAATTGGCCGGCTTACCACCTTTCAGCTTCACCAGATCCATTGTCGCCATCGCCAGACCCGCACCATTAACCATACAGCCAATATTTCCTTCCAGCGTGATATAGTTCAGATCAAATTGTCGGGCCAGAGTTTCTTTTTCATCTTCCTGGGTAGGATCTCTCATTTCAGAAATTTCAAAATGAGAGTACAGAGCGTTATCATCAAAATTTATCTTGGAATCCAAGGCGAGTAATTCGCCTTCTCCGGTGACTACCAAAGGATTTATTTCAATCTGACTGGCATCTTTATCCAGGAATAAGCGATAAACATTTTGCATTATTGCTGCCAGCTGAGAAATTTGCTTACCTTCCAATTCCATAGCAAAGGCGACCTCTCTGCATTGGTAGGGCTGCAGTCCAGCCGCAGGATTCACTGCTACTGTCAATATCTTTTCCGGTGTCTTATCAGCAACTTCCTCAATATCCATCCCGCCCGCTGCAGACGCCATAAATAATACGCGCTCACTGGCACGATCCACTAGCGCACTTAAATACAATTCTCGCGCAATTGAGTTCACTTGTTCGACCAAAACGATATCGATCGGCAATCCTTCAGCGGATGTTTGCTTGGTGACCAATCTTTTACCAAACATTCCGGCTGCCGCAAAGCCAACATCCTCTATAGTATGCACAACTTTTACGCCACCAACTTTGCCTCGGCCCCCTGCATGAACCTGAGCTTTAACAACCCAGGACGTACCACCCAAAGTTTTAGCAATTTTCATTGCCTCATCAGCAGTACGCGCCGAAACACCCGTAGGTATAGGTATGCCATAATCAGCAAATAAATGCTTGGATTGAAATTCATGAAGATTCATAGTATTCCTCGATTACGCTTTCCGCTCCGCTAAAAAATCGCCCCAACACCAACCAGGAGTATTACTACCATTACACTAACCATAAACCACTGAGTCTAAACAGCAAGTTATCCCATTTAAAAAGCACCAAAAATCAGAACAACCATTATTTGATAGCAGGTTTAGGCTCTTTTCCCGATTAGATTCGTTAGTAATTCTCCACTACCCGCTGATCATTCTGGACGCCGACCATCATCTAATGCACCGACAACAGGTCCACATCAAATATCAATACTTCGTTTGGCCCTATCGCTCCCCCAGCACCTCGCTCACCATAGGCCAGGCTGGACGGAATAAAAAAGCGGTAGCTTGCACCTTCTTTCATCAATTGCAAGCCTTCCGTCCATCCAGGAATGACACCATTCAAAGGAAATGCGATACCCGACGCGCTATCAAATTCCTTACCACTGATCGTGGTACCCCTGTAATTCACGGTCACCCGATCCGTTGCATTCGGTGATTTTCCAGTTCCATATTTCAGTGCTTTATACTGTAAGCCACTTGCGGTTACCTGGACTCCATCTTTACCGGCGTTCTCAGCCAGATATTTTACTCCGGCCTTTTTATTATCTTCAGCATTTCCAGCAATAGCTGGAGACAAAACCATCAAAAAACACAGTAAAAACCTCAATCCCAATTGAAATATACCCTTCATTATTTAACGCTCCATACTAAATATTTAAATCTCAGTGATTTCTAAAATCAATCACTACGTTCGGTAATTTCAATCAAATGATACCCAAATTGCGTTTTTATCGGGCCATGCACTGCGCCAAGCGCTTCACCAAAAACAACTTCATCAAACTCCTTAACCATTTGCCCCGGCCCAAACTCTCCCAGAGCACCGCCACTTCGGCCAGACGGGCATTTGGAATGCTGTTTCGCCATTTCGGCGAAATCCGTACCTGTTTCTATTTGTTTTTTCAAATCTTCACATTCACTCTCAGATTCAACCAAGATATGACGAGCACTGGCTGTAGCCATTTAATCCCCCTTAATTCACCAAAAATAGTATCGATCAACTTTAACTTTCAATTTTTCACCAAAAGATAAAAGAGTGACTATAGTAATCATAAATAGCTATAAATCAATTTACATAAAAGATTCGTATTTTAGGATCGTTAAAAGAACCCGTTACTTTGATCCATCTCGACCTCACACTGAAGATTAATTCACTACATACGCAATAAAGCTAGCAGATATGCAAAATATTGCACAATCAAGAAAAACTCTTTCCGTAAAAGGCTACTTAATTTGTGGAAATAACGAGGGTTTTTGTTAGTTTGCAGTCGATATTAGAAGCATGGCCCAACAATAAACAAAATGCTAACCCTGCAATTATTTTTTGACAGATTCGCTAACTCAATTAATTCTCCAACGATATTAACCCTATATTATATCCATGGATTTTTATATACTAATCTGTTAGATAAAACCATATCATGGGAATCAAATATTTACTGATGAATTCGCTACAAGGCATAAGCTAAGGATTTAAGCCCGATGAAATTAAATTATTTCGCAGTACTTCTACTCATATGTGGATTAACACTTTCCACCACTCAGGCTTTCGCAACCACGGAAGCAAAGGCTGGACAGCCTCTTGTGCCCAATGTGGAATACACCGAAACTTCTTCCGAGATTCTCGATTTTCTGCGTCGTGGACACTACCAGAATGTTGAAATCAATGACGCATTGTCGTCAAAAATGCTGGATCGCTATATTGAGGGACTGGACAAGTCTCGCATCTATTTTACCCAGGAGGATATACGGGAATTTGAGAAAAACCGTTACCGGTTGGATAACGATTTAAATGAAGGAAACCTATCAACAGCCTACACAATATTCAATCGCTATACGCAACGAATGACAGAGCGAATTAGGTTCATGATGGGCCATTTGGATAATGGACTGGATTCACTGGATTTTGACAAACTGGAATCGTTGGAAATCGACCGTGAAGACGCACCCTGGGCAAGCAACACTGCGGAATTGGATAGTCTCTGGCGCAAACGACTTAAGAATGCGGTATTACTACTAAAACTTTCAAAGAAATCTAACGAAGAAATAATCAGCAAATTACGGTCTCGATACCGGGGTCAATTAAACCGCGCCGGACAATTCAAATCCAGTGATGTATTCCAAATATACATGAATGCATTTACCGCACTATACGACCCTCACACTCAATACTTCAGCCCGAGAACATCAGAAAACTTTAATATCAACATGAAGTTATCTCTAGAGGGTATCGGTGCGGTTTTACAAAGTGAAGATGAATATACTAAAGTGCTTCGACTGGTTCCAGCTGGCCCGGCTGATAACGCCGGCCAATTAAAACCAACTAATCGAATCGTTGGTGTGGGACAGGGAGCCGATGGTGATATTATTGATGTCATAGGCTGGCGCCTGGACGATGTTGTTGATCGTATCCGAGGCCCGAAAGGATCTATTGTACGTTTGGAAATTATTCCGGGCGACGACAAAGCCGATGGTATCGCAAGAACAATCAGCATCGTCCGGGATACTGTCAAACTGGAAGAACAATCGGCCAAGAAAGAAATCCTCCAGATCAAGAATGACGACAAAACGGTTAAAATAGGAGTCATCGATATACCTGCCTTCTATTCTGATTACCGAGCCCAACAAGCGGGAGACCCCGAATACAAGAGCACTACCCGCGACGTTCTTAACCTTCTTTACGACCTGAATCGGGAAAAAATTGATGGACTGATCATCGATCTTCGCAACAATGGTGGAGGTTCGCTTCAGGAGGCAATTTCTCTAACAGGCCTGTTCATACGTACCGGTCCAGCGGTGCAAATTCGCAGCGCAGAAGGCGCAATCCAGGTTCTTGGCGACCGCGACCCAACATTCGTTTACACAGGACCACTGGCAGTAATTGTTAATCGTTTGAGTGCGTCTGCATCTGAAATTTTCGCGGGTGCCATTCAAGACTACCAACGCGGCATGGTAATCGGTAGCCAGACTTTCGGTAAGGGAACTGTTCAGTCTTTACAGCCATTGGGCTCGGGCCAGCTGAAGTTAACGCAATCGAAATTTTATCGTATTTCCGGTGCCAGTACTCAACATAGAGGTGTAATTCCCGATATCCTGTACCCTAGCGCATTTGATGCCGCAGACATTGGTGAAAGCGCACTTCCTAATGCACTCGCATGGGACACGATTCCAACTGTAAATTTTCCAAAGTACAGCAATATTAACGATTATTTAATCGAACTAAGACAACGCCACGAAAAAAGAGCGCTGACTACACCCGATTTTACTTATCTTTTGGAGAAACGAAAATTACAAGATTCCGTAAAACTAAAGACAAAAGTTTCACTCAACGAAAAAGTACGTCGCCTGGAACGTAGCCAGGCTGACAGCGCTCAGCTCAATATGGAAAATAAACTACGCCTCGCAAAAGGCAAAGAACCTCTCAGGGAATTATCTGATCTCGAAAAAGAATCTGCTGATGACAGCCGCAACAAAATCGACCAGGAGGATCCATTACTCATAGAGAGCGCCCAGATTCTGCTCGATTACATTTCGATAAGCGCACCAACAGTAGCAAGTAGCAAGCCCGGACAATAGAATGTTATGTTAAGGAGCGAGGATTCAATAATATACGAATCCTGACTTGTCTTATTGTCCGTCTTCTGCGTTGTAGCAACAGTTGCGTAGCCCGGCTATGCGCCTGTTGCTACGCCTTGAAGACAAACAATAATCCAGCGTCAATCTTTCCCATATTATTAAAACCTCGCTCCTAAAGGGTGTCACTCTTCCTGAAGAATTTTGGGACATCCTAATCAACATAGTCAACTTGCCAACACGATAAGCATTGTGTCACGAGCACTCAGCTCTCTATGGCGGGCTACCAACTAATTCTAAATTAGGTGGTTACCAACTATTCAATTTAGCTTTGATTCCAGCTGATACAATTTCGCCAGGCAGGCTACCAACAGTATTCCCATTCCGGCCAGAAACAGCGTCATGGTTTCAAAGCCCATTAGATAATAGCTACCTGTTATCCTGGTGATACCTGCTGCCCCACATAACAAAATACCAAATATGGTAGCCATATTTGCAATCGGTCCAAATTTCTCTAGCATCTCTAACCCTCCAGCATCTGTTCACTTATATACTATTCAGCATGCTACATCCAAATAAACGAACTCACAATGTTTCTGTTGTCATTTTATTTTGTATCTATTCAGCGAATATTATTCGAGGATGCAAGTCATTATTTGTTCGGGCTTCTGCAAAATGGATGTTGTAGCAGAGCTTACACGGATGGATTCACGCGTCCCAAACAGTCAATGGTCTGCACCCCAACCTAACCACGAAATTCGCTGAGTAATTACTTTATCTTTATAAATAAAAAGTGGTGTCTACAGCCAAGCGCCAAACTACATCACCTCAATCATCTAAAGAATCGTTATTAAGGATGTCCTGGGCATTAACAAGGTTAAGCGCCTTACGAATTCTTTTAGTTCCAGTTTTTACGGATCGACTACTCGAACCGAGCTGTGGATTCAAAACCATTGTAGCGTGATTTACATGTAACAGATATTGACTCAGGACTTCCGTTGGCAAAAATATCATGTCGTGCCCATTATCCACCAAAGCCTTATGCATTTGCCGACCGGCGGTATCCTCTCCTTGCGAAAAATTCAGTCCATATTTTTTGATCAACTCTGTTCGATACAAAGCGCAATGGCTGCGCAAATAATAAAAATTGTCACCCTTGCCTTCCATTTTACCGTAACCCTTACCCATGCGTGGAAATAGCAGTTTTTGCACAGTCCTTTCAATATTTTTTAGGCCATAGCGGAACAACGATTTTTGCTCAAGCTTCCAGGAACCGACACCTGCAATATTTGGATTTTTGTTCATTTCATCGATCAGAAAATTTAGCCATTCCTTTTGGTATACAAAGGTATCCGTATGAATTGACATCACATAAGGCGTATCCACCATGGCTAAGCCTTTATCCAGCGCAAGAGAATGAGCCATACCTACAGACTCACCCATGCAGGCTTTTCGCTCCATCAGGGTAATCCAGTCGAGTCGCCGCAAATAATCCAGCGATTCATCCTTGGAATCGTTATCGATCACGATGACTTTTATCAAATCTGTGTCTGTATGCTGGCGTATCAGCCGCAAACAAATTTTTGTTAATTTAAGAGTTCTGTAATTTGGCAGTAAAATTGAAACAATTGGGGATGTCATGATTTTTCGAATGATTATGATAAGCACCCAATGGTTTGTCCGGAATTAGCTTCGAAACAAAAGCGATATGCGCCAGCAATATTCCAGAAACGGCACAAAGGACGGGGCATTATTATAAGAGAAGAAATGGATCAAAATCCACTTAGCCAGGGTTGTAAACACTGACCGAGTATTTCTATAGCATCAGAGGGCGAACCTTTGCTTTTTCGGGGTTCATCAATATTAAAAATATTCAGCCAAAGTTTACCAATATACAATTCAGGTATCGCAACTTAATCATTCCGAGACTTAGAATTACTCTTTCTCGCCATTTCTCGCCATTTGAGATCGAACTCGAAGCCGGGTGAGCCCTAAGGAGCGAGGATTCAATAATATACGAATCCTGACTTGTCTTATTGTCCGTCTTCTGCGTTGTAGCAACAGTTGCGTAGCCCTGCTATGCGCCTGTTGCTACGCCTTGAAGACATACAATAATCCTGCGTCAATCTTTCGCATATTATTATAACCTCGCTCCTAAATGTCCTTCATTTCAAATCAATATCATAAACTACAATCTTTCGAACTAGTGGTTTTAATAGTGATTCAACCGCCTTTTTATGTTTCGGATGATTAAGATAATTGTTTAGTGCCACACGATCTTTGAAAGTTATCACCGTTGCAACATCGAAACTGCTATCAACAACCTTTCTAGAACTGGGTAACACGACACCCACAGAATGATCAATAACTCCCGGCAAATCTGCAAAGCTTTTCGTGACCTCAATAAACTTTTGTTTCGATTGCGGATTAGCGGGATATTTTAACCAGGCAATGACTATATGATTCACTCTGCCAGCTTTCGAAACTTCTGCCGCCAAAATGGCCGTGGAAAATACCACAACACAAAGCGTAAATACGACTAACATCCATACTCTAAGAAATCTACTCATAAAAACGGGCTTCCTGATTGTGATCTGATTAACGATGTATCGAATAAACATTTAGAGGGAATCGGCTCAAGCTCAGGAAGCGTCTATGCCATCAGCACCGTCGGTAGTGTACTGGGCAAAATACTACAGGCAAGAAATTTAATCGCCCTCCAAACGTAAATCATTCTTAATATCCTGCAAACCTTCCAAACCAACCGATATCCTCACCAAATCGTCACTGATACCGGCGACGGCTCTTTCTTCAACACTAAGGCGACCATGCGTCGTTGTTGCAGGATGAGTAATCGTAGACTTCACATCCCCCAGATTCGCAGTAATTGATAACATTCGCGTAGCATCGATCAATTTCCATGCGGCATCCTTACCACCATCGAGTTCGAAACTCAGTACGCCACCGGCACCCTTTTGCTGTTCACAGCCCAGCGCGTATTGAGGGTGTGAATGCAATCCGGGATAGTAAACCCGGCTGACTTGCGGTCGGTTTTCCAACCAATGCGCTAACTGCAATGCATTTTCACAATGAGCTTTTATACGAATCGACAATGTCTCCAGCCCAGTCAAAAACACCCAGGCGTTAAATGGACTCATAGTCGCACCACCGGTACGTAAAAAAGGGTAGATCGATTTTTCTATGAGCTCGTCGCTACCGACTATAGCCCCTCCTACGCAACGTCCCTGTCCATCCAGATATTTGGTCGCGGAATGAACAACAAGATCCGCACCCAATTCCAGTGGTTTTTGCAGCACCGGAGTACAGAACACATTATCGACCACCAGTAAACAATTAGAGGCATGTGCCAAATCTGCCAATTTTCTGATATCAGCAATTTCAGTGAGTGGATTTGAAGGTGTCTCCAGAAACAGCAGACGTGTTGTCGGTTTGATCGCCTGCTCCCAGACAGTAACATCGGTTAAATCAACGAAGCTGGTCTCAACGCCAAATTTGGAAAAAAAGTTTTGAAAAAGGAGTACTGTATTTCCAAACACACTGCGTGAACAAACAACATGATCGCCCGCTTTGAGCAAGCCCATGCCCAAAGCACTGATTGCCGCCATACCAGAGGAAACTGCAAGACAGCGTTCACCACCCTCCATTGCCGCCAGGCGCTGCTCGAATGTTCGAACGGTAGGATTGGTAAAACGCGAATAGATATTTCCAGGTTTTTCACCGGAAAATCTTGCCGCCGCTTCCGCTGCACTATCGAAAACATAACTGGAAGTCACGAACAAAGGGTCGCTATGCTCACCTTCCGGAGTACGAGCCTGCCCGCTACGTATCGCATGGGTTTCCAAACCAAACCCTGCTGTTTCTTTATCTGTCACACAAACACCAATACAGTCTAATATTCAAGTCAATTGATTCACACGATTGTCAACACACACGGCAACGGTAAATTATCACAGCACTACAATGAGTTATGCAGATCAATAGCGTTGTCGTCACTATTCGCAAAGGATTTAGCTTTGTCATTACGTCGATTCTCCAGAAAATTTAAATATTCCGGACTCACGTCGCCTGTTACATATTCATTACTAAAACAAGAAGTATCAAAATCCTGAACTCCGGATTTACCCCTGCGCACAGTATCGATCAGATCATCCAAATCCTGGTAAATAACCCAATCAGCACCAATTTCATCCTGGATTTCATCTTCACTTCGATTATGAGCGATAAGCTCAGAAGCAACCGGCATATCAATTCCATACACGTTTGGATAACGAACCGGAGGAGATGCTGAGGCGAGATAGACACGCCTCGCTCCCGACTCTCTGGCCATTTGAATAATTTGTTTTGAAGTTGTACCGCGGACAATGGAATCATCCACCAAAAGAACATTTTTACCTTTAAATTCCAAATCGATTGCATTCAGCTTTTGTCGAACCGAGCGTTTTCGATTTTGCTGTCTGGCCATAATAAACGTTCGTCCAATATAGCGATTTTTTATAAATCCTTCCCGATATTTCAGTCCCAGCACGTTGGCCAACTGCAGCGCAGCGGTTCGACTTGTATCCGGAATGGGTATAACAACATCAATATCATGATCTGCTCGTACACGACGAATTTTATCCGCCAATTTCTCGCCCATTCTCAGACGTGCTTTATACACAGAAACATCATCTATGATGGAATCCGGTCGAGCAAAATACACATACTCAAATATACAAGGATGATAATCCGCTTTATCAGCACATTGTTGACTATGCAGTACGCCCTTCTTTTCGATAAAAACCGCTTCACCCGGTTGAATATCACGAATCAAATCGAAGCCAAGAACATCCATTGCTACACTTTCAGAGGCAATCATAAAATCAGTTCCCTGTTCGGTTTTCCGTTGCCCGAAGGCAATAGGGCGAATGCCATGCGGATCCCTAAACCCCAGAATGCCGAAGCCTGTAATCATTACCACAACGGCATAAGCACCCCGACACCGCTTATGCACCACCGAAACCGCCCGAAACACATCATCGACATCGAGACGCAATTTGCCTAAACGTTGCAGCTCATGAGCGAATACATTTAATAATACTTCAGAATCCGAATCTGTATTTAAATGCCGCTGATCATCGACGAACAAATCATGTTTCAGAGTTTCAGAATTGGTTAAATTCCCATTGTGCGCCAAAGTGATACCAAAGGGAGAATTCACATAGAACGGCTGCGCTTCTGCTGTGCCATCACATCCAGCAGTCGGATAGCGCACATGTCCGATACCCATATTGCCTCGCAACTGAGACATATGCCGCGAATGAAAAACATCCCGCACCAGGCCGCTTTGCTTACGCAAATGCATTCGACCGGCATGACAGGTCACTATACCTGCTGCATCCTGGCCACGATGTTGCAAAACTGTCAAGGCTTCATACAGTTCGTGATTCACGTCCTGACTGGAAACTATACCGGCTAAACCACACATGAGAATTTCTGAACGACCCCATTGTCGAGTTATTTGTACGTGACAATTCCTGCCACACCAGACGGAAGTTGCTCATGCAACCACAACGCCACCGATTGAAACGGAGCAATCAATTTCGATTCCTTCCACCAATGATCTTCCGGTATAGGAGTAAGTCCTGCCAATAAGACCAGTACCGCAACAACCATGACACCCCGCGCAATGCCAAATATTAATCCGGCAAAGCGATCAGACCCCGTCAAACCAGTGGATACCACTAATTGCCCCAACAAAAACCGCACCAGACTACCGACAATCAAAGTTAAAATAAACAATATCAAAAATGACACCGCTATCCTTCCGGACGGTTCTGCAATAAGAGAACTCAGATAAACCGAAAATTCTCTGCTAAAACTTAAGCCCACCCAAAACGCAACCGCCCAGGTACACAATGAAAACGCTTCTGTAATAAACCCTCGAATCAAACCAATCACTGCCGAAATCCCAATCAACCCCAAAATAGCATAGTCTATCCAAATCAAAATTCATTACCTCAAGTCTAAGGATATTTACACCATAGTGAACATAAACCACATTCCTGAGAGATTGTCCGGGAACAGAAAAACAGTCCGACGATGTCCACAGCAGGGTTTTGAGAATTACATTCTGTATAGGTTCAGGGAGAACTGATTATGATCGATTTAACATCGAATTTCTGCTCAATCTCTTTTCTTTGCTGCTCAGCTCGTTGTCGATCCAGCGCCGGGCCCACACGTACCCTGAAAAAATCTTTTCCCTGTTCTGTTGTCGTCTCTACAAAGGCTGCAAATTCTGCTTTCTTCAACTTTTCAACCAGCCCGTTCGCATTGTCTCTATTGCTAAAGCTCCCGACTTGAATAAGCCACGAGATCATTGCCTGCTTATTCTCGGAGTCGCTCGGCTTTTCCGCAATAGTAGCAATTGTCTTTTCACTTTGCAGCGCATTTTGTTTTTCGTCAATCGTATCAACCAATATTTCCGAAATGGGCTCGACGGCGACATTGACTTCCTCCGGTAACTGCGGGATCTCTATCACAGCCCCGTCATCGACCACGATCGGATCGTCAAACAACATGGGCACGAAAATGACCGCTAAGGATGAAATTACAATGGCACCCGTTAAGCGTTGTTTTAAAATTGGATCCATAATTTACTTTCTTTAGCTGTTTCCATAATCGACCTGATATGCAGTGAATTCTGCAAGTTCATCCATACCGATGCATCGCTCTTTATATCTTAAAAATTCTGCCACAAGGAAAAATGAGCCGAATACTAAAATTATACTCTCATCGTTCCCCTGTTTTTCAGCTTCTTTAAATGCTGCATAACTATTAACAAATCCTGTTGAATAAGATTGAACTCCACTCTCATCAAATACCTCTATAATTTCGCCTTCCTCAGCGCAACGTGAAATATCCAGGGTGGCAACATACCAATGAGACACCACACTTTTCATATTATTCACGACACCATAAATATCCTTGTCTGTCATAATCGAAAATATCGCATGTATTGAGCGATTTTTGTGTCTTTCAGCAACATAGGTCGCCAATGAAGCTGCGGACTGTGGATTATGTGCAACATCGAGTAATACGGACGGCTTACCTCGAAGGTATTGATAACGTCCCGAGAGTGAAACCGAGCCCAAACCCTGCCTGATCGCTGATTCTGAAACAGGACACTCTTCAGAAACTAACGACAACACCTGCAGAACCGCTGATGCATTTTGGAATTGATGTTCACCTTGTAGCGCAGGAAACGGTAAGTTCTGGTATCGATGAGTTTTACAAACCCAATTCCAGGCGTCTGTATGACGCTCATAATAAAAATCCTGTTGAAATCTGGAGACGGGCACATGATTATCTGTAGCATACTGC
>Ga0209992_10002369_pt1 | contig 17436 bp, 15 predicted proteins | sample 2SBtaG_2_FD_182564 | JGI IMG/M metagenome (GOLD analysis project Ga0209992, IMG submission 182564) | Deep subsurface microbial communities from Kolumbo volcano to uncover new lineages of life (NeLLi) - 2SBTROV12_ACTIVE470 metaG (SPAdes)... | ecosystem: Environmental > Aquatic > Marine >... | reverse complement strand
ACTACTCAGCTTGAGCTGGGAGGGTATTATTTCTCTGTACAGGTCACCAATCAATTCGGTTGTAAAGCAAAAGGTGTTATTGAAGATAACATCGTAGTATATGACACTACTCCGCTTCCTGCCCCTGAGATTATAAGATCAACTGTTATCAATGACATGGATGTTTATACAGAATGGCTCCCTAAACAAACTGCTGTCAATGTCATCAAAGAATATGTGCTTTTTAAATCTGCTGACCAGCTTACTTATGAATACCTGGGAACACTGGATCCTGAATTCAATCACTTTACTGATGTTGAAGTTGATGTATACAATGAGAATTACACCTATTATGTAGTCTCCATAAATCAATGTAATGTAGCTTCTATGGCTTCTAATATCAGTAGCTCTGTGCTATTGGGTTATGAAAAACCCAATGAATTTCAAACAATCCTAAGATGGACCTCCTATGAAAATTGGAAAAAGGGAGTAAATCGCTATGAGATCCAACAGCTTAATGAATTTGGTCAATGGGAAAAAATTAAGATAGTTAATCATGATGTAAATCAAATCATTATAGATCCTTAAAAAATCAAAATCTATCTATAAACAGACGATAGAAAAGCTATACTTCACGTTTGGAAATAGCCGCTAACTGATCTTCTTATACCAACGTAAATTTGGGTAAACATTAAGATCATGAAAGCAAAAATTATCATACTACTTATTTCAATCATCACTGGAATTAATGGGTTTGCTCAAAACACCGAAATCGTTTATAATGAAAATATGAATATCTACAGAGTTGTAGCGGTTCAAAATCAAAACGAACAGATCGTTAGTGTTTCTAATACTATCGCTGTTGAAAAACCTTTAACATTATATGCTCCTAATGCATTCTCTCCTGATGGCGATGGAGTTAATGATTTTTTCTCAGTAAAAGGTCAGGGTGCTGATAACTTTAGCCTTGAAGTTTATAACAGATGGGGACAAATGGTTTATCAATCTGATGATCTTAATGATGAGTGGAATGGAGATTACAGAGGAAGTCAAGTGCCAATGGGAACTTATGTATATCAAGTAAAAGCTGTTAATGTTTCTGGAGATAACACAATGGTTAAAAAAGGTACTGTTGTTTTAGTTAGATAATATTAACCTCTCATTAATATCACATAAACTTTTAGCAAGTAATCATATTTTCACTATAACCAAACGATAGAAAAGCTATGCTTCACGTTAGGAAATAGCCGCTAACTGATCTTCTTATACCAACGTAAATTTGGGTAAACATTAAGATCATGAAAGCAAAAATTATCATACTACTTATTTCAATCATCACTGGAATTAATGGGTTTGCTCAAAACACCGAAATCGTTTATAATGAAAATATGAATATCTACAGAGTTGTAGCGGTTCAAAATCAAAACGAACAGATCGTTAGTGTTTCTAATACTATCGCTGTTGAAAAACCTTTAACATTATATGCTCCTAATGCATTCTCTCCTGATGGCGATGGAGTTAATGATTTTTTCTCAGTAAAAGGTCAGGGTGCTGATAACTTTAGCCTTGAAGTTTATAACAGATGGGGACAAATGGTTTATCAATCTGATGATCTTAATGATGAGTGGAATGGAGATTACAGAGGAAGTCAAGTGCCAATGGGAACTTATGTATATCAAGTAAAAGCTGTTAATGTTTCTGGAGATAACACAATGGTTAAAAAAGGTACTGTTGTTTTAGTTAGATAAACTAAAATTCTATTTATCTTTAAAAAAAATGGAATAAACACAACAATGGTAACAGCATTAATTGTAGATGACGAAAATAAAAACAGAGAAAGTCTAGCAAAATTGATCGACCAGTTCTGTTATGGATTAAAAGTCATCGGTCATGCAGAAAATGTAAAATCTGCAGAAGAATTCATAAAAAACAATCAACCACAAATAGTATTTCTTGATATTGAAATGCCAGGTGGAAATGGATTTACTTTACTAGAAAAATATGAAAATCCCGATTTTCAACTCATCTTTACTACAGCCCATGCTGACTATGCTATAAAAGCTATCAAATTTGCTGCATTGGATTATTTACTAAAACCTATAAACGTTAATGAATTAAAAATTGCTGTAGAAAAAGCAATACAAAATATTAACTCTTCATCCAATACTGAGGACAAAAGATTTGATGTTCTCAAAAACAATCAAAAAAATGAAGGATTTGATTTTAAAAAAATTGCCCTTCCCTCTTTAGATGGTATTGAATTTTATGACATTAGTGAAATTCTTAGATGTGAAGCAGATAGAGCGTATTGTAAATTTTATTTAACTAATGGAAGTAAAATAACAGTATCAAAAGCATTAAGAGAATTTGAAGACCTTCTTAATGAATGTAACTTTTTTAGAGTACACAAATCCAACATGGTCAATCTAAATCATATTAAAAAATATGTAAAAGGAAAAGGTGGATATGTAGTGCTTTCTGACGAATCTCATGTTAATGTCTCCGTAAGAAAAAAAGAAATGTTGATGGAAGTATTGGCTAATTACAAATAATTAAAGAATTGAAACACCTATTATATATACTTTTAGTTTTTGGATCAATTCATGTTCAATCCCAGGATCCTCAATTCACCCAATTCTACGCCAATTCACTTCACCTTAACCCTGCATTAGCAGGTAAAGATCTTAGCCCAAGGTTCCATTCAGGCTATAGAAATCAATGGCCGGAGATAGAGAATGCTTATATAACCTATAATCTTGAATACGATCAGTTTATTGATAAAATTCATGGTGGATTAGGTGTTCAATTTCTTTATGACAAAACTGCAGGAGGCATATTTAATACAGCTATTTTAGGACTTAGTTATGCCTACCAATTGAAGTTATCTAAAGGATGGTCAGTCAATTTTGCATTAAAGGGGAATTTTGTTCAAAAAAGTATTGATTGGAGCAGAACTATTTGGGGGGATCAGATAGACCCTGTAAGAGGTGTTGTCTACAATACCAACCAATTACAAGGGCAGAATGCTAATTACTTCGATGCTGCATCTGGATTAGTTGTTTTTTCACCAAAGTTTTTTGGTGGAGTTGCTGTTAATCATTTAACCCGTCCTAATGAATCATTGTTTTTTAACAACAATCAGGAAGAACAAATACCAATTAGAACTACTCTTCATGCTGGATATAAAATCATGGTGTTACGTAATGGTCTATTTCATAAAGCTCTTTATATATCTCCTAACCTTCTTTTTGATCTTCAGAGTAATTTGAAACAACTAAATTTTGGTTCTTATTTTGTAGATGGCATTTTAGCTTTTGGTGTATGGTATAGACATACTGCATTCTTAAATCCAAGTGGAGATGAATTTCAATGGCAGGATGCTCTTGTTTTAATGGCAGGAATAGAAGCCAATAAGATGAGGATTGGATACTCCTATGATCTTAATTTATCTAGTCTAGTTCGATCTTCTCTAGGTTCTCATGAAATATCCATTACTTTTGATCTTCCGAATAAGGAGAAAAAATCTGATAAATACAGAGTTATATTTTGCCCTGTATTTTGATTTTTTTATTTTAGAGGTAATTAAAAAATTAAGACATGTTAAAAGAATTTTGTGATCAAAAAAAGTATATGCTAATAGCTGCAGCTATAGGAGTTATAGCTGTGTTTTTACCATGGGCAACAGTTAAAAGTGGTATGTTAAATTTTTCTGCAAATGGATTGGATGGTGATGGTGTTATAACCTTAATCTTATTCTCAATAGTTGGTTATTTAATATTTAGGAATGATAAAACAGAAGAATTATCTGGCAATAATCTATATTTAGTTGTTGGTGGTTTTGGAATCTGTGCGTTAATTGGGATATACGATTGGTCAAATGCCAGTAATTCTTTTCCAACTGTATCTAATCAATTAGTATCTGTTAATATAGGTATAGGGTTATACTTAACTGCTTTATCTGGTATAGCAGGAGCTGTAATTCCATTTGTTTTAAAAAACAAAGAAAACAACTAATTTGTTTATTTCTATTAGTAATTTCTAAATATTAAATTATCATATTTAATGGTTTTTTTTTATATTTAATCTTACCTTGCACTTAATTCATCGAAAACTAAAGATAAATGTCTGAACCTACTTTTATTGTACCTCACGATTTTACATTTACTGCAGATACTGCCTTAAATCATGCCATTAATATTTCTAAGCAGATTAACGCAAAAGTTGCTATTGTACATATTGTAACTAAAGATTCAGAAAAAAATGAAGCCGAGCAAAAACTTCAAAATCTTATAAAAAACCATCCTGAGCAAAACATAGAAATGAATGCTCATGTTATTCAAGGAAGTATTTTTACTGATATTGGAAAACTTGCTGAGGAACTAAATGCCAGTGCTATAATTATGGGAACTCATGGTGCAAAAGGAATGCAAAAAGTTTTTGGAAGTTTTGCGATGAAAGTGATTATTAGTACTACAGTACCTTTTATGGTTGTACAAGATAACGCAGAGGTCAATACACTTAATAATATTGTTTATGCTATTGACAGTTCTCTTGAGAGCTTACAAATAGCATCTCTTGCTGGTAATATTGCTAAATTATACAATTCAAAAGTTCACATAATAGCTGGAAAAGAAACAGATGCAAAATATGCTTCTAAAGTTAAAATGAATCTTAAAGCGCTAAGTAAAAAATTAAATACACTTCATGTAAACCATCATCTTGAACTGATTGATACTAGAGGCTCATGGTTAGATTCTATAATTGATTATGCTAATAAAGTAAATGGAGATATGTTTGCTATTGGATATGATTCAGATAAATTCTTTGCTTCTAATGATAAATTTGCTCAATCACTTCTATTTAACAAGGCAAAAATACCAACATTAATAATTAATTCTAAAAATATCACCAAATCTGATTATTGATCAAGCATTAATTGCTAATCTATTTCTTGTTCTTTTTACATTTCAAAATCTGAGAAATAAATTTTGGTCTGAATTTTGAATTTAGGTAAATTCGACACTCTAATATTAAAAAATGAAAAAAACAATTATATATATATTCATATTATATGGATGTAATTTCTATAGCCAGAATAAATTAACCAACCAAATTATATGGGGTACTGGAACATTCTATCCAGAACAGATCTCTGATGTTAATTCTATGAATGACGGCAAGCATTTTACTTCATTAGATATAGATTATGATAATGGAACTATGCAAATCAATAAATACACTTATGCTAATTATGAGAAAATAAGTACTATTCTATCTTCAGATGATGTTCCTGGAAATTCAATTGACAATTATCAATTCAACCATAAAGAATCTCAAGTATTAATTGCTACTTCTATGGAGCCAATCTATAGGCATTCAACTGAATCAAATTATTATATATATGATATTAAATCTAATGAATTAGCTCCTTTAACAGATTTTAAACAGGGGAAACAAAGATTGGCAGAATTTTCTCCAACTGGTCATCATATTGCTTTTGTTAGAGAAAATAACATTTTCATCAAAGATTTAAATACAAATGAAGAAATAGTAGTTACCGAAGATGGTAAAATTAATGAAGTAATCAATGGAGCCACAGATTGGGTTTATGAAGAAGAGTTCAGCTTTGACAAAGGTTTTGAATGGTCTTCAGATGGTAGTAAAATTGCCTATTATTCATTTTATGAAGGTGATGTGAAAGAATTCCAAATGGAAATGTATGGATCACTCTATCCTACTCATCATAAATTCAAATACCCAAAAGCAGGAGAAGCAAATTCAGTTATATCAATTAATGTCTACGAATTAAACAATAACAGAACTACTCCATTTGATATAGGAACAGATCCAGATATATATATACCAAGAATCAAATGGACTTCAGATCCAGACATACTCTCTGTTCAAAAAATGAATCGTCTTCAAAATCAATTAAAAATACTAACAGGTAAATTCAAGTCGGACAGGCCTAATAACAGCGGAGTAACTACTCAAATAATATATACCGAAGAGTCTTCAACATATATAGACATTCATGACAATCTTACCTTTTTAAATGACAACGAGCATTTTTTATGGACTAGTGAAAAAGACGGATATAACCACATATATAAAATAAATATAAACAATGGTAATGCTGTTCAAATAACGAGTGGAAATTGGGATGTTACTGAAGTTTATGGAATGAGCGAACAAAAAGAATCTATCTTTTTCCAAGCTGCAAAAGAACACCCAACCCAAAGAGAAGTATATACTATAGATATTAATGGAAAGGAACTTAAGAAGTTAAGTACTAAAGCTGGAACTAACCATGCGGAATTCAGCAATTCATTTGATTATTACCTACATTTCAATACATCTGCCAATACTCCTCATTATATTACTCTTCATCAATTAAATAACTCTGATTTTAAAGTGTTAAAAGACAACAATGCTTTATTAGATAGAATGAATCAATTCAATTTAACTAAAAAAGAATTTTTTCAAATTAAAGATGTCAATGAAAATAACCTTAATGCATGGATGATTAAACCTCCCGACTTTAACAAAAAGAAGGAATACCCCCTTCTTATGTATGTTTATGGAGGTCCTGGTATCAATACAGTAAATGATGAATGGGAATGGATGAATTATTTCTGGTGGCAAATGCTTGCACAAAATGGATACATAGTTGTTTCAGTAGATGCAAGAGGAACAGGCTTTAGAGGTAAGGATTTTAAGCACTCAACTTATCTACAACTAGGCAAGTATGAAACTGAAGATCAGATCTTAGCTGCTAAAAAATTAGGAGAATTCAAGTATATAGATAAAAATAGGATTGGAATTTTTGGTTGGAGCTATGGTGGTTATATGTCATCATTATGTATAACTAAAGGTGCTGATGTATTTAGTACAGCAATTGCAGTAGCTCCTGTTACAAACTGGAGATATTATGACAATATTTACACTGAAAGGTTTATGAGAACCCCTCAAGAAAATGGAGACAATTACGATGTGAATTCCCCTATTAATCACGTTGATAAGCTGAAAGGAAATTACCTGTTAATTCATGGTACTGCAGATGACAATGTACATTTTCAAAATGCCCTTGAAATGGTAAATGCCTTGGTAAATGCCAATAAACAATTTGATTTTTTCGCTTATCCAGACAGAAATCATGGTATCTATGGCGGATATACAAGATGGCATCTATATGATATGATGACAAATTATTTAATAGATAACCTTTAAATTGATTATATGATAAGGACTATTTTATTTATTACAATCACTTTATTATGCTCTAATTTATATGGTCAGGAAAAAATTAATTGGCTTTCATGGGATGATATGATCTCATTAAGGGATAAAGACAGTATTAAAAAAAAGGTTTTTATTGACTTTTATACTGGCTGGTGTGGCTGGTGTAAAAAAATGGATGCTTCGACATTTTCTGATCCTACTATTGTGAATTATATGAATTCTAAATATTATGCTGTTAAATTTGATGCAGAAACGAGAGATACTATCAATTTTAATGGTCATCAATTCATCAATACAGAACCTTCTTATGTTAAAGGAAGTTCTAAATCTAGAGGGAAAACTCATTGGTTTGCACATTCAATACTTGAAGGGCAACTCTCCTATCCAAGCTATGTAATTTTAGATGAAAACCTAACAAGGTTGATGATTTATAAGGGATATAAGGATACTGAAAACCTATTAGGCATTTTAATTTTCTTTGCTTCAGAACAATATAAATATTATCATAATTATTTAAATAATCTCTGGCAATCCAGCTTAAAAAAAAGTAATTAATTTAAATGAAGGTCAATAGAGTTATTCAAACTTATGCTGTAAAAATTACAGATGAACCATTTGAATTATCAAATGGGAAAATCCTTAATCAAACTGCTCGAATAACCTTTAGAGATATCAATAAGAATATTATTGAAAAAAAGAAATATGGTGTTCCTGAACTAGACGATATTTATAAAAAAATCAATCATGGACAAAGTTTAGAGCTTTCCAATTGCTATATAAAAAACTTTTCTCTTGATAATTATAGAAATATTTACAAGTTAAAAACTGATTCTCATGTTGAGTTGAATAATTTTACAGCTGTAGATTCTATATTTGAAGCTGATAGAGTCGTTGATTTTTCTTATGCAGCATTTATTGGTGATAAAATAGATTTTTCTAACTCTCATTTTGGTCATGGAAATTTAACATTCTATCAATCAATATGTGAAGATTTTAATGTTGATTTTAGTAATACAAGCTATTCTGAAGGAAATAATAGTTTTCAATATACTAAGTTTGGTAAGGGAAATATCACCTTTGAAAATGCTTCATTTTTAAATGGCAATCTCTCATTTATTAATACAAGTTTCAATGACGGGAACGTTAATTTTAAAAACATAAATTTTGGTAATGGAGATGTTCAGTTTTCTTATGCCAAATTTGGGGAAGGTATTATTTCATTTGACAAATCTATTTTTAATGGGTTGTACATAGACTTTTCAAAAGTTGAATTTGGTAATGGGAAATTAGATTTCAGAAGGGTGGATTTTGGAAATGCTGAAGTTAATTTTTCAGAAATAGAACATGCTGGAAAAGAAAAAGTCAGCTTTAGAAGAGCTAAATTTGGAGATCGCTCCATTAATTTCGAAGAAGCAATTTTTGGCGATGTTGACGTTCAATTTGATCAAGCTGAATTTAAATCTGGAAAAATCTCATTATTAAATGCAAGAGCAAAATCATTTTCATTTTCAAAGTGCATTTTATCTAATTATTTAGATCTTAGAGTATACAGATGTCAATTTATTGACCTATCCAATTCAATTATAAGAGATATTATAGATCTTAAACCAGGAATTGCTCCTGTAAATATTAAAAGGTTATATATTCAAAATATTAGGATCGTTGGAAAGATCTTTATTTCTTGGAAAGAAAATAAAGTTTATGATCTTATAGCCAATCAATCTGAAACTTCTTATAAAGAAAAAGCAGATCAATTTAGAATATTAAAAGAAGATTTTAGAAACTCTGGAGATTACAATGATGAAGACAAGGCATATGTCCAATTCAAAAGGTATGAATTAAAACAATTATCTCAGGAGAGGATCAATAGAAATAAATGGAATAAATTATGGAATTATCCCATTGTTGGTTTTCAAAAAGTAATTTTTGATTACATGGGTTTATATGCTACTTCACCAATAAGAGTATTATTAAGTATCATCTTTGCCAATCTACTATATGGATTCATTTATACGATCTTTGTTTTTTACAATAGTAATTATATAAGTTGTATTGATAGCGGCTTAAATTTTACTGAAAAATTATTAGATTCTTTTTATTTTAGCTCTATAACATTTTTCACGATTGGTTATGGTGAATGTACCCCTTCAGGTTTATTAAAAATCATTTCTCCTATAGAAGGTTTTACAGGTGTATTTTTAATGTCCTACTTTACTGTTGCTTTTGTAAGAAAGATTTTAAGATAATTTTTATATAACAAATCTTTGAGCCAATCTTAAAGTTTTTATCTTTACAAAACTGCCCTTATTATAGAATTAAAAATGTGAATTTATGAGTGAGATTGCTAAACTAACCTTGGGAGAAAACACATATGAATTGCCAGTGATTACTGGCTCTGAAGATGAAAAAGCCATTGATATTTCTAAATTAAGAGGAATGTCAGGATATATCACTATTGATACTGGCTTTAAAAATACCGGTTCAACTAAAAGTGCAATTACCTTTTTAGATGGAGAAAAAGGAATATTAAGATATAGAGGGTATCCTATAGAACAATTGGCTGAGCAAGCTGAATTTCTAGAAGTAGCCTATTTATTAATTTATGGTAACCTACCCACTCAGGAAGAATATAGAGAGTTTAAAGAAAGTATTACACATCATACGCTTGTCCATGAAGACATGCGTGAATTCATTGAAGCTTATCCAGCTAAAGCTCATCCAATGGGTATATTAGCTGCGTCTTTATGTACTCTATCAACTTTCTATCCAGAGTCTCAAGATCCAAACAGAAATACGAAAGCCGTTGATCTTACCATTCATCGATTAATTGCAAAAATTCCTACACTAGCAGCATGGGCTTATAAAAATGCCATGAGACATCCTGTAATGTATCCTTTAAATAAATTCAACTATTGCGAAAATTTTCTTTTTATGATGTTTGCTATGCCATCAGAAAAATACTATCCAGACCCAATAGTTGCCAATGCTTTAAATAAATTACTCATTCTACATGCTGATCATGAACAAAACTGTTCTGCTTCTACTGTTCGAGTTGTAGGATCATCACAAGCCAATTTATATGCATCCATTTCTTCTGGTGTATCTGCTCTATGGGGACCTTTACATGGAGGTGCTAATCAGGCAGTGATTGAAATGCTAGAAAAAATTAAAGAAGATGGAGGTGGACTAGAAAAATGGATCAATAAAGCTAAAGATAAAAATGACCCCTTCAGATTAATGGGATTTGGTCATAGAGTTTACAAAAATTTTGATCCAAGAGCCAAAATCATCAAAAAAGCTGCAGATGATGTTCTGAATAAATTAGGTGTTGTTGATCCTGTGCTTGACATTGCCAAAGAGCTAGAAGAAGTAGCGCTTAATGATGAGTATTTTAAAGCTAGAGGGTTATATCCAAACGTTGACTTTTACTCTGGTATTATTTATAGATCATTAGGCATACCAACAGAAATGTTTACTGTAATGTTTGCTTTAGGTAGATTGCCTGGTTGGATTGCTCAATGGAAAGAAATGATGGAAGACAACCAACCCATTGGAAGGCCACGACAAATATATACTGGAGAAAACGAAAGAGATTTTGTTTCACTTGATAAAAGATAATTTAAGCTAACTATAATATCTTCTCTTTAATTTTCGAAAAAGATATCTCATTATGAGAAGAATTATATTCACATTTTTCTTTACTGATTAATAAAACTTGGGGAGACTGATGAACTACATTAAATTGCATAGCAATCTTATCAGAAATTTCTCTATGATTTAATAAATCCAAATAATAAGGAGCAAGATTTATATCCACCTCCCAGTTTCTCTCTAATCTACTTTTAGCCATTGTGCTTATTGAACATCGTGTAGAATGTTTAAAGATCAAACATGGAAGATCATTTGATAGCACCAACAAGTTAGCCAAATCATTTTCATTGGCAATTTCTCTCCAATTTATTTTACTTTTATTTGAACCTCTAAAAAACATATTTACACATTTTTATAAAATGAAATTAGTTGGTAAAATTATAGAATTATATTTGCAAAAATTAATTTTTTTGCTCCATGAAAGAACTTTTATTATTTGAAAAAGAGCTACAACCATTAAGAGAAAACCTTAAAAATCATCCGGTATATAAAAACCTTACTACCATTGAAGATATTAAGGTATTTATGGAGAGTCATGTATTTGCTGTTTGGGATTTCATGTCTTTATTAAAAGCATTACAAATAAAACTTACAAATACAAATGTTCCTTGGACACCAAAACCTAATCCTACACTTAGTAGATTCATCAATGAAATTGTTCACGGTGAAGAAAGTGACGTTAATGAATTAGGTGAACCAAAAAGTCATTTTGAAATGTACATGGATGCCATGTCGCAAATTAACTGTGACCTTTCAAAGATTCATCAATTAATATATCTGATCGATTCAGGGATAGACACCTATAAAGCAATTGATACCCTTAAGATTAATAATAATGTAAAAAAATTCATGAATTTTACATTTAAAACTATCGAAACTAAAAAAGTACATATAATTGCCTCTGCTTTTACTTTTGGTAGAGAAGATTTGATACCAGATATGTTTTTAGAGATCCTTGATAAATCTGATGCTGATAAATCTAAATATAATAAGCTTATTTATTACCTTAAAAGGCATATAGAACTAGATGGAGATGAACATGGTCCATTATCATTAATAATGGTTGAAAAATTATGTGGTAATGACCCTAATAAATGGAGAGAGTCTTTAGAAGTAGCTAAAGCTGCATTAAAGCACAGGATTTATTTATGGAATTTCATTGATCTTGAAATTTCTAAACACAAACATTATAAATCAGAAATTATACTTAATTAATAAAAAAAGCCTTACGATTGTAAGGCTTTTTAATTGGGTGGAAGACGGGATTCGAACCCGCGACCCTCGGTACCACAAACCGATGCTCTAACCAACTGAGCTACATCCACCATATTAGGGGGCAAATATAAATATTTATTCAAAATATTCTTCCATTTTAAAAACGACATTTCTTAATTCCTCTATTTTTGGCATATGAAACTTTTAAAAGAACTCTGTAAAGTACATGCTCCTTCAGGAAATGAAGGTGCTATGAAAAAATTTCTAATTGAATATATTAATAATAACAAAGAAAAATGGAGTGTTCAACCTGAAATAATTACAGGAGATTTCATTCAGGATTGTATTATTTTAAAATTTGGAGACCCAAAAGTGGCTGTTTTTGCTCATATGGATTCTATTGGTTTTACTGTTAGGTACAATAAAGAATTAATTAAAGTAGGTGGTCCCAAAACAGAAGAAGGTTATCAATTAATAGGAACTGATTCAAAGGGATGTATAGATGCTGAGTTAATGGTCATAGAAAATGATGAAGGACAGAAAAGTCTAGAATATGTTTTTGAAAGAGAAATTGAAAGAGGAACTGAATTGACATTCAAACCTAATTGGAGGGAAAATGAAAATTTTGTTCAGTGTTGCTATATGGACAACCGATTGGGCATATGGAATTCACTACAGCTTGCTTCTACTTTAAAAAATGGCGTAATCTGCTTTTCTTGCTGGGAAGAAGTTGGCGGTGGTGCTGTGGGATATTTAGCAAAATACATCTATGAAAAATGGAATATAAATAAAGCACTAATTTCTGATATAACATGGGTGACTGATGGAGTAAAACACGGAAAAGGTGTGGTGATTTCTAGAAGGGATTCAGGAATTCCTAGAAGAAGCTATGTGGATAAAATTATTGAATTAGCGAAAGAAAGTGAGATTCCTTATCAGCTAGAAATTGAATCATCTGGAGGAAGTGACGGCAACCAATTGCAAAAGTCTCCCTACCCTATAGACTGGTGTTTTATAGGAGCTCCAGAAGATCATGTTCATTCCCCTAACGAAAAGGTGCATAAAAAAGACATTAAGGCCATGGTTGATCTTTATCGTTATTTAATGGAGCATTTAAATTAAACCTATCTTTAGATAATGGAATATGGTATTTGTGATTTAGGTATTGTATCAGTTAGAGCTGAAGGTGACGATAGATCTGAGATCGTTACACAGCTATTATTTGGAGAGCATTTTAAAATAATAGAAGAAGCTCAAAATTGGATCCAGATTCAATTGGAAAAAGATCAATACACTGGTTGGGTTTGTAAAAAACAATACAAAGAGATCACTTATGAAGATTATGACAACCTCACTATCAATGATTTTCCTGTATGTGGTAAAAAAACAGCTTATTTAAAAGACCTTGACAATCAAAATATGACACCTATTTCTTATGGTGCTGTTCTCCCCTATTTCCACAATGGAAATTGCAGGATTAGAAATAAGAATTATGAATACAATGATGACATTTCATCTGGTAACTTCAATGACCATCCAAAATATGCCAGGTCATTACTAAACACTCCTTATTTATGGGGAGGCAAAGGTCCCTATGGAATAGATTGCTCTGGGTTCACGCAACTAATCTATAATCTTTGCGGAATTCATATACCAAGAGATGCCTATCAACAAGCAGAATTAGGCGATAAAATCGATGCCTTTAATAACATTCAATCTGGAGATTTAGCATTTTTTCAAAACAAGGAAGGCATAATAACCCATGTAGGTTTAATACTGGATAATAATCAGATCATTCATGCATCTGGTAAAGTAAGGATAGACCAATTAACAAAAGATGGAATTTATGCAAATGATTTTAAAAAGATCACACATAAAATGCATAGTATTAAAAGAATTCATTCCAAATTCTAACTTAAATCGACCATATTCTAATTTCCACTTTATTTATCTTATAAAGTATTTAGTTTTATTCTTAAATCTAAGCAAGCAACATATTAATAAATATTTGGTCTTTAAAATAAATACATTGATGAAGCAACTAATCCTTTTAATAATTTTTCTACCGTTTTCTACAAATGGTCAAACATGGACAGAAGATTTTGAAACTCCACCTATTCATGTATGGGTTGACAGTAACTCAACAGACAGTCTATGGCAAATAGGAAAACCCAATAAACCTTATTTTAATTCTGCAGTTTCAGGAACTAAAGTTATTATAACTGATACTATCAATCCTTATCCACCAAATTCTATGGCTGTATTTTATGCTGAATTTGAATTAGGGGGTTATAATACATATATTGAATGGCATTCTAAAATTGACACAGAAATTGGACATGCTGGTGGAACTATTGAACTATCCTTTAACAGAGGGGCACATTGGATCCCTATTTATGGTGGTCAGTGGTTTGATCCATTCTCAGATACCACATATAATTGGTACGATTCTGCATTTATATATTCACAGCCATATGGATTTGATGTTTCAAATAATGGCCCTAATATAAATGATAGTATTAATGGAATGCCCTCCTATCAAGGATCATCTCAAAATTCTTTTTGGGAATTCGTTCATATTCAATTTCATTGCATGGCAGTTAAAAGTGGAAAAAGCAATCAAAATTTTCTTTTAAGATTTACATTTTATAGCGACAGTATTATATCAAATAGAGATGGATGGATGTTAGATGACTTTTATGTATTCAATTATGGCGGGTGTAGTGGAATCAATGAAATAACAAATGTCATCTCAAATATTTACCCTAATCCATCTAATGAATTTATTTCAATTGAATTAAATAATCATACTTATTCGATGAATTATTTAAGCATTTCCGATGTAAATGGAAGGGAAATTAAAAGGCTGTCGAATCTTAATAATGAGTATGAACAAATTAACATATCCAAAATTCCTCCTGGACTCTATTTTATTAATGTATTCAATGATCATGGAGCATTATTGGGTAAAGAAAAACTGATCATTCAATAAATTACAAGACAATTTGTCTTTATATTTCTTTAATACTCCTCTGATTTCTGAAAAATTGGCTTTTTTTCATGTTCGGACTAAAAATTGATGAGCATTAGTTAAAAGTATCCTATGGATTTTAAACAATTCACCAATAAATCACAGCAAGTAATCTCTACTGCTCAGCAATTGACCATGAGTAGTGGTCATCAATTAATTGAAAATGGACATCTTCTTAAAGCCATGCTTGAAACTGACCAGCATGTCATTCCTCATATCCTGAAAAAATTTGGTGCCAATCCATCAATTATAGAACAAGCAGTAGACAGCATTATTTTATCTTACCCAAAAGTAACAGGCGGAGAAGTTCAGCTAAGCAGATATGCCCAAAAAAGTGTTAATGAAGCCATTATACAAGCTAAAAAGCTAAAAGATGACTATGTTTCATTAGAACATATATTAATTGGAATATTAAAAGCAGGAGATGCTATTGCGCAGCTTCTTAAAGACAATGGACTTAATGGAAAGGACCTTTTAAGAGTAATAGATGAGCTAAGGAAAGGCCAAAGAGTCACTTCTTCTGGTCAAGAAGACACCTATAATTCTTTGTCTAAATATGCCAATAACCTAAATGAAATGGCTCAAAAGGGTAAGCTGGACCCAGTCATAGGCAGAGATGATGAAATTAGAAGGGTACTACAAATCCTTACAAGAAGAACAAAAAACAATCCTATTTTAATTGGTGAACCAGGGGTTGGAAAAACTGCTATTGCAGAAGGAATTGCCCATAGAATTATTAGTGGCGATGTCCCTGAAAATTTAAAATCTAAAATTATCTATTCACTGGATATGGGTGCATTGATCGCTGGTGCCAAATATAAAGGTGAATTTGAAGAAAGGTTAAAAGCCGTCATTAAAGAAGTAGTCAGTGAAAATGGAGAAATCGTTCTGTTCATTGATGAAATACATACCCTAGTTGGAGCTGGAGGTGGTCAAGGGGCAATGGACGCAGCCAATATATTAAAGCCTGCCCTAGCGAGGGGGGAATTAAGGGCTGTAGGTGCTACTACCTTAGATGAATATCAAAAATACTTCGAAAAAGACAAAGCGCTAGAAAGAAGGTTTCAGAAGGTATTGATTGATGAACCAGATAATGAAGATGCCATAAGTATATTAAGGGGAATTAAGGAAAAGTATGAGAATCATCATAAAGTACAAATTAAAGATGAAGCCATTATAGCCGCTGTTGAGCTGAGCCAGCGTTATATTACAGAAAGATTTTTACCCGATAAAGCCATTGATCTAATGGATGAAGCAGCCTCTAAATTACGTATGGAGATCAACAGTAAACCTGAAGAGCTTGATGAAATTGAAAGAAAGATCATGCAGTTAGAGATCGAAAGAGAAGCTATTAAAAGAGAAAATGATAAGAAAAAACTGGATCAGCTTAAAAAAGAGATCTCAGAGCTTAGTGAAACTAGAGATGATCTTAAAGCAAAATGGGAGAATGAAAAAGGAATCGTAGAAAAGATCCAATCTGCAAAGCAAGAAATTGAAGATTTGAAGCTAGAAGCTGTAGCAGCAGAAAGAAATGGTGATTTTGAAAAGGTGGCGGAGATAAGATATGGTAAGCTCAAGGAATTAGCCAATGAAATTGAGGATAATAAAAAAGAGTTAGCCAATGCACAAGCTAATACTAAAATGATCAAGGAAGATGTAGATGCTGAAGAAATTGCAGATGTTGTCTCTAAATGGACTGGAATACCCGTTAATAAAATGTTAGAGGGAGAACGTTCTAAGCTACTCAGGTTAGAGGAAGAATTAAGTAAAAGGGTAATTGGTCAAAAAGAAGCTATTGCTGCTATAGCTGATGCTGTAAGAAGAAGCCGTTCCGGACTTCAGGATCTTAAAAAACCAATCGGTTCCTTCATATTTTTAGGTACCACTGGTGTAGGAAAAACTGAATTAGCAAGAGCATTAACGGAGTTTTTATTCGATGATGAAAATGCCATGACCCGTATTGACATGAGTGAATACCAAGAGAAACATGCTGTTTCTCGGCTAGTTGGAGCTCCTCCTGGGTATGTTGGATATGAAGAAGGAGGACAATTAACAGAAGCAGTAAGAAGAAGACCTTATTCTGTAATTTTATTGGATGAAATTGAAAAAGCACATCCAGATGTATTCAATGTTCTTTTACAAGTACTTGATGACGGAAGACTTACCGATAATAAGGGAAGAGTAGTTAATTTTAAGAATACTATCATTATCATGACATCTAATATAGGTGCTCATCATATACAAGATAATCTTGAAGAGATCAATTCGAAAAACAGAACTTCAGTACTTGCTAAAACCAAAGCTCTTGTTCTTGAATT
>Ga0209992_10002368_pt1 | contig 17449 bp, 13 predicted proteins | sample 2SBtaG_2_FD_182564 | JGI IMG/M metagenome (GOLD analysis project Ga0209992, IMG submission 182564) | Deep subsurface microbial communities from Kolumbo volcano to uncover new lineages of life (NeLLi) - 2SBTROV12_ACTIVE470 metaG (SPAdes)... | ecosystem: Environmental > Aquatic > Marine >... | reverse complement strand
TCATTGTCTAAAGTCCAGCAAATCATAGTAGGACTTTCGTTATCTCTAGGTAAAATAGTTGCAGAAGTTAATTCAGTTACTGTATTAGTATTAGTACTACCATATCTACCTTGTATAGATAATTTCACTCTTCCTTGTGAATCTAATGCTAAAAACCAAGAATAATCTATATCGTTATCTACTGTAGAATTCTGATAAGCTATATATGTTTCTTCTGAAATAGTTCCACGGTCTGGAATTACATGACATATAAATGAAAACTTATTACCATCACCTACTCCTGTTTGTGCTCCTGTCCATTTTAATATATTACCAGTTGCATTAGAAAATCTCTTTGAATGTCCTGCTAAACCATCATATCTATCTTCTGCTGTTCCTCCGAATGTAAGGGTGTGTCCACTACCTCCAGTACCTATAGTCTGTGTTGCATTTACTAGGGTATCATGTGTATCAGGGTCATTCCTTAAATCAAAACTTGTCGATGAGATTACATCAACGTAACAACCATCTGGTATTCCTGTTCCAGAAACACTTACACCGTCTACAATCCGTGAATCCGCAGTATGTATAACTCTTGCTGTAGAGTTTATACTAGCAGTTTCAGTAAAAAGATAGTCACTTGGATTTGACATAGTTCCATCATATCGGTCTAAAAATATATTTGAAGCATATTGACTATCTGCATATCCTGTTAAATCTTCATTCAAAGGTATATAATATAAGTAATTATGATATTGATTATTAATTTGTGAATTATCTATAAATAATAAACCATACCATAAATCATCTTCACTAGAATCCCAATTAAATTGTGGTATAAAACCGTCTTCTTTATAAGGTTTTACTGATAGTTTAGGATGTGCTGGTATTTGGTCATCATATACAGTTAGTAAGAAAGGTTTTCTTGCATTACTAGTATCATTAAAAGTAGATATATTAATAGTTGAAGTAGAGGATTCTTGTTGAGGGAAACACCATAAATATACACTTTCACCAGCTGGTACTACGGGATATCCTGATATATCTATTAGATTATATTGAGCACTCCTATCAAATGAAAGTTCTGGAACCCATTTAGCTACATAACCTCCTCCACCTGCTTCATCCCAATTATAAGCACCGTGTCCAAAATCTTCTTTAGATTCTAATACACCTCCAGCAGCACCTAACGTTAAATCCCATTCATTAATATCTACTATACCATCAGTTACTGTAAATTCTGAATAAGAAGCTCCTATATCATTTGTAGTAAAATCAGCAGAACCTACAGATTCTGAATCCATTCTAAAGTCTGTCATTATTACAGAATCGTATGTTTTCATAGGTAATGAATTTCCCTCTGCATCATAATTATAAATCTCACCAAATATCCAGTATCTTTCTGGACTTATAAAAGTAAAATAAAAATCGTCATATCTAACATCTCCGATAGTGTGAACTAATAAATCTGGTTTGTCAACTCTATGTTTTATATTTGCATCAGTATCTCCTGAAAAGTCACTAGCACCGGAAAAACCTGTTGTACATGTTATTACTGTATTTGTAAGGGATGCAATGGTTAAATTACCATTATTAGAAGTTGTATTTGCAAGAGTTATTTCATCTCCTGCTTTAAAATAATCTCTTAAATCAATTACATCACCAGTACCACCTATTTTAGGATTAACAAATGTAAGCTCTTTATCACTATGGTCACCAGACACTTGGTCTGATTGTATAGTTTTGCTTGCTCCAGTAACAGCCATATAAGCATCCGAATACCTTACATCTTTATTAAACGTCATTTTAGCATAACCTCCCATATCAGTTATTTCTTGTGCACCTTTTAATATTAATCCTGACCTATAAAAAGTAGGTCTATTATCTTTACCGTAAATATATATTCTATATGTTTCGTCATCAGCTCCTATTTCTCCTGATTTCCATTTAGTAAATATCTCTGGAGAATTTACTACTAGAGCTTGTGCTTTGTTAGTTACTAAACTATCTCCTGAATTAGACCTTCCAAAACCTCCCATAACTCTAGCAGAGCAAAATATGTTTTCTCTTTTTGAGTGATTAGTAAAATTAGCTTCAGTTATGTACATATGTCCTTTTTGTGTAAAATTTTCATTAATTAATATAGGTGTAGGGTTAGGACCTGTGCTTATTTTATTTGCACCAGTACTACTAAAGAAAAGGTTAGTTCCTATAACGAATTGGGTGTTAGCACTACTCATTGTGCCGGGGTCTGTATTACTTCCAGTATCATCTGCTAGTTGTTTTCCTAACGGAGTAGCATCAGTGGTCCACGCCCACTTCATATTACTATCAGCTATTGGAGCATTTCCAGCATTATTACTACATTGAAAACCTGAGTAATATATGTATTTACCTCCTCCATTTGCTACTTTTAATTCATCAGATGTTTTAAATCCAAAAGATAAATAAGTAGGATGCATTTGTTCAGTTCTAGTCTCACTTTCTGAAACTTGAGTACGTTTATCATTTTTACTGAGAGTGATACTCATGTCAGGACCGTCTCTAGATGCAATTTGTAACTTACCTCCTAAACCATCTGTTGTTATTGTAGCATTACTTTGCATATAACTTAAACCATATGTAGAGGTAGATATTTCATCTACTGATACTTCTACTTGTGTAATAGTATCATCATTTACAGTTTGTTCTTGGGTGGTTGAATATCCATTATATAAAGGTCTGTGGTTTACGTTACTACCAGTTCCTAATGCTGCACAATTATAAGTAGCAAAAGAAAAATAAGGCATAGCATATTCATCATTAGGGCTTCCACCATGAGTAGTTGGTATATGTATCTCATCATTAAGAATTACACCAGTACTAGCATCTTCAAATATTAATTCAAAGCCGTTAGATGCACCGGGTGTCCACCGGTGATGTACATGCATTAGTCTACCTACTGGATTAAAACTTAATTGAGTACAACCTGAACCTGAGGATATGTCATCAGGGTCAAATGAAACATTATAAGGTACCATACCAGTACCTACCTCTGCTACTGCTGAACCTGCAAGTGAAGTTCCATATGTAGCATTTTCCTTTCCAATTGATTTAATAAAAAAGCTACCGTTGTATTTATATAAGAAATAACCACAGAAAAGATTACCGCTAACAGCACTCGTGGTAGGTCCGTCATCCATACCGACAAAACCAGTAGCACTGCTGCCTGCGGTTTCATCGTAAAAATTAACATACATGTCTTCCATAACATTGGGTTTTGATTCTTTACCAGCATTTATATGATTTTTAAACCATACAGCTATACCTCTAGAAGGGAAAACAGCATGGTTTAAATCATCACCATCGGTGTTGCTTTTAGCTAAAATTTCAGAGATATGTTTAATTTCCATAGTTACTGTTGTATCTATACCATCAACACCTGTTGAAGTTTGTTCTTGAGTTGAGCTTCTTGGGTGAGTCATTGTCAATTTAACTGGCATTGGTATTTGGTCTTCAGTAACACAATTTACTTGTAGAAAACCATTTCCACCGGCTGCTATACTTTGGAATTCAGTATCCCAAGCATCATCAGCAGTAGTTATTTTACATCCTGCAAGTGAATTAAATAATGCACTCGGACTTGCTGCTGAAAAATCTTTAAAAATACCATTTTGCATAAGTTCTTTGTCGCCTACATCGTCTGAAAACCTCATTAAAGTACCTTTTGGTATTTGGTATACATCAAAGAAATTAGTAAGTGAAGGGTCTATTGGTTTTGCAACGATACCTTCCATTCTTGTATTCATTTGGTATGTGTTTTTAACAGTTATATTAATACGTACTTCATCATCAATACCATCGCCTGCCAAGTCAACACTACCTCCACCCCAGCCTTCATCCCATGCTAAATAACCATGTGTATTTTTTCCTTCTCTTGGGTTTGGAGCACCGGGGTTTGGGTCTAATAAGCGCCATTCTTTTCTACGCGTGTATCTAGTGTCTCCTACTTTACTACCTAAATCACAGAAAACAACCCACAATCCATTTGGTAGTTGTGTTCCCCAATAGTCTAACCAATCTTCATAATTACCTTTCCAATGTCCGCGTACAGCATATTTATTTCTTAAAGCAAAAATATGTTGGGCAATAACATAATAATCTCCGGTATCAACTACTGCTTGTCCACCGGGACCTGAACGGGTTGTTGTACCTCCTTTAATTTTGTCAAAAGATTCTGTAAAAAAATGGTCACCACTATAAGATGGGTAAGAACACATAGCATAAATATCTCTCTGTATTGTCTGTCCAAAATTACCTTGGTTATTTGTTATACCTCTCTTTGATTTCCATATTGTTAATGTAGGGTTATCATAATCAGTTACTGTTATATCATTAACATATAAACCTAACTTATATCCTACTGCTTCACCAGAACCATATGGTGGTGTTTGCGATGTTGGTATTTCTACTAGTAAACCTGACTTGTAAGGTAAATTTGATATGTCTGCTGTTGGTTGACTATTGTCAAATGCATCTGCATATGCAGCACTTAAATTTGCACTGAAACACCTGTTAGGGTATACTTCTATATCTGATTGTTTAATGTATTTTACCATATTATATCGCTCCTATATCATTCGAATTTCTTAATGCACCGGGTAATACCTGTGCAATTTTTTCTGTAAATTTATCTGCATCATAAACATCTCCTTGGATAATTATAGATGGTCCTCCTTCAAAGGCTCCACTACCACCTACCATGTTTTGACTTCTAGAGATTACAGTTTCTCCTTTTTGTAACACAGCCATGCCGTGTTCGTCTGTTAATCCACCTGTATCATAATAAGCTGGATTGAATCTTCCTCCTGTGTCCATTGTGGTTCTCATATTAGTCCTACCTCTAATATCAGTATTTGAGGTGGCATCTGCTTGTATTGCAGCGCCTGAATTAAAATCTCCTTTAACACCCCATCCAGCAGCATAAGCAGCTAATGCAGCCAAACCAGCTGCAACAGCTCCTATAGCTATAGCACCTGATATACCTAAAGTCGAAGCTGCGTGGAAAGCAATCCATGCTGCTGCTGCTCCAAATAATATTATAGCTAAAGCTTGCATAGGTTTAAATATTTTAACTATAGCTGCACCAACTAATACTGCTAAACCAATTGCTCCTAACATAGCTGCGTTATTTGCTACCCAACCTGCTGCTTGAGAATAAAGTAATAATATCTTTTGACCCATAGTAATATTTTGTCCTTGAGAAACTGCGTTCTCAGCAGCTATTACTGCGGTCTCATAAGTCATGGCTGCACTATTTTTCCAACGGGCAATAGTTTCACCAAATAATAGTGATGTCATAGTAGCCTTTTGTCCATTTGCTTTACCTGTAGCTATTGCTAATGCAAGCATAGCTCTGGTATTCGCCATAGACATAAGGGTATTTAATGGTAGGAGTTTAGCCAATACTTTGTAGTATACTATCCAATTTAATAAATGTGGACCCATTTTATCAAGGAGGTCTAACATAATCAACATAGGTTTAGTTGCTAAGAATAATAAATTTTGGAAAGTATCTAATCCTGCTTCTTGTTCTAAAAATACATCTTTTAATCTTCTAACAACTTCTAATAATTCAGTCATAACTGCCACAACAAAATCACGTATCTGGTAACCGAACTCTGTAACTTTTTCAGCTCCCTTTTCTCCTACAATAAAGAAAGCAACAAATTCATCTACTATTTCTTTAATTCGTAGAGTAAACACATTAAGCGTACCGTTAGCTTCACCAATCTTGTCGGAAAAGAGGAATGGAGCCATAAGAGCATTCTTAACTTTTTGTATCTGCATAGCAAGTGATTCTTGCTGTGTATCTGCCATCTTAGTAGCTTCACCAGCTGAATTAGATAAATCTTTAACTGCTGCACTATATTCGTCAGCGTTTTGTACTAATAGAGCGAAAGCAGTTGCACCTCTAACATTCATATCTTCTAACATAGCTGTTAAAGCTTGAAGGTCAGTTACATCACCAAAAGCTTGTTTAGCATCTTGGACAATGTCTGTTAACTCTCTCATATTACCTTGAGCATCCATCGTTTCTACTCCTAACTTAGCAAAATGAGATGCGTTATCTTCTGCGTGTTTTGTTAACTGTGCTAAAGACTGTCTTAAACCACGTCCTGCAATACCTGCTTCTAATGCACGGTTAGATAGAACTTCAATACCACCAAGTAAGTGGTCAATACTCTGTCCTGTAGCAACAAAGAAAGGCATAGCGAATTTAACAGAACTTGCTAAATCTTGCCATTCAACTAAAGATTTTTGAATTGTATGTGCAAATTTATCAGTCAACTCACCAGCTTTGTCCATTTCCATACCAAAACCCATGATAGTCTGAACTGTTAACTTTGCTAAAGTGTTATGGTCACCTTGGGTAGCCATAGATAATTTTAATGTGTGTTGTAATACTTCTTGCGACTCTGCTGCCGATAACCCCGCAGACGCAAGCTGGTATAAACCTTCAGCTGATTTCTCAGTAGATATACCATATTGTAATCCGAATTGTACAAGTGAGTCTGAAACTTCATGTAATACTTCGTTACTTTCTCTGAAAACCGAATTAGCATTAATAATGGTTTTCTCAAATTCCATAACTTGTTCTACAACTGGTTGTAATTTATATGCAAAAGCAGCAGCTGCTGCTGTACCTATAACAAAAGCATTCTTCATACCACTAGATATACCTCTCATCGCGCCAGCTGCTTTCCTACCCATGTCTTGGTACATTTTGGAACGGTGTTTGATGTTTTGAAGTTCTTGTTTATTTAATCTATGTTGTTCTGCTGCATCTTTTTTATATTGATTAACATGTTTTTTTCTTGCCTTAGCTTCTTTTCTTTCTAATTGTATAGCATCTTTATCTATTGCAATTAATCCTTTTAACTGTCTTTCGTACTCTACGTTATCTTGTGAAGCTTCTTCGTGACCTTTACCCTTTACTTTAATTAATTCTTTATTTTCCTCAATCATCTGTTTCATGAGGTTAATCTGTCTTTGCCTGTCTTCAGCCTCTTGTCTTCCAAATCTTTGTGAATCTATACCTATTTCTTTACCTTGATGAGGTTCTTGCATAGACTGTTTAATTTTGATACCAGCTGCTGCTGCCCTTTCTGCAAATTTTGAATGGGCCTTAGTCATCTTTTTAATTTGTTCTAAGTAACGTTCGTATTGTTTTGTTTTCTTTCCAGTTTTTGGTGTTTTAAGTTTACTTTCATCAAGTGGGGGTAAAGAGCTCATTATACTTTGATGAGTTGCTTTAGCTGCTTGTGTTACTTTATCCTTTCTTTTTTGGGTTTCAGCATCTAATTTAGTTTCAAGGTCTTTATTTAATTTTACTAAATTTGCATTTCTATCTTTGATACCATTTACAGACTTTACCATAGCCCTTGTATTCATGGTTTCAGCCATAGCTTCTATAAAACCAATAGCTTCTTGTCCAGAGCGTCGGTCTACATCAAAACCGACACCAGTTCTTATTAGATAACTTTCTTGTCCCATTTACTTATCTTCCTTTTAAAACATCCGTAAAGGAGTTTACTGTGTGTGTTCGCTTCCGACCAGCTTTTATTTTATAATTATCATTAATCTCAAGATATTTATTATACTGGCTCCTTATTTCAGGTTTATCTTTAGCCATATGCTTTATATCATCAGCATTATATCCATCATAGGAATGCATGCTTACGTATATATTATATGCTGCTACTAAAGCCACAACTTCTTGTCGTGGTATTTCCTTAATTTCTTTCCAACTCAGTCCGAGTTCTTTCATCGCAGGGATGATTATGTATACCGCATCAGGCGACGTAATCATCCAGTCGTAAAATCCTGAGAGGCTTCACCGCCCAGAACTTTACCAGATATAGACCAACGTATTGTTGTTGGTAGTTTTTCCCAAGATTCGGGTGTTAGGGTTACTGTGTCAGGTGATAGCTTATTAGCTTTCTCTAACATTCTACCAACACGTTCTTGAGCTAATCCTTTGTAATAATCACTAACTTCTTCTGCTGGTGTTTCTTCGTCAGGGACTACCATTTTAGGTTCCTCTGATTCTGTTAATTCACACCATTGTATAGGTAATGATTTACCTGCATACTCTATATCTGCTGTCTGTACTGTTTCAGTCATTGCGACTAATTCTTCTATAGTCCACACTTGCTTTTCTTGCTTTTCTTCTTCCATTTTTAAGTTCTCCTTATTTTTTTTAGTGGTAAACTTTTTCAAATTCACCATTATCGTAAGTTACTAAGGTAAATCCTATACCTTCGACTTTTTTCTTTACAATCCTGCCCTGAGGTTCAGGTTGTGGTTCAGGAGTAGGTTCAGGAACAGGCTCTTCTTCAAGAACCTCTTCCTCTACTTCCTCGACCATTTCTTTTTTATTCTTCTTGGCCATTTAAATCACCTTATATTTCTGTAGCGCCAGTTTCAGTAGTATGAGCTGATGTAACTATTTTAGGGTCAACATGAGAGCTAAACTCTAATGTTTCTTCTTGTACACCATCAGCTGATATACTTGTACTGTGCGATGTTATCTGACAATTTCTTAATACAAATATTTCTCCACTTGTTTTTAATTGAATGTGAAGTCTGTATCCATAGTTTGTTGTTGGTTTTTCTAAACCAGTGTATACATTAGCTGTAGAACCAGCAGTTACTTCACCACTAATTCCATACCTACCTGAATTTGTTCCGTCACCATTAAAAATAACATCGTAAACTGCATTTAGTTTTTTCCTTGTTATTGATAATGTAGTTTCTTTTTTAATTTCTGATTTTAAAACAGTTCTCAAACCAATAAATGAAATGTCTTCATCAACAGTTCCTATACCAAGGTCTACACCTGTTAAATCAGTTACTAGACCACTAGCGCCCATTGGGTCGCCTCTCTGTTGTGCGAATTTAGTACCTGATGCTGAATTTAATGTTAAATTAGTATCGTGCACATATAAACTATGTGTCTCATCACTTTCTGTTGCTATATAGACCTTTACATCTCTTCCTAAATAATATGCCATATCTATAACTCCGTTGCTGTTGTTGGTGTTAATAAGTCAGCATCTGCTGCTTTAATAACTGGGTCTACGTAAGACATTAATTCTAAAGTCTCTTCTGTGGTACCGTCAGCATTTAATGATACAGTGTGAGCTTGTATGCAACAATTTCTCAATACAAAAACTTCTGTATTATCTTTCATCTTTACATAAACTCTGTAACCATATGCTACATCGTCTGGTGCACCATCAGTTGTGCCTCTTATGCCTGTGCCGCCATCTGTACCGCACCTTGCTTCTTGAAAACAAATATCCCATGAATTATCACTCTTCTTTCTTGTGAGTGTTAGGGTTGTTTCTTTTTTAATTTCTGCCTTCAAAGTTGTTCTTTGCCCGAAGTACGTAATGTCTTCGTCTGTTGCTCCAATACTTAGGTCCACACCTGTCAAATCCGCAACTTCGTTCAAGTAAGTTTTACCATTAGCTGTTTGTGTCCCAAAAATAGTTTCGGCTGCGCCGCTACTATCAGTACCTGTGTTTCTATCTAACATAGGTCCTGCAATTATTGTTTGGGAATCATAAGAGCCCTCTTGTACTGCTGCTGCGGCATTTGATGCGGATACTATCATAGTATCGGTATCTTCTGTGGTTATTGCCACTACTACATCTCTTCCTAGGAAATATGCCATATTTATGTCTCCGTTTATACGCCTCGCGATGGCGTTATATAACCTTTAGTAGCTCCTAGTATATAAAGCTTTCGCTCAATTAGCCTTTATACAGCCCCTCTTCTATACTAATATAAGGTAAAGCCCAAAATAACTTATCATAGGTCCTAGTTTTTTTAGAAAGTTTATCATGGATAGCCTGACTTCTGTCTTTAGACCTCTTCACCATTTCTCTACCTACTAACTCGACTACCTTTTCTAACCACGCCTTTCCATCAGCTACAGAAAAGCTTACATTAACTTTACCTGTTGGTAATAAAGAATCTTGTACTTGTCGAGTTATACCATTGATACTTCTAGCAGCTGCCGAGTTATTCATTGACGAATGAGCAAAATGGTTTTGTTGACCTGAATAGTAATTTGCTGCATTTGCTGATGCTCCTGTTGCTGCTGACGTAGATAAACTATGATTTATACCTCTTAAAAATTCTACTCTCTCAACAGAGAATCTAAATTCATTGTTAAGTGCTAAAGTAGTACTTGCATACGTTCTTTCACCAGTTGCTGGGTCTCTGTCTGTTAAAGGTATACCTTCTCTCCATGTACTAGCAAAATCTCCAGACATACTATTTAATTCAGCTGCCGCAAATTCGTGTTTCATTTTCCTTAATTGTTGTAATGACATTCCAGAAGCAGCATTAACTGCTAATCTTTCTGAATTTGCCGCACTTGTTCCTGTAACGGCATCAGAAGCTTTTAAAGTTCGTTCTTGTTGAGGTAAAGTTGAGTCTTGTTCGCTCAAAGCTGCTGCTGCAAAATCATTCCAAGTATTTATGACCTGATTATTCATAAAATTTTCCCATTCTTCTTCAGTGGAGGTACCTTCTACATAAGCCCCTCCAAAGGCATCTTCTAAATAACCGTCAGGTAAACCGTGATGTCCTTTTGTTCTTTGGTCTTTGTATTTCAACTCTTCAGTACTTTCTATATCTAATCCACCAGCACGTATATCTCTTCCTCGTGCTGTACCTTCAGGATTGGCGGGTACACTTTTATCAGTAAACATAGTTTCTTTGTTACTAGATTGATTATATACAAGTTCTTCAGCTGCATCTCCTTTACTTAGTACATCAGCTACAGATACAGTTCTATCTATTTCATTTGGATGTATTCCTAAAGTTTTTTGTGCCCATTCAGCATGACCCTTTAATCCCGTATTAGCTGTATGTTCATACCATCTTTCTGCTTTTCTAAAATTAAAAGGTTGATTGTTCCGGTTATTTTGTATTAATCTTTGAGCCATTTCTTTAGGCCCTGTCGTACCTAGCATATACCAAATTGTTTGTCCTCTTATAGACATTGCTTTGGACCTTGCTTGATATTCTGATGCACTATCTACCATATCTCGCCACGCCAAGCCACGGTGCTCGCGTTTTCCAAGTCTTAGCAACATAGCTGCATAAGGAGCAACTCTATCATCTGAAATTACGCCAGTTGCTGCCATAGCTGCCCCTCGCCCTATTCTTGTGAGAACACTTTGATTATCTAATAACTCTTGTTCTTTCTGTTGTCCAAGATTACGTATCTGAGTGACAAATTCTTTATTATAACCTCTAACTGTTATACCTGATGGAGAATTTGTACTACTCCACTTTCTTTTAGGGGAACCAACTAATAATTGTGGAATCCATCCAGCATGGATAGTAAATCCTTTCCAGTCAGGCATAATTAACGTTTATTAAGGAAGTATATCTCAAAATCTGCCGTTGCACCATACCATTGGACGGCTTCGATATATCCTACATCCCTCCATGAAGCTAAGTGTCTTTCTAAAATTTCTAATTCTTCTTCTTCATATACAGACCAATCAATTTCCATAATACTGTTTGCTATATTTAACATTAACCAATTTACCAATCTACGTTGTTTATATACATCACTACCTATGGTAATCTCTGTATCTTTATCAACAATAATATGTACTTGGAAATTCATACCATAAACTTCACCAGAGCTTTGAGTAGAACTAGAACCAAAGGTTATATTATCTCCGTGAAACTTTTCTTCAAAACCAGAAGATACTTGTTGTACTATAAGTGATGGGAATTTCATATCTTCTCCTGCTGGGAATTGACCATGTACATAAATATCACCAGTAACTGCTGAATTAATTTTATCACTCAATCCCATCATTAGGGCTCTTTCTATTACATTTAAAAAATCTTTTGCCATTATTTACACTTCCATCTTCTACGTGCTTGATTAATTCTTGAATTAGGGTCATTTCGTGTTTTCTTAGAACTTCTCTTTTTCTGTCCTGCTGACCTAGCACAATAAGATTTACGTCTTTTAGCAGCTTTACTACCTTTCTTGACTTTACCTGTAACTGCTGTTTTAAGTTTAGAACCGGGATTAGCTCTTCTATAAGCTTTAACTCCTTTTCTAGTCATACCAGCTCCAGATTTTGTTTTACGATAGTTAGCTCCTTTACCTTTAGTTGTTTTACGTATAGCTTTACCTTTCTTTCGTTTCTTTTTAACCATATGCTCTTCTCCTACTTGTTCTGTCTCCTCTTACTCTTACTGCTTTAATAAGCATATATTCATCTCTATAGTCTTTAATAGTCTCTAGGCTCCATTCAGCACTCTTATATATATTAATATCTTTAAGCTCTATAGCGCTAGAGCTTGATGTAGCAATTACTAGGGAGCTTAAATAATTATTACTATCTCCATAAAGCTTATCTACATCTAAAGTTACTGTAGAAGCTGTAAATGTCAACCCCGTCCCATTTTGATATACTTCTTTCGTATCACTAGCAGGTATATCTCTAATAGGTAAATCTATTAGTAACCAGTCTGTAGGAGTACATGTATCAGTAGCTGTCCATACTACTGCCTTATCACTTCCACCTTCTTTTCCATTAAGTGTTATTGAAGTTATGTTATCTGCTGTTTTAACCTTAAATTGTATCCTATCTATTTCATAGCCCGGATTATAAGTAGAGCCTGATGAGATAGTTATTGTTTGATTACCAGTAGAGGTTATATCACTAGGTGTGTGTACTGCTCTTTCTATATCTATAAATTTATCATAAGCTTCAAACTCATCAAATTGATTAGTTTCACTAAAATTATCAAGTTGCCTGATAGTTGCTAAAGAAGGTGTATAAAACTTACATTCTCCTGAGATTCTAGCCCCAGTTCTTTCTAATCTACCAGAACGGCTAATAACAGGTGTTTGGAGTACTTTAAGGCCTCCTATCACTAACTCTGGTGTACTCTTATGGTAAACTGTATTTGCAGCACTACCGCTCATTGAAGTGTTTGTGCTTTTTTCATACCCAAAATTAACTGCTGGGCCTGATAATGCAGAATCATCTGCTTTTGTAGTTTTTGTATCTTTATCAAAAATAGCATCCCTTTGGAATACTACGTCTCTTACGTTGCTAGTACGATGTCTCATCTGCCTTAATAACTTTGGCATGTTTAATGAACCTGTATTTACCGTACTAACCATAATAACCTCAATTAATGTTCCTAGGTTTTTGCCTGACGTTTAATGTACTATCTGAACCATCAATATTCTTCTTCCAATCTATATCTCCCAGTGTAGGGTCTGCATTATAGGTAGAAGTAGTAATACTCAATGCATTCTTTTGTAATAGTGCATTTCTTGCCATATCTAAATATTTACCGTATGGGTCTTCATCATTATAAGAGATAAATATCTCTCCTATCTTTAAGTTTTCTATACCCATACCGTTTTGTGCTATGCTTGCTAGATAGGAAGTATAATAAGTTACAGCTTGGTCTTGTAAATCATTTGTATTTACAGTAAAGCTAGCACCTTCTTGTTCTTCGACCCACTCTATGGCCATAGTCATTAATATTGAAAGGTCTGAATCATCAACTTCTGTTGCTTCTATACCTGTCAATAATCTAACACGGCTACCTAGCTTATCTAATGTCATTACTGAATCTCTTGTTATTGCCATTTTACATCATCCCTACTGCACCTGCTCCACCAGCTGCTGTAACTATTACAGCTAACCACCTTTGCAATGATGCCTTTATATCGTTCTCCCACATCTCGTGGTGAGCTAAATGATTCGTGAAAAGAGTTTCGAACTTGTCCATTCTATTATAGATTGTCTTTATTCGTTCGTCCATTCGAATCAACAGTTCTTCTCTTTCCCAATCGTCCATGTTTATAAATTATCCTCTACGTATTTTTTTACTTCTGGCTGTGTTACTGCTATTGCATGTAATACACCAAATAGTTGTGCTTCCGTCATTTCGCTAGAAATGTCACCATTAGCTAATATATTATTTAGCTTGGTGTTTGCTTCTGTTTTTCGTTCTTCTATTTTCGCTAATATTTCCGTTTTTGTTATTGCCATTTTATTTACTCCTGTTTATCATGAATAACTCTGAATTACTCCATCTGTTACTGCTGCTGTGTATGAACCTAAAGCCATAACATCACCAGTCATTAAATTAGCAACCCATGCAGTTGCTACTTCGAAATCGTCATCTGTTCCAGCAGTAAAGGTGTCTCCACCGCCGCCTCCGCCAGAACCTGCTGCTCCTTTTTGTCCTTTAGAACCTTGTGGACCTGTACTTCCTGTACTTCCTGTACTTCCTTGTGGTCCAGTTGGTCCTGTAGAACCTTGTGGTCCTGTTGGTCCACCTGCTCCTGTTGCACCTTTAGCTCCTTGTGGTCCTGTAGAACCTTGTGGTCCTGTAGCACCTTGTGGTCCTTGTGGTCCAGTTGCTCCTGTAGCACCTTTCTGACCTTTATCACCGCCACCACCTCCACCACCAGAGGCTCCTTTTTGTCCTTTTTGTCCGACAGGATTAAAAGAACAGGTAACTGTGTCTCCGTTTGAGAATGGTACAGATGAACCAGCAGAAGCTGTGTGTGTAACTGCTATAGCGTATTCTGTAAGTCCACCAGATGTACCTGTTAACCAAGTTGTTGCAGATGCTCTTAGAATTACGAAATTAGCTGGTGTACCATCTTCGACAATTCTTATATCTACTTCTTGGTCACCTCCTCCTAAGTCTGATAACCAGTCTGTTATACTGTTAGAAGAATCATCTACTGAATATTCGTTAAGGTAAATTGTTGTTATACTTGCATTTGTTCCATGGTTAAAGGCCATTTCACCCTTGTTTGTATTTGTAGCTGATGTACCGGAAATCCAAGTGTATTGTGGTCCAGCAGGTGTTCCTGTTGGTCCTTTTGGTCCTGCACTTCCAGCAGGTCCTTGTGGTCCAGCACTTCCTTGTGGTCCTGTACTTCCAGCAGGTCCTTGAGGTCCTGTACTTCCAGCAGGTCCTTGTGGTCCAGCACTTCCTGTAGGTCCTGTTGGTCCAGCTGCTCCTGTAGCTCCTTTAGCACCATCTGCACCATCATCTCCAGCGTTTCCTTGAGGTCCTTGTGGTCCAGCAGCTCCTGTAGCTCCTTTAGCACCAGCATCTCCTGTAGGTCCTGTAGGTCCTGTACTTCCAGCAGGTCCTTGTGGTCCAGCTGCTCCTGTAGCACCTTTGTCACCACCAGCTCCTTTATCACCTTGAGGTCCAGTATCTCCTGTAGGTCCTTGTGGTCCAGTTGGTCCAGTTGGTCCTGTAGCACCAGTTGCACCTTTAGCACCTTGAGCACCTTGAGGTCCTTGTGAACCTTGAGGTCCTTGAGGTCCAGTGTCTCCTTCAGCTCCTTTAACACCTTTGTCTCCTTGTGGTCCTGTAGGTCCCGTTGGTCCTGTAGGTCCTGTTGGTCCAGCTGCTCCTGTAGCACCTTTTTCACCATCATCACCGTCAGGTCCTGTAGCACCTTGAGCACCTTGAGCACCCTGAGCACCTTGAGGTCCTTGTGCACCAGTATCTCCTGTAGCACCTTTGTCACCACCAGCTCCTTTAACACCTTTGTCTCCTTGAGGTCCTGTAGGTCCAGTTGGCCCTGTAGGTCCTGTAGGTCCTGTTGGTCCAGTATCTCCTTGTGGTCCTTGAGGTCCAGTTGCTCCTGTAGCTCCTTTATCACCATCACTTGAAAACATTAATACAACATCTTCGTCATCACTTGGTAATGTACCTGATATGTTTGTAACTGTTAATTTTCTATAACCAGTGGCTGATGTCACAGCTGTAACTGTAAAATTACAGAACGTTGCATCTGAAGCATCAGCTGAATTAAATGTTAATGTACCATTTGTAGTGTCATCAAAGGAATCAATCCAATCTGAGAAATCTACACTATTTTTATTTGTTAAGTCTAAATATATTTGAGTTACGGAACCAATAGTAGCATGATTAAATCTGACTTTACCTGTGCCGGGGTCAGAATCAGTAGTAGTTGTACTAAAAGTATAAAGAACACCACCTATAGAACCTTGAGCTCCCATCGCTCCTTTAGCACCTGTATCTCCTATAGGTCCTTGAGCACCTGTATCTCCTGTAACACCTTTTTGACCAGCAGCACCTTTAACACCTTTATCACCTTGAGGTCCTGTAGCACCTTGTGGTCCAGTAGGTCCTTGTGCTCCTTGTGGTCCAGTATCTCCTGTAGCACCTTTATCACCTTGAGCACCAGTTTCTCCTTTATCACCAGCAGTACCTTGAGGTCCTGTAGAACCTTGAGGTCCTGTAGCACCTTGTGGTCCAGTAGGTCCTTGTGCTCCAGTATCTCCTGTAGTTCCTGTAGCACCTTTATCTCCGCCAGCTCCTTTAGCACCTTTATCTCCTGCTGCTCCTTGTGGACCAGTAGCTCCTTGCGGTCCTGTTGGTCCTGTAGGTCCTGTAGCTCCTTGTGGTCCTTCTGCACCTGTAGCTCCTTTATCACCATCAGCTCCTTTATCACCTTGAGGTCCTGTTGGTCCTGTAGGTCCTGTACTTCCAGTAGGTCCTTGAGCACCGAGAACACCTTTAATTCCTTTATCACCTTGTGGTCCTGTAGGTCCAGTATCTCCTTGTGGTCCTGTAGGTCCAGCTGCTCCTGTAGCACCTTTAGCTCCTGTATCACCTTGAGGTCCTGTACTTCCAGTAGGTCCTTGAGGTCCGGGAGCTCCTTGTGGTCCTGTCATACCAGAAATAGATACTTGTATTACACATTCTTCATCATCAGATGGTAATGCACCACCAGCACCAGTAGTGTGGTTTTCTATTTTGAAATAACCAGACTCTTCTGTCATATTGACACCACCCTTTACCAAGAATGAACAATATGTATTGTCAGCAGAATCGGCTGATAAAATATGAATTGTTGCTTTATGAGCAGTACTATCGGAATCGTCCCATGTTCTAATCCATGATTGCATATCGACACCATTAACATCTGCATCGTCAATATACATTTCAGTAATAGCACCTACAGTTGTACTATCAAATCTAAAATAACCTGTTCCGGGGTCAGCTTCTGTAGTGGTGGAACTATACTTATATTTTGTACCTCCACGTGTACCTTGTGCTCCTTTATCCCCTTGAGCACCTTGAGCACCTTGAGAACCCTGAGGTCCTGTATCTCCTTGTGGTCCCGTATCACCAGTGCCACCTTTATCTCCTTGTGGTCCTGTAGGTCCAGCTGCTCCTGTAGGTCCTTGTGGTCCTGTAGCACCTGTCTCTCCTTTATCACCAGCAGTACCTTGAGGTCCTGTAGAACCTTGAGGTCCAGTATCTCCTGTAGGTCCTTGAGCGCCCTGAGCACCTTTTGCTCCTGCTGCTCCTGTTTCACCTTTATCTCCTGCTGCTCCTTGTGGACCAGTAGCTCCTT